>CXWL01001811.1_pt1 | contig 368867 bp, 380 predicted proteins | sample 590931 | NCBI WGS metagenome assembly CXWL01 (sample SAMEA3498368, study PRJEB10139) | groundwater metagenome | biome: water well; material: biofilm material | place: Germany | collected 2015-04-27 | reverse complement strand
GCTACTACGCAGGTCCCTCGCTTCGCTCGGGATGACATCGCCCCCTCACCCCTCACCCCTCACCCCTCACCCCTCACCGTCCCCCTCCTCCCCCCCACCATTAGCTTTCCGGGTTCCACCTGAACCCCGGAAAGTCCAGGATGTCCGAGCCCGACAAGTATCTGCCCGAATCAGTCGAGACCAAGTGGCGCGAGCGGTGGGCTGCCGAGCGCACCAACGAGCCGGACCTCGACCGGGCGGCGCGCCCCTTCTACAACCTGATGATGTTCCCCTACCCGTCGGCCGAGGGGCTGCACGTGGGGAATCTCTTCGCGTTCACGGGCGCGGACGTCTTCGGGCGGTTCAAGCGGATGCAGGGCTTCCAGGTCTTCGAGCCGATCGGCTTCGACGCCTTCGGCATCCATTCCGAGAACTTCGCCATCAAGGTCGGCGTCCACCCGGCCGTATTGATCCCGCGCAACATCGCGAACTTCACCCGCCAGCTGACGCGGATGGGGGGGATGTTCCCGTGGCGGAACGTCCTGTCGACCACGGAGCCGTCCTACTACAAGTGGACGCAGTGGGTCTTCCTGCAGCTCTACAAGCAGGGGCTCGCCTACAAGAAGAACGGCGCGGTCAACTGGTGCCCGAGCTGCAAGACGGTGCTGTCGAACGAGCAGGTGATCGCCGGCGCGTGCGAGCGTTGCGGCACGGTCGTCGAGCAGCGCGTGCTGGAGCAGTGGTACTTCCGGATCACCGACTACGCCGAGCGGTTGCTGAACAACCTCGACGATCCGACCAAGATGGACTGGTCGGACACCACCGTCATGGCGCAGAAGAACTGGCTCGGTCGCTCCGAGGGCGCCGAGGTCACCTTCCGCGCCGGCGATGCAGCAAGCTCCGGCATCACGGTCTACACCACGCGCCCCGACACGCTCTTCGGGGCGACCTTCCTCGTGCTGGCGCCCGAGCACCCGCTCGTCGATGCGCTCACCACTGCCGCACAGCGCGACGCCGTCCAGGCCTATCGCGCCCAGGCCGCGGCGCAGGACGTGGTGACGCGGAAAGTCGGCGACAAGGAGAAGACCGGCGTCTTCACCGGCAGCACCGCGCTCAATCCGGCAACCGGTGAGCAGATTCAGGTGTGGATCGCGGACTACGTGCTCATGGACTACGGCACCGGCGCGATCATGGCCGTCCCGGGCCACGACGAGCGCGACTTCGAGTTCGCCAGCAAGTTCGGGTTGCCGATCGTTCGCGTGATCGCCGGACCAGGGCAGGACGCGGGGACGCCGCTCGAGGCCGCGCACACCGGCCTCGACGCTGCTGACCGGATGGTGAACTCGCGCGAGTTCGACGCCCGGGCGCCGCTCGACGCCAAGGCGGCGATCACCTCGTGGCTCACGTCGCGCGGGACCGGGAGGCAGACGGTGCAGTATCGCCTCTATGACTGGTGCATCTCGCGGCAGCGCTACTGGGGCCCGCCGATCCCGATCATCTACTGCGATGCCTGCGGGCCGGTTCCCGTGCCCGAGGCGGACTTGCCGGTGGTGCTCCCCGCGATCGACGACTTCCGTCCCGATGACTCGGGCATCTCGCCGCTGGCGCGTCATGCCGAGTGGTACTTCGTCCCTTGCCCCACCTGCGGCAAGCAGGGACGGCGCGAGACCGACGTCTCCGACACCTTCCTCGACTCGGCGTGGTACTTCCTGCGCTACCCGAGCAGCGAGCTCACGGACCGGCCATTCGACCTCGAGCGCACGAAGAAGTGGTTGCCGGTGGCGAGCTACATCGGCGGCAACGAGCACGCCGTGCTGCACCTGCTCTACTCGCGCTTCATCACCATGGTGCTGCACGACGCGGGCATGCTCGACTTCGAGGAGCCGTTCCGGAAATTCCGGGCGCACGGACTGATCGTGAAGGACGGCGCGAAGATGTCGAAATCGCGCGGGAACGTGGTGGTGCCCGACCAGTACATCGACAAGTGGGGCGCGGACACCTTCCGCACCTACCTGATGTTCCTCGGCCCCTTCCAGGAAGGCGGCGACTTCCGCGACGCCGGGATCTCGGGGCCGCGCCGTTTCCTCGACAAGGTGTGGGACCTGGTCGCGCTCGCGAGCCATCCCGATTGCCACGACGCCGAGATTCGTCGCGAGGTGCTGATCAAGTGGCACCAGGTCAAGCAGCGCGTCGCCGAGGAAATCGAGCAGCTCCGCTACAACACCGCGATTGCGGCGCTGATGGAGCTGGTCAACGTCCTCCGCGACCAGAACTGCGCCGAGCGGACGCTGGTCAGCGAGTTGGTGCAGATGACGGCGCCGTTCGCGCCGCACTTCGCCGAGGAATGCTGGGAGCGGCTCGGCCACAAGACCACGATCTTCGACTCGACCTGGCCGAGCTACGATCCGGCGCTGACGATTGAGGACACCATCACCGTGGCGGTGCAGGTCAATGGCAAGACGCGCGGCAGCGTGACGATCGCGCGCGGTGCCGACGAGGCAGCCGTGCGGGCGGCCGCCGAGGCCGACCCGGTGGTGGCGAAGTACCTGGCCGGCGAGATCAAGAAGGTGATCTGGGTGCCGGGACGGATGCTGTCGTTTGTGGTGGTGGGGTGAATCAATCGATGATCGATCGTCGATGATCGATTATGGAGCTCAACGCATGCCCGAAGGGCTCTCGTTCGACGACTTCCTCGCGGTCGACATCCGCGTCGGCCGCATCCTCACTGTAGCGCCCAACCCCAAGGCGCTGAAGCCCGCCTACGTCCTGACCATCGACTTCGGGCCCGCGCTCGGCGAGAAGACGTCGAGCGCGCAGCTCACGGTGCACTACACGCCGGCGCAGCTGGAGGGGCGGCTGGTCGTGGCGGTGGTGAACTTCGCGCCCAAGCGCATCGCCGGCGTCAAGAGCGAGGTGCTGGTGCTCGGCGTGCCGGACGTGGACGGCGCGGTGGTGCTGTTGGAGCCGACGCGTGACGTTCCTCTCGGGGGCAGGATGTTTTGAGGGAGTCGTTAGTCGTTAGTCGTTAGTCATGAGTCGTTGGTCATTAGACATGAGAGGTGAAACGTGGCCCGCGTGGGATTCCGTTTCACCTTTCACGTTTTCCCCCCTAACGACTAACAACTAACGACTAACGACTAACGACTAACGACTATTTCCCCTCCACCCTCGCCTTCAACAGCTTCAACTCAGCCTCCGTCCCGATTCGCATGGCGCCGAGCATGATCTTGTTGGCGCCAGAAAGCACCGACGAGCCGACCGCGCTGCTGTCGCGGACGCTGGTGGAGAGCGAGTCGAACATCGGCGAGGTGAAGGTGGTGACCAGGGTGGTCGAATCACCCACGACCGCGAGCGAATCGCGGCGGATCAACACCACCCGGTGCGTGCCGCCGGAGTCCGAGACCATTTCCATGACCATCAGCGTCGGCGCGTTGACCTCGCGGACGACCCAGTCGCCGGTGAACGAGCTCTTGATCTCGCGGGTACTGTCGCCCGGCATCGTGGGTCGGCGGAGGCGCAGCGTGTCGCCGGGGACGAGCAGCCCCCTGCCGAAGGGCCCCTCGATCTGTGACGACGTCATCCAGAGCGCCATCGAATCAGGCGTCGCAATCGCGGCGAAGATCCGCTCCGGGCTTCCGGCCATGGTGACGCTGACGCTGTTCCCGCCGCCGGTGAGCTGCTTGTAGCCGTAGTAGCAGGTCCCGGCGACCACGATGATGATTACGGCGAGAATACCCAGAATCCATTTCAGCATCAGCCTTGCTCCCCGCCGGCCGGCTCAGCCGTCCGGGCGCCATAGAGTTGGTCGAGCATCAGGATCGCCGAGGGATTCCCGGCGGCCATGGTCAGCTGGTCGATCGCCGTCATGGCGTTCTTCTCCTCCTCGACCTGCTCATTGATGAACCACTGCAGCATCACCTGCGAAGGATAGTCCTGCTCCGCCTGGGCCAACGCGTAGAGGTTGTTGATCGCCTTGGTGACCGTCTGCTCATGGTGCAGCGCCGACTCGAACACCGCCAGCGACGTCGCGAAGTCGTGCTGCGGCTGCCCGATCGGCTGGAGAACCACCTTCCCGCCCCGGTCACACATGTGGTCGAACAGCTTCATCGCGTGGGTGTTCTCCTCGGTAGCCTGGATCCGCATCCAGTTGGCCATCCCCGGCAGGGAGACCCCCTCAAAGTGGGCCGCCATCGCGAGATAGGCGTACGACGACGCCATCTCGAGGTTGATCTGGGCGTTCAGGGCGTCTTGAAGCTTGGGGGACAACATGGGAACAGGGCTCCGGTGTGGGGTGGCGGAATTTAGTGGCGAGAAGCGAGAAGCGAGAAGCGTGGCGCCGCGGCGAGACCACTCCCCGGGGCGGGGCCTCCTCGCTTCTCGCTTCTCCCTTCTCGCTTCTCGCCTCCCCTTGAAACCCCCGCCCCACCTCCCGCCGTCCGTCCTGCGACGCTCCCGGCCGCCCCTGCATCTATACTGCTGCCATGAGACGAGCCCTGACGATGGATGCGATGACCCTTCCGAACGCCGAGACGGTGATCGCCCAAGCGAAGCAAGGCGACCCAGTCGCGCTGGAGGCCCTGTACCGGGCCTACAGCACCCCGGCGTACAATCTGGCCCGGCGGATCTGCCGCACGACGGAGGACGCCGAGGATGTGCTGCAGGAGACCTTCTTCGAGGTCTGTCGTAGCATTCGCAACTACCGTGGAGATGGCTCCATCTGGGGCTGGATCCGCACCGTGACCTCCTCCAAAGCGCTGATGCGCCTGCGGCGGAACAAGTATCGCGTCACCGACGACCTCCACGACGACCTGGCCCCCTCTCGGGGCGCCTCGGTGGCCCTCAAGATGGACCTCGAGGCTGCCCTGGAACGGCTGAGCGATACCGCTCGGGCCGTGGTCTGGCTGCACGATGTGGAGGGGTTCACCCACGAGGAGATCGCCACCCAGATGGGGAAGACGGCGTCCTTCTCGAAATCCCAGCTGGCCCGAGCGCATCAGCGCCTCCGGGTCTGGCTGGGTGAGGAGGCCCTGACATGATCACCACCCACTTGTCGATGGAACAGTTCCTCGCCGTCCGTGACGGCGACCGGAGCGAGCCCGTCCTCGCCGATGCCCACCGGCACCTCGCCGACTGCGACGCCTGCCAGGCGGAATTGAATCGCCTCCACCAGCGGACGGCGCGCCTTCGCGCGCTCGCCACGATGACCCCGGGTCGGGACCAGTTCCCCGCCGTGAAGGCGCGCCTGCATTGGGAACAGTCGCACACCCGGCAGCGCCGCCTCGCGACACTGGGCCTCTCGGTCGCCGCCTGCTTCCTCATCGCGGTGGTCGGGCAGCACCTGATGGCGCCGCCGACGCTCGATGCCGAGCAGCAATTGGAGAAGGCGATGAGCAACTCGCAGCTGCTCGAACAGCGGCTGCGCGACTGGAAGCCCGACTCGCGCGTCCTTGATGGTGCGACCGCCGAAGTCGTGATGCAGTTGGAAGACCGGATCGCCGCGCTGGATGCGGAGCTCGCCCGGGCGGGCTCGGCCAGCGAGGCAGAACGGCTGGAACGGGAAGTGGCGCTCTGGCAGCAGCGCGTCGGCCTGATGAACGCCTTGGTGGAAGTGCACGTCACCAAGGCCAGCAACGTGGACCTCTGAGCGGTCCCATCCCTGACGGAGCAGCAACCATGCGGAACCTGACCACCTCACTGTTGTTCGTCCTGCTCGCCGCGGCCCCTGCCGCCGCCCAGGACACCACGGTGATGATCCAGAACAAGGATTGCACCGTGAAGGTCGACGGGAAGCGACTCCCCGCGGCCGACGAGAAGAAGGCCTGTGACAGGATGCGCGCCGCCGCCGATCAGATGAAGGAGCAGGCCGAGCGCCTGCAGGCGCAGTCTGTGCAGATGCAGCGGCAGGCCGAGCGGATGGCGAATGAAGTGGCGCGAACCGGCGTGCAGGAGCGCGCGATCGCCGGCCAGATGCGCGCCGTCGAAGAGGCGACGCGTGGTGCGGCCGGCGCCCAGATCCGGATGCGCAGTGATCTCGCCGAGCGGGCGTCGGCAGGTCGGGCGGTCGAAGCGGAAGCCAACAGCCGCATTGCCGGCGTGATGGAGCGCCAGATGCGCGAGAGCGCCGTGGCGAGTGGTCGTCTGGCCGAAGCGCGCAGTCTGACCAATCGCGCGATGATCGCCATCGCCGCGCGCCCCCGGCTCGGCATCACCATCGACACCCGCGCCCGCGACACCGACAAGTGGGGCGCCTATGTCAGCGCCGTGACTCCTGGCGGCCCCGCCGACAAGGGCGGCGTGCGCTCGGGTGATGTGATTGCCAAGCTCGCCGGCAAGGCCGTGACCGGATCGGGCGACGAAACGCCGGGGATCAAGTTGATTGGGATGATCGGCGCACTCGAGCCGAACAAGACCATCAGCCTGCAACTCCGCCGCGGCAACGACACCAAGACGGTGAAGGTCACGCCGTCCGATGATGACTCCTTCTTCGCCGGCCCGGCGATCGTGCTCGATTCGTCACGCCGCGCCTTCGCCACGGCGTTCGACGCCCCGACACTCGCGGGGGTTCGGTCGCGCTCCGGCGGCAACATGGAGGCGCTGCGATTCACCGAGTTTGGCGGCGAGCCGATCCGTGGCAGTTACACGGTCAGCGTGAACGGGATGTCGATGGGCGGCCCGCTCGCCGAGGTCGAGATGACCTCCCTCAACGCCGGCCTCGGCTCCTACTTCGGCGCGACCGAAGGCGTGCTGATCATCAATGTCGGCGAGAAGCAGGACGCCGGCCTCCAGGCAGGCGACGTCGTCACCTCGGTCGACGGTCGCAAGGTGACCTCGCCGGGGCAGCTGGCGCGCATCCTCCGCACCTACGAGAAGGGCGAGGAGTACAAGCTGCAGATCATGCGGCAGAAGAAGTCGGAAACGGTGACGGGGAAGATGCCGTGAAGTAGTCGTGAGTCGTTAGTTGTTGGTCATTAGGGTGAGGGGTGAGGGGTAAGGGGGTCGTCCCCTCACTCCTCACCCCTCACCGTTCACCCTCCACGATCGACGCGTCCCGCTTGACTCTTCCGCAAGTAAATGGTCGTTTACCTAATGGCCAAGTTCAATCGCCGTGCCGCCGAACGCCCTACTGAACTCCTCGACGCTGCCCTCGAGCAGTTCTTTCGGGTTGGGTTCTCGGGCGCCAAGATCGAGGAGATCGCGCGCGCCGCCGGGGTGACGGTCGGGACGGTCTATCGCTACTTCCCGTCGAAGGAGGCACTCTTCCGCGCGGTGGTGGAGCGGCATCTCGACATCAGTTGGAGCCGGGGACGCGACGTGGCCGAGGCCTATGGCACGATGACGGCGCGCGAGGTAGTGGCGCTGCTGCTCGAGCGCTGGGAAGCGGTGCTGCAGCAGGCGGGGCCGAGGCGGGTGGCGATCGTGGTGATGCGGGAGGCGCCGCTCTTCCCGGAGACCGCGAAGTTGTATGAGACAGAACTACTAACGCGCGGGCGACTTTCCTTCGAGCGGGCGCTCCGACATGGCATTGAACGCGGCGAGTTCCCGCTGCTCCCGATCGAGGCGACCGCGCGGGCGCTGATCGGCGCGCCGCTGGAGCAGTTGCTCTGGGACGAGACCTTCGGTTCGCTGGGCGACGCCGGGGTGTTGGGCGCCCTCATCGTGCGCGGGCTGCCGAGACTCGAGCAACTCCAGTTGGACGCACCGCCCGCGGCGTCGCCGAGGCCGGCGATCGAGCCGGTCGCGCCGGGAACGCTTCGGATCACCACCCTGCGGCCGCCCGGGTCCGATTAGTTTGTCCGTCATGGATCGCCGCACCACCATCATCACCCGGGCCCTTCGCCTGCGCTGCCCCCATTGCGGTGGCGGTGGGCTGTTCCGCTACTGGGTGCAGATGGTCCAGGACTGCCCGCACTGCGGCTATTCCCTGGCCTCGGGGAATCGGGTCGGCGCGAATCTGCTGAACCTGGTGGCGTCGGAGGTGACGCTCTTCATCGCGATGGCGGTGATCATCGTCCGCAGCTGGCCGAACCCGCCCTGGACCTTCCTGCAGTTCGGCGCGCCCGCGCTGATGGTGATCGCCCCGCTGGTGCTCTATCCCTTCTCGAAGCTGGTCTTCATCGCGTTCGACTTGGCGATGCACCCTGAAGCGATGCCCGACGCAAAGGTTCACGGAGTTGGGCGGTAGCCCCACTTCCCCCAGCACCACGCCACCATCCCGTACGCCAGCACCGCCGCCACCGTCACATCCGAGAGGAAGTGCGCTTCGGCCTGCACGCGCGTCCATGCGCACCCTGCGGCGAGGCCAACCCAGACCGGCCACGCCTTCGGGTAGAGTCGGCAGAGGATCCAGGCACCGCTGAAGGCCACGAAGGCGTGGGACGACGGCAGGCCGATATCGCGCGTGGACCAGAAGTGATCGGAGAACGGGCGGAAATAGTAGGCCCCCTCATGCAGCTTCGGACGCTCCCGGCGAAGGAGGATCTTGAACACCTCCGCCAACAGCCCGCCGAGCGCCGGTATCCCGCCGATCAACAGCGCAGTGCGCCGATCTCTCGTGTGCAGCCAGACCGCCACGGCCAGCAGGATCCAGATCGGCAAGTAGCCCACCGTCCGAAGCATCCGGCCGAGGTCGGCGTCGTAGACCCCTGGCTTCGTGAGGTGCTGGTAAGCGTACGAATCGCCGAGGTGGGCGAGGACGATGGCGAGCAGGGCAATGAGGGCAACGCGGGAGGCGGAACGCATTCCTAGAGTATAGCGGTGGGGCGCTACCTTTCCGGAATGCGCCTTCTCCCTGCCCTCGCGCTCGTCCTCGCCGCGGCACCGCTCGCCGCCCAGGATTTGCCGCCGTTCGTCCCGGTCAATTCGGTCATCGCCGGTCGTTCACCACTCTATGCGCAGCCGATCGTCTCGTCCTCACCCGGCTGGCGACTTCGGCTGGTCACCGACTACACCAATGCGATCGAGACCGGCACCTCGATCGACTCCCGCGAGTATCTGTTTGACGCCGAGCTGCTGCAGATGGACCTCTGGGTCACCCGAGACCTGACGCCGCACGCCTTCATCCTGGGCGATCTCTCCGTGCGTGGCGGCTACGACGGGAAACTCGACGCCTTCCTGAATTGGTATCACGACCTGATCGGCCTCCCGGTGCCGGCCCGCAACCGCCGCCCCGAGGACACCTTCGGTTGGACGCAGACGCTTCCCGATGGCCGCGTGATCGATCGCACCCGCCCCGGCACATTCCTCGGCGATCTTCGCCTCGGCGCTGGCGTGCGCTTCGGGCGTTCGCAGCTGGTCGGCACGATCACGCTGCCGACCGCCACCGCATCAGGCGACGGCTGGGGGCGCAAGACCGTCGGCACTGCCATCGCGCTGACGTCGCGTCTCGCCGAGACCAATCGGATCATTGTCGACGGCGGGCTCTCGGCGGGCTGGACCCCGACACAGGGCGCCCTCGCCGGCTATCAGAAGAGTGCCTTCCTCGGCGGGCTCATTGGCAGCCGTTGGCGCTTCTCGGGAAGCCAATCGATCTTCGCGACCATCGCCTTCCAAACCGCGAACTGGAAGGAGACGGGTTGGGCGTCGGTCGACGGCCGCGACGTGACGCTCGACGCCGGCGGTCTGGTGAACTTCAAGCAGGGGTGGCCGGAGTTGCAGATCGGCATCACCGAGGACCTCGCGCCGCATGGGCCGGCGGTGGACGTGGGGTTCAAGCTCGGGTTGCGGTTTCGATAGTAGGGGCGACGCATGCGTCCTGGGCAGCATCGCGGGCGGGCGAGAGGGGCGACGCATGCGTCGCCCTTGCGAAAGGGAAGCTCCGTGCAACAGGCTGGTGTCGGTTTTCGTCGGGGCGACGCATGCGTCGCCCCTAGGGGGTCGTGATGACCACCAAGAGCGACCGCGGCCCCTGCGCCCCGATGACCAGCGCGCGCTCGATGTCGGCCGTCTTGGAGGGCCCCGAGATGAAGACGCCGAAGCCCGGTGTGTCCCGCTCCAGTCCCAACGCCTCGTAGGCGCCGTGCATGTCGGCCACGAGTTGGTCGGCGCGCAGCAACAACACCAGGTGCGTCGTGACGAAGGGCAGCGCGCGATGCCCCATCGCCGACTCTGCCACCCAGATCGCCCCGTTCTCCACCACGCCGAGCGCGCCGCGCAGGACCACCAGGTCGATCCCGTCGAGTGATCCGCCAGAGAAGGTGGCGCCTTCCTCTGCCATCGAGATGACGCGAGCGGCATCCGGGTAGCGTGCCCGAATCGCGGCCGAGACATCGTGCGTTACCACCGCATCGCCACCAACCTCGCGCACCATGGCCACGAATCGGTCGATCGCATCCGTCGGCAGCGTCGCTCCAACCGGCAGCTCGGGGAGCGACCGCGCGGCCGGGCGATTGCGCCGCACCGTGTCGAGGATCCGCTGGCGGCTGCTCATCCGGGCCGACTCCGCTGATACCAGGCGCGGAACGACCCTGCCGGCGCGACTGGGAGCTCCCGGTCACGGCCCCACGCAGTGCGGCGCACCAGCCACGGGAGCGATGAGGCGACGCGCAGCAGGACCCGCGCGAGCTTTCCGCCCCATTCGTACCCGAGGCGCCATCCGAACACCCCACCAAGCCATTTCATCGTGAGCCGCTTGTGCGCGGGAAGGAGTCCGGCACGGCCGACCACCTGGCGCCAGCGATACAGCTGCTGCGGGATGTCGATCCTCACCGGACAGACGTCCCCGCACGAGCCGCAGAGCGTCGAGGCAAACGGCAGCGAAGCGTGCTTCTCCAGGTCGATGCCTGGTGAGAGGATCGCCCCGATCGGCCCGGGGATGGTGCTGCCGTAGCTGTGCCCACCGCTCCGCCGGTAGACAGGGCAGGTATTGAGGCAGGCGCCGCAACGGATGCAGTCCAGCGCCTCGCGGAACTCGGGCCGGCCCAGGTGCTCGCTGCGGCCATTGTCGACGATGACCAGGTGCAGCTGCCCCGGTGTCCGTGGCGCCACGACGTGCGAGCTGTATGCGGTGATCGGTTGGCCGGTCGCACTGCGCGCCAGCAACCGCAGAAAGACCCCAAGGTCGGCGAGCCGCGGGATCAGCTTCTCGATCCCCATGGAGGCGATGTGCACTGGCGCGAGGTGGATGCCGAGATCGGCATTCCCTTCGTTGGTGCAGACCACGATGCCACCGGTCTCGGCGATGGCAAAGTTGACGCCGGTGAGCGCTGCGTCGGCGCCGAAGAGCGCGCTGCGGAGCGGGCCGCGCGCGGCATCGGCCAGGCGGCCGGGATCGTCCTCGTCGGGCGCGGTGCCGAAGTGCTGCGCAAACAGCGCCCCCACTTCCGCCTTTCGCTTGTGGATCGCCGGCATCACGATGTGACTCGGCGCCTCCTTTCCAAGCTGCACGATCCGCTCGCCGAGGTCGCTGTCGACGACCGTGATGCCATGTGCCTCGAGATACGGATTGAGGTGGCATTCCTCGGTGAGCATCGACTTGCTCTTGACCAGCCGTGTCGCCCCGCGCGTGCGGAGAATGTCGAGAACGATCCGATTGTGCTCCTCGGCGTCGGCGGCCCAGTGCACCACCACCCCGTTGGCCAGCGCGTTCCGCTCGAATTCCTCGAGGTACTCGTCGAGCCGCGAGAGGGTGTGGGCCTTGATGCCCGAAGCAAGCGTGCGCAGCGCTTCCCATTCGGGGATCGCGCGGGTCACGTCGTCGCGCTTGGCGCGGACGAACCAGAGCGCCTGATCGTGCCATGCCGTCCGCTCGACGTCGCGTGCGAACTGCGCGGCGGCCTCCGGCTGCGTCGTCATGCTCACGGCCGTTCGCCGTTCAGCAGCTGGGCAATGTGCATCACGGGGAGCCCTGCGCCCTGCCGGCGCGCAATCCCGTCGAGGTGCATCAGGCACGACATGTCGCCACTCACAAGCACCTGCGCGCCATGACGACGGTGGTCGGCAATCCGATCGCTGCCCATCCGGGCGGAGATGGCCGGTGAGTCCACGGCAAAGGTGCCGCCGAAGCCGCAGCATTCATCGACCCGATCGAGTGGCACCACCTCGACACCGCGGAGGGTGCCGAGCAGTGTGCGCAGCGCGCCACCGGGGGTCGGGCCAAGCTCGGAGGAGACCGCCTGGCGCAGCCCCCGCAGTGCATGGCAACCGACGTGCACACCGACGCGATAGGGGAAATCGATCGGTGGCCCTTCAGGGAGGGTCAGCAGAAACTCGCTGAGTTCGACGGTGGCATTCCGGACGTGCTGCACCTGCGGGGTCTGCGGCAGCGCGTCGAAGTGGTGCCGCACATACTGCACGCAACTCCCCGAGGGCGCGACGATCGTGTCGTAGCCGGCAAAGGTGCGAACGAAGCGACGCGCCGCGGCATGGGCGTCGCCTTCGCAGCCGGCGTTGGCCATTGGCTGGCCGCAACAGGTCTGCTCCATCGGAAAGGCCACCTTCACCCCGCGCGCCTCCAGCACCGCCAGGGTGGCGCGGGCCACCTGCGGATAGAGCTGGTCGACGTAACACGGGACGAAGAGCGCGACGCTCATGCGTGGAAGATGAAGATCGGCTCCATCGGCAACCACTTCTCACCCGGCTTGGCCCACGGGAGCGGCCGCTGGAAATGCCACATCAGCTCCTCCCACTCCTGCACCCGTGTGTTGAGGAGGTCGGCGGCTGCCTTCGCCTCGAACGAGAACTGCTCGGCCACCTCCATGATCATGCAGAGGCGGTTCTGCAGCCGGTAGATCGTCATCTCCTTGATCCCCGAGTCGCGCTGTGACTCGAGCACCTCGGGCCAGACGTCGCGGTGCCACGCCTCATACTCCTTGATCAGCGCGGGGTCGTCCTGCAGGTCGAGCGTGAGGCAGAAGCGTCGGATCATGGAAAGTCCTCAGGCCGCCGGTTCGAGCGTGGCGGTGTCGTTGATGCCGGGATGGCGATAGCCGCGGAAGCCGAAGTGGAAGACCACCAGGTAGCAGAGCGCCGGGACGATGAAGGCCACCTGGATGCCGCGCGCGTCGGAGAGGTAGCCCATGACGGCAGGGAGAATGGCGCCGCCGACGATCGACATCACCAGCAGCGAGGAGCCAAACTTGGTGTGCGCCCCGAGGCCGTCGAGCGCGAGCGCGAAGATGGTCGGGAACATGATCGAGTGGAAGAAGCCGATCAGCACCACCGCCCAGATCGCCATCGCGCCGGTGGTCGAAATCGCGGTGACGGCGCAGGCGAGCGACCCAGCCGCGAAGAACGCCAGCATCCGCGGCGCCGGAATCGTCTGCATGATGGCCGAGCCGAGGAAGCGGCCGATCATGAAGCCGAGGAGGTGGTACTTGAGGAAGCCGGCGGCGGCCCGCTCGGCGGTGCCGGGGAGGACCTGCTGCGCGAAGCGGATCACGAACGACGCGACACCGACCTGCGCCCCGACGTAGCAGAACTGGGCGATCACGCCGCGGACCAGATTGCCGTGCGCCATGATGCTGCCCGTGGCGGGCGCCGCGTCGTGCCCGTCGTGGGCGGCTTCGACCACGTCGGGGAGCTTGGTGCGCCAGATCAGGAAGGCCACCACCAGGAAGATCGCGGTGATCACGAGGTACGGACCGCGCACCGCCTGGGCCTCGGTGATCCGGTAGAGATCGACGGCTTCGGGCCCCATCGAGGCGAGTTGCGCCTGGGAGTACTCGACGCCGGACAGGATGAAGGTCGCGCCGAGGATCGGCGTGACCAGCGCACCAACGGAGTTGAAGGCCTGTGCGGTGTTGAGGCGGCGCGCGGCGGACTCGGGAGGGCCAAGGACGGTCACGTACGGATTGGCCGCGACCTCGAGGAAGCACTGGCCGCAGGCCATGACGAAGAGCGCCAGGAGGAAGAAGGCGTACTCGCGCGTCGCGGCGGCCGGGAGGAAGAGCAGCGTCCCGGTGGCGCAGATCATCAACCCGGTCAGGATGCCGCGCTTGTAGCCGACTCGCCGCATCAGCCATCCGGCCGGTAGCGCCGCGAGGAAATAGCCGCCGAAGAAGGCCGTCTGGATCAACGACGACTGGAAATCGGTGAGGTCGAGGGCCTTCTTGAGGTGCGGGATCAGGATGTCGTTGAGGTTGACGCCCAGCGCCCAGAGAAAGAAGAGCGAGGTGATCAACATCAGAGGAACGAGGAAGCGCCGTTCCGTGAGCGGTGTCGTCTGGCCGGTCATGGCAGTCCTGTGCGCGGGAGGGTCGAGCGTGAGCCGTTCAGGTGGTGGCGCGATCGAGGTGGACGTAGCCGCCATCCACGTGCAGCTGCTGGCCGGTGGTATGGCCCGACTGTGGCGAGAGGAGGAAGACGACCGTCGCCGCGATCTCCTCGGCAGTGGTCATTCGGTGCCCGAGCGGGATCTTCGCGACGATGCCGGCGAGCTTCGCGGCGGGATCCGGGTGTGTCGCCAGCCACTGTTCGTAGAGCGGCGTCATCACTTCGGCGGGGACCACGGCATTCACGCGGATTCCGGCGGGCAACAGCTCGACCGCCCATTCACGCGTCAGCGCGAGGATGGCGCCCTTGGCCGCGGCGTACCCCGAGGTCCCGCCCTGCCCGGTCATCGCCACCTTCGAGGCGATGTTCACGATCGCGCCGCGCGAGGCGGTCAACGCCGGCAACGCGTAGTGGGCCATGGCGTAGTAGTGCGAGAGGTTCCGCTGAAGCGAGGCCGCGAAGGCCGCCGGTGATCCGTTCGCCAGTCCGACACCATCGTTCACACCGGCGTTGTTCACCAGCGCATCGATCCGCCCGCAGCGCACCATGACCTGCGCCACCGCCTCGGCGCACGCCTCCGCCCGGTCGAGCGTGGCGACCACGACCTCGATGCTCTGCCCTGCGGTGCGGAGCTCGTCGGCGAGCGCGTGGCTTGCGGCCTCGTCGCGATCGACAATCACCACCGTCATCCCCTCGGCAGCGGCCGCCCGCACGATCGCGGCGCCGATCCCTTTGGCGCCGCCGGTGACGACTGCGACCTTGCCGTCGAGTCCGAGATCCATCGACTACCCCTCGAGCCGGTAGAAGGCGGTGGCATTGCCGCCGAAGATGGCGCTGCGCTCGTCCACGCTGAAGCGAACCAGATACTCGGCGATCACCTCGCGCACCTCCTCGTAGCTCCCCGCCAGCAGGCAGACCGGCCAATCGGAGCCCCACATCAACCGGTCAACGCCGAACGACTCCACCACCACGTCGAGGTACTGGCGCAGTTGCGTCGGCTTCCAGGCGCTCCAGTCGGCCTCGGTGATGAGCCCGGAGAGCTTGCACCAGACATTCGGCTGCAGCGCCAGGGCACCGAGGTCACTCGCCCACGGCTCGAGCATACCATCCTTGATGAGCGGCTTGGCGATGTGGTCGAGGACGAAGCGCTGCTCCGGCAACATGGCCGCGAGGCGGGTGGCGGCGCGGAGCTGGCGCGGCACCAACAGCAGGTCGTAGGTCAAGTGGAGTGGGGTGAGGGCATCGATGCCGCGGACCACATCGGGCTGCAGCAGGAACTCGTCATCGGGCTCGCCCTGGACCAGATGGCGCACGCCCAGAAAGTGCGGGTCGGCAGCGAAATGGGCCAGCCGCTCTGCCACCTGCGGCGCGCGAAGGTCGACCCATCCCACCACACCTCGGATGAAGGGATGCTCGCGGGCGAGGTCGAGCAGGAACTGGGTCTCCGCTTCCGATTGATCCGCCTGCACCGCCACGCAGCCATCCATCCCGTTCTCGGCGAGGAGTGGGCCGAGCTCGGTGGGGAGGAAGTCCCGGCGCAGCACTGCCATCGCCTCGCTGATCCAGGCGTCGCGCCTCGGATCGTAGCGCCAGAAATGCTGGTGGGCATCGATGCGAGGCGTCACGCGCTCGGCGTCCCGGGGTAGGCCACTGCGCGCTGGCGCGACGTGCCGAGGCCGTCGATGCCGAGTTCGACGACGTCGCCCGGCGTGAGATAGCGCGGCGGCTTGAAGCCGAGGCCGACGCCGGCGGGGGTCCCGGTCGAGATCACGTCGCCCGGCAAGAGCGTCATGAACTGCGAGAGATAGGAGACGATCGTCGGGATGTTGAAGATCAGGTCGTTGGTGTTGCTGTCTTGCAGCGTCTCGCCATTCACCTTGAGCCAGAGGCGCAGCGCGTGGGGATCGGCGATCTCGTCGCGGGTGGCCATGAAGGGCCCAAGCGGTGCGAAGGTGTCGCAACTCTTCCCCTTGACCCACTGGCCGCCGCGCTCCATCTGGAACTCACGTTCGCTGTAGTCGTTGTGCAGGACGAAGCCGGCCACGTGGCACATCGCGTCGACCTCGCTCACGTAGCGCGCGGTACTGCCGATCACCACGCCGAGCTCGACTTCCCAGTCGGTCTTCTGCGAACCGCGCGGGATCATCACGTCATCATTGGGGCCACAGAGTGCCGTCGTCGCCTTCAGGAAGATGATCGGCTCGGTCGGCTCCGTGGCACCAATCTCCTTGGCGTGCAGCCGGTAATTCATCCCGATGCAGATGATCTTCGACGGCCGGGCCACGCAGGAGCCGAGGCGTTCGGCCGGGTCGAAGCGCGGCGCCGCGGCACCGTGGGTCTCCAACCAGGCGGCGAGTCGTGACAACCCGCCGGTGCCGAAGAAGCGCTCGTCCCAGTCCTCGCCGAGGGCGCTGCAATCGATGCGGCTGCCATCGGCGGCCAGGACGCCGGGGCGCTCCTCGCCCGACAGGCCCACGCGGATCAACTTCATGCTGGCACTCCGAAGCTCAACTGTTGAGGCGGATGAAGCCGCCGTCGAGCGGGTAATCGCTGCCGGTGATGAACGACGCCTCGTCGGAGCAGAGGAAGAGCGCCAGGTCGGCGACTTCCTCGGGGCGGCCCATCCGGCCGATCGGTTGCGTGGCGGCGAGCTTGGCGAACATCTCCGCCTCGCGCCCGGGATAGTTCTTGGTCAGGAAGCCATCGACAAACGGCGTGTGCACCCGCGCCGGCGAGATCGCGTTGCACCGCACGCCATGCTTGGCGTAGTCCTTGGCGACCGAGAGCGTCATCGACACCACGGCACCCTTGGTCATCGAGTAGGCGAATCGATCGGCGATCCCCACCGTCGCCGCCACCGACGCGATGTTGACGATCGCCCCCTCGCCCGCCGCGTGCATCTCGTCGATGACGGCCTGCATGCAGAGGTAGCATCCCTTCACGTTGACGCGGAAGAGCCGATCAAAGTCTTCCTCGGGGGTGTTCGCCAGATTGCCGATGTGAGCCACCCCCGCGGAGTTCACCAGCCGCTGTACCGGGCCGCGGCCGTGAATGTCGGCGAAGACGCGCGCCACGGAGTCGTGGTCGCTCACGTCGCAGGCGTGCGCCCACGCCTTGCCACCGCTGCGAACAATCTCGTGTGCTGCCGTCTCGACCGCGGCCGCCGAAATGTCGAGGAGGTGGACGCTGGCCCCAGCCGTGGCGAAGCTCTGCGCGATCGCGAGGCCGATGCCGCTGCCGGCGCCGGTGACCACGGCCGTCTTGCCGTCGAGCCGGAACTTCACCGCACTCACAGGGACACTCCGCGTTTCCAGGGGATGAAGTCGTCCTGCCCCAGCTCCTCGGCGCGGGTCAACTGGCCGCTCGCCACGGCGATGATCAACTCGAGGATCTCCTCGCCCATTCCCTCGAGCGTCGCATCGCCGGAGAGGATGCGGCCGCAGTCGATGTCGATCAGGTCGGCCATCCGAGTGGCGAGTGCGGTGTTGGTGGCGAGTTTGACGACGGGCGCGATCGGGTTGCCGGTTGGCGTGCCGAGGCCGGTGGTGAAGAGGACCACGGTGGCACCCGCGCCGACCTGCGCAGTGGTCGCCTCAACATCGTTGCCGGGCGTGCAGAGGAGATTGAGCCCTGGAGTCGTGGCATACTCGGGATAGTCGAGCACATCGGTGACGGGCGAGGTGCCGCCCTTCCGTGCCGCACCGGCAGACTTCATGGCGTCGGTGATCAGCCCGTCTTTGATGTTGCCCGGCGACGGATTCATGTCGAAGCCCGAGCCGACCGCCTTGGCGCGCGCGTTGTACGAGGTCATCAAGTGCATGAAGCGCTCGGCATGGCGAGGTTCGGTGCAGCGGTCGATCAGCTCCTGCTCGACTCCGCAGAGTTCGGGAAACTCCGCCAACAGCGTGGTGCCGCCGAGCGCGGCGAGCAGGTCGGCGGCGTGGCCCACGGCCGGATTGGCGGTGATCCCCGAGAAACCGTCGGAGCCACCGCACTTGAGGCCGACACTGAGCTTCGAGAGCGGCGCCTGGGCGCGCGTCACCTGGTCGGCCTGCACCAGTCCGTAGAAGGTCTGCTCGATCGCCGCGGTGAGCATCGCCTGCTCGGATGTCTGTCCTTGCTGCTCGAAGAAGAGGAGCGGCTTGTCGAAGTGCGGCGCGCGCTTGGCGATCTCCTCGCGGAGCAGGTCGCCCTGCGCGTGCTGGCAGCCGAGCGAGAGGACCGTGGCACCGGCGACGTTCGGGTGGTGCAGGTACCCGGCGAGCAGCCCGCAGAGATTGCGCGAATCCTCGCGCGTGCCGCCGCAGCCGCCCGAATGGGTCAGGAACTTGATGCCATCGATGTTGCCAAAGACGCGACCCGACTGACGGACACGGCCCTGGGTGTTGCCGCGTCCGCCTTCGCCGTGCCGCTCAAGCAGCGCGCGCACCTGCTGGCGGTAGACGTCGGGGGGCGAGAAGCCGAGCTCTTCCTCGAACGCCTGGCGAATCATGTTGACGTTGCGATTCTCGCAGAAGACCAGCGGAATCACCAGCCAGTGATTGCGGGTCCCGACCTGCCCATCGGCGCGGTGGTAACCGAGGAAGGTGCGCGTCTGCCACGCGGAGGCATCCGGTGGCGTCCAGGGGCGCGTGCCGGTGGCGGCGTGCATCTCGGCGGCGGCGTGGCGCACGTTCGTGGTGGTGATCGCCTCGCCCGCCGCGATCGGCACGACGGCGGTGCCGACCAGGATGCCGTACATGATGATCGGCTCGCCGATGGCGCGCGCGGTGGTGGTGAACTTGTGTTTGGGGGAGACGTTCGAGGCGAGGAGCAGATCGGTGTCGGCGTGGCGCACCCGCTCCCCGGCGGCGAGGGGCACGAGCGCCACGAGGACGTTGTCGTCGGGATGGACCCGCAGGACGCGATCGGGCATGGACTTCCGGCTTGGGGAATGTCCGGATGCTAACGCGGATCGGTCAGGGAAGCGAGTCGGGGGCGCCTTCGCCGAAGAGAAACTGCTCCATGTTGCGGAGCAGGAATTCCCGTGCCTTGGGCTGGTGAGGAATCAGCGCGTAATGGTTGATCAGCTGCTGCTGGGTCTTGAGCCACTCGGCCCAGCAGTCTCGGCAGATCGTGGTATAGATCCGCTCGCCGAGCTCGTTGGGGAAGGGCTTGAAGGCCTGGGATTCCCCGGAGGTGCCACAGCGGACGCAGGAGACGGTTGCCATGGCAGGAATATAAATCCGACTGTGTAAGTCGGACATCCTGCCGGGGGCTACTCGGCGGCCGGGGTCCCCTTGGCGAGGAGCCGTTCGGTGAAGTCGAGCCGCTCGTGGACCTCGCTCAGCTCGGCGCGGAGCCCGTCGACCTCGGCGCGGAGGTCCTCGATGGCGGCGAGGCCGCCGTCGACCATCTCCCCGGCGCGGATCCGGGCCTCCTCGAGCCGGGTCTTGGCGAGCTTGGTGACCATCGAATGGACGATCGCCAAGAGGGGGACCGCGAAGATCATGACTGGGACCAGCTGGTTCATGGCGCCTCCATCGTGACGGGTGGATCAGTCTCCGGAGCGGATCGCCTTGACGCCGCTGGCGGTGCCCATCGCGGTCGCAGCACCGGCAATCAGGGCGGTCCCGCCCCCGACGATCGGGAGAATGGCCACCACCGGGGCGGCGATCAGGGCGACGGCGCCGCCTGCGATCCAGGGGGCGAGCGGGTGGCGGACGGCGTCGACGAAGCGGAGCCGGCTGCGGACGTACTCGCGGGCAAAGCCGAACGCGGTGAGGCCGACGAATGCGCCGATTGCCATACCGATGATGCCGCCGATGAATGCGAACATGGTGCCCTCCTAGGGGTGACCTGTTTCAGTACGCAACAGGCCCCCGGAAGATTCAGGGGCCGTCTTCTAGTACCGAATCAGCGCACTGCCCCACAGGAACCCCGACCCAAAGGCCGTGATCGCCAGCAGGTCACCGCGCTTCAGCAGCCCCTGCTCGATCGCCTCGTCGAGCGCGATCGGAATGGTGGCGCTGGTGGTGTTGCCGTAGCGCTGGATGTTGTTGTAGACCTGGTCGTCGCGGAGGCCGAGGCGCTTCTGGACCATCTCCGAGATGCGGAGATTGGCCTGATGCGGAATCAGCAACGCGAGCTCGTCGGTGCGCTTCCCCCCCTTCTCGAGCACCGCGCCGACCGACTCCGGCATCCGCGTGGTGGCGTGCCGAAACACTTCCTTGCCGTCCATGTCGAGGAATCCTTTTCCCTCGGCGATATGCTCGGCCTGGTTGCGCGGGTGGTAGATGCTGCCGGGTGTGTCGACCCAGAGCAGCCCCGCGTGGGCGCCTTCGGAGTGGAGGTCCCAGGCGAGGATCTCCGAACCGGCCGCCGCATCACACGCCTGCACGATCGCGACGCCGGCGCCGTCGGCGAAGATCACCGCGGTGTTGCGGCCGCGGTCGTTCACCTCCATCCCGGTGCTCTGCAGCTCCGACCCGACCACGAGCACGGTGCGGTACATACCGCTCTTGATATAGGCGTCGGCGATCGAGAGGCCGTAGACGAAGCCGCTGCACTGGGTGCGGATGTCGAGCGCCGGGACGGTGCCGATGCCGAGCGCCTGCTGGAGGTAGACACCGTTGCCGGGAGCGAAGTGATCGGAGGTGGAGGTGGCGTAGACGATCGCCTCGATCTCCGACGCCTCCATGCCGGCCTTGGCCAGCGCGCGCTGGGTCGCCAGGAGTGAGAAGCCGGTGGCGGAGTCGCCCTCGACGGCCCAGTGACGCTGCTGGATGCCGGTGCGCTGGCGGATCCACTCGTCGGTGGTGTCCATCAGCTTGCTGAGGTCGTCATTGGTGACGACGCGCTCGGGGACGGCGCGGCCGGTGGCGACAATGCGGGTATTGGGCATCCCCAAATGTAGCGCCGGGCCATCCGGTGGGGGTTGTAGGGGCGCAGCATGCTGCGCCCCTACGGCATGGCCCCACGCGCCCGTACGATCTCACCCGCGCGCCCTACGCGCATCCCGGCGTTCCGTTGATATTGGTGTCATGCACCTCGTCACCCCCGCCACCGACCACCTCGACAGTTACCGCCACGCCTTGGCGCACGGCTGGTCGCCCGACACCCGGCGGCCGGAGGCGGCAGATGAGGAGCTTGCACGCGTCAACGAGGATCCGGGGCGCTTCCTCGCCGAACAGGACGACATGACCGCGAGCGGCCCGCCGGTGCGCCTTCCCGACGGCACCGTCGTGCCGCGGCTCCCGGGATTTCGCCGCTGGCTGTGGGACGGCGAGTTTGCCGGTGTGATCTCCTTTCGCTGGCAGCCGGGTGGCGAGTCGCTGCCCCCCTATTGCCTCGGGCATGTCGGCTACTCGGTGGTGCCCTGGCGACAGGGGCGCGGCTATGCCACGAAGGCCCTGCGCCATTTCCTCGCCGAGATTCCGCCGCTTGGGATGCGCTACATCGAGCTCACCTGCAACACCGACAATGCCGCCTCGCGGCGGGTCATCGAAGTGAACGGGGGCGTGCTGGTGGAACAATTCTCGCCGCCCAACGTTGTGGGTGGCGGCGAGAGCCTGCGGTTCAGGATCGCGTTGCCGGAGTAACTCCGGTCGGTTGGTTGTCCCCTTCCCCGAGTCGTCGTGACCTTCCCTCCGCTGCCATGGCTCGTGGCGATCGCCGTCGTGATGCCGATCGCCGCCTGGCTCTTCACGCAGCATCAACGCGACAAGCTCCTCGCCCGACTGCGCGCCGCGTGGGGTCGCGTCGGCCCGATCACTCCGCTCGACGACGATCGCGTGGCGGAGGCGTGGCGCGAACTGCGGCACGTGCCGCCCGACGGCGACGAAATCGACGACCGCACCTGGGCCGACCTCGATCTCGACCGGGTCCTCGCCACGCTCGACCGGACGCACACCGGCCTTGGCCGTCAGCGGCTGTATTGGCGCCTGCGCAGTGGTGCGCCGTGGCACGCAACGCCGACCCTTGAACCGCTTGTGCAGGAGTTCGGCAGCAATGCCGCGCTCCGCGAGGCGGTCGGCAGCCAGTTGAGCGGGGCCGGTCGCCACCTGGGCTATGGCCTCTGGGTCCTCACCCGCCCCGAGCTGATCGTGGTCCGCTGGTGGTACTGGGCCTTCCCGCTGCTCGCCGTCACCATGCTCGGCAGCCTGATTGCGATCGCCTTCGTCCCGAAGATCGTGCTGCTCACGCTGGCCCTGGTCGTGGTCAACCTCATCGTGCGCATGGCGACCGCGTGGCAGATGCCGGGGCTGCTGGCACCGATGCGCCAGATCGGACCGATGATCGGGAGTGCCGAGCGACTGCTGGAGATCGAGGCACTGCGCGACCTGGGGAAGGGTCGGATCGCCACCGACGTGGCGGATCTCCGCCCGCTGAAGCGCATCTCGCGATGGGTGAGCCGCGACGCGGTGGCGAGCGGGGAGATTCTCACCGCGATCTGGGAGTACCTCAACATCCTCTTCATCCTCGACGCGAACGCCCTCTTCTTCGGGGCGCAGCACCTGCGTCGGCTCGGACCCGTCCTCGCGCGCGTGGCGTCATGGATCGGCGACGTGGATGTGGCCCTCTCGGTGGCCTCGCTCCGAGCCGAGTCGCGCGACTGGTGCGTGCCGGTGGTGCGAGCCGGCGCGACGACGGCGACTGGGATGTGGCATCCGCTCATTGCGGAGCCAGTGACCAATGACGTGACGCTGGTGCCCGGACACGGGGCGATCATCACCGGCGCCAACATGTCGGGGAAGAGCACCTACCTCCGGACCGTCGGCATCGCGGCCGTCCTCTCGCGCGCACTGAATAGTTGCCCCGCGGACGCGTGGCAGGGCGAGCTGTTCCGGGTGCGTTCGTTGATCGGACGCAACGACGACCTCGCAGCCGGGAAGAGCTACTACCAGGTCGAAGCCGACGGGGTCGTCACGATGCTCGGCGACGCCACCGCAGCGCAGCCGACGCTCTTCCTGCTCGATGAGCTGCTTCGCGGCACCAACACCATCGAGCGTCTCGCCGCCGGGGAGGCGGTGCTGCGTGCACTGCTAGCGGCGCACCCCGACGGTTCTCCGCATGTGGTGATCGTCGCGACCCATGACGGTGAGCTGGTGTCGATGCTGGCCGACTGCTACGCACCGTTTCACTTCCGCGAGACGATCGGACCCGACGGACTCTCGTTCGACTACCAGCGCCACGAGGGACCGGCGAGCACGCGCACGGCGATCGCGCTGTTGGAGGCCACGGGGGCACCCGCGGCGGTGGTGGCGGCGGCCCGGGCCCGGGCCGAGGAGCTGGATCGTGGGGCCGGGCGATGACCCCACCGCATCGCCATCGCGCGACGTAGATTCTCTCAGCGACTTCCCCCCGACCATACGAGCAGCCGATGGGACTCTTCTCCTTTTTTTGGGACCTCAGCCAGGAACAGCGGCTTCGCGAGGCGCGCAGCAGCGCCGAGGGACATGCCGTGGACAATCGCGCGACGCGATCGGAGCTTGGTGAAGTTCGTGACGCGGTCGATCGACTGGCGTTGGTGAATCAATCGCTCTGGGAGATCGTGCAGGAGCGGCTGGACCTGGATGCTGGCGACCTTGAGGCGAAGGTACGCGAGATCGACGGCCGCGACGGTCGGCTTGATGGCCGGATGACGGCAGGCGTCACGACCTGCCCGACCTGCCAGCGGCCGAATGCCGGAGGGCGGAGTCTGTGCCTGTATTGCGGCGCGGCGCTGCGGTAGCTCGGATGCCAATTTTCACCGGAGTCATGCCATGAGCGCCATCCGCAAGCTGCGCGCGATCCTCACGATGGGCGTCGTCTCTGGCGTATTCTGGGGAGCAGCCTCGGTGCTTGGCTTCGCCGGATACCAGTTGCTCAAGCACGGCACCCTGGGCTTCAGCGCAATCCTCTTCGTGCCAACCGTGATCATCGGCTTCGTCGGCGGTATCCTCTACGCCACCGCGCTGTCCCTGCTGCCGAGGCGCGACGACTCGCCGGGACTCAGTCCGTGGCACTCGGCGCTCATCGGCGCGCTGGGCGGCGTGGTGATGATGGGCCTCATCCTGCTGGTGCTCCTGCGCAGCGCGAGTGACTTCCATCTGCTCAGCGCGGTCGTCTTCCCGGTCAGCGTATTCGCGATTCTCGGCGCCGCGACCGGCTATGCCATTTCAGACACGGCCAAGCGCGGGGCGCTGCCGAAAGTCGAGGAGCCGCGACCACCTCTGATGCCGTAACCACTGACCGCACGCCCTATGGCCTGCTCGTGGTGGCATGTGGACTCACCAACGAAAACGCACGATGCAGTCCTGATCGCCCGGCTCGCCGTCAGTTCCCCAGGCCCGGCCGCGCTCGATGGCGTAGATCCGCACCGAGGCAGGGAACTCGACCACACCGAGATCCTTTCCCGTGTCATCGAAGAACCGCCACTGCTTCCTCCCTGCGGGCCCACCATACAGCCCGATCGCGATCGTGCCATCGCGACCTGTCAGCAGATCGCTGAATGGGGGATAGAACTCCGGGAACGGGATCTTGGCGAAGAGGGTTCGGGTGGCAGGTGGTGTTCGCTGGTCGTCGCGACGTTCGGCGCGGACGCTATCCGCAATCCGTGCCGGGATCGGAATCGGTCGATAGTGAATCTCGCGGGCGAGCAGCGTATCGCCTGTGGTGGCATTGAAGGCCACAAGACGGAATCGCCCGTCCCCGGCACTCGCCTGATCTGGGATGGCGAGGACAACCCGATTCCTGTCGAGCGGCTCGGTGAATCGGGCCTGGGGACAGAATGGAATCCGAACGCTGACGCCCTGCTCGCGATGCGTGCATGCATCATTGCCATCGGGGCTCCAGGCGATCGATCGCACAAACCGTCCGTCGCGTCCTTGCACGAAGAAGAGGAAGCCGCGCGCCGTCGACCCCGTAAGCCAGGCTGGCGCAGGCAGGTTTGGCAGCAGCATGCTCATCATCTGGTAGGATCGATCCGCCGCCATGCCAGCGACGAACGGCGACGCGAGTGCCGTCGCGTTTCCCGCGACCCCACGCGGGTCGAGGAGCTCTGCGGGCCGGCGTTCCATTCGCACGAGCTTCCGGTCAGGCCCGACGAGCGTCAGGCGCGGCACCCCGGATTCGGTCAACCAGAGCGTGTCACCGATCCACCCCGCCCGCGTGCCCTCGATCCGGCGGAACTCGCCCGGGCCTTCGCCGTTCCGGCCGAAGGTGCCAAGCGGTCGGCCATCGGGGGCGAAGAAGCGGAAGTTCCGATCCTGCTGCTGGCTCGCCACCATGACGCCTTTGGGCGAGACGAAGAGCCACCAGATCGGCAGCAGGTCGTTCGCTTCGGCGTCGATGCGGAGGTCTTCCTTCGCATGGATGACGGCTTGCGCAGGAAGTGCCGGCGGCAAGGTGCTCGCGAGGGCGAGCAGGATGCTAAATGGCAGGCCGGCGGCGGGCAGGGCCAGGCGTGAGGAAGGCATCGTTGAGGATGGCATCGGAACCGGAAGGGCGGAAGGGGTGGCGGGTCGATCCTGGCGGGCTCGGGGCGGCGGTCCGCGGCGCCAGAAAGGTCGGCGGAGGACACACCGCGTCGGTTCGTTCCAGTCTGCGGTGGACAGGAACGGGTCGCCTGGCAGAATGCTCCACACTCCGCCGCATGAGCCCCACCGTGTTGCGGGTCGCGGGGTACCGCTTCTTCTTCTTCTCGCGGGAAGAGTTGCGCCCACACGTGCACGTCACCCACACTTCTGGAGAGGCCAAGATCTGGCTCGAGCCGCTCGTGGCAATCGCCCAGTCCCACGGCTTGAGTTCGAGACAACTCACAGAAGTGACTCGCATCGTCCAGGAGCATCGCGATGACATCCGACACGCCTGGGAAACCCATTTCGGTCGCTGAAGTCACCAACATCTCGCCCCAAGGGCTGTGGCTCCTCCTCGGCGACCGGGAGCTGTTCGCGTCGTTCACCGATTTTCCATGGTTTCGGAACGCGACGATTGCCGAACTGACCCATGTCGAATGGCCCAGCCCGAATCATCTCTACTGGCCGGCGCTGGACCTCGACCTCGCCGTCGATTCTCTGGCGCATCCCGCGGCGTACCCCTTGATGAGTCGCTCGGGGCCGAACGCACGCGTGGCTGAAAGGGACTCGTAGCACCCATTCAAGCCCGAGGCCCCGATGACGCTGCAGGAAGCGCTCGACACGCTCAAGTCGCTCGGCAACGAGAGCGTTCGCGTGCACAATCGGAAGTTCGGCGCCGGCGACAACCAGTTCGGCGCCAAGCTCGGCGACATCCGCAAGCTCGCCGCCACGATGAAGGCGGACCATCAGTCCGCGATGGATCTCTGGGACAGCGGCATCATCGACGCCCAACTGGTGGCTATCCTCCTCATCAAGCCGAAGAAGCTCTCGGCCGACGAACTCGATCGGATGGTCCGCGAAGCGACCTTCTCGCAGGTGGCCGACTGGGTCAACGCCTACCTGGTCAAGGAGCATCCCGAGAAGGAGGCACTCCGCGTGCGCTGGATGGCCGACGCCGATCCCTGGGCCGCGCGCGCCGGCTGGGGCCTCACGTCGGGTCGGGTGGCCCGGAGCCCCGAGGGCATCGACGTGCCGACACTGCTCGACCGCATAGAGGCGGAGATGGCAACTGCCCCCGCGCCAACGCAGTGGACCATGAACAGCTGCCTCGCCAACATCGGCATCCATCATCCGACGCTCCGCACTCGCGCACTCGCCATCGGCGAGCGACTCGGCATCTATCGCGACTATCCCACATCCAAAGGATGCACGTCGCCGTTCGCGCCGATCTGGATTGCGGAGATGGTGCGGAGGCAGGGATGAGGCCCCCCATGCACCTCCTCACCAAATTCCGCGCCATCCTCACCCTCGGTGTGGTCTCCGGGATCTTCTGGTGGCTCGCCTCCGCCCTGGGGCGCGCCGGCTACGAACTCATCGAGTACGGTCGCTTTGGCCTCGCCTTCGGTGGGCGGATGCAGCTGACCATCGCCCTCATTGGCTTCCTCGGCGGCGTGGTCTACGCCACCGCGATCGCGCTCATGCCACAACGCGAAGGGCGCCCCGCCCTGAGTGCCGGCCGTTCCGCGCTCCTCGGCGCAGTCGGTGGCGCGATTGTCCTGCTGGTGCTCCGCTTCCTGATCATCGGCGACGTGGTCTCCGGCGGCCTGCTGGGGAGCGTCCTCTTTCCGATGGCAGTCTGCAGTGCACTCGGCGCTGGCACCGCGCTGGCGATCGGCGGCACGGCCAAGCGTGGTGAGCTGCCCCCGGGCGAGTAGCCACCGATGTCCTCCCACCGGAACCTTCCGGACGCCTCGTGAGTTCCTCAGGAACGGATCCACGCGCGATATGGCGACTGGTTCGGGTCATACGGCGTTGAGTGTCCGGCATCATCACGGGAGAGGACCATGGGCAGTGGATTCTGGGTCAAGCGCTTCGTCACCGTGCTGCTCGGTGCGTCCCTCATTATCGGTGTTGCGCAGCTGCTCCGCGGTCGCGACCTGACGCGCGCCCTCGCCGAGGGAGCGGAGTGGGGCCTCCTCGCGGCGACGGTGTTCACGACCTCGCGCTACTTCCAGTCCCGGAAAGGCCAGCACTGTGCCATCTGCAAGGACACTCCGGAGATGCGCTAAGGGGATTCGGCAGTGGTTGTAGGTAGGGTGTCTGGCGGTGCGACTCCTTGTTCCCGCATCGCAGCGGCGAGTCTCTGGCGAAGATCATCCACGAAAAGCGGTGTGTCCTTGACGGCCCGGACCCGTTGCAGGAACGCGGCATCGAATCGTACCAACGAAAAGCAATCACGGCACGCCCGGATGTGGGCGTTAATCACCTCTCGACGTTCCGCCGTCATCTCGTGATCCAGGTAGTCCCAGATCTGGCGCCCCACGGTTGTGCAGTCCGTCATCGGTCGCGTCCCGTGTTCAGTGGAGCGTGGTCGGCGTGGAGGATGCCGGCGTCGCGTGCGTGGACCAAGAGGCGTTCCTGCAAGAGGCGCCGACCCCGAAACAATCGCGACCGGACCGTGCCCACGGGAACGTCAAGAATGTAGGCCGCCTCGTCATACGCCAGGTCATGGAGGTCGACCAGTGCCACCGCTTCTCGGTAACTCACGGGGAGTCGATGAAGTTCCCTGCGAACTGCGTCGCGCAGGTCGAAGTGATCGAATGCCGCGTCCAGCCCGATGCTCGCTGCGTTCCGATACACTGCTACTGATGCAAGCGACTCAAGCGCGGGAGAGTCGACGGCCTCGATGCGGTTGTTTCGACGCTGGTGCGATCGGTGCGTGTTCCGACAGATCGTGAATAGCCAGGCCTTCATGTCGGTACCCGGTCGAAAGCCGCCCGACGCGCGCAATGCCTTGAGGAGGGTGTCCTGCACTAGATCGGCGGCATCGTTCTCATCTCGGGTGAGCCAGGATGCGAAGTGGGCTAGTTCCCCAAGGTGTCGGAGCGCGTGCGCTTCGAACTCCGCCGCGGCCAGCGGATCTGCCTTTCTTGACGCCCCGTCCGGGGCGGCGGCGGTGCGAAATACGGGCGCTGTCATAGGACCCTCGTGGTTGGACTGTTGTCACCTGCGTGGCCGAGCTCGCCTCGGCCCGGGCCATGGCACAACGCCGATGAGCTCGGCGACCGCCTGCGGCGGCCACCGATCCCAAGGGCCCCGGCGCGGGTCTAGCGACCCGCCATCTGACGGAGATCGTCCGCCGTCACGGTGTGGCCACCGACCCCCCACGCCCCGCCAGGAACGTCTTCGATGGTGACCCAGGTCACCGAACGCAGACCCTCGCCCTCCACGGACAACACGGCTTCGGTCACCTTCTCGATCATGTCCTGCTTCTGCTCCGGCGTCAGGTAGCCTGCGACGCCCTTGATCTGCACGAGTGGCATGGTGCTGCTCCAGTGAATGTGAAGTGGCTGGTCAGGTGGACGAGGGCGGAACCCACGCCGCTGCGCTGAACGCCGTATCGAGTGGTGTATGGACCAGGTGGTTCATGTAGTTGGAGATTGTCTTCATCCCCACGCCGAGGATGACCTCCAGCACCTGCGCCTCCCGGAAGCCGGCGGCGCGCATCGCGGCCACCTCGTCCGCCGTTGGGTGTCCGCGTCGCGTCACCAGACCAGCGGTGAACTGTCGCAGCGCCTCGAGCCGCGAGTCATCAAGGGCGTGGCCCTCCCGGAGCTGGCGCACCGTCTCCTCCGGCACACGCTTCATCCCGGCGATCACGCTGTGCGCGGCGACGCAGTACTCGCAAGCGTTGGACACGCTGGCTGTGAGCGCGACGACCTGCTGCTCGAGCGGCGTGAGCGAGGACTCGTCGAACAACTTGCCGAGCGCGAGGTAGCCCTTGAGCAGCGAGGGTGCCCCGGCCATCACCGCGTAGAGGTTCGGCACGAAGCCGGTGGTGCGACGCACCTCGGCCAGGATCGCCGCGGAGCCGCTCGGAGCAGTCTCGATGGTGTGCACTCGGAACTGCAGGGTGGTGGCCGCCGGGTCCGCAGTCGCATTCGGGTCAGTCATGGCTGTGCCCCCGCTCCAGCGCACGCACGGCATCGGCGGTGACCCATGTGGTGTTAGCCAGAAAGCGGAAGTTGACCAAGGCGGCAGCATAGCCGTCGAGGCCCGGCGCCTGCGCGGCGGCCGTCGCATCGGTGATGACGGCGACTTCGAACCCCTGCTCCAGGAGTTCACGGAGGTGGGCCTCGATGCAGAGGTTGGCCGACATGCCGGCCAGGATGACCTTGCTGATGCCGCGCTTCCGCAACTGCAGCACCAGGTCGTTGCTCTGCGGTCCGTACACCTTGTGCGGACTGGTCACGACCGTGGCCCCGTCCTCGATGTACGGCTTGTACTGCTCCAGCCAATCGGCGCCCGAACCCTGGAAGCCGCCGAGAGACAGCGGACCGCTGCGGCTGAACATTTGAATGCCGTGCATCATCGTCTCGACCGCGCCCCCGTGCTTCCACTGGGCGTCGGTCGGGTAGTAATAGTGCGGGCTGACGAAGACGGCGTACCCCTGCTTCTTGGCGGCCTGCAGGAGGTGGCCGATGTTCGCCACGGTGCCGTTGGCGGTCACGCTCGGGCCCACCAGACCCCAGGTCACGCCGGCAGGGCTCAGGAAGTCGTTCTGCGGATCGACCACCACCAGCGCCGTGGTGGTGGGGTCGATGGTGACCCCCGGATCCGGCAGCTGCGCGGCGGCGGAGGCCGACGGCGCGGTGATGGCCAGTGCGCCGACGAGGCGCAGCAACAGTATTCTCATGGTGCCTTGATCCTCGGATCGGTCGTACGTGACGGCCGTGATCTGGACCGATCGTTCCAGAACAGGCCCATCGCGGCCGGCATCATCCGATGCCGACCGAGTCCCTCAGGCGCGACGGGACGTCGCGGGCGCCGCGGCCCTCGTCACGCGTCGCCGACCGCGCCAGCCGAGCACGGTCGCCAGCAGGGCAAGGGGTGCCGCGACGCGCCACATGTCGGCCCACGCCCCGCGACCTGCACGGTCGAGCACGGGGGCGAGATGGGGGAGCATCTTGACGGTGGCCCGCATGGTTCCGCCGGCCGACTCCGGACTCGGGCGCCTCCCGGCGATCACCTGGCTGAGCGCTCGGGCCAGGGCGTCGTGGTCGTTCGCCCAGTGCGCCCGAAACTGGATGGTGCCGTCCCGCCCGATCAGGTAGGCGGAGTTCGGCTTGGGTCCGAAGGCGCGATGCAGGGTGCCGTCGACGTCGTCCACGGCCACCTCATACGGGATGTCGTGCACGAGCCGCAACATGTCGGCGTGCGCCAGCTTGGCCGCTTCGGTGTGCGGTTGCGGCAGGTTCCCGCCTGGGTGTGCCTCGCGGACGTTGACCAGGACAAAGCGGACCCGGTCGCCGAAGGCCCCATGCAGCGAGGCGAGCCCGGGGGCTGCGCTGTCGGTGACCGGGCAGGTGGCGGAGCCGAAGATCAGCAGCAGCGGACCCGTCGCGGGCAGATCGCGGTCTCCGATCCGTCCGCCGCCCAGCACCGGCAAGTCGAACGCCGGCACCCGATCACCGGGACCGAGTTCCCCCGGGCCGAAGCGCATGTCGCGCAGGACGAGCGCGAGGCCCAGGCGACGAAACCGGTAGTTCCGGCCCGCGCTGGAAAGACTCGGCCCGCGAGGAGACGGAGCGGATGCCGCCATCGGGATTCCGGCGACGTTCGCGTCGTGGGATGGGTCGGTTGTGGTCACTGGCAGCTCCTCCGTTCGTGGCGTGATGCCCGATGAACGCGGGAAGTGGAACGATCGTTCCATGTCACGAGAAAAAAAACTCACTGGAGTTGCTCCAGGGCACTGGCCACGATCCGCCGTGCCAGCGACGGGTCGGGCTGGCTCCGGTTGAGCACCGACAACCCGATCAGGGACGCCAGCAGGCTCTCGGCGGCGACCCCGGGCTTGACGCCGGGGGCCACGGCACCCTCCCGCTTGGCCTTGCGGAGCATCCGCTCGAAGAAGGCCCGGGTCTGTTGCTGCGCCTTGGCCACGATGTCGCGTGCGAACGGGTCGTGCGCGGAGAGCTCGAGGGCGCTGTTGGTCAGGAAGCAACCGCGGTTGCCGTCGGGGACACCCGGCCGCGGGGCGAAGGCGAGGAGGGTGTGCCGGATCGCGTCGAGCGGCGGATAGCGCCGCTCGAAGTCGGCCAGGCGCTGGGCGTGGATCGAGCGCGCGTACAGCCGGAGGGCCTGCAGAAAGAGCGAGTGCTTGTCCCGATAGGTGGCGTAGAGCGAGGCGCGGTTGATGCCCGTGGCCTGCACCAGGTCCTGCATGGACGTCGAGGCATAGCCGCGCGTCCAGAACGCCGCCATCGCGCGCTCCAGCACTTCCTCGGGATCGAACTGCTTCGCGGCCGGCATTCATCCTCCTCCGTGAACCCTCAAGGTACGGCCTCTGGAACGATCGGTCAAGAATCGGAACTTCTCGCCTTCCCAGCCAGTTGGGTGCACAGACGAACGTCACTCTTGGCGCCGTCGATCGCAGAACCACTGCGATTCACCCAATGGAGGTCATCATGTCGTTCCATCGTATGGCGCTGTCCCTCGCGCTCATCGTGTCGGTTGCAGGTCCGCTCGCCGCGCAGAGCGCCGATCAACGGGCGCTGGAGGTCCGGGTCCGTGGCGGCGGGTACAGCGCCCTCAGGAATCTCGATGCGGCCGGTGCCGCCGACACCAAGCTCGGCTTCAACGCGGGCGGCGGTGTCGGCCTGCGGCTCAACCGCCACGTCGGCGTCCGGGCCGACTTCACCTTTGCCAAGGACGAACTCCGCGCGAGTGGCGTCGAGACCGGCACGCACCTGCAGAACTACTTTTACACTGCGGCCATCCAGCTGCAGTACCCCACCTCCAGCGGCCTCACGCCCTACGTCCTCGCTGGTGCCGGTGGCGTGACCATCAATGAGGAGGACACCAGCGACCTCGACAGGTCGCGCGTGGCCGGCCTGGGGGGCATCGGGCTCAGCTACCGGATCCCGAACAGCCGCGTCGCCCTCTTCACCGAGGGCCTCGGCTACTTCTACAAGGTGCGCGACGTTCGCGGCAGCCTGGCCGGCTTCGACCGCACCCAGGTTGACGTGGCGTGGAGCGCCGGCTTCTCGTACACGTTCAAGCTCTGAGGGCGGCGCACCCCATGTCCTCTCATGACACGGCCATCGCGCTCGTGATCGGTGGTTCCTCCGGCATCGGCAAGGAGGTCGCACGCCAGCTGCTCCTCGAAGGGCACGCGGTGGAGATCGCGGCCCGTGACGCCCAGCGGTTGCAGCACGCGGCGGAGGAGCTCGCACCGCTCGGCCGGGTCACCACGGTGCGGCTGGACCTGCACGACGGCGAGGCGGTCGATCGCTTCGTCGCCGCCATGGCGGACGACCCGCGCCACGTCCGCTACCTGGTGAACTCCGCCGGGACCTTCACGCCGGTCCCCTTCCTGGACCATCGCAAGGCGGATTATGACCGCTATGCCGACCTGAACCGCAGCTTCTTCTTCATCACGCAAGGCGTCGCCCGCAACATGCGGCGCCACGGCGGCGGCGCGATCGTGAACATCGGATCGATGTGGGCCAGGCAGGCCATCAAGGCCACGCCGTCCTCCGCCTACTCCATGGCCAAGGCCGGATTGCATGCCCTCACGCAACACCTCGCCATGGAGCTGGCCGACGACGGCATCCGCGTCAACGCAGTGTCGCCGGCGGTCGTGGTGACTCCCATCTACGGGTCGTTCATCGATCCCCAACGGATCGAATCCACCTTGCAGGGCTTCAACGGCTTTCACCCGATCGGTCGGGTCGGCCGGCCCGTCGATGTGGCCCACGTGGTCACGACCCTGCTCTCGGAACAATCCGGTTGGGTCACCGGCGCCGTCTGGGACGTGGACGGCGGCGTGATGGCAGGCCGCAACTAGGTTTGCATGACGACACGGCCTGCACGACTGGCCGCGCGCGGGTGAGTCTCGAGCGGTTGCTCGAGCCTCACCCACCGTGACACACCATCTCGGTGCGCAGGAGCCCTGGCACATGGATTCGATCGCGCACGCCCGTTCGGGATACCGCATCTCCGCGGATACCGAGACGATGGACCTTGACGCGATTCACGCGTACCTCAGCGTCTCGTACTGGGCGCAGGGCATTCCGAGAGACATGGTCGCCAGGGCAATCCGCGGCTCCCTCTGCTTCGGCCTCTTCGACGACTCAGGACAGGTCGGGTTCGCACGGGTCGTCACGGACCGGGCCACGTTCGCTTACCTGTGTGATGTCTACGTCCTGGACGCGCACCGTGGTCGCGGCTTGGCGTCATGGTTGATGGAGTCGATCATCGCCCATCCAGACCTCCACGGTCTGCGCCGCTTCGTACTGGCCACGCGGGATGCCCACGGCCTCTACGAACGGTTCGGCTTCGTGCCGCTCGCGCGCCCGGCATCCTTCATGGAAATCAATCGACCGGATATCTACTCCCCCGCTCGACACGACGCCGGGTAGCCCGAGGTTCCGTCACGGCGACGCCGAGGTGGTCATCCGCGCCACCGCCCGACGCACCAGCGGTGCCACAACGAACACTGTCGGAAATGCGATCGGCCAGGTCCGGAGGCAGCTGTGTCCCCACTGGGCGAGCAAGGCAGGATGAATGCCCTGGGTGGTGAACAGGACATAGCCCGAGACGATTGCGACCATCACGGCCGAGAGGAGGGCGCTGAAGAGAACGGGGGCGAAACGAGTGGGGATGCGCATGGTGTGCTCCTGGTGTTGAGTTGTGGATGTGTTGGTCACGACGCGGAGAGCGCGTGATCGAGCCAGCCCGCGAGGTAGAGCCCGAGGCCGTAGATCGTGTGGGTGATGAGACTCTGCAGTCGGGCCGCGTTGGGGCGCGGCGTCCGTGACGCGGCGATGCCGGCGCCCATGGCTGGCTGCATGATCAGCAGCGGCGCCGCAGTGGTGCCGATGCCGACGAGGAGTGCCGGGCCGAGAGTTGGCCGCTGCAGCCAGGCCGCGCCCCAGATGGCGAGCAGCAGGGCCGCGAAGCTGATGCCGATCAGGTAATGCGCCGCCCAACCGATGAGGCGCTCGCCGCGAACGGGGGCCGACCGGGCGATGGCGTCGTGACGGAATCGCCCGGAGGCCATCCCGCCGACCCAGCGGCCGAGCAACGCGTAGTCGAGGCGCGCGAAGCCGAAGAGGGGCTGCCGCACGGCGCCCCAGAGGTCCATCACCAGCGTGGCGCCGACGCCGATCGGCAGTGCATGGATGAGCAGTTCCATCGTTCCTCCCAGGTGACCTTGAACCCTTCGAGTGGACAGGTTACAACTTCAAGTCGACTTGAGGTCAAGGGGGGCGGATGGACATCGGGGAATTGGCGCGGCAGTCGGGCTCGGCGCCGTCGGCACTGCGGTTCTACGAGGAGAAGGGATTGATCCGCTCGAGCGGACGGCACGGCCTGCGCCGCCAGTACGAACCGGAGGTGCTCGACCAAGTCGGCTTGATCACGCTCGGGCGGTCAGCAGGGCTCACGCTCGACGAGATCGGGCGGATGCTGACGGTTGGCGGGCGCGCCGAGGTCGATCGGCAGCTGTTGGCGGACCGGGCGGATGCCATCGATGAGCAGATTCGGAAGCTGACCACCATCCGGGAGGGCCTGCGGCACGCGGCGGCGTGCCACGCACCCGATCACATGGCGTGTCCGAAGTTCCGGCGGTTGATGGGGCTTGCGGTGCGCAAGGCCATCGTGACCGCGAAACCATCGCCGCGCCGTCAACTGCAGCCGTCAGGCCGCGGCGGCGGCGCATGATGCCGCCGACTAGCCAGGATCCCGATCTCGTCCGACGCCTGCTGCGCGCCGAGGATCGGATCGATGCCGCGTCGCACGAGCCGTGGCCCGTCGAGCGACTCGCGAGCGTGAGCGGCGTCTCCGAGGCGCACTTCGCACGTTCGTTCAAGCAGGCCTTCGGGCTGCCGCCGCATCGCTACCTGCTCACGCGGCGCATCGAGCGGGCCATCGCCCTGCTCCGCGACAGCGATCTCTCGATCACCGAGATCGCGTTTCGCACCGGGTGGGAGAGCCTGGGGACCTTCGGCCGGACCTACCGCGACATCACCGGCGAGTCGCCCAGTGCGACCCGGAAACGTGAGCAAGCCGTCGGCGCGGATCTTGGCCGCGTCCCCGCTTGCGTCCTCAAGGCCGCCCACCGCCCCGACCTGAACTCCGCAGTTTCGGAGAAGCGACGTCAGGCCGCGGCCGATATCCTCCCTGCCACCACCCACCGGGAGAAATCATGAGTGAAGGGATTCAAGTCGTCGGAGTCTATGTCCGCGACCAGGACGAGGCGCTCGCGTTCTACGTCGACCAGCTCGGCTTTCGTGTCCACACCGACATCCGGAATGGCGACTACCGCTGGCTCACCATCCAGCATCCGGACCAGCCGTCGTTCCAGCTCGGCCTCTTCGCGCCGGGGCCGCCGGTGCTGGACGCGGCCACCGCCAAGACGCTGCGCGAGATCGTGGCCAAGGGGGCGATGCCGCCGCTGGTGTTCACCGTCGCCAACTGCCGAGCCACGTATGACCGGATGCGCGCCGGCGGGGTGGAGTTCACGCAGGAGCCGATCGATCGTTACGGCACCGTCGACGCCGGCTTCCGGGACCCGTCGGGCAATGGCTGGAAGATGATCCAGGCGCGAGGTGGCCAGTGAGCCGCCCCGCATGGCCGCGTGCGGTGCACCGCTGGGTGTCGATTGCCTTCACGCTCACCGTGCTCGCGAACTTCGTCGTCATGGCGTTTGGCACCCCGCCGGCGTGGATCACCTATTCACCGTTGCTGCCGCTGGGGGTGCTGGTGTTCACCGGGCTCTACCTCTTTGCGGTGCCGTATCTGAAGAAGGGGTGAGGGGTGAGGGGTGAGGGAACCGCCGGGCCGCGGTGGCGCCCCGCCCCGGGGCCCCTCGTGGTAGCTTGGGAGTGACTCCTCCAACCGTCGGTTGACCATGACGCTGCAGCACCCAGCCGTCCAGCGACTCATCCAGATGGGATTGGTGTACCTGGCGATCCTCGCCTTTTTCGGCGAGCTCCGCTGGGGCTCGAACGCGATGTTTCTCATGGGCACGACGTGGATCGGCCAGGCGATCGTGACGGTGTTTCTGAAGCCGCGCGGTCTGAGCGACGTTCCCCCTCAGTTGCCGGACGCCCGATGAGCCGTTCCATTGCCACCGCTCTCGTGATGTTGTTGTGCGCCATGCCGCGGCTGGGCATCGCCGCCCAGCAGATCGACGTGCGGCCGGCGCCCCCGCAGGGGTGCAAGGGGACACCGACCGCCGATTCCACCATCTACGACGCAGAGGAAACTTCACCCGGTCCCCAGCTTCGGAGCTTTCGGAGGCTCGAAATGCCGACGGCCCTCCGCGAAGCCGGCGGGAAGGGTGGCGTGACGCTGGCCTACGTGATCAACGCCGATGGCCGGACCGACAGCAGCAACGTGGTGGTGATGAACGCCAGCGACTCGACGTTGATCGCGCCTGCCCGCGCCGTGGTCGTCGGGTCGCGCTTCTGGCCCGGCTGCCGCGCAGGCATCCCGGTCCGCGTGCAGGTGACGCAGTCGTTCGGCTTCGAGGCGAAGAACTACGACTCGAGGGGATTCCTCATCCGGCCGAAGGGTGGCGGATGACACGCGGCTCTCCTTGATGCATTGCCCCAGGGGTTCATGACCAACGCGACGCTGTACGGCCTGATCGTCGGTGGGTTCATGACGATGATCGGCACGGTCGGTACCGGCCTCAACTGGCGACGGCTGCATCGGGGCGGGGAGCGGCCGGTCGCCGCCTTCTGGCTCCTGTTTGTGGCGGGTTGCTTGAGCCTCCTCTCGACCGCGCTGGGCACCCTCGCCACGATTTACGAGTACTCGGGCACTTCTCCGTGGCATATGGTCTCCATTGGACTGATCAGCAGCGGAGCCGTGTGGTCCATGCTCGCCGGCATGAGCGAACACCTCTTCCAGCAATCGCAGTTGCCGAGCCCACCCCCGGAGGACCTATCTCTCCCTTCCGATACGCGCTCGTTGCCGCCGGGGAGATCGCCTTTCTGCGTTGAACGGCTATTGCTAACTGTTACCAGTGGCGGTAACATGTCGCCATGGGCAAGCTGCGCCGCGGTGGGTTCGTTTTCGTCACCTGGAAGGGGCAACCGAGAGTCGCCCTGTGAAGATCCAGCGCGTGGACGCGAACAATCGCAAGAAGGTCTTCGAGGTGCAGACGGCGCGGGAACGCCTGGTCTATCCCTACGCGAAGCTCGCGCTCCCACCGAGTGGTGACGACCGCGTCGTCGATGTCTACCCGGACCCGGAGACGGGAAAAGAGGCATTTACCTACAGGCTGGAGTCTGGCGTCGAGGATACCATCCACCTCGATGCAGTGCTGGAGTACCATCAGGACCCTGCCTATCTCAACGAAGTGCTGTTGCATCGTCTGACCGTCGAGGCCGGGAAGGCGCTTGCCACAAGTGACCTGGCCAAACGCGAAGTAGCGCGCCGTTTGGGAACGTCAGCCAGCCAGCTGTACCGATTGCTCGATCCGAGTCACTCCGGGAAGTCGGTGGGTCAAATGCTGGCGCTGCTGCACCTGCTGGGGCAGCAGGTCGAGGTGGTTGTGCGGCCGATGGTGCCGAAGTCCCGGAAGGCGCCTGTCACGACGAGACGGCGACGCCCCGCTTCTGCCTGAGCATTCCGTCGCACGGTGTCACCAAACTGTCATCTCCCCGCCACGCCAGCGCCATTTCCTTTCCCGACATTCGGATCGCACTCCTCCTTCACCTTTCCGGGATGACTCATGCGATTCGTGCGCCCATTCCTCATCGCCGCGCTCACCCTCCCAGCCTGTGGCAGCGAACGCACCGCCGACTCGGGCACCAATGCCATCAGTCCCACGACCGTCACCGTCGACACCGTACCATCGCTGGTGCTGCCATCGATCGGGCCGAGCGACTCGGTGAACTTCGGCTCGACCAAGTTCGTCGCGAGGCTTGCCAACGGAGAACTGGCGATCCTCGACGAATCGAGCCGGACCATCCGCGTGTTCGGGGCAGACGGGGCATCGCTCCGGGAGATCGGGCGCCGAGGGGAGGGGCCTGGCGAGTTCCAGTTCCCGATGTGGCTGGGTGAGTGCCGGCCCGACACCCTGTTCGCTATCGATCCCGCCACGGCCCGCGTCTCGCTCTTCGACAGCCAAGGCCATTTTGTCCGGCAGCACCCGTTCAGGAGCCGCGGCAGCATGATGGCATGTGATGTGACCGGGCAGATGTTGCGCCTCGACCTCATCGGCAACACCGGAATGCCGACCGAGCAATCGCCTCTATATCAGGGCACCGTCGCGCTGGTCGCCTTCGACACGCCGGACCGCGTGCTCGACACCATTCCGCTCTATCGCAATCGCCCGATGGGGCAGCAGGGGTGGATCGCGTCGGCCAACGGCACCGTGTACGTCGGGCGGGGCGACTCCGGCTTCGTCGAGAGCTGGCGGCCCGGTGACAGCACGCGGATTCGCCATCCACTGGGCACCGCCGGCCGCGCCCCGACGGCCGCGCAGTATCAGGCCGAGATCGACCGGTGGCTACGGATGCTGAGCCGCCCTGAAGATCGGGTGCGTCCTCGCGAGATCCTGATGCGCATCCCCGCCCCGGCCTCGATGCCTGCGTTCCGCGCGATCCTCGCCGATCCGACCGGCGCCGTCTGGGCAGTCACGTCGCCCGCGGGAGAACCGCTCACGGTCCTCGAGGGGATTGACTCGCTCGGGCGGCCGCTGCCGTCGCTCCGCCTCCCCGGCGACCTCGATGTCCAGGCGGTTGGGCGAGACCACATCATCGCGATCGCCGAGGATGCCGATGGGGCGCAGCGGATCGTGCTCTTCAAGCTGACGCGGCGGGAGTGAAGAGCCCCCCTTGCGCCCACCCGCCCCACGCCTTAACCTACAACCATATGGTTGCACGTCTCCCCAGCCGCACCCGGCGCGCCGATGACCACCTGGACCGCCTCTTTCGGGCGCTCGCCGATCGCACCCGGCGCGACATCGTCGCCCGGGTCCTCAGCGGCGAGGAGGCGTCGGTCTCGGCGCTGGCCGAACGCTACGCGATGTCGTTCGCCGCGGTGCAGAAGCATGTCGCCGTCCTCGCGGGCGCGGGGCTGGTGACCAAGCGCATCAGCGGCCGCGAGCGGCTGGTGCGCGGCAACCCGAGGGAACTCGCCCGTGCGCGGGCGTTGCTCACCCAGCTCGAACAGCTCTGGACCTCTCGTTTCAGCCAGCTCGACGCGATCCTCGCCGAGCCCTTTCCCCCGACGGAGTAGCCATGCCGATCACGTCCGTTTCGTCCGATGCCGCCGCCCGCACGCTCACCGTCGTGGCCGATTATCCCGTCCCGGTCGCACGCCTCTGGGCGGCGTACGTCGACCCGCGTCAACTCGAGCGCTTCTGGGGGCCGGTCGAGTGGCCCGCCACCTTCACGCGGCATGACATGGCAGTCGGTGGTCGGTCGCACTACTACATGACCGGCCCCGACGGCACCAAGGCGCACGGCTGGTTCCGCTACCTCGCCATCGAACCGCTCAAGCGGATCGAGCTCGAGGATGGCTTCGCCGACGAGCAGGACGTGCCGAACCCCGACATGCCGACGATGCGGATGGTCTTCTCGTTCGACGAGACACCGACCGGATCGCGGTTCCAGTGCCTGACGACCTTCACCAGCACCGAGGCGATGGAATCCCTGGTGGCGATGGGGATGGTCGAGGGGATGAGTTCGGCGATGAGTCAGATCGATGCCGTGCTCGCGGATCTCGCCTCGTTCGCGGCAGCTCGCGGCACCGAGGCGCAACTGCTCTCCGACACCATGGTGCGATTCACGCGGATCATCCGCGGCTCGGTCGAGCAGGTCTGGCGGGCGCATCACGAGCCGGCGCTGATGCAGCGGTGGCTTCTCGGGCCTGACGGCTGGACGATGCCGGTCTGCGAAGTCGCCACCGTCGTGGGCCAGCACTACCGCTTCGAGTGGGAATCGGTGGATGGTTCCAAGCGCTTCGGCTTCGTCGGCGAATTGCTCGAGTCGTCGCCGCCGTACCGCGCCGTCAACACGGAACTGATGATCGGGATGGAAGGACCGGGAACGCACAACGAGATGACGCTGGTCCAAACGCCCGAGGGAACGCTCCTCTCCCTGGTGATCACCTACCCGAACAAGGAACTGCGCGACATGATCCTCGGGACAGGGATGACGACCGGAATGGAGACGAGCTACGCGCGGCTGGAGTCGGAGGTGCTGCATCAGTAGCAGGTCGATGTCGCGTCGCCAGCAGCTCACCCTGTTCGTCTCCATCGACGCCGGGGCCATCCTCGAACCGATTCGCCGCCGCCTCGATCCGGTGCAGCATGGCCTGATCGGGGCGCACGTCACGCTCTGCCGAGAGGATGAGTTGGCGGGGTCGCCGCTCGCGCTGCTGCGCGGGGAGGCGCCACTGCCGGCCGCAATTACACTGACGTTCGGGGCACCGGTCGGCTTCGACGCACATGGCATCCTGCTTCCCTGCATCGATGGATCAACCGAGTTCCATCACCTCCGCGCTGCTGTGCTCGGCACGACCGCCATCCGGCAGCACGCGGCACACATCACGCTGGCACATCCGCGCAATGCACGCGCGTCGGGGAATACCGTCCCGAGCGACGTCGCCCTCGCCACGCCGCTCCGCATCACCTTCGCCACCATCTCGTTGATCGAGCAGATCGATGGGGGGCCGTGGGTGGTGCGGGAGGCCGTGGAGTTGGGCACTCCCCGCCCCCGAACGCAGTGAGGGCGGCGGGGCCTCCGAGGCCGCTTTCCTCGGTACCGCCATTGAAGTGACCGGGTGAATCCAGTTCGGAGGCCCCGCCGCTCGGGCTTTGCCCGAGGGCGGGGGAATCACTTCTGGCGCCCTCCCCCTCTCGCCCCCGATGTAGCTTCCAGCGACCCCCTCCCACCGGACCGTCGATGCCAGCCCAGATCATTCTGCTCGTCGTCGGAGGAATCCTCTTCTATCGCATCGGTGACCATGAGTACGGCGCAGGCTTCGTCACGGCCGGGCTCTCCATCCTGCTCGGCATCGTCACCTGGCTCGTCCTCGGGTGGGGCGGTTATGGCTACCTGGCGGGCCAGCTCCTGCTCTTCGGCGGACTGACCTGGTACAACATGAAGTACCGCCCGCCTGGGAAGCGAGGGTAGTCAGTGCGGCACCCACCCCCCACCGTTTTCGATGTAGCTTGAGAGGATCGTCGCCCCGCCTGACCCGGAGATGTTGATGGACTTCCTGCCTTCGATCTCGCTGGTCGACCTATTTCAATGGATCTGCGTGGCCGTCCCGTTCGGCATTATCGTGACCTCCGCGGAAGAGCACAGGCCCGACCGACGCATGTTGCTGGTCATGGCCGCGAGTGCCGGCGCCTGCATCGTGGTTGGGTGGCCACTCGCCACCTTGATGGGCGTCGAGTCGATGCCTGAATACGCATTCGCCCTCTCGGTCGTCGCCTCGGTCGCCGGGTACCTGATGGCCCGTTCGCTCCGCCGGAATCCGGAGCTCGATTCGCCGTTGACCACCGCAATGTCGGCCATGGTGATATTTGCGGCTGGTGGGCTCTCCGCGTTCCCGATCGACGATGCCGACCTCCGTCTCATCGTCCTTGCCGCGGCAGTGTTCGGCACTGGCCTGAGTGTGGGGTACTTCCTGCGCGTTCGCCGAGAACTCAGGGCAGAACGATGAGCATGTACGATTGGCTGATGCTCATTCCTGGTCTCTGGATCCTGCTCGAAGGGAGCTGGCGCTGGCATCGCCTTACCGGCACGGCCGCGCGCCTCTCGCTAGCGCGGGCACTCTTCGGTCTCGGCTTCCTGCTGGCGAGCACGAAAGCACCAACGATGTTGGGCGTATCGGAATGGAGTCTCGGATTCTCGGTGATCGGCATTTCCGCGGTCCTGGCCGGACTGGTGCTGCAGGGCCGAGCGGTCGGATCTTCCTACCGGAGCATCGGGATCATGGTGGGGTCGATCGTCGCGCTGATGGGCGCGCTTGCCGCCGGCCTCTTCCTCCCGGATCTCCTCGGCGTCGACTCGATCCTCGCCCGGATCGGGATCCTCATGATTCCCCTCGCCCTCGTCGGCGGGATCACCATCCGGCTCCTCCGCGATGACCCGCCGCTCGGCATGCCCGTTCGCTTCCGCCGTACCACTTCGGAGTCCTGAATGCAGGTCGAGATCAACAGCCACGACGGGAGTGCCCGGATGAACAGGACCCGCGACGTCGCCAAGGCCGGCATCGGCATGGGCAGCGCCCTCGCCATCACCATCTCGTGGAGCGTCCACCACTCGCTCCTGTGGGCCATCCTGCATGGCTTCTTCGGCTGGTTCTACGTGATCTACTACGCCCTCACCCGATGATCCCCGCCGGTCTTGGGCCCATCGGCCCCGCGATCATCGCGCGCAAGCGGCGCCAACTGATTGCCGCGTTCCGCAGCAACGGCGCCACCTCGCCAGCGACCGCTCGCACGCTCGAGGAGCTCGGCCTCGGACACGGGATGCTGGTGCGGATCCAGGAACATCGCCATGTGCTGGTGGATGTCGGGGAGGGGCGCTTCTACCTCGACGAAGCACGCGAGGCCGCCGTGTCGAAGACACGGCGGCTGATGCTCGGCGTCGTGGTCCTGGTGGTGGCGGTCGGTGCGGCGCTGCTGAGCCAGATGCGCTGAGCACCGCACCGGACGCCGCGGAGACTACGCCGACAGCTCGTCGTCTGCGGAGTCCCACATCGCATCCACGTCGCGCTCGACGTCTTCCTTCGCCTCGCCGTAATGTTCCTGGATCTTGCCAACGAGCTCGTCCTTCTTCCCGGCGATCACGTCGAGATCGTCGTTGGTCAGCTTGCCCCAGCGCTGCTGCACCTTGCCACGCAGCTGCTTCCAGTTGCCGGCGATGGTGTCCTTGTTCATCGTGTGCTCCATGTCAGAGGTGTACCCGGTGAACGAACCAGCGCGCACGATGCGCACAAGCGCATGGTGCAACATGTCCATCGTTGGAACAGGAAGTCGCTGAACGCCTGCCTTGCATCGCCACGCCCCTGACCTTGTTGCCGCCCCGAATCGACGGTACACTCACCGCGCCCCCTCGCCGGGGCGCCACCCACCCGCTTCCCCCTCCCTCTGGAGCAGTCCGCATGCCCAAGTTCGTGATCGAGCGCGAGATCCCCGGAGCCGGCAAGCTCTCCGCCGCCGACCTCCACGCCATCTCGCAGAAGTCGTGCGGCGTCCTCGCCGAGATGGGCCCGCAAATCCAGTGGGTCAACTCGTTCGTGACCGACGACAAGATCTATTGCGTCTACATCGCGCCGGACGAGGCGAGTGTCCGCAAGCATGCCGAAATGGGCGGGTTCCCCGCCAACTCGGTGGCGCGAGTCCGCGCGATCATCGACCCGACGACGTCGGAGTAGGTCACCCGCGTGGAGATCCGCTTCACCGAGTCAGGCCACCGCGGCGCGTTCACCGCGCATGACGGCGACACAATTGCCGGCAAACTGGTCACGTCGCGGCTGAACCCGTCGCACCTGATCATCGAGCACACCGAGGTCGCACCGAGTCATGCCGGCACCGGCCTCGGCAAGGCGCTGGTGGCGGCGGCCGTCGACTGGGCGCGCGCCAACCACCAGCGCTTCCTCCCGCTCTGCCCCTTCGCCAAGGCAATGTTCGACCGCACCCCCGCCTACAACGATGTAAGGCAGGGGGGGTAGTAGGGGCGCAGCATGCTGCGCCCGTTCCCGCCCCGATCTCTCCCGTGTGCATGTTTCCATCCCAAACGCATCTCCCGGCACCTCAAACCGGGAAGTCCCGATGCGATCCATCATTCCGCAGCTCCTGCTGGCCCTCCTCCCGCTGGCGCCCCTCGCCGCCCAGGGGTGGATCGATGAACGCCCCATAGGCCCAGGCCCTGTCCGCTCCTCCCCCGCCATCGAACGCGTCGGCTCCACAGTCCGCGTGACCATCGACGGCCGAATGGCGCGCTTCGAGGTCGAAGAGCGCTTCCGCAACACCGGCCGCGGCATCGCCGAAGGGACCTATCACTATCCGATGCCGGGCGAGGCGCTCTTCACCGACTTCTCCCTCTTTCAGGGCGAGAAGGAGTTGAAGGGCGAGATGATGCCAGCCGACCAGGCGCGCGGCATCTACGAAGGCATCGTTCGGCAGCTCAAGGACCCCGCGCTGATCACCCTGGTCGGACACGGACTGATCCGCGCGCAGGTCTTCCCGATCCAACCCGGCGAGACGCGCACCGTCATCCTCCGCTACAACCAGTTGCTCTCGCGCGACGGCGATGCGCTCCACCTCCGCTACGCCGCCGGGCTGCGCGGTGACGCGCCGGTCGCCGTGCGCTTCGACGTCGCCCGAGAAGCCGAGTATGCCACACCGTACTCGCCGACGCATCCGATCGCCCAGAGCCGTCGCGACGGCACACTCCGCGTCACGATCGCCCCGCCGGTGCGCGGCGACGTCGACCTGGTGCTGCCGTTTCGTCGTGGGCTCGTCGGTGGCACCGTGCTCACCCATGCCGTCTCGGGTGAGGATGGCTATGCTCTGCTCTTCCTCTCGCCGCCGCCGGCCAGCGGCAACGCCACCGTCGCCCGCGACCTCACCTTCGTGGTCGACGTCTCCGGCTCGATGAGCGGCGACAAGATGGAGCAGGCGCGCACCGCCCTGCGCCAAGCCCTCGGCACGCTCACCGCACGTGATCGCTTCCGATTGATTGCCTTCAGCAGCGGCGTCCGTCCCTTCCGCGACGGCTACACCACGGCAACGCCCGCCAACCTCCGCGAGGCGCGCGAGTTCGTCGACGGCCTGACCGCGACCGGCGGCACCAACCTGCAGGGTGCGCTCGACGCCGCGCTCGCCGAGCGGGCCGATGCCGAGCGGATGTCGTTGATCTTCTTCATGACGGATGGCTTGCCGTCGGTTGGCGAGAGTGCTCCCGACAAGATCGCCGCGAGTGCCGCCGGTCGGATCGGCCGGCACCGGATCTTCACCTTCGGCGTCGGGCACGACGTCAACACCTACCTGCTCGATCGCCTCGCCGTCGAGGGCCACGGTGCCGCGACCTACGTCGCCCCCGGTGCCGACGTCGGCGACGCGGTCGGCGGCGTGATGAGCAAACTGTCGCGCCCTGCCCTCTCCGACCTCCGGATCGTGAGTGCGCCAGTGCGCTTCCTCGACCAGGCACCCGCCGCACTCCCCGATCTCTTCTTCGGCGAAGAACTGGTGGTACTGGCCCGCTATCGCGGTACTGGTGATGGCGCGGTGGTCATCGAGGGAACGCGCGATGGGCGCCGTGAGCGCTTCACGCTTACGGGGCACTTCGATCGCCAGTCGCGCGAGAATGACTACATCGCACCGCTCTGGGCAGGTCGGCGGATCGGCGAGCTCAGCCGGCAGATCCGCCTCGAGGGGTCGTCCGCCGAGCTGATCGCGCAGGTCCGCGACCTCGGCCTCCGCTACGGGATCCTGACTGAGTACACCTCCTATCTGGTGCAGGAGCCCGGTGTCGTAGCGATGGGTGGCGGTCGGCCGCTTCCGGCCACGGCACCCAGCGGTGCGGCCGAGGCTCGGAAGATGACCGGGGAACGTGCCTTCGAGAGTGCCCGCAGTGACGCCGCCATGGCGAAGAGCAACACCCTCGCGGATGCGCGCGACCAAGTCGCGACGCGGCAAATGATCGGGGGGGCGGTGGGACGCACTGAGGCGGCCGCCACGCGTCGGCTGGGCGGACGTATCTTTGCGAGGCGGGGCGGCGTCTGGACCGACGTGAACCATCAGGATTCGCTGAAGGTCACGACCGTCGCCCCCTTCTCTGCCGCCTGGTTTGCCCTCGCGAAGGCGCGCCCGGCGCTCGCCGAGGCGCTCGGCCTCGATGCCCCGGTGATCGTCGCCGGTCGGCACGTCTCGGTGAAGGTGGCCGATGGCGGCATCACGACGTGGAGCGCCGGTGCGCTCGACCGCTTCCTGACGGAGTTCGACGGCCGATGACCGGACCGGTGGGTGAGCTCTTCCGCGAATACCACGCGTCGCTCGTGCGCATGCTGACACGGCGCACGGGCGACGTGGATCGCGCAGAGGAGATCGCGCAGGAAGTCTTTGCGCGCGCGGTGGCAGCCCCACCGCGCAACCCGCGACCATGGCTGTTCGCCGTCGCGCTCAACCTGGTGCGCGAAGAAGGACGCCGCGAGGTGCGGCAGCAGCGGCGCCTGGTGCTCTACAAGGCGGAACAGCCGGCGGCCTTCGAGGCGCCGGACGACGCCCTGGACCGGGAGGATCGGCAGGCGCTGGTGCGTGCAGCGCTGGATCAGCTGTCGTCGCGAGATCGCGACGCGCTGCTCCTGAAGGCCGAGGGATTCAGTTACGACGAGATTGCGGCCACGCTGGGACTGGCACGGGGCGCGGTGGGCACAACGCTCTCGCGCGCACGCCAGAAGCTGGTCGAGGCCTACCGCGCCGGGGAGGGACGCCATGACATCGCATCTTGATGACGGCACGATTCACGAACTGCTCGACGGCGAGATCCCGTCGGCGCAGCTGCCACCATTGCAGGCGCATCTCGCCAGCTGTGCGGAGTGTCGTGCCCGGCTCGACTCGGCACGCACGCTGGTGGACTTCGGCGACGAACTGATCGAGCTGCTCGACGATCCGCCAGTGGCAGCACCGGTTGCCACGGTCGTCACGACCCTGCCGACTCCATCGCGTCCGTGGATTCGTCAGTTGGCGTGGGCGGCCTCCATTGCCGTGGCGGTCGGCGCGGGATGGTATGTGCGTGGCGACGTGCAGCGCGTGCTGCCCCCGGTGCCGGTCGATTCGCCTATCGCCGACGCGATCAGTGCGGTGCCGCCCGCGGTCGTCACCGCGCCAGCCGCTGGGCCGGAGCGTACCACGGCAAGCGGAACGGCTCCCTCAACAGCAGCGGAGCGCCCGGCCTTGCTCAGGGATCGCCAGGAAGTCGCGGCCAAGACGGCAGCACCAGGGCCCGAGCAGAATCGTCTCTCGCCGTCAGTCCAGAAGCCGGCCGCCGAAGCGCCGCCTCTCGATCTCCGGTCGGCTCAATCGGCGCCGCCCGCGACACCCGCGCCGGCAATCGCTGGACGCGCGACGGGTGGCGGCCTCGCGCTCGGGGAAATCGAGGCCCGGCGGATCGCGTCAACTGCCCGCGGCAACCGCAGCGACCTCGCCCCGCGGGACCAAGTGGCGACAAAGCAGCTGCTACTCGATGGCGCGCCGTCAGACACCATCGCGATTCGGCTGGTGGCGTTGCAGTGGTTGCTCGACTCCTCGGGCGTCATACTTGGCGATGCACGTGCGGTGATCTGTGTCGCCGTCTCCGCGTCGGAGGGTGTCGGCAACGGACCAATCAATCCATCCGACAGGAGTGATCTGCCCGACTCGCTCCGTTCACGGCTCGTGGCGGGTACTCATCCGCTCCGGGGAGGCTCGGCGTGCTCGACCTCCTCGGTGGCGCCGCTGCCCACCGTCGAGACTGCCACGGGGAATGCAGCCACGCTCATCCTGATCGGGGGAGTGCGACTCGGCGCCGACGATCGTGCTACGGTCGGCATGCAGCAGCGACAGGGCGGGCGGTCCGCGGGAGGGTTTCGCTGCGAACTGGAGCGACGCAACGGTGGCTGGGTCGTCGTCGCGTGTCGGAGGACGTGGGTGGCCTGATTATTTGCGAAGGCTACCTCACGCTGTCTTTCGCCATCCCGAGGGCTGAGGTCAGCGCCCCGAGTTCGGCGCCGGAGAGGGAGCGATAGAGCGTATCGGGAATACCCGTGGCCTCATCGGTGATGATCAGGCCGCGGGTTTTTCCGTTGAAGTAGAGATTGATGCTCAGCGCACCGAGCGGATGCCGGCGAGGGCCCGTGGGAGTGCGCCGGATCACCGCATCGGTCGTGAGGAGCAGTCCCTCGTTCCAGGCCGAGTTTCCCGGCACGAAGGCGTAGCGTACCACCTCCCCCGCGTGAAGCGATCCGTCGGCGCGCGCCTGCTCCACCAACTCCGCTGGCACACTCGAGCCGACGGCACTCAGGTCGGGAAGGGTGCCGCCGCTGAAGCCGCGGAAGAGCTGCACGATGACCCAGAAGCCGAAGCCGAGCGCGGTGGCCGCTGTGACGCCGATCACCGCGAAGAGGCGGATTCGCCGCCACCGGCGCTTGCGCTTGATCGCCGCGGGGGGCAGCAACGCGTCCGGCGTGCGAGCCGCGGCGAGCTCCATGGCGAACGCCTTGCCATCGGGACGGGCCGATGGCGCCTTGGCCATCGCATGTTCCACGGCCACAACCAGCGCCGCCGGCAGCTCGGCGCGCAAGGTGGCCAGTGCGGGTGGTGCCTCGAGAATCTGCTTGGCGAGAATCCCCGCCGTCGTCGTCGCCGTGAAGGGAAGCCGCCCGGCGAGCATTTCGTACAGCACCACCCCGAGCGAGTAGACGTCGGCCCGGCCATCGACCTCTTCGCCGAGCGCCTGCTCAGGCGAGAGATACTGCGGCGTCCCGATCGCCATGCCCGGCGTCCGCTCGCTCTCGCGACCGGTCACCAGCGAGATGCCGAAGTCGGTGACGATGGCATGCCCATCGGCATCGAGGAGGATATTCTCCGGCTTGATATCGCGATGCACCACCCCGCGTGCGTGTGCCGCTGCGAGCGCCTGTGCCACTTCATGGGCCAGTCGGGCCGCCTCGGCCGCTTCGAGTCGGGGCTCGGCGGCGAGCCGATCGGCGAGTGAACGCCCCGGCACCATCCGCATGGTGAGGCAGAGCAGCCCATCGCGGACTTCCGCCGCATAGAGCGGCACGATGTGCGGGTGCTCGACCGTGGCCACGATGCGTGCCTCCTGGAGGAAGCGATCGCGCGCGGCGTCCGAGAGCCCGCCGGCCGTGTCGAGCACCTTGATCGCGACGTCCCGCCCGAGCACCGGATCGTGCGCCCGGAAGACCGCACCGAAGCCGCCGACGCCGAGCACCCCGAGCACCTCGAGATTGCCATGGAATGAGGCAGCCAGGCGGGCTTGCAGGGCAGCGACGTCGATGGTCATGGGCCCTATCCCGTTGTTGTCGATGACGTTGTGGGTGCCCGCCGTTGGCGCTCAACGAGCCGATCGCGGAAATCTACCCGCGGTATCCGGCCCGGGTGCTGCCCGTGCCGCCCCTTCCTGAGGCGTTCCTCCCACTTCCTTCACCATTCCCTCACACTCGAGGGCCGACCTTTCTCCTGTGGGACTCCGACCCGGTGACGCGGCGATCCACTGAATTTTCGCCGGGCGATGGACCGGAAACAGCGGCAGGAGGTGGCACCATGAGTCGCGTGGTCATTCTCGGGGCTGGCGTCGCCGGACACACGGCGGCGGCCTTTGCCCGCAAGTGGCTGGATCGGGGAGACACGGTGACCGTGGTCTCGCCCAAGGACTTCTACAACTGGATTCCCTCGAACATCTGGGTCGGTGTCGGGCTGATGCGCGCCGACCAGGTGACCTTCCCGCTCCGACCGGTCTATGAACGGGCCGGGATCGAGTTCGTCCATGGTGCCGCCCGGGCCATCCACCCCGAAGGCAAACTCGACGACCCGACCCCGTACGTGCTGGTCGCGCCGACGGGTGGTGCGCCCGATGCCCGAGTCCGCGTTGCGTACGACTTCCTGATCAACGCCACCGGGCCGCAGTTGCGCTTTGATCGTACCCCGGGACTTGGTCCGGAGGGAAACAGCCACTCCGTCTGCACCGCAGACCATGCCACCGACGCCGCCCGCGCCTTTGGCGAATCGGTGGAACGGATGCGACGCGGGGAGAAGCAGCGCTTCGTCGTCGGCGTGGGCCACGGCACCTGCACCTGCGAAGGGGCGGCGTTCGAGTACATCGTCAACCTCGAGTTCGAGCTTCGGGCACGAGGCGTCCGGGACCGTGCCGAAATCGTCTGGCTGACGAACGAATACGAACTCGGGGACTTCGGCATGGGGGGGATGCAGTTCAACGCCGGCGGCTACATCACGCCGAGCAGCATCTTCAATGCGTCGCTCTTCGCGGAACGGGGCATCGACTGGATCACGCGGGCGCACCCGCTGCAAGTCGAGCCAGGCCGGGTGCACTACGAGACCATTGATGGCACGATCGGCGAGCAGGCATTCGATTTCGCGATGCTGCTGCCCCCCTTCTCGGGCGTCGGCCTTGCGGCCATGGATCGCCACGGAACCGAGATCACCGAGCGGCTGTTTCAGCCGAACGGCTTCATGAAGGTGGACGCGGACTACACGGCCAAGCCGTACGAGGCGTGGCGGGCGAGCGACTGGCCCCATACGTACCAGTCACCAGCCTATCCCAACATCTTCGCCGCGGGGATTGCCTTTGCCCCACCGCACGCGATCTCGAAACCGTACGCGGCCCCCAGCGGCGCGGCCATCGCGCCCGCCCCGCCGCGCACCGGGATGCCGTCGGCCATCATCGGCAAGACGGTGGCCCGCAGCATCGTGGACATCATTCAAGGCCGCACCGGCCCATTGCACACCGCGTCGATGGCGCGGATGGGGGCTGCCTGCGTCGCCTCGGCGGGCGCGAACCCGTTCACCGGCACGGCCGCCTCGATGATCGTCTACCCGATCGTCCCGGACTTCGAACGCTTCCCGCAAACCGGCCGTGATCTCGAGCAGACCTTCGGCGAGATTGGCCTGGCCGGGCACTGGATCAAGATCATCCTGCACCACCTCTTCCTCCACAAGGCCCGCCTCCGTCCGGGGTGGTCCCTCATCCCGGAGTAGCGGATGACCACCGGCAAGCATGCCCATGTGATCACGCCGACGCGCTGGACGGTCTTCATGCGGACCTTCTTTCCCTGGCAGGCGTGGCGTTTCGTGGCAATCAACCTCAAGATGCTGGGGGTGATTCGCCGCAGCCACGACTGACCGCGGCCCCGGTCGGCCCGGCGGCCCGGCCAGGCCGCCAACTTGCCGAAGTGGTCTCGACCATCGATCATCACCGGATGGCTGAGGAGATCGAACGGAAGTTTCTGGTGCAGGATGGCTGGCGCGAAGCGAGCCATCGGCAGACGCGCATCGTGCAGGGGTACCTCTCCTCGGTGCCCGGGCGCAGCGTGCGGGTGCGAACCGCCGGCGAGCGCGGGTTCCTCACCATCAAGGGCGCCGCGAACGACTCGGGTGTCTCGCGCTACGAATGGGAACGCGAAATCCCGTTGGCAGAGGCCGAGCAACTGCTCGCACTCGCCGAGCCAGGGGTGATCGAGAAGATCCGTCATCTGGTGGCAGCGGGGCCGCACACCTTCGAGGTCGACGAGTTCTTCGGGGAGAACACCGGGCTGATCGTCGCCGAAATCGAGCTCGGCGCCGAGGACGAGGCGTTCGAGCGGCCGGGTTGGCTCGGGGCGGAGGTCACCGGCGATCGTCGGTACTACAACTCTTCGCTGGTGAAGCATCCCTTTGGCGGGTGGCCCTCGCCGTCGTGACCGGAAGGCGGTAGCGTTCTCCCTTCCCCTCACCCGGAGCCCCCGCGCATGAAGTCCGCTTTTCTTCTGGTCGCGTTCGCGACCGCGCCGCTCGCTCTGCCGGCACAAAGGGCCACGACGGCCTTCGACGGCGTCGGTCGCGCGCCGCGGATGATGACCACCGGTGCCAGCGGCTGGGCGGGGACCACCGGGTGGCGCCTGGTGCTCGAGCGCACGATCCAACCGGGCGAAGGGGCAGCCGACGTCCTCGGCAATCCGACGGAGGTGGTGCTCTTCGCCGATGGGCGGGTTGCCGTTGCCGAGGACCCGCGTGGCTCCAAGACCGTCGGAATCCAGCTCTTCGACGCGAAGGGGACGTTTGTCCGCCGCCTGGGTCGCGACGGTGAAGGGCCGGGTGAATACCGCACCGTGATCGTCACCTCCCGAGCCGATACGCTGGTCATCCAGGATCAGCGGCTCGCGCGGGTCACCTTCATGGGACTGGACGGCAAGCCGCTTCGCACCTTCCCCAGCAAGTGCTGCGCACTTGGCTGGCCGATCCACGTTGATGGCCGCGGCGTTGTCACGGTGGCAAGTGGCGATGGCACATTCGCGCATTTCACCGCCGAGGGGCGACTGATTGACACGATACGGCCGCCCCTCGCGGGACCGAAGAAGCAGTGGATCACGCCGGACGGTGCACGGTATGGCATCCCGTTGGCGGCGACCACCCTGCACCTTGCCCTGCGCGACGGATCCATCCTATACGGCCTCAACGATCGACAGGAGTTCCTCGTCTCGAAGACCGGCAAAGACACGGTGCGGATTTTCGGGCGCACCGGCGTGACGGCGCGCCCGGCGCCCGATTCGCTCCGCCGGGCCTTGATTGAGACCTACCGCACGCACCGCCAGGTCGGTCCGGTTTTCAAGTCGAGTGACATTCCCACGACCCTGCCGGTGTGGTCACGACTGAGCGAGGACGGCGACGGCAACATTTGGGTGCTCGATGGCTATTCCGCCATGTCGCCGGCTCGTCAGTTCGACGTCTATGCGCGGGACGGACGCTACCTCGGCGCCGTGGCTGCACCAGCGGCCAAGCCGATCGCGATGTCGTGGAGCAACGGCCGCGTGGCGATCCTCGACAACGACACCGATGACTTGCCGCGAGTGCGCGTGTATCGAGTGGATCGGAATGGCAAGTAACTAACACCGACGGTCCGCGACCGTCATGCAGTCAGTTCGTGCAACGCCGCGTCCCCAACCCGGAGGTTTCCATGCGTCGCGCCTTGCGAGTCCTTATGCTGGTGACCATGTTCGCGCCCCTGACCGCTGCCGCCGTCCAGCAGGGTGACTGGGTCCGTCTCGGCCAACGACAGGTCAGTGATCGAGGCGACCATGACGAGATCGTCGTCACCGGCGTCCGCGGCGAGTTCAAGCAGGTCAAGCTGGCAGTCGAGCGCGCGTCGGTCGACTTCCACCGCGTCGTGATCCACTACGCCAACGGCGAGGACCAGAAGCTCGAGCTGCGCAACACGATCCCCGCCGGCGGCGAATCGCGCGCCATCGACCTCGACGGCAAGGAGCGCGTGATCAAGAGTGTCGACTTCTGGTACGACGCCAACACCCGCCGGGGGCGCAAGGCCACCGTCCGACTGCTCGGCAAGCGGTGACGCCACTCGAAGCCCTGCGCTTGAGCGCCGGATGATCCATCCGTTGCCAATCACCCTCGAGGGCAACGGGGTGCGGCTTGAGCCGCTGTCGATGGCGCACCACGACGGCCTCGTGGCGGCCGCGGCCGATGGCAAGCTCTGGGAGTTGTGGTATACCTCGGTGCCGACCGCCGACGAGACCGCCGAGTACATCCAGCGGGCGATCGAGGGCGCCGCCACCGGGCAGATGCTGCCGTGGGCGGTGCGCAACCTCGAGAGCGGCGCGATCGTGGGCTCGACTCGCTATCACGACATCGTCGCGGAGATCGATCGCGTCGAGATCGGCTACACCTGGTATGGGGCCAGCGCGCAACGCAGTCATGTCAACACGGCGTGCAAGCTGCTCCTCCTCGGCCACGCCTTCGACACCCTCGGCTGCGCTGTGGTCGGGCTCCGCACCGACAACTTCAACTTCCGCTCGCAGCGCGCCATCCTCGCGCTCGGCGCCAAGCTCGACGGCGTCCTCCGCCACCAGATGGCGCGCCGCGACGGCACCGTGCGCGACAGTCACCTCTACTCCATCCTCCGGAGCGAGTGGCCAGACGCGCGGCGGCATCTGGAGCTGCGGTTGGCGCGATGGGGCTGAGGATCACTGCACGGCGGGCCACGGGCGACGCATGCGTCGCCCTTACGAAAACGACCCTTCGATTGCGCGCGCTGGTATCGCTCCTGCTGGCCACCGTCGCTCCCGTTGCCGGGCAAGGCCCCGCGGTCGACCTCGAGCACAAGGGCGACGGCTATCCCGTCTATCGGATACCCGCGCTGGTGGTGTCCACCAAGGGCACGCTGATCGCGGCCTACGACGGCCGCCCCAGCGGAGCCGATGTGCCGAGCAACATCGCGGTGCTGGTGCGGCGGAGCAGTGATGGCGGGAGACATTGGACCGCGCGCCAGGTGGTGCGTGCCGACAGCGCGCCGTACGGCTTCGGTGATCCATCCCTGCTCGTCGATCGCACGACCGGGCGGATCTTCCTCTTCTACGTGGCGTCGCACCTGCAGGGCTTCTTCGGCGCGGGTCCGGGCGTCGGCGACTCCGACCCGAAGGTGCTGCATGCGGAATACTCGTGGTCGGATGACGACGGCCGAACGTGGCGGCACCGACGTATCACCGCGGCCATCAAGGACCCGGCGTGGGGCGGCCTGTTCGCGTCGTCAGGGGCCGGGATCCAGCTGCAGCACGGGCCGCGCGCCGGCCGCCTGATCCAGCAATACGTCGTCCGCTTCCGCGGCGGGAACTACGGCGCCTCGGCCTACAGCGACGACCACGGTGCCACCTGGCGCACGGGCTCGCTGGTGGGCCCAGGCGTCGACGAGAACAAGACCGTCGAGCTCGCCGACGGCCGCGTGATGCTCAACAGCCGCGCCAAGGGGTTTCGAAAGGTGGCGCTCTCCACCGATGGCGGCGTCAACTACGGCCCGCTCCACGACGACTCGACGCTCGTCGACCCGGCCAACAACGGCGCGATCCTCCGCCTCGATCCGACGGCGAAGGCCAACAGTGCACGCGCCCACTGGCTGCTCTTCAGCAACAGCGCCCACCCGACGCAGCGCACCAACCTGATCCTCCGCCTCTCGTGCGATGACGGCACCACGTGGCCCGCCTCACAAGTGATCGACGCCGGTCCGTCCGCCTACTCCACGATCACCATGCTGGACCGAAACACGGTCGGCGTGCTGTACGAGCGTGGCGACTACGAGTGGATTTCGTTTCGGAGAATCGATGTCGGGGGGATGACGACGCGGTGCGTGAAGTGATCTGTAACCAGTAACCAGTAACCTGCAACCCGTAACCTGTGACGGTCGCTGGTCACGGGTCACGGGTTACTGGTCACGCCACCCCCAGCCTCAGCGAATCTTTGAGACCCTGAACACCCACGCATCCGCATTCGGCGCACTCACCCCCGCCGGAATCCGCACGGTGAACCCCGTGCCGGCCGCGACCCACGGGATGGTGCGATTGGCGCCGAGCAGGGTGATCGTGGCGCCCTTTGGGAGGGCAACGCTGGTGACGGTGAGCTCGCGTGGCATCGCCTCGCTCTCGGCCGGGAGATAGCTGACCCAGCCGGTGCCATCCTTCGACTGCGTGAAGCGGAACTTCCCCTCCAGCGAGGGCCCGAGCGGCTTGGTGCCGTAGATCGACGCCTGGTGAACCTTCATCCAGGCGCCGAGCGCGGCGAGTCGATCGTAGGCTGCGTCGTGCCAGGTCCCGTCGGGGCCGGGGCCGATGTTGAGCAGCAGGTTGCCGCCCTTGGCGACGACGTCGACCAGCATCTGAATCAGCACATGTGACGACTTGTAGCGGTCGTTGGGGACGAACGACCAGCTGTTCGCCATCGGCATCGGCACTTCCCACGGATAGGGGAGCGCCGTGGCCGGGACGCGCGCCTCCGGGGTGAGGTAGTTCTGGTAGGGGCCGGGGACGTCGCGGTCGACCACGATCAACCCCGGCCGCAGTGCGCGCGATGCCTGAACCAGCCGCGGAATGTCGATGTCCTGGCTCTGCAGGTGCTCGAACTTGTAGTCGGGTTTGCTCATGGTGGCGCGGATGGACGAGTCGCTGAGCGGCCGCACCCAGCCGCCATCGAGCCAGAGAATGTCGACTCGGCCGTAGTTGCTCATGAGCTCGTGGATCTGCGCATGCGTGAACGCGACGAAGCGCGCCCACCGCTCGGGATACTTCTTGATATCGTAGTTGGGGTCGCGATCGGGGGTGGCGAAGTAGGGCCACCAGTAGTCCGGCGAGTGCCAGTCCGGCTTCGAGAAGTAAGCGCCGATCAGGAAACCCTGCGCACGAAAGGCGTCGAACACCCCCTTCGTGATGTCGGCCTTGGGGTTGAGCGAGAATGGCGTCTTCGCCCCGGTGATGCGGTAGTCGGTCTGCCGCGTGTCAAACATCGAGAAGCCGTCGTGATGCTTCGTGGTGAAGACGACGTAGCGCATCCCGGCGTCCTTCGCCGCGCGGGCCCAGCGCTCGGGATCGAACTGGGTCGGGTTGAAGGTGGTCTGCAGCCCCTCATAGGCGCGCTTGTAGGTGTCGTAAACGCCGATCGAATCGCGCTGACGACTGCGGCACCATCCCTCGTCCTCGGAACAGATCGACCACGACTCCACCGTCCCCCACTGTGAGTAGGGACCCCAATGCATCAGCAGCCCGAGCTTGAGGTCCTGCCATTCCGCGATCTTCTGCCGTGCGACCGGATCGGGATCGGGCACGTATGCCTGCGGATGCTGCGCCGCGGCCGGCATGGCGAGCAGGAGAAGGGGTAGCAGGATGCGACGCATCAACACTCCGAGGCAAGAACAAGGATCGACCATCCGTCATCCATCATCCATCATCCATCATCCCGCATAACACTCCACCTGCGCCATCTCCGCTCGGCGGTACAACAGGCTCAGCGACACCTTCAGGTTCTGCGACTCCGAGTGCCACTCCCACCAGAGACCGGACGCCGTCTTGCCGGGTGCCTTGACCGCATCGACGAGGTTGCCGTAGGAGGCTCCTTCTGTCTCCCGCTTGCATTTGAGCGGTTGGAAGGTGAGGCCATCATTCTTGAGCGCCTGCTCGATCATCTCGCGCGTCAGGAAAAAACCGCCCTTGCCACGCGGTCCCGTGACTTCCATCGAGTCGAGCGCGATGCTCATCCCGGTCAGCCCCGCCGCGGTGCCGCGCACTCGGAGCTCCATCCAGAGCGCCACGCTGTCGCCGAGCGTGCCGAGGAAGCGGCCCTCCCGATGTTGGGTGATGCCCTGCTTGATCAGGCCGGGGTCGGTCACCGCGATCGCCGCCTTGGTGGCCCACTGGATCGGCAACCCGCTGCCGGTGGTCCAGGGGAGGCCCTGCGTGCGCACGCCGGAATCGACCAGGAAGGCGGTCAGGACGGCGCTGACCTTGGCCTTCGCGATCGGCGCGCGCTGTTGGGCGGGGAGCGCGGCGGCAGCAACGGAGAGCAGGCAGAGAGCAGCGACCAGTGGGACGCGGCGCATGGCAACCTCGTGATGCAATGGGGGGCGACCTCCTCGATGCAGGAAGTCGCCCCCAAGAGTACTCGCTCCCTCGAATTGCGTCAGGGGTGCCCGAGTACCCGGGCGACCGCTTCCATCCCCGGATCGCGCCCCGCCTGGTAGGCGGCAGCCGTCCATGGCGCCGGGACCGTCGGGTCGAGGTTGGCGACGGCGATCGGGTAGGTCACAACCGGTCGATGGCAGTCGGAATATCCCTTGCAGGCAGTCTGATAGTCGTGGCGCTCCTTGGCGACGAGGAACATCGCGCCGGAGTGCGGCAGCGCGGCGGGGCTCCCCTCGGCAAAGAAGTTGAGGCGATCACCCGGTGCCTCGCCAACCAGCGTGACCCGGTCACCTCCGGCCTGCTTGAGATAGCCGACAGAGGAGATCGCCGCCGAGAAGGTCCAAGGCGAGGTCAGCACGATGACCCGACCATCGGCGGGCAACTTCGACACGATCGACTGCATCCAGTCGCGCGTGAGCTGCAGGTTGCCGCCGCCGTTCATCCGCATGTCGAGGACGATGTGCTTGCGCCCCGCTGCACGGTGGAGCGAATCGGACTCGGCAAGGAAGTCGGCGATCGGTTGCTGCCCGTTCACGTTGGCGCGCAATTGGATCACCATCGCATCGAGCTCGGGCGCATCGCGCCGGCGCATCGTTTCGCCCGCACCCTGCAACGACCACGGCGCCCGCTCGGCGGGCAGCAGACTCTGCCACCCTGCCGTGCTCGAGGGATACATCACCGCGACCGACCCCTGACGATCCCGCGGCGACGGCTGCCCATTGGTGAGTGTGACGTCACGGCTCTTCCCATTCGGCATCATCAGCCGATAGGTCGCCTGCGCCGCCGAGGTGCCGAGCCCCATCGCCTGCAATTGGCCCGGGCTCTCGAGGAAGGCCGGGGCCATCCGATCGCGCCACGAGGCGATGCCACCGGTGAGCGTGCGGGCACTATCACGCACCGCGGCGATCGGCACGCCGTTGATCGCCACGAGTCGACCGCCGAGCAAGTCGGCGTGGTCGGTGGTTGCCTGCACCACGACAAACTCGTCGCCGAACGGAAGGAGGCGAATGCCGACGCGTGCCGTCGCGGGCGAGGAGCCGCGGCTGATCATCAGCGTGTGTCCGTTGTCGGCCAGCGCGACGATCTGCGCGAGCGACAACACCATGCGGACATCGGACATCGTGCCCGCCTTGGCCGTCAGCGCTGCCAGCCGTTGCTCGGCCATCGCGCGCGCTGCCGGCGTGAAGGCCTTGTCCACCGCGAGGAAGTCCCGCCCGAACGCCGCCAGGTCCTCGCGCTGGGCCGTCGCGAGCGCTTCGGATGTTCCCTGCGCAGCAACCACGGGCAGCCAACCAAGGGAGAGAGCAAGGACGAACGTTCCACTGACGCAACGGATGCTGGGCATGCAGGCTCCTGAAGGGAGGAAAGGCACCAACTGCGTGTGACGGGAAGTGACGGGGAATGGTTGTCGGGGATTGTAAGGAGCGGGTTAGTCGTTAGTCATTAGTCGTTAGTCGTTAGTCGTTAGGCGTTAGGGGTCGTAGGTCGTAGGTCGTAGGTCGTAGGTCGTAGGTCGTAGGTCCCCCTCACCCCTCACCCCTCACCCCTCACCCCTTACCATTCACAGGTCACAGGTCACTGGTCACTTCTTTCCCCTCCCTCCATGCCCCTCCCCCAGATCGGTGTCGCCGTCATCATCGAACGGGATGGCCAGGTCCTCCTTGGCCTTCGGCGGTCCGCATCGCATGGCGATGGTTGCTGGCAGTTCCCGGGTGGGCATCTGGAGGATGGCGAGTCGGTGGTGGAGTGTGCCGCGCGCGAGGCCCTGGAAGAGACGGGGCTGGTGATCACCAATCCGGTACTGGGGCCATGGACCAACGATCGCTTCGAGGCGGAGGGGAAGCACTACGTCACGCTGTACGTGATGGCGGACGCGCCCGACGGAACGCCGGAAGTCCGGGAGCCGACGAAGTGCGCCGAGTGGCGGTGGTTCGATTGGGAGGTGCTGCCGGAGCCGCTCTTCCTGCCGATCCGGAACCTGCTGGCGGGGGGATTCCGCCGCCTGCGCTAGCCTCGGCGTAGATTCGAGGAACACCCCTCCTCCCCCATGTCCGGAGCGTTGCATGCGCGTTGCGCTTCTGGTGACCGCCGCCGCGGTCGTGTTGCCGATCTCCCTCCCCGCGCAGGCGCCGAAATCGCTGACGATCACGCGGGACCTCTTGATTTCCCCCGAAGAAGCGGATCTCGCCGCAGTCCAGCACATGGCCGTGTCACCGCACGGCCAGATTGCCGTACCCCAGCGCAAGCAGAAGCTCCTGAAGGTCTTCGGGCCAAACGGTGGTGTCTCCACGATCGGTCGCGGCGGCGGCGGACCAGGTGAGTTTCAGAACCCGACCCGGATCGGATTCGTCGGAGACTCCCTCTGGGCCCTCGATCCGAGCCTGTCGCGAGTGAGCATCTTCGGCCCTGACCTGAAGTACGTCAGGGGATTCCCGCAGCCATTGTCACTGGGGCTGGAACGCAATGACCTGCCGATCGCCTATTCCACCCAGGCCGTGTTGCCTGGAGGCGACCTCCGTGCAATCGCGTCTTTTCGCCCCACCAGTCCCCGCCCCGCCTGGGCGGCGGGCGTGGACTCGGGCGCTGACATCATCGTGCGCATCTCACCGAGCGGCGAGTACAAGAAGCGCTTGGCGGTCCTGTCGCCCGACAAGTGCATCGTCGAATACCGCTACGCGAAAGGCAGCGGTACGACCGGCATTCCCTTTTGTCCTTCGCCACTTTCAACGGATTGGGACGGTGGCACCGGCGTGGCGTCGGTCGATGTCGAAGTGAGCGAGGGAAAGGCGGCGCGCTATCGTGTCACCGTGGTTGACGACCAGGGCGTGGCCCGATTCTCGCGCTCGATCGGGTACGTGCCTGTTCCAGCCACGAAAGGCGCAGCAGACAGCCTGGCCGCGATCCGGGCGATGATCATCAAGGACTCGCCACCGGACGCGGTTGCCGCGATGCCGAAGCCGAAGCCCTACCAGAATTTCCCTCCGATTCGGAGGGTCATCCTCGGCCGCGACTACTCCGTCTGGCTTGAGGAGCGCATCCTCGGGCCGGGACATCGGTGGCTGGTCCTCGATCCGAAGGGCGTAACCGTCGGCGTGGTCACCGTGCCGAGCGAGATCACGCTGCGCGCGGCCGAGCTCGGCACAGCGTGGGGCACGATCAACGACGCCGACGACGTGCAGGGCGTCGTCCGCTATCGGGTGGGGCGCTAGCTTTCGGCGCAATGCCGCGCCTCGCCTTCTTCACCTTCGCCATCCTCCGCGCCCCGCGGCAGCATCCCGATTCGGCATCGTTCCTTGCCGCGATCGACCCGACCAACGCGGCCGCGGAACGCGCCGAAGGATTCCTCGACCAAGCGAGGGTCGACCCGGGCACCGGCCGTCACAGCTGGGGCGAGCCGGTGAACCCTGCGTTCGTCACGCCCGCGGACGCGCCCCAGGTGACGCGGTCACTCTCGCTCTGGCAGGATCTCGAGACGGTGTTCGCCTATGCCTACGGCGGCCAGCATGCAGAATCGTTGCGCCAGCGGAAGGCATGGTTCCGCCCACCCGAATGGCCGTCCTACGTGGCGTGGTGGGTCGATGATGGCCACCAGCCGAGTTGGTCCGAAGCGGTCGAGAAGCTCGAACGACTGCATGCCATCGGCCCCACGCCGGAGGCATTCACGTTCAAGCAGGCGTTCGATGCCAACGGACAGTCCACGGAGGTGGATCGGCATCGGGTGAAGCGGACTGTCGAAGGCAATGGTGAACGGTGAACGGGCGATGTCATCCCGAGCGAAGCGAGGGACCTGCGTATTCGCCAATACGCAGATCCCTCACGTTGTTCGGGATGACAGAACCCCTCACCCTCACCAAATCAACTGCTCACCGTTCACTCGCGTGCTACGGCTTCGCCGCCCTCGGCCAGACATTGTCGGTCACATCCCGATCCGGGAAGCGGCCGAACGGATCGAGCGTGATCTTCTCGATCGCGCGCCCGCCGAAGGAGAGCACCGCGTCGAAGTTGCGGCGGCCATCGAACCAGATACTCACCGGATAGGTGACGATTGCGGTGACGCTGTCGGTCATGCTGACGCCCGGCATCGGCCTGATCGGCTTCCCCTTCGCCGCGAACTGCACCTTCAGCACCACCGGGGAGGGCATCGCACCATCCTGGCGCACCGTCACGGTGGTCCTGAGCCCCTTGGTCACGACGTTCTGGATCGAACCGTGGACCGCGTCGGTCGTGAAGAGCCAGGAGTACCAGAACCAGCCGAGCTCCGGCGCACGGTTCTTGAGGGCGGTACTCATGAAGTTCGCATAGTCCCACGGCGACGGATGCTTGAAGCGCCACGCCTTGGCGTACTCGCTCATCGCGCGCTGCACGGCGCTGTCACCGACCACGCCGCCGAGCATCGAGAGCATGAGCGGCGCCTTGCCGTACGCCTGGAAGGAGTACTGCGGTCCGCCGTAGTTGGCATTCCACATCAACGGCGCCTCGCGTTCGTCGCCGCTGGTGCGGCCGTACCCCTGCCCCGCGCCGTCAAGGCGCGCCGGCTGGCCGCGGCTGTCGGCGCTCGACAACTGATTCATGTACTGGTTGAAGCCCTCGTCCATGAAGCCGTACCAGGTCTCGTTGACGCCGACCATCATCGGCCACCACTGGTGACCCGTCTCGTGGTCGGCCGCCCCGACACCCGAGAAGATCGTCATCGGATATTCCATCCCGCCGTCCGGTCCGTCGAGCATGGTCAGGATCGGGAAGGCGTACGGCATCCAGAGCTTCGAGTAGAACTCGAGCGCGTGTCGGTTGATCGCGCCACCGCGTGCGTAGGCCGTGGCGTGCCCCGGGAGATACATCCCATACACGGGGATTGGCCCCTTGCCCGGGATGGTCGCGCGCGTCGCGTCCCAGACGAACTGGTTCGACGTCCCCCACGCGAAGTCACCGACCGTATCAGCGACGAAGTGCCACACCAGCCGGTCTCCGGCGGCGGTTGCCTTCCCCGGGCCGAACTCGGCAGGCCCGACGATGATCCGTGTCGAATCCGACTCAAGCACATGCGAGAGCCGCTCGCGCACGGCCGGGGTCAACACCTGTTCCGGGTTCTGCAGCAGGCCAGTTGCGCCCACCACCCAACCGGCCGGCACGTCGAGCTTCACGTCGAAGTGGCCGAAATTGTTGTAGAACTCCGACGGGCCTAGATAAGGATCGGTGTCCCAGCCGCGGAGGTCGTCGTACATGGCCAGGCGCGGATACCACTGCGCCACCTGGAAGAGCGAGTCGCCCCACGATCCCATGCGGAGGCCGCGGGCGCCACCGATCAGCGGCACACGGAAGTTCCAGTCCGCCTCGATCGTCGCGGAGGCGCCCGGCGCGATCGGCGTCGGCAACGTCATCGTCGCGACGGTCTGGGTCAGGCCGTTCACGAAGATCCGCGTCGGCGCCGGAGCCCCGCCCGCACCACGCCCACCGCCACCCCGCCCACCGGCCGCGGGGGTGAGGTCGACGGCGGTCCCGTTGACCGTCAGTCGCGTCACCTTCATGCCGTCCGTGAGCGACGGCATCGCCTCGGCCCGCGGCACGTTGGGCGCGAAGATGTTCTGGTCGAGCCGGAGCACGACCTGGCGCATCGGGGTGTCGCTGCTGTTCTGGAAGGCAATCGTCTCCGTGCCAGTGAGGATGCCGGTCGTCGGGTCGAGCCGCGCGCCGATGCGATAGTCGGTCCGCAACTGCCAGTAGCTCCGGCCCGGTCGGCCGGTCGAATCACGCGTCCCGGCGGTGAAGGCACGCCGGATCATGTTGGTGAGGGGGATCTCGCGGTGGATCGGGCGCGGGAGCGGCTTCTGGGCGGACATCGCCAGCGGCATCGCGCCGAGCGCGAGCGCCAGGATCGACACGCGGCGCGCAATCGGTGAGTGCATGGGGCCTCCGGAGCGGGGTCATTCCCGCACAGAGATATACTCATGACGCCGCCAAAGGTTGGACCGCCTACGGGACCGCCCCGCTCGGCATTCACTGGATTGCGCGGTAGATTCGACGAAAATGCCCGCGGCCTGACCTTGGTCACAGGTCACGGATTTGGGATCCTCGCCTGACACCGCGGCCTGACGGCCGCGGCTGGAAACTGTTCGCCGTTCGCCGTTCACCGTTCACCACCGCCACGGACCCCTCCTGATGCGCCTCGTCCGATCCGCTCTCCTGCTCCTGCTGTGCCTCCCCGCGTCGATGCCGGCGCAATCCGCCCCCGCGGCGGGCAAGAAGGTCCTCGGCGTGGAGGACTACTCGCGCTGGCGTTCGATCGACAACGCGAAGCTCTCGGCCGACGGGAAGTGGCTGGCCTATGGCGTCCGCTTCACCAACGTGGTGACGCCCGATGCCAAGCCGGTGCTGCATCTCAAGAACCTGACGACCAACAGCGAGATCGAGATCGCCGACGCGTCCCAGCCGATCTTCTCGGCTGACGCGAAGTGGATTGCCTATCAGGTCGAACCGCCGCCGAAGAAGCCGGCGGCGCGTGGCAGTGCCGGGGACACCGTGGTGACGCCCCCTGCGCCGGCCCCGGGTGCACCACCGGCGACCGTTCCCGCACCAGCGCCCGCACCGGGTGCGGGCGGGCGCGGCGCGGCCGTGGCACCGACGCTGCCTCGCCGCTGGGAACTGCGGGAGCTGGCCACTGGCAAGGTGCGGAGCTGGCAGGACATCCAGAGCGTGACCTTCTCGCCCACCTCGAGCCACCTCGTGTTGCGGCGCCGGCCGCCGACCGCCGCGGCAGGTGGTGCAGCGGGCGGTGCCACGCCGGGTGGCGCGAACGCCGCGCGGGGCCTCGACGTGATCGTGCACGACCTCGCCACCGGTCGGTCGCTGCTCCTCGGCAGCGTCGGGGAGCTGGCCTACAACAAGGGCGGGACGATGCTGGCCTACACCGTCGACGCCACGGTGCGCGACGGGAACGGCGTCTTCGTGATCGACCTCGCGGCCAACCGGATCGAGCCGCTCGACAACGACTCGCTGCGTTTCAGCCGCCTCACCTGGAACGACGCCGGCACCGGCCTCGCCGTCCTCAAAGGGCGCGAAGTCGAGAAGATGCGCGAGCGGAACAATCGACTGCTGGTCTTCACCGACGTAAAGCGCGGCGCCACGCCGCGTGTGCTCGACCCAAGCACCGCCACCGGATTCCCCAAGGGCTTCGTGGTGACCGAGCGGGCCGGCGTCGATTGGAGCGATGACGGCACGCGCGTCTATCTCGGCATCATGCCGCAGACCACCGCCCCCGACACCGGCAAGAAGAAGAGCACCGACTCGATCGCCGACGTCGACGTCTGGCGCACCCTCGATGAGCGGATCCAGTCGCAGCAGATGAACGAGGCGGACCGCGAGCGCAATCGCACCTTCACGCAGGCCTTCGAGGTCGCCGGGGGGCGCTACATCACGCTCACCGATTCGAGCATGCGTGAGCTCGCCCTACCTCAGGCCGGCAACTGGGCCGTCGGGAGCGACCCTCGCCCTTACATCTCCGACTACAAGCGTCCGGCCGCCGACCACTTTCGCGTCAACCTGCAAACCGGCGAGCGCACCAAGTTCCTGACCGGTCAGTTGACCGGGCCGTACGTCGAGGGGATTGCCCCCGACGGTCGCCACTTCCTCTACTGGCAGAACGGGGCGTGGCAGGACTACGACCTCGCCGCCGGTTCCTCACGGACGCTCGCCGTCGGCCCCGCGCGCTTCACCAACATGGAGTGGGACTATCCCGGCACGCGCCCACCCTATGGCGTCATCGGCTACGCCAAGGACGGGAGCGGCGTCATCATCCCCGAGCGGTTCGACCTCTGGCTGGTGCCGTTCGCGGCGGGTGCTGCCCCGAAGAACCTCACGACCGGTGTCGGCGCGGCGCGCCAGATCGTGTTGCGCCCCGTCCGCACCGAGCCGATCGACTCGTCGGTGGTCCGCGCATCGCGCGCGGCGCGCGAATGGGACCTGAGCAAGCCACTCACCCTCTCCGCCTACGGCGAGTTCACCAAGCAGGCCGGCTTCTTCCGTCTGGCCGACGGCAAGGTGCAACAGCTGGTCTTTGATGACGCCTCGTACAGCACGCCGGTGCGCGCTTCGGGGGCGGAGCGATTCCTCTACACCCGACAGACCTTCCGCGACTTCCCCGATCTGCTCCTGACCGACGGCAGCTTCGCCTCGCCGTCGCGGCAGACCAACGTGAATCCCCAGCAGGCCGAGTATCGCTGGGGGAATCGCATCCTGTTCGACTTCACCACGCGTCGCGGCGACAAGCTCCAGGGCATCTTGGCGCTGCCGGATGATTACCAACCGGGGCAGAAGCTGCCGATGCTGGTGACGTTCTACGAGAAGAACTCGATGACGATGCACCGCTATCCATCGCCGTCCTTCATCACCGGGATGGGGGCGATCCCGGTCGAGGCCGTGAGCCGCGGCTACGCGACGATGCTCCCCGACGTCTTCTTCCACACCGGGACATCGCACAGCGACATGCTCGATGCGGTCGAGGCCGCCACGAAGAAGGTGATCGCGATGGGCTATGTCGACCCCAAGAAGATCGGGGTGCACGGACACAGCTACGGTGGCGAAGGAGCGGCATTCATCGGCACCCGGTCCAAGCTGTTCGCCGCGGTCGGGATGGGCGCCGGGGTGACCGACCTGTACACCGACTTCAGCCAGAGCTGGGGCTGGAGCTACCAGGTCACGGGCGGCAGCGGCGCCAACGGCAACAACTACTACATGCTGGGGCAGGGGCGCTGGGGCTTCTCGCCGTGGGACGATCCGGCGCGCTATCACTTCGAGTCGGCGATCACGCATGTGCGCGAAGTCACCACACCCTTCCTCATCATGCATGGTGCCGCCGACCCGACTGTCTCGTTCACCGAGGGGATGAACTTCTACAACGCTCTGCGATTCAACGGGAAGAACGCCGTGATGCTTGCCTATCCGGGCGAGGGCCACGGGTTGAGTGGACTCGCCAACCGGAAGGACCTGACGATCCGCTACTTCCAGTACTTCGATCACTACCTGCGCGGCACGCCCGCCCCGAAGTGGCTGGCGGACGGCGTGCCGTACATCGCGAAGGAGTCAGTCAAGGAACCGAAATAACCGCGGCCTGCCTCCCCGGCGTCGCCTCAGCCGAGGCCGGGGAGGTAGCGCTCGCGCAGCTGGCGCAGGTGGTACTCCACATGACCGGGAATGATGGTGAGCGCCGCCAGCGCGGTGATCGGGTTGTCGCTGGCGACGCCTCGTCGCGCCAGTCCGTGGGTCGGCATGGCCCGGAGCAGCGCGATCGTCGCGTCGCGCACGGCTCGCCACTCCGCCATCACGTCTGGCAGCGAACGCGACGGGTACTCGCCCAGCGGCGTCCAGGCGTCCTGGTCGAAACCGGGGAGCGGCGCGCTGTCGCCGCGCGAGAAGGCCGTTGCCCGATAGGCAAAGACGCGCTCGGTGTCGGTGAGGTGTCCGATCACTTCGCGGATCGTCCACTTCCCCGGGGCGTAGGCGTAGCCGGCATTCGCCTCGGTGAGCGGCGCCATCAGGCCCATGAGCTCATCGCGCTGCGCGGCAAGGAAGGCGACCATGTCCCCAGGTGGCACGAGTTCGACATAGCGCTGGTAATAGGCGGCGTAGTCGTCGGCACCGGGACGATCGAGGACGGACGCTGGCATGGCAGTGGCTCCGAAGGGGAGAGGGGGGAGGAGAGAGCGGCGAAATCTCTCGCCTCCCCCGCCCCGCCGCCACCGGTCCCCCGCGGGTCGATCCGGCGCTATGATTCGGCACCGGTGTCCCCCCCCTCCCCTGCACCGGAGTTGCCTTCCACTGGCGTGGCGCCCGCCGCCCGCCGGGAGCACGGGACTGATGCGCCACCGCAGCTGGGCCGAACCTTGGAAGATCAAGGTTGTCGAGCCGATCCGCATGACCACCCGCGCCGAGCGCGAACGCCACATCCGGGACGCCGGCTACAACACCTTCCTGCTCCGTTCCGAAGATGTCTACATCGACCTGCTCACCGATTCCGGCACCAGCGCGATGAGTGATCGCCAATGGGCCGGGATGATGATGGGCGACGAGGCTTACGCCGGGTCGCGGAACTTCTATCACCTCGAGAAGGCAGTCCGCGACACCTACGGCTACGAGGAGCTGATCCCCACCCACCAGGGGCGCGGCGCCGAGCACCTGCTGTCGAAACTGCTGATCAAGCCCGGCGATCACGTCCCCGGCAACATGTATTTCACCACCACGCGGCTCCACCAGGAGCTCGCCGGGGCGACCTTCCATGACGTGATCATCGACGAGGCGCACGATCCCGCCTCGTTGCATCCGTTCAAGGGCGACGTCGACCTGGTCAAGCTCGACCGCCTGGTGCAGGAGGTCGGTGCCGAGCGCGTCCCGTACATCTGCGTGGCGGTGACGGTGAACCTCGCCGGCGGCCAGCCGGTGAGCCTCGCCAACCTCCGCGAGGTCTCGGCGTACTGCCACGCGCGCGGCATCAAGGTGATGCTCGACGCCACGCGCGCCGTCGAGAATGCCTGGTTCATCCAGCAGCGCGAACCCGGCCTCCGCGATCGGACCGTCGCCGAAATTCTCCGGATGCTCTGCGATCTCACCGACGGCGCCACGATGTCCGGCAAGAAGGACTCGCTGGTCAACATCGGCGGCTGGCTCGGCCTGCGTGATCCGGCGCTCGCGGCCAAGGCCCAGAACCTCGTAGTGGTCTACGAGGGGCTGCACACCTACGGCGGCCTCGCCGGGCGCGACCTCGAGGCGATGGCGATCGGCATCGGCGAATCGGTGGAAGAGGACTACATCCGGAGCCGAATCGGCCAGGTCTACTACCTGGGCGAGCGACTGCAGGAGGCCGGCGTCCCGATCGTCACGCCGATCGGCGGGCATGCCGTCTTCCTCGACGCCGCGGCGATGCTGCCCCACGTCCCGCGCCACCAGTTCCCGGCACAGGCGCTGGCGGCTGCACTCTACGTCGAGGGCGGCGTCCGGGCGATGGAGCGCGGCGCCGTCTCCGCGGGCCGTGACCCGGCGACCGGCGAGAATCGCTACCCCCGGCTGGAGCTGGTCCGGCTCACCATCCCGCGTCGCGTCTATACCCAGGCCCACATGGACGTGGTGACCGAGAGCGTGATTGCGCTCTACGAGGATCGTGAGCGCGTCCACGGCCTCGAGTTCGCCTACGAGCCCGAATATCTCCGCTTCTTCCAGGCCCGCTTCGAGCCGGTCGGCGCCCCCAAGGTGCTGGACGCCTCGCGCGTCACGACCGACGAGGTCGAACCGGGCTTCGCCCTCCACCCCGAGCACTGAGGGCCACGGGTCGCTTCAGACCGCCTTCATCTTCGCTTCATCTGTCCTGACGTAGCCTGCAGACATCGTTCGTCACGCAGGTCGGGGCGCATCCCTCCGGGATGCCCCCGCCACGTCGGCCCGGATGAGGCTACCGCATGACCCTCCGTGAACGTCCTCGCCCCCAGCGCCTGCCGGGGCACACGCTCGAAATCGTCTCCGATTCCGGTGAAGGTGCGCAGAAATGCGGCCAGATCTTCGGTGCGGTCTCGGCCAAGATGGGCAACGGTGTCTGGACCGTCGAGATCATCCCCGCCGAGATCCAGCCGCCGCCGCGGCTGCCGGAAGGTGCCAGCGGCTACCGCATCCGCATCGGTGCGCAGGATGTCACCAACTGGGGTGACTCCACCGACCTGGCCCTGGCCTTCAACGAACAGGTGCTGCTGGCCCGGCACCGGCTCGGCGCACTGGCGCCAGATGCGATCCTCCTGATGGAGGACAAGTGGGCGACCCATGAGGACGCCGACATCCGCGCCGCGTGGGCCGCCGCGATGACCGAGCTGGCGGGCCGCCAGTACCGGATCATCCTCGTCCCGATGGAGACCGAGTGCCTCGCGATCATGGACAACCCCCGCAAGGGGAAGAACATGTTTGCGCTCGGGCTGCTGGCGTGGATCTACAGCCGCGACATGGACCGCATCCGCGACCAGATCGCCTTCGCCTTCCGGAAGAAGAGCGAGGAGATCTACGCGCAGAACGTTGCGCTGCTGCAGCTCGGGCACGATTGGGCCGAGGCGCACCTCGACTTCCGGATCGAAGTGCCGCCGGCCGAGGTCGGTGAAGAGCTGGTGGTGATGAACGGCAACGAGGCGCTGGGCCTCGGCGCCGTCGCCGCCGGGATGGAGCTCTGCTCGATGTATCCGATCACGCCGGCGACGTCGGTGTCCCACTACCTGAGCGACGTTTTCGATCGCTTCGGTGGGATCGTCCATCAGGCGGAAGACGAGATCGCCGCCGTGGGCGTGGCGATCGGCGCATCGTACGCCGGCAAGGTGGCATTCACGGTGACGTCGGGCCCCGGGCTGGCGCTGAAGACGGAATTCCTCGGCCTGGCCATGATGACCGAGATCCCGCTGGTGCTGATCGACGTGCAGCGCGGCGGGCCGAGCACCGGATTGCCGACGAAAGTGGAACAGTCCGACCTGATGGCCGCACTCTTCGCGAGCCCCGGCGACGCACCGCACGTGGTGATCGCCCCGGCGACGATCGAGGAGTGCTTCCACGTGATGATCACCGCTCGGCGAATTGCCGAGAGCTTCCGCACGGTGGTGATGGTCCTCTCCGACGCGAACCTGGCCACCGGAGTCACGCCGTTCCCTCGGCCGAACATCGACGCGACCTGGCAGGCTGCGCCGGTCGACCTCGCCCCCGTCGTGGATGGGCAGAAGGCGTACAGCTGGGATAGCGAGACCGGCCTGTCGCGGCGCATCGTCCCCGGCCAGCCGGGCGGAATGCACACCGTCACCGGTCTCTCGCACGACGAGGGGAGCAAGGTCGCCTATAGCGGCGGCATCCATCAGCGCAGTTCCGCGATGCGGAGTCGCAAGCTCGCGGTGCTGCAGAGTCTGCTGGTGCCTCCGACCGTCTACGGCGAGCCTGAGGGCGACCTGTTGATCGTCGGCTGGGGCAGCACCAAGGGAGCCATCGAGGAGGCGATCGATCGGGCCCGCGCGACCGGCCTCCGCGTCTCCGGGTTGCATCTTCGCTTCCTCTCGCCGCTCGAGCCCGGGCTCACCGACATCTTTGCGCGCTTCGGCAAGGTCTGCACCGTCGAGATCAACTACAGCGACGAGCCGGACGACCCCTACATCACGGCGGAGAATCGCCGCCGCGGTCAGCTCGCCTGGCTGTTGCGCGCCACCACGCTGGTCGATGTGGACTGCTGGACCCGGGTCCCGGGCGAGCCGCTCCGGCCCGGCGCCATCCTCGACGCGATCCGCTCGCGCTTGCCGCGGGGAGTTGCCGCATGAGCATTACCTGTGGTTTGCTGCCCGTGCTCCAGCCCAACGAGCACGAAGTGCACTACGAGATGAGCGACTACGAAGGTGCCCGCGCGCGGTGGTGTCCCGGCTGCGGCGACCACTCGATCCTCGCCTCGGTCCAGAAGCTCCTCGCCGCCGAACAGTTGACCCCGGAGAACACGGCCTTCGTCTCCGGCATCGGCTGCTCGAGCCGCTTCCCGCATTACCTCACCACCTACGGCTTCCACGGCATCCACGGCAGGGCGCTGCCCGTGGCGACCGGCATCCGGCTCACGCGCCCCGACCTCACGGTGTTCGTGGTGATGGGCGACGGCGACTGCACGTCGATCGGTGCCGCGCACTGGGTCCATGCCCTGCGCTACAACCTCGACATGACGGTCCTGCTGCTCGACAACGGGATCTACGGGCTCACGAAGAAGCAGACGTCGCCGACCACGCCACGAGGATTCGCCACCAACACCCAGCCGACCGGCAGCTTCCTCCCCGCGCTCAATCCGCTCTCGGTGGCGCTCGGCGTGACCAATGCCTCGTTCGTGGCGCAGACCGCCGAGTGGGCGCCGGCGCACCTGTATGCGACGCTGCGCGCTGCGTACCACCACCCTGGCCTCTCCTTCGTGCGGATCCTGCAGCGCTGCCCGGTCTACTCGACCGCCGTGTACCAGCAGGCCGTCCAGGATCCGGCGCGGATCGCGCTGCTGATCCATGACGACGGCGTCGTGGTCCCCGAACTCGACAAGCTGTACAAGACCCAAGTCGCGCACGATCCCCACGATCTCGACGCGGCTCGCCATATCGCGAATGCCGAGGACCATATCCACCTCGGAGTGCTCTTCCGCGATCCCAGCAACCCGCGCTACGAGGAACTCCGCCGGGTGCCCCCGCGCACCGCCGAGGAGCGCGTCCAGCTGCTCAACACGGAGTTGGATCGCTATGCCGTCTGATCCGCGTTTCTCGCAGGCCCTCGACGCGATGGCCCAACCGATCGCCGAGTTTCGCGCGATCGTCCAAGGCGCCATCGCGCAGGGCGAGGGCTATCTGGCCGAACAAGCCGCCGACGCCCCGACGCGCGCGGCCCACGCGGCCACCACCTTGGGCCAGTTCGGCATCGGTCGGATCGACGCCGGGCGCTTCGCGGCGCTCTTCCCGTCGGTGGTTCCGGTCACGACGGCGGGACTCGATGCGATGCGCGCGGCGCTCACGGTGCTCCGCGCCCTCGCGGCGCGTGGCAACGAGGCCTTCCTCGTGACGGTGCCCGTAGGGGGCCGTCTGGGCGATTACATCGGTCAGGCGCTCGCCGAGATCGGGCGCGCCTTCGGTGCCGTCATCGTCGCCGATCTGGTCCGCGGTGGCCGCTATCAGCCTGCGGAGCATGAGCGCCTCCTCAGCCCGCTCGAATTCCGCGCGTGGACGCGGACCGAACGGCGCTTTGCGCCGCCGCTGTTGGTGTCGGTCCACGGCGCCGACTTGCAGGCCAGTGCACTCGGCGAGTTCAGCGACGGCCGCGAGAAGATTGTGTTGCTGGTCGAGGGCGCGTCGCCGCCGGCGCCGCTCGCGCGCTGCATCACGCCGGGGACCCTGGTGCTCCAGACGATGGACGGCAGCGGCCTCGAGCGCGTCGCCAGCTTCGACGGTCCGGCGCTCGCCGCCGTGGTGCCGGAGGGCGCCGCGACCTTCCTCCATGACCCGACCGCTGGCCGTGAACCGTGGCAGCGGCTCACCGTGCGGACCCTCGGCGCCACGGCGACCAGGGCGATCGGCGGCGTGAGTGTCTGGCAAATGGGGGAGGACCAGCGGATGCTTGGCGATCTGGCCCGCACGCCGTTCGCGATTCCCGTCTCGGGCGGCGCCGCCACACCAGCCGTCGGCGCCGACGAGGCGGTCGATCGGATCGCCTCCTGGCTCCTCGGCCAATCCGGGATGCCGCCGCGGTGACCATCAACGCGATCCTGATCCTCGGCGGCGTCGGGCTGGTCTTCGCCATCCTGATCGCACTGGCGAATCGCCGACTCTGGGTCTGGGAAGACCCGCGGATCGACGTGGTCGCGGGGATGCTGCCCAACGCCAACTGCGGCGCCTGCGGGTTGCCGGGCTGCCGGGCGTTCGCCGAACAGGCCGTCGGCGGTCAGGTCACGCCGAGCCAGTGCACCGTCGGGAGCGATGAGGTGCATCAGGCCATCGCCGCGTTCCTCGGCGTCGAGGCGGGCGAGGCGGTGCGTCGCGTGGCGCGGTTGCACTGCGCCGGCGGCACCGACGTCGCGCGGCAAGAGGCGGAGTATCGCGGGCTGGCGACGTGTGGCGCGGCCGCAGCGGTGGCCGGCGGCGGCAAGGGTTGCGCGTGGGGTTGCCTCGGACTCGCCGATTGCGCGCGAGTCTGTGACTTCGGCGCCATCACGATGAGTGACACCGGCTTGCCAGTGGTGGACCCCGCCAAGTGCACCGCCTGCGGCGATTGTGTCGAGGCGTGTCCCAAGGCGCTGTTCACTTTGCAGGCGACGGACATGCCGTTGCTGGTGCAATGCAAGAACCTCCTCAACGGCGACGCGGTGCTCGAGCAGTGCACCGTGGCGTGCACGGCCTGCGGCAAGTGCGTCCAGGATGCCCCGGCGGGAGTGATCAGCGTCGCCTCCGGCGTGGCGGTGGTGAATTACGAATGCAGCGCGCAGGCCGACCGGCACGCGGTGGACCGCTGCCCGACCGGCGCGATCGTCTGGCTGCACGGGGCGCAGTTCGCTCGCGTGCCGTCCTTGTCCGGGAGTCCCTCCGCATGACATCGATCTTTCGTGCCAAGCCTGCCGTCGTGGTGCCGGAACCGCCGGCGTACCCGGGCACGCTCGAGGCCATGGACGGCAGCGCGGCCATCGTGGCGATGGAAACCGCCGCCGGCGAGGCCGCCGGTGCCTACCCCATCACGCCGTCAACGCAGATGGGCGAGGGATGGGCCGCCGCCGTCGCGGAAGGGAAACGCAACGTCAACGGCCGCCGGCTGCTCTTCTTCGAACCGGAAGGTGAGCATGCCGCCGCGGCGGTGACCGCCGGCATGTCGATGTCGGGACTCCGCGCCACGAACTTCTCGAGCGGCCAGGGCATCGCCTACATGCACGAGTCGCTCTATGCCGCCGTCGGCAAGCGGTTGACCTACGTGCTGAACGTGGCTGCCCGCGCGATGACCAAGCAGGCGCTCAACGTGCATGCTGGCCACGATGACTATCACGCCGTCGACGACACCGGCTTCTTTCAGCTCTTCGCCAAGGATGTGCAGGAATCCGCCGACCTCAACCTGGTCGCACACCGCGTGGCCGAGCTGTCGCTCAACCCAGGCATCATCGCGCAGGATGGTTTTCTCACGTCCCACGTGATCGAGTCGCTGCGGTTGCCTGAGCGCGACCTGATCAAGGCCTACCTGGGCGATCCCGATGACCGGATTGCGTCGCCGACCCCGGCGCAGCGGATGGTGTTCGGCGAGACGCGCCGGCGGATCCCGGAGATGTTCGACATCGACTATCCGGCGATGCTCGGCACCGTGCAGAACCAGGACAGCTACGCCCAGGGCGTGGCGGCCCAGCGCCCATTCTACTTCGACCACATTGTCGGGCTGACCGATCAGGCATTCGCCGAATTCGCCGCGCTCACCGGTCGTCACTACGCCCGCATCGCCGGCTACCAGCTCGAGGATGCCGAGTGGGTGATCGTGGGCCAGGGCTCGGTGGTCTCCAACGCCGAGGCGGTGGCCGATCATCTGCGCACGACGCGTGGGCTCAAGGTCGGCGTACTCAACCTCACGATGTTCCGCCCCTTCCCCGCCGATCTGGTGAGCCACGCGCTCGCCGGCAAGCAGGGCGTGGTGGTCCTCGAGCGGACCGACCAGCCGCTCGCGGTCGATCCGCCGTTGCTTCGGGAGATCCGCTCGGCGATGTCGCAGGCCGTCGAGAACGGCCGGATCGGGCGTGGCGGCGTGGCGGCCTACCCCGGCGTGGCCGCACTCCGGTCCGAGCAGGTGCCCGACTTCTTCTCCGGCTGCTTCGGGCTTGGCAGTCGCGACCTGCAACCGGGTGATCTGGTCGCCGCGGTCACCAACATGTTGCCCTCCGGCGCGCGCCGCCGGCAGTTCTATCTCGGCATCGATTTCGTCCGCAGCGACACCCGACTGCCCAAGCTCCAGATCTGGCAGGAGCAGATGCTCGCCAGCTATCCGGACATCGCCGGCCTCGCGCTTCACTCTGCCGGGGAGATCAATCTCCTGCCGGTTGGTTCGACCGCGGTGCGGATCCACTCCGTCGGTGGCTGGGGTGCGATCACGATGGGGAAGAACCTCGCGATGACCGCGTTCGAGCTGTTCGGGATGCACATCAAGGCCAACCCGAAATACGGCTCGGAGAAGAAAGGGCAGCCGACGACCTTCTATGCCGTGCTCTCCCACGAGCCGGTCCGGCTGAACTGCGAACTGAAGCACGTCGATGTGGTGCTCTCGCCCGACCCGAATGTCTTCCGCCACAGCGATCCGCTGGCGGGGCTCGCCGAGGGCGGCGTGTTCGTGATCCAGAGCGATCTCGCCCCGGCGGAATTCTGGGCCACCTTGCCGGCCCGGGCGCGCACCACCATCCGCGAGCGGAAGATTCGCGTCTTTGTGCTGGACGCCTTCGCGATCGCGCGCGAGGAAGCATCGGACGTCGAGCTGCGCTACCGGATGCAGGGGGCAGCCTTCCTCGGTGCCTTCTTCAACACCTCGCCATTGCTGGAGCGCGAAGAGACCAGCGAGACGAGACTATTTGAGGGGATCCGGGCGCAGTTGAGCAAGAAGTTCGGTCACCGCGGCACGGCCGTCGTCGAGGACAATGTCCGGGTCATCCGCCGCGGCTTCGACCAGGTGGTGTCGGTGGATGCCGTGGCGCTCGAGACGGGCGCCGTGCTCGGCAACGTGGCCCATATTCCCGGCACGCTCGATCATCCCGACGCCGAAGCCGGCATCGGCAACCCGGGCCGCTTCTGGGAACAGGTCTGCTCGGCCTGCGCGACCGGCCAGGACGGCATTGCCGATCCGTTTGCGGCGATCAGTGCGATGCCGGCCGCCACTGGCGCAGTGCGCGACATGAGCGGCGTGCGGATGGAGATCCCGCTGTTCGTGGCCGCCAATTGCACCGGCTGCGCCCAGTGCTGGACGCAGTGCCCCGATGCGGCGATTCCGGGGCTGGTCAACGGCCCGGAAGAAGTCCTCGGTGCGGTGATCGGCGCGGTCGCCAGCGACCATGCGCTCGAGTACATGCGTCCCCTGATGAAGCCGTGGGGCAAGGAGGTGCAGCGCGTGTTGGCGCGCGAGCCGGCCCTCGGCGTGCCAGAGGCGTTCGCCAAGAGCTATCAGACCGTTGCCGACAAGTTTGGCTGGGACGCCGAGCGCCGCAGCGCCACCGACGCGGAATTCACCCTGGTCCAGACGCGGCTTGCCGCCTTTCCATTGGCGCGGACCCGGCCGTTCTTCGACGGACCCGAGGGGAAGGAAAAGGGCAGCGGCGGATTGCTCTCGGTCACGGTCAACCCCGAGGCCTGCAAGGGCTGCAACCTCTGCGTGGAGGTCTGCCCCGACGGCGCGCTGGTCACGGTCCGACAGGACGACGACTCGCTCGAGGCGCTCCGCAGCAACTGGCGCGTGTGGCAGCGGCTCCCCGACACCGACAATCGCTACGTGAATGTCAGCGACGTGGATGAGGGGATCGGCGTGCTCTCCTCGCTCCTGCTCAAGAAGGCCACCTATCGCTCGATGGTGGGCGGCGACGGCGCCTGCATGGGCTGCGGCGAGAAGACGGCGGTACACCTGATCGTCTCGGCGATCTTCGCGGCGATGCAGCCGCGGGTGGCGCGTCACGTCACGCATCTCGACGAGCTGATCGCCGCCCTCGACGGTGAAGCGCGCGCCCTGGTGGCAGCCGGTGTGGACCTCAACGCGGCGGCGAAGGGCGCCGGCGCCGTCGCGGTGCCGATCGATGCCGCCAAGCGCGAGCGCCTGGCGCTCTTGAACCGGACCATCGCCACACTCACCGACCTCAAGTGGCGTCACGAGACGGGGCCGAGCGGCGCGGGTCGGTCGCCGCTGGGCATGGCCAACAGCACGGGCTGCTCGTCGGTCTGGGGCGCCACCTATCCCTACAATCCGTATCCGTTCCCGTGGGTGAACCACCTCTTCCAGGACTCGCCGTCGATCGCGATCGGGCTGTTCGAGGCCCACATGCGGAAGATGGCCGACAACTTCATCACCATTCGTCGTGCCGAGCTGCTGCGCGAGGGGCGCTACGATGCGACCCGTGACGAGGTGGAGTTGTCGTCGCTGACCTGGGAGCAGTTCACCGATGACGAGTTTGCGCTGTGCCCGCCGATCATTTCGATGGGGGGCGATGGCGCGATGCTCGACATCGGCTTCCAGAACCTCTCGCGCTTGCTGGCCTCCGGCAAGCCGATCCGCGTCGTGGTGCTCGACACGCAGGTGTATTCGAACACCGGTGGCCAGGCCTGCACGTCGGGCTTCACCGGTCAGGTGGCCGACATGTCCGGCTTCGGCAAGGCGCAGCACGGCAAGACCGAGGTGCGGAAGGAGCTCGCGCTGATCGCGATTGCCCACCGCGGCGTGTACGTGCACCAGACGTCGCAGGCAGCGGCCACTCACCTGATCGGGGGCGTGCTCCGCGGCCTCCACAAGCGCCGCCCGGTGCTGATCAACGTCTACACGCCGTGTCCGGTCGAGCACGGGCTGGCCGACGACTGGTCGCAGCACGCGGCACGATTGGCGCTGGAGAGTCGGGCGTTTCCGTTCCTCACCTTCGACCCCGATGCGGGGCCGACCTACGCCGATCAACTCTCGCTCGACGGCAATCCGTCGGTCGAGGATGCCTGGCCGACCTATACGCTGCGCTACCTCGACGAGGCCGGAGCCGAGCAGTCGCTCGACCTGCCGGTGACCACGGCCGACTGGGCGGCCACCGAGGCGCGCTTCAAGCAGCATTTCACCGAACTGCCGGCAGCGGCGGCCACGGATGAGCTGATGCCGTTCCACGAATATCTCGCCGCCTCGGCAGCGGATCGTGACGGGCGTCGACCGTTCATCCTCGCGCTGACCAAGGATCGCCACCTGCGGCGTCTGGCGGTGTCGGTCGAGATGGTGCGACTGGCCGAGGAGCGGCAGCAGTTCTGGTCGCAGCTGCGTCAGCTCGCTGGACTCGAGATCGCGCCGGCCGTACGCGACGTGGTGGCCGCTTCGCTCGAGGAGGAATTCGCGACGCGAAGCGCCTCGCTCCGGGCCGACTACGAGGCGAAGCTCACGGAGCTGCGCGTCAGCTACCCGGCGCAAATGGCGCGTCGGCTGGCCACCACCCTGATGCACACCGCGGGCGGGTCGGCAGCGGTGGCGGAGTTCCTGGCCGGACTGCCCGCGGCGATGCCCACGGCAGCCGACGTGGTGGTCGCGGCACCCACCGTCACGGCAGCACCGGTCCCGGCTGCTATGTCGGCCCCGGCGCCGACGGCGGCGCCACCGGCCGCCGCCACGGCGGTGGCCGTGGCGGTCGAGGGGGACGATGATGCACTCGTGCTCGAGGCCTGGATCGATTCGATCCGCTGTACCACGTGCAACGAGTGCACCAACATCAACAAGAAGCTGTTCGTCTACAACGCCGACAAACAGGCGACCATCGCCGATCCGAAGGCTGGCACGTTCGCGCAGTTGGTGACCGCGGCCGAACGCTGCCCGGTGAGCATCATCCACCCGGGCACGCCGCTCAACCCCAACGAAAAGGACCTCGCCAAGTGGCTCCCGCGCGCCGCGAAGTTCAATTGAGTCGTCGATGACTCGCACCGGCTTTCGCCACGGCGTGCATCCCCGCGAAGAGAAGGAGCTGACCAGTCAGCTCCCGATCCGCCGGATGCCGTTCCCCGATGAGGTCGTGTTGCCGCTCCGGCAGCACGCCGGCAAGCCTGCGACGCTCTGTGTCGCGATCGGCGACCATGTCGAGCGCGGCGATCCGGTCGGCCTCGCCGATGGCTTCATCTCGGTGCCGATCCACGCCTCGGCGTCGGGCACTGTCAGCGACATCGGCTGGTGGCCGCACCCCGATGGCTCGATGGCGATTGCGGTGCGGATCACTGTCGATCGCTACGCTGCGCAGGTGCCTCGACCGCGGATGGTGCCGCAGTGGGAGGGTCTCACCGCCGAGCAGGTGGTGCGCGCGGTGCAGGACGCCGGCGTGGTCGGGCTCGGCGGCGCCGCCTTTCCGACCCATGTGAAGCTCGCCCCGCCGAAGGACCACGCGGTGCACACGCTGATCATCAACGGCGCCGAGTGTGAGCCATACCTCACCTCCGACCACCGCATCATGGCAGAGTATCCCGACCGCGTCCTCTTCGGGATCCGGGTGATGATGCACGCGCTCGGGGTCGATCGCTGCGTGGTCGGCATCGAACGCAACAAGCCCGACGCGATCGACGCGATGCGCGCGGCCGTGCCGGCGGATCTGGCGGTGACCATCCTCCCGCTCACGGTCAAATACCCGCAGGGCGCGGAGAAGATGCTGATCCAGGCGGTCACCGGCGTTGAGGTGCCGTCCGGCAAACTGCCGGTCACCGTCGGCGTGGTGGTGCAGAATGTCGGGTCGGTGGCCGCGATCGCCGAGGTGTTCGAGACCGGCCTGCCGCTGATCGAGCGGATCGTGACCGTCTCGGGTCACGGATTGCTGCGGCCCGCCAACCTGATCGTGCCGGTCGGCACCAAGCTGTGTGACCTGATTGCCTTCTGTGGCGGCGTCACGCCGGACGCGGCCGAGGTGGTCATGGGCGGCCCGATGATGGGACAGGCGCAGGCCAACCTCGATGCCCCGGTACTGAAAGGAACCAGCGGCGTGGTGGTCCTGCGTGCCGCCGAGACACGGCAGGAACGCAGCTACCCGTGCATCCACTGCGGGCGCTGTCTCGAGGCGTGCCCGGTCTTCCTCAACCCCTCGCTGCTCGGCGATCTGGCCCGGGTGGGGCGCCACGACGACATGGTGGCACTGCACCTCGCCGACTGCATGTTGTGTGGGTCCTGCGCGTATGTCTGTCCGTCCAACATCCCGCTCTCGCAGCTCTTCCAGTCCAGCAAGGTGGCGCTCCGTCGCGCACACGCGGGGGCCGCATGAGCGCCCCGCTGCCGACCTTGATCGTCACCGCATCGCCGCACGTCCGGTCGCAGGATTCGACGCCACGCATCATGTGGAACGTGGTCGGGTCGCTGGTGCCGATCCTGATCGCGTCGGCGTGGTTCTTCGGGATCAGCGCGCTCCTGGTCACGCTGGCGGCGAGCCTCGGCGCGCTGGCCACCGAACGGAGCTTCGGTCGTGGCGGGACCTTGGCCGACGGTTCGGCGGTGATCACCGGACTGCTGCTGGGACTGACGCTGCCGCCCGGCATGCCGCTCTGGATGGCGGTGCTCGGCGGCGCGTTTGGCATCGGTTTCGGCAAGATCGTCTGGGGCGGTCTGGGCCAGAACGTCTTCAATCCGGCGCTGCTCGGTCGGGCGTTCCTGCAGGCGGCCTTTCCGGTGGCGATCACCACCTGGCCCGTCTCGGGCGGTGGCTTCTGGGCGCTCAAGGGCGATCTCTTCGCCTTCCCGTTCACGTCTCCGATCACCAACGCCATCACGTCGGCGACGCCGCTCGGCCTGCTCAAGTTCGAGGGGAAGCACACCGAGGTGATGGACCTGGTCCTGGGCACGACCGGCGGCTCGGTCGGCGAAACCGCGGCACTGGTGATCCTGCTGTCTGGGGCCTACCTGGCCTGGAGGCGGTACCTCAACTGGCGCATTCCGGCGAGCATCCTGCTCACCGTGGCACTGCTCAGCACGGTGATCAATCTGGCAGACCCGTCTCGGCCCGACGCCGCCTTCATGCTCTTCTCCGGCGGACTGATGCTCGGCGCCGTGTACATGGCCACCGACATGGTCACCTCGCCGGTGACCAACCGTGGCCGCTGGCTGTTCGGGGCGGGGGTGGGCGTGCTGGTGGTGGTGATCCGGATCTGGGGTGGATTGCCGGAAGGCGTGATGTACGCGATCCTCTTCATGAATGCCCTGGTGCCCTTCATCAACCGCGCCACACAGCCGCGAGTGTTCGGCACTCGCCTCGGGAGTACCTCATGAACGGTTCGGAGACCGCGTTCGCCGGCGCCTCCATCGGCCCCGTGCCGGTGGAGTTCCTGCTCTTCGGCCTGGTGCTGCTTGGCGTGGCGATGTTCCACAAGCACACCATGCCGATCGCGATCAGCGGCGCCGTGGGGATCGCGTTGTACAAGGTGCTCGCGTCGCCGTTCCGGACCGGTGCGGGTGTCGAGGGGTTCGTGCTGCACGTGGAGCACGAATGGGTGATCCTCACCAACTTGATGCTGTTGCTGGTGGGCTTCGCCCTGCTGGCAAAGCACTTCGAGCGCAGCGAGGTCCCGGCCGTGCTGCCGAAATTCCTTCCCGATGACTGGAAGGGCGGCTTCGTCCTGTTGGTGCTGATCTTCGTGCTCTCCAGTTTCCTCGACAACATCGCCGCCGCGCTGATCGGCGGCGCGGTGGCCCACACCGTCTTCAAGGGGAAGGTCCACGTCGGCTACCTGGCGGCGATCGTCGCCGCCTCGAATGCGGGCGGCGCCGGCAGCGTGGTGGGCGATACGACCACCACGATGATGTGGATCGCCGGCATCAGTCCGCTGCAGGTCCTCCATGGCTACGGCGGCTCGATCGTGGCATTGGTGGTCTGCGGCATCCCGGCCGCCCTGAAGCAGCAACAGCACTCGCCGATCCAGCGCGACGCCACCGTCGATGCCCGGATCGATTGGGTGCGGGTCGGTGTGGTGCTCGCGATCCTGGTCTCGGCGGTCGTGGTGAACATCCTGGTGAACACTCGCTTCACCGAAGTGTCTGACCGCTTTCCCTTCCTCGGTGCCGCAGTCTGGGGCGCATTGCTGCTGACCGCTGCGCTCCGCGCGCCCGACTGGGACTTGCTCCCCGATGCCGCCAAGGGTGCCGTCTTCCTGCTCTCGCTGGTGCTCTGCGCCTCGATGATGCCGGTGGAGCGACTCCCCGTCGCCTCGTGGCAGTCGGCCTTCGGCCTCGGCTTCACCTCGGCCGTGTTCGACAACATCCCGTTGACCGCCCTCGCACTCAAGCAGGGCGGCTACGACTGGGGCGTCCTGGCATATGCCGTCGGTTTCGGCGGCTCGATGATCTGGTTTGGCTCGTCGGCCGGCGTGGCACTCTCCAGCATGTACCCCGAGGCGCGCTCAGCCTCGACGTGGTTGCGTGAAGGGTGGTTCGTCACCGTCGCCTATATCGTCGGCTTCTTTGCACTGCTCACGATCTTCGGCTTCCACCCCGGCAGCACGCCGAGGGGGAGCCAGGCCGCGCCGACCACCAGCGTGATCCAGGCGGAGGCGAGATGACTGCCGGGCATGCGCATGGCGCACCTGCGGCCCTCTCGGCCGGGAAGAGCACCCCGGCGTGGCGGCTGCTGGCAACGCTGGGCCTCGGCGGCGCCTTCGCCGGGGCGCTGGTGGCCAACGTGTACCAGCGGACGCTCCCGGCGATCCGGGCAGCGGCCGACGCCCGCATTCAGGGCGCCGTGCAGGCGGTCCTCGGAGCGCCGGCCAAGCTGGACACGCTGTACCTGGTCGGCGACGCGTTGAGCCACACGGCGCCGCCGGGCAAGGAGCTCCGCGATGTGACCAAGCTGTTCGTCGGATTCGACGCCAACGGTGCCCGGGTGGGTGTCGCGGTGGAGGCCTTCGCCCCTGGGTTTGCCGATGACGTGCGGCTGATGATCGGCTTCGAGCCGACCACCGCCGCCCTCACCGGCTTTGCGGTGCTGGGCCAGAAGGAGACGCCGGGGCTGGGCGACAAGATCGAGAAGGACACCGCCTTCGCCGCGCGCTTCCGGGGCAAGGTGGCGCCGCTGACCGGCACCAAGGCCGCCACCACGGAGCGGAACATGGTGCAGACCATCACCGGCGCGACGATCTCGTCGCGCGCCGTGATTCAAATCATCAACGACGCCGTCGCGCAGTGGCAGCCGCGATTGGCGGCGCTCGAGAAGGAGCGTGCCCCGTGACCGCCCCGACCGACGAGCCGTTCGTTCCCGGCGCCCCGCCACCGGCACCGCTCTGGCTCGATGCCTGGAACGGCGTCGCGGCCAACAACCCGGTGCTGGTGCAGATGCTCGGCCTCTGCCCCGCGATGGCGGTCAGCAATAGCCTCGCCAACGGCCTGGCGATGGGGCTGGCCACCACCTTCGTGCTGGCCTGCTCGAGCCTGCTGATCTCGCTGTTCCGGAAGGGCATCGCCGGCGAGGTGCGCCTCACCGTGTACATCCTGATCATCGCCACCTTCGTCACCGTGGCCGATCTCTCCCTGGCCGCACTCGTGCCCGACATCTCGAAGGCGCTGGGGCCGTTCGTGCCGCTGATCGTGGTCAACTGCATCATCCTCGGCCGCGCCGAGGCGTTCGCCGGCAAGGTCGGGCCGAAGCGCGCACTGGCCGATGCGTTCGGCATGGGTGTCGGCTTCACACTCGCGCTCTCGGTCATCAGTGCGGTCCGGGAGCTCCTCGGCAGTGGTTCATTGCTCGGCTACCCGGTGCTCGGCCCGCGGTTCGAGCCCTGGGTCTTCATGGTGATGCCGCCGGGCGGCTTCCTGACGCTGGGCATCCTCTTCCTGATCATGGGATGGGACATGGAGCGGAAGGCCGCACGCGCCAAGGCGGTGGCCGCATGAGCAACCTGGCGTGGATCTTCTTCTCGACCCTGCTCGTCAACAATTTCACGTTGGCGATGTTCCTCGGACTCTGTTCGTTCTTCGGAGTCACGTCGAAGGTCGACACGGCATGGCGGCTCGGCGCGGCGAACACCTTTGTGCTGGTCATCACCGCGGCGAGCGCCTGGCTGCTCAATACCTACGTCCTGGCCACGGTCCCGTTCCTGCGGACCATCGCCTTCATCGTGGTGATCGCCTCGACGGTGCAGATCGTCGAGATGATCATCAAGAAGATGCTGCCCGCACTCTTCCGCGAGCTGGGCATTTACCTCCCGCTGATCACCACCAATTGCGCCATTCTCGGCCTGGCGCTGTTTCAGACCAGCCGCGGGTACACCCTGGTCGAAGGGCTGGTCTTCGCGCTCGGCGCGGGACTTGGCCTCACGCTGGCGCTGACGCTGATGGCTTCCATCCGCGAACGGATGGATGTGGCCGATGTGCCGGTGATGGCGCGTCGGATGGGGCTGGTATTGGTGGTCGCATCGTGCCTCTCCATGGCGTTCATGGGATTCGCCGGGATGGGGAGCGGTTGATGCAGACCGTCATCGCGATCGCCCTCTGTGCCTTGCTCTTTGCCCTCGCCGGCGTGCTGCGCCAGCGGGGCTGTAACGGCCGCTGTGCCGGTTGTGCCGGTTCCTGCGAGCGTCATGAAGCCGACGGAGACCACCATGCCCACTGACCTGTTCCGACGCCCGCCGACGCGACGTGAGTTTCTCACGCTCGGCACCGGTGCCTTCGTGATGCTGGCGATGCCCTGGGCGCTGCGACGCCCGCTGCCCCTGATGCGGCGCTCGTTCCCGCTGATGGGCACCATCGCCGAGGTGCAGGTGGCGCATCGCGATCCCGCGGTTGCCGCGCGCGCGATCGAGGCCGCGCTGAGCGAACTGCGTTGGGTCGAGCGGACGATGACGCGATTCGCGCCGACGTCCGACATCGGGAGGGCCAACCTCGGTGCCGGGCGCGATGGCGTTGCCGTGACTCCCGAGACGGCGATGGTGGTGCGCGCCGCGCTCGACTGGGCGTCGGTGAGCGATGGCCGATTCGACCCCGCGCTGGGCCGGGCTTCCGAACTGTGGAGCGTCCTCGATCGCCACGAGCCGCCACCCGCCACCCAGGTCACACGACTGGCCGGCCGGCAGCTCTGGCGCCGAGTCGACCTCGCGACGCGGGACGGCGTGCCACACCTCCGCTATGACGATCATGACGTGCACCTCGACCTCGGCGCGATCGCCAAGGGCTACGGCATTGACCGCGCCACCGCTGCACTGCGGACTCACGGCATCGACCACGCGATCGTCACGGTCGGTGGCGATCTCTACGCCCTCGGTGGCGCGCCGGACGGCGGGCCGTGGCAGGTCGGCATCCGCAACCCGCATCGGCTGGATGCGCTCGCCGGCCAGCTCGAAGTGACCGATCGGGCGGTGGCCACCTCGGGCGACTACGAACGCTTTTTCGACTGGCATGGCCGCCGGTATCACCACCTGATCGACCCCGGGACGGCGGCCCCCCGGCTGACGTCGCTGCACAGTGTGACGGTGCTCGGGGGCAGTGCCATGCAGGTCGATGCCGCCGCGACGGCGACGTTCGGGCTGCCGCGTGCCGAGGCGCAGCAGCTGGCACGGCGAATCATCGCCGATGCCGAGGTCATTCCGTTGGCGTGAAATCCCGGGGACCGGTACGTCGGCCCCCATTCTGGCAGTTCGACGACGAGGATCCGATGAAAAACCTCCAGCTCTACTGCGGGGCGTGCGATCGACCGGTGCAGGTGCTGATCACCGAGGCGCCGGCCGGCGAAGCCCAGGCGACGATTCACGAGGCCGAGATCGTCTGCCTTGAGATCGGCGGTCACTGCACCGGCAACATGTGCCCGCTGGGTGCCACCCAACCGAGCGCGATGGTTGGGCGGATCATCCGGAACGGCATCCCGCTCGACACGCTCGAGACCGTGATGGCGACCTGTCCGGAGTGCGACGCCAGCACGGAGTTCGTCCTGTACGGCGCAGGGAAGGCCACCTGCTCCGTCTGTGGGGTGCCGGCACGCTGGGTGGTGGACCACATCGAACCGGCGTAGTCGCGGCGGGACGCTATCTTTGGTGCTCCCGCCGGTTCAGGAGCTCGCCATGACCGCCCGCCGCTCGCTCGCCCTGTTGGTCGTCCTCTTCGTGCTCGTCGCGGTCGCGTGGCCGTCGTTCAGCACAACCCTGTCGGACTGGTGGTGGTTCAACGAAGTCGGCTACCAGGTGATCTTCACCAAGGAGATCATCGCGCGTTCCGCGCTCTTCTTCCTGGTGGGTGGCCTCACCACGGCCTTCGTCTACGGCAACCTGCGCGTGGTGCGACGCGGCCTGCATCCGCTCCCGTTCGCGGTGCAGCTCAGCCCCAACATGCCGCCGATCAACCTGTCGGCGGTGCTTCGGCGCGTGTCCCTTCCGCTGGCGCTCTTCCTCGGCTTCCTCTTCGGCAGCAGCGGGGCGGCCGCGTGGGAGACCGCCTTGCTGGCGCTCAACCGGACACCCTTCGGCAGCGTCGACCCAGTGTTCCATCGCGACATCTCGTACTACGTCTTCCTGCTCCCGGCGATCAGCGGTGTGCTCTCGATCCTCGCCGGCCTGGCGATCGTGACGTTGCTGCTGCTCTTCCCCGCCTACCTGCTCCGCGGCGACATCACCTTCACGCCGCCGCGCGGGATTGGCATGCGGATCGAGGCGTCGCGCCACGTCGGCACGGTGCTCGGCACGCTGTTCGTGCTTTGGGCACTGCAGCTCTGGTTCGTCGATGCACCGGGCCTGCTCTACTCCACCACGGGCCCGCTCGTCGGCGCCAGCTACACGGACCTGCACGCGTCGCTGCCCGCGATTCGCCTGGCCGCGGTGGCGGCGCTGTTCGCGGCCGGGCTGGTGATCCTCGGGGGAAGGCAGGGGCACCTCGGGAAGTATCTGGTCCGTGTGCTCGGCGGCTGGGTGTTGCTGGCGATCGTCACGCGCGGACTCTTCCCGTTCGCGATCCAGAAGCTGATCGTGGCACCGACTGAACTGACCCGCGAGGCGCCCTACCTCCAGGCCCACATCGCCGCGACCCGTGCGGCGTGGGGCATCGACTCGGTCGAGAGCAGCGAGTTGGCCGAAGGCGCTTCACTCGCGCTGGCGGACATCCAGCGGAACGCCGCGACCATCGACAACGTGCGGCTCTGGGACCGCGACCCGCTGCTGCAGACCTTCGGACAGCTGCAGGAAATCCGGACCTACTATGACTTCCTCTCGGTCGACGATGATCGCTATAACATCGACGGGAAACTGCGCCAGGTGCTGCTCTCGCCGCGCGAACTGAATGCCGCCTCGTTGCCGACACGGACCTTCATCAACGAGCACCTGACCTTCACGCATGGGATGGGGATCACCCTTGGTCCGGTGAACCAGATCACCAGCGAGGGGTTGCCGGTGCTGTTCATCAAGGACCTCCCACCCGCGTCCAGCGTCTCGCTCAAGATCACCAGGCCGCAGATCTATTACGGCGAAATGAACTACGACTTCGCCGTCGTCGGCACGGCCCAGCGGGAATTCGACCACCCGGCCGGCGAGGAGAACGTCTACGCGGCGTACGCCGGCACCGGCGGCGTGCCGATCGGCTCCTTCTGGCGGCGCCTCGTGCTGGCATCGCGCTTCCAGACCTCGAAGCTGCTGCTGTCGGGCGACATCACCAACGCGTCGCGGATTCTCTACCTGCGCAACATCCGGCAGCGCGTGGAGAAGGCACTGCCCTTCCTCTCGCTGGATCGGGACCCGTACCTCGTGGTCGGCGATGACGGCCATTTGCGTTGGATCCTCGACGCCTACACGTCCACCACGCGCTATCCGTATTCCCAGCGGCTGTCGAACGGCACCAATTACATGCGCAACAGCGTGAAGGTGGTCGTCGATGCCTACGACGGCTCGATCCACGCCTACGTGACGGCGCCGACCGATCCGCTGATCCAGACCTGGGGTCGGGTCTTTCCGGGCATCCTGCGACCGATGGCCGAGATGCCGGCCGACATCCGCGCCCATCTCCGCTACCCGGACGATCTCTACCGGATGCAGACCGCGCTCTATGCCACGTATCACATGGACTCCCCCGATGCGTTCTACCATCGCGAGGACCAGTGGGCCGTGCCGGAAATGGAGGAGGGGTCGAGCGGCGCGGTGCCGTTCATGCGCCACATCGTAATGCGCCTGCCTGGCGAGCAGGAGGCGGAGTTCGTCTACATGGTGCCGTTCACGCCGCGCGGCAAGGACAACCTCGCGGCATGGATGGTGGCGCGGAACGACGGCGTCGCGTACGGCAAGCTCCGGGCGTACACCTTCTCGCGGCAGAGCACCGTCTACGGCCCGACGCAGATCGAGAACCGGATCAACCAGGACACCGAGATTTCCCGGCAGGTCTCGCTCTGGGACCAGCGCGGCAGCAAGGTGCTTCGCGGCGACCTGCTGGTGATCCCGATCGAGAACTCGCTCCTCTACGTGCAGCCGTTGTACCTGCAGGCCGAGGGCGGGAAGATCCCCGAATTGAAGCGGGTCGTGGTCGCGTATCAGGCGCGTGTCGTGATGGACGAGACGCTCGATGGCGCGCTCAACACGCTCTTCGGCGGCAGCGGCACGCAGCGGATCACCTCGGATGCCCCCGCCGCGGCCGAGGGGGCGCCAGTGGCCGCCGCCACAGCGGCCCCAACGACCCAGGCGCTCCTCGCCGAGGCGCAGCGCCATTATGAGGCCGCGATGACCGCGCAGCGCGAGGGGAACTGGGCCAAGTACGGCGAGGAGATCAAGGCGCTCGGGCAGGTGTTGGCGCAGCTGCGGCGATAGGATCGAGAAGCGAGAGGCGAGAAGCGAGAAGCGTGGCTCGGCGGGAAGATCTCTCCGCTGGACCACGCTTCTCGCTTCTCGCTTTTCGCTTCTCGCTTCTCGCCTACGGCTGGCCCTTGCTGTTGTTGCCCCGATCCGTGTCCGGCATCGCGGCGCGCGGATCGACCGTCGCACGCGTCACCCGCTTCGTCCCCGGGACCCGGTAGGCGAAGCGCGGGCCGAGGTTCCACATCTCGACCGGGAGCCGGACGGTGGTGGTGGTGCCGTCGCTGAAGGCGAGCGCGAGCTCCGCCGGCATCGTCATGGTGCCGCGGTTGCTCACGTGGACGATGGAACCGCCATCGGCCCGGGTCGTGATCGAATCGACCGCTTGATCCAGCCGCGCGGTCGTGAAGACCCAGTCCCGCCAGAACCAGTCCAGCTCCACGCCGGACGCGTCGCGCATGATCCGGAAGAAATCGGTCGGCGTCGGATGCTTGAAGGCCCAGGCGCGAATGTACTCGCGGAAGGCGGCCTCGAAGCGCTCGCGACCGAGGACTTCGTCGCGCAGGAGGGAGAGCATCAGCGCCGGCTTCTGGTAGCCGGTCCAGAAGAGGTCGCGGACCGAGGTCGGCTTGGTGATCAACGGCTGCTCGCTCCCCGGCGTGGTGTGCAACGCCGCCAGGTGCAGCGGATGGACCTGGATCGAGTCGCCGTAGGCGGTGCCACGGAAGTAGTTGGCGCTGTTGACCAGGTCGATGAAGGTGTTGAAGCCCTCATCCATCCAGGGATAGAGCCGCTCGTTGGAGCCGACGATCATCGGGAACCACTGATGCCCGAACTCGTGCGCGACCACCCATTGCAGCTCCTCGCGGGTCGGCGAGTTCGGGACGAAGGTGAGCATCGGATACTCCATCCCCTCGATCGGCCCCTCCACCGTCGTCGCGTGCGACCACGGGTATCGGTACCACTGCTCGCTGAAGTGCTTGATGGCTTCCCGCGACATCCGGTTGGCCTCGGTCCACGCGGTGGCGCGGGGCCGGTAGAGCGTCTCGATCAGGATGCCATCGTACCCGCTCGCATCCCAGCGAAGCTCCGGTCCGGCGGCGAAGGCGAAGTCGCGGACATTCTTCGCGGTATAGCGCCAGGTGAGGGTCCCCTCGGCCGTGGGGCGACTCTTGGCGGGATTGCCCGCCTCGTCGCGGGTCACGATCGCGATGGCCGTATCGGAGCGCCGCGCCAAGGCGAGCCGCGAGCGTTGCGCGGCGGTGAGCACCTGCACCGGATTCATCAACTCCCCGGTCGCCGCAACCAGATGGGTCGCCGGGACCGTCAGCGCGACATCGAAGTTGCCGTACTCGAGGTAGAACTCGCCGGCGCCGATGTAGGGCTCATGGTTCCAGCCGCGCACGTCGTCGTACACCACCATGCGCGGGTACCACTGGGCAATCTCGTAGAGTGGACCGTCGTGACCCATTCGACCGGCGCCCTGCGCAGGGACCTTGAATCGCCAGACCGCCTCAAGATCGAGCGAGTCGCCCGACGCCAACGGCTTGGGCAACTCGACCCGGAGCGTGGTGCCCGAGCGACTCCGGTTCACCTCCTTCCCCCGGAGCGTCATCGTCTCAAGTCGGCCTCCACCGGCGAAGCCCTGACAGGAGAAGTCGAAGGTCGAGCCGAGGAAGACCAGCGGCGGCTGATTGAGAAGATTGGTGACGGAGGCCGGATCGCAGATGTTCTGCTCGACGAAGAGCCAGAGATACGGCAGCGCGTCGGGGGAATGGTTGACATAGTGAATCGTTTCGCGGCCACGGATCTCGTTGGTCGCGGGGTCGAGCGTCGCCCGGATTCGATAGTCCACCCGCTGCTGCCAGTACTTCGGACCGGGACGCCCCGAGCCACCGCGGAATTCGTTCGCTGCCGGAAGGGGAAGCGGCCGGAACGGCGAGGAGTCGGCCACCGCGAGGCCGGACTGGGCCACCAGTGGCGCCGCGGCCGCGACGAGCATGACGGCGGCCAGTGACAGGGAACGCATCGGGACTCCACGAGTTGTTGGGATGCAGGAAGCATAGTGGGTGAATGGTGAACGGTGAACGGGATGGTGAGGGGTGAGGGGTGAGGGGTGAGGGGGCGATCGAGGCATCCCCCTCACTCCTCACCCGGCGCGGCCATCGGCCGCGCCCCCGTTCACCGTTCACCGTTTCTTGCCGTATCTTCAATCACCCCCGCCCCACCCGGAGATCGTCTCGTGCGCGCTTCCGCGTCCCGCCTCACGCTCGTGGCCTGTTCGCTGCTCGCCCTCCCCGCGCTCCTCCCCGCACAGTCCCCCGATCCGGCCGCCGCGATGCACTGGCGCTCGATCGGCCCGGTCCGCGCGGGGCGCGGTCGATCGATGGTCGGCGTGCCGACGCAGCCGAACGTCTTCTACGCCGGCTTCGACAATGGCGGGGTCTGGCGGACCACCGACTTCGGCTCGACCTGGAAGCCGCTCTTCGACAAGGAGTCGACCGGCTCGATCGGCGCCATCGCCGTGGCCCCATCGAACCCGAACATCCTCTATGTCGGCACCGGCGCCGGGATCATCCGTCCCGACCTCGCGGTGGGCGACGGGATGTATCGTTCCAACGATGCCGGGAAGACGTGGACCCACCTCGGATTGCGCGAGAGCCAGATGATCGCGTGGGTCGAGGTCGACCCGAAGAACCCCGAGCGACTCTTCGCCGCCGCCCTCGGCCACCCGTACGGCCCCAACGCAGAGCGCGGCATCTTCCGCTCGACCGACGGTGGCGCCTCGTTCCAGAGGGTCCTCTACAAGGACGAATACACCAGCGGCAACGACGTCCGGATCGACCCGACCGATCCGAACGTGGTGTACGCCGCGCTCTGGCAGCAGCAACAGCAGTTCATCGAGGGACGCGACTTCAGCGGTCCCGGGGGCGGAATCTTCAAGTCGACCGACGGTGGCACCACCTGGCGCCAGTTGACCGAGGGGCTCCCGGCGGTCGGGCAAGCCAACCTAGCGATGGCGCCGAGCAGTCACTTGGTACTCTACGCCACGGTGGCGCCCGCGGCCGGCGCCGCGCCGACGGCACCGGCGGGCGCGGGTGGTGGCCGCGGCGGCGGCGCAGGCGCGATCACGCTGTTCAAGTCCGTCGACGGCGGTGAGCATTGGTTCCCGGCGCAACGCGACCCGAACGCCCCGGCCGGCGCGCCATTGCCCGCGGCCGACCCACGCCCGCTCGGCCGCATTGGCGGCGGCGACCTCCCGACCATCACCGTGGATCCCACCAACGAGAACGTCGTCTACAGCGCGTCGACTGTCTTCTGGCGGACCGAGGATGGTGGCCGAACGTGGGCGGCGGTGCGCGGCGCCCCCGGCGGCGATGACTATCAGCGTAGCTGGATCAACCCGCTCAATCCGAACATCATCGCCGTCGTCGCCGACCAGGGGGCGGTGATCTCGGGCAATCGGGGGCAGAGCTGGAGCAACTGGTACACCCAGTCCACGGCAGCGATGTATCACGTCACGGCTGACAATGCCTATCCGTACCGCCTCTGCGGCGGCCAGCAGGACTCGGGCTCGGCGTGCGTCGACAGCTGGTCGAGCGATGGGATCATCACCTTCCACGACTGGCACCCGGTCAACATCCAGGAATACGGCATCGCCGCGCCCGACCCGCGGAATCCGGACATCGTCTTCGGCAGCTCGCGCAGCAACGTCTCGCGCTACGATCGCACGACGGGCCAGACCACCAACGTCGGCCCCGACATGACCGGCTTCAATCGCAACGTGCGGACGATGCCGCTGCTGTTCTCGCCGGTGAATCCCGACGCGCTCTTCTATGCCTCGAACGCGGTCTGGAAGACGCTCGACCGCGGCTACCGCTGGACCCGGATCTCGCCTGACCTTTCGCGGCAGACATGGGATGTTCCCGCCACCGCCGGGAAATACGCCGGTACGGTGACGCCCGCGCCGCTCGGCACCATCACCGCGCTCTCGGCGTCGCCGCGCTCGGTGAGCATCCTCTGGGCGGGGACCGACGACGGCCAGATCCAGGTCACCATGAACGGGGGCACGACCTGGAGCAACGTCACACCGCCTGCCATCAAGCCGTGGACCCGCATCTTCAACATCGAAGCGGGGCACTTCGACAACCTCACCGCGTACGCGGCGGCGAACACGATGCGCATCGACGACCTCAACCCGCATTTCTGGCGCACGCACGACGGGGGCAAGCGCTGGCAGGAGATCAACACCGGGATCGCCGCCGGAACGGTCGTCAACTCGATCCGCGAAGATCCCCGGGTGAAAGGGCTGCTCTACGGCGCGACCGACACGCAGGTGTGGGTCTCCTTCGATGACGGGGACCACTGGCAGTCGCTGCGCCTCGACATGCCGGCGATTTCGGTCCGCGACATCAAGGTCAAGGACGACTCGACCTGCCACTGCGCGGACCTCGTCGCGGGGACCCACGGCCGCGGCTTCTGGATTCTCGACAATCTCACCCCGCTGCGCGAGGCCGCGCTCCTCCGCCAGGCCGCCGCGACGCAGTCGGCGCACCTCGTCAAGCCGATGACGGCGGTGCGGCTCCGCAATTTCATCAACGACCCGACGCCGTGGCCGCCAGAAGTGCCGGCCGGCGAGAGCGGACCGGTGGGCGCGGTGCTCGACTATTTCCTGCCGCGCGCTGCCACCGGCCCCGTCAGGTTGGAGATCCTCGACGCGACCGGCGCCGTGGTACGGAGCTACGCCAGCACTGATCCCGTCCTGAACCCTGATCCGGTGCGTGATCCGGCGGCTTACGTCGCGCTGTGCCAGCGCACGCCGAACGCCCAGCACTGCGCCTTCCCGCTCTACTGGCCCGCCGCCTCGATGGCGCTCTCCGCCGAGGCGGGGATGCATCGCTGGCTCTGGGACATGCATTACGATCCGATCGCGCCCGGCGGCGGCGGTTCGACCGGCGCCGTCCCGGGCCGGATGGCGACCGTGGTGAATGCCCCCTGGGCGCCGCCCGGGAGGTATGTCGTCCGGCTGACGGTGGACGGGAGGCAGATGACCCAACCGCTCACGCTCCGCCTCGACCCACGCGTCACCACGCCGGCCATCGCGCTGACACAGCTCTTCACGATGACGCGCACGCTGCGCGGCAAGGCGGTCGCAGCGCGCGCCGCGTGGACCGAAGCCCGCGCTCTCTCCGCGTTGCTGGCGCAGGCCGGAACGCCGGCCACTGCCGCGCTCAAGGTCAAGATCGATTCCCTGGCACCGGCTCCGGTCGGTGGCGGCGCGGGCGGCGGCCGCGGCGGTGGTGGCGGGCGTGGTGGTGCCGGCGCGGGCACCACGCCGCCGGCGACGCTCGACGGCGTGAGCAACGCGCTGCACGGGGCTGCGATGGCGATGCAGGGCGCGGACGTGGCACCGACGGCCAATCAGCTCGCCGCCGCTGCCAAGGCGGAGCAGGCGTATGTCGCGATCATGGCGCGCTGGACGGCGCTGAAGGCCGCGGCCCCGAAGCGATGAGTCAGGGTCCCTGGGAGACGCCGCGGCTCGTGCTGCGGCACTTCACGTTGGACGACGGCGAGTTCGTCTTGCGGTTGCTGAACGAGCCGTCGTTCCACGAGTACATCGGCGACAAGGGCGTTCGCACCCTCGAGGGGGCGCACGGCTACCTGACCAACGGGCCGATCGCCAGCTACACGCAGCACGGCCATGGGCTGAACCTGGTTGTCCTGCGCGAGACGGGCGCGCCGATCGGGATGTGCGGACTCATCAAGCGTGTCACGCTTGAATTGCCCGACATCGGCTATGCGTTCGTCCCCGAACACTGGGGTGCGGGCTATGCACTCGAGGCGGCCGAGACCGCCCTCGAATCGGCCTGGTCAGACTTCGATTATGCCCGCGTCCTCGCGATCACCAACGAGCACAACGATCCCTCGCAGCGCCTCCTCCTCAAGCTCGGCTTCGTCGAGGAGGCGCCGCGGGTGTTGCAGGAGGGCGCGCCGCCAGTCCGGAGCTTCGGCATCAATCGTCCGGCCGACTGACCTGCGCGCAGGTCAGTCGGTCGTGCCCAGGACCCGCTCGATCCGTCGGTCCGGCACGAGCCAGATCAGCGCCACCACCACGTAGAGGGCAATCGCCGCCCAGACGCTCGCGAACGACAGCGCGATCGCCGCGACGTAGCACGCCACCGACAGCTTCCCCTTCCCGTCATCGCCGATCGCCTTCGCCAGCACCGAGTCGCGGCCGTGCAGCCGGACGATCGCCTGCTGCAGGATCGTGTAGGCGATCGCCGCCATCAGCAGGATGCCGCCGTAAAGCGCTGTCGTCGCGGGCGCGAGATGCGCCTCGCCAAGCCAGGCCGTGCCGAAGGGAACCAACGACAACCAGAAGAGCAAATGCAGGTTGGCCCAGAGGATGGTGCCATTCACGTGCTTCGTGGCCTGCAGCATGTGATGGTGGTTGTTCCAGTAGATGCCGAGATAGATGAAGGACAGGACGTAGCTGAGGATCACCGGCAGGAGCGGCGTGAGCGCGGCGAGCGTCGCCTCATGCGGCGGGCGCAGCTCGAGCACCATGATGGTGATGATGATGGCGATCACGCCGTCGCTGAACGCCTCGAGGCGCTTGGTATCCACTAGGCGATGCCCTGCTTGATCGCCTTGCCGATCAGGTCGGCGAAGACGTCGATCTCGTCGGGCGTGGTGTAGACGTTCGGCGTCACGCGGATGCCCGAGAACTCGGGATGGTTGATCGCGACCGTCACGACGCGGTGCTTGTCGAGCAGCCAGGCGGAGAGCTTGCTGGCATCGAGGCCCTCGATCGAGAGCAACGCGATCGCCCCGGCCGTGATCCCTGCCAAGGGCGTGGGGATGTGCACCCGCGAGCTCTCGGCCAGCAACCGCTTGGCCCAGCGGTCGCGCAGGTAGCGGAGCCGCGCGATCTTCCGTTCGCTGCCGATGCCGCGATGGAACGCCAGTGCGGCGGAGATCGCGTTGTGGTTGGCCGCCGGGTGCGTGCCGATCTCCTCGTACTTCCGGATGTTGTCGTTCATCGTGGCCGGCGCCGCCATCATCGGCCAGATGCCGCCGATCTTCTCCTTCCGCACGTAGAGGAAGCCGGTGCCGATCGGCGCCAGCAGCCACTTGTGGAGCGAGGTGCCGTAGTAGTCGACGTTGAGCGCGTCGCGGGTGAACGGGAAGTGCGCGTAGGCGTGGGCGCCGTCGACGAAGACCTCGATCCCCTTCTCGTGCGCCATGTCGATCACCTGCTTCACCGGGAAGATCTGTCCGGTCAGATTGGTGATGTGGGTCACCTCGATGATCTTGGTCCGCGGGGTGATCGCCTTCCGGAAGACGTCGACGAGATAGTCCGGCGTCGGGTTCTTCACGTCGAACGACACCTGCTTCAGCACGATCCCCTGCCGGCGAACGCGCTGCTCCCACGTGGTCAGCATGCGGCCATAGTTCTGGTTGGTGACCAGCACCTCGTCGCCCGGCTGGAGATCGCGCCCGAGGATCAGCGTCTCGAGCGCCTCCGAGGCGTTGCGCGTGATCGCCATCTCCTCCGTGTCGCAGCCGAAATCGTGGGCCAGGTCGCGCCGCACGCTTTCGATCCGCGGCTCAAGCACCGCCCACATGTGATGGACCGGTAGCTCGTTGCTGAAGCGGAGATCACGGATCATCGCCTCGAGTACGTGGCTCGGCGTGGGGCAGACGCCCCCGTTGTTCAAGTTCACCATCGTCCGGTCGGCGTCGAAGGCGCGCTGGATCTCGGTCCAGTACGCCTCGTCATCGGCAGCGGCGACCGGGTCGCCAGAGGTGAGTCGGTCCGTCGCCCGGACCACCTGGCGCATGGCGTCGTGACGGAACATCGGGAGCGCGGCACCGGTGCCCATCAGGGTCCGGACGAAGTGGCGGCGCGAAGACATGGCGACTCCAGCGTGGTCGGTTAGCGCGCGCCCTTGCGGGGGATCCGCTCGGCGCTGTTGGCGGCGTGCCAGGCGTAGGAGGCCATGATCACGGCGTTCTTCATCAGGTCGTCGGCCTGAATGGTGTCGTAGAAGTCGAGGTTGGTGTGCCCGCCCTGCCCCGGGGTCCGGTCCTGCAGGAACTGGAAGCCGGGGAGGCCGATCTCGTCGAACGCCACATGGTCGGTGCCGCCGAGGCTCTGGTTCGAGACGGCCGTCATCCCCAGGTCCTTGAAGGGCGTCATCCAGGCGGTCAGCAGCTCGCGGGCGCCTTCGTTCCCCTGCAGCATGATCCCGCGATACTGCCCCGAGCCGTAGTCCTGGTTGAAGTACGCCTGCAGCTTCTCGTAGGCGGGCGTGGAACCGACCCTTGGGTCGCGCGGGTTGCCGAAGTGCTTGAGGACGTAGGCACGAGACCCCCACAACCCCTGTTCCTCGCCGCCCCAGAGCGCCACGCGGATCGTCCGACGCGGCTTGGCGCCGACCGCCCTGAGGATGCGCGCCGCCTCGAGCGCCACCGCCACGCCGGAGGTGTTGTCACTCGCGTTCGGCGACGCATGCCAGGTATCGAAGTGGGCGCCGATCATCACCACTTCGTCCTTGAGGTCGCTGCCCGGGATGTCGCCGACGATGTTCATCGCCTGCTCGGTCTGCTCACCGATCCGGTTCCGCACCTCGACTTCGACCTTCACCGGAATCGAGCGCTGCAGGATCCGGTACATGCGGTTGTAGTGCTCCGGTGTCACCGCGACGATCACCGGCGCGGCGAGGTCGCCCTCGCGCGACCACCGGTCGGTGGCCGAGCCTGGACGCGAGAAGCCGCGCACCGCGCCGAGCCAGCCACTCTCACATTGGAAGACGACCACCACCCCCTCGGCCTTGAAGAACGCCATCTTCTCGACGGCGGTGAGGACGTCCGGGTTGCGGACGGCACGCGCCGCCGGGGCCGGGCGCGGCACGATCACCACGCGCTCGAGCGAATCGAGTTCCGCCTCGGTGCGGCGGCGGACCCCGTTTGTCATCGCGGCGATGTCGATCACCGCTGGCGGCGTCGACAGCACGGCCATCCCGGCGAGCTTCCCGCGGTAGCGTTCGAGATCCTGCTTCGACTGCAGGTCGACGATCATCGCCTGCGCGACCTGCTTGCCGTCGGTGCCCGGCGTATGCGCGAGCGGATAGCCGACCATCGGCTGATAGTCGGGCTCGAGCATGTGGATCGAGACGTACTCGTTGTCCCACGCGGCCCCGAAGTTCATGAACGGCTCGGCGGCGACATTGATCAGTCCGATTCGCTCCATTTCGCCTTTGACCCAGAGCTGCGCGCGCTGCATGTCCTTTGAGAGGGTGAGTCGCGCGCCGAGCACATCGGCCATGTACCCCTCGAGGTCCATCACTCGCGAGCGCTGGAGCCCCTCCTCGCGGATCTTCGCCACCATCGGCCAGTCGACCGGACCGGGGCCCGAGGTGACGCCAGCGGTGAGCAACACGAGAAATGCCGCCGCGAACGGTCGGAAGCGAGTCAACATGGCGGAACCTCGGTGGAGCGACGGTGGGGGATTGGTGCTGAAGATAAGGGCGGGGAGGGTGAGGGGTGAGGGGTGAGGGGTGAGGGGTGAGGGGTGAGGGGGAGATTGCCTGTCATCCCGAACGGAGTGAGGGACCTGCGTGTTGGCGGCTACGCAGATCCCTCGCGTTGCTCGGGATGACAACACCCCTCACCCCTCACCCCTCACCCTAAAACCGCCACGTCACCGCGGCATAGGTCTGCACCGACGCCGAATTCGCCCCCGACTCGCGATACGTGGAGAGCATCACGTACAGCGAGCGGCCGATGGCGACGTCGAGGTCGCCCCCGGCCCAGGTGAGGCGGGTGGCGGGGAGGCCGGCCGAGGGCATGAGACTAGTCCGGACGCCAGCATTGAGCGAGAGGCGGACGGCCTGCCCCGGGGCGACTTCGACCGCGACGGACGAGAGGCGCCCTTCGGTGATCGCGCCGGTGTATTGCGTGCTGCGGGCGCGAAGGCCCAGGCCGAGCGGGGTCAATTGCGTGGCAGAGACCGAGGCGGTGACCGCTTGGGATTTCCCTTCCGACCCGCCGCCGCTGGTGCGAATGTCGCTGCTCAATCGGAAGTGGCGCGACGGGCGAAGCGAGACCTCGCCCCACTGTCCTTGGCGCAGCGCGTCGTCGAAGGCGATCTCGGGATTGACGAAGTCGCGATAGAGGCGGACGCTGCGTCGCGAGTCGAGCCCACCGGAGACCGACAAGGCGCGACTCATGGTGACCTGGGCGGTCAGCACCGTCGACGTGAAGGTCGCGAGCGATCCTTCGACCTGCCGCTTCCAGCCGCGGTTGACGTCGATTTCCTCGGCGGCATAGATGGACACGACCCGCGTATTCAGCGTCCCGCGCAGGTAGGCGAATTCGCGATCGATCTCGCCTCGATTGTACGAACCGATGGCACCGATGGTCGCGCTCCAGGGCGAGGCGCTCCCCTGCACGCTGTGGCGCTGCAACCAGAGGCCCGCCTCGGTGGTCGCGGCCGACGGCGCGAAGCTGCCGCCATCGGGCATCGTGCCGACGAGGCCGCCTCCGCTCCACTTGCTGCCGTTCACGTCGAGGGCGACGCCGTCGAAGATCCCGATCGGAGAGAGGACGGTCGCAAACTGGCGACCCATCGCCAGTCGAGTACCGGTCGGGGAACTCTGCCGAATCAGCGCGGCCTGATAGACGCGCGTCGCCCCGGCGGGCGCCGAGGTCGCCGACGACGAGCCGCCGGTGACATTGGTGCGCTGCATCCGCACATCCACGGCGAGTCCCATCGACGACCCGCCGATCTGCGCGCCGTCGAGCCGCAAATCCACCGACGGCTGCCGCAACGTGCTGCCACCGGGCTGATTGATCGTGAGGTAGCGGAGTCCGACCCGCCCGCGCACTGGGGACCTACGAGTCCCCGCACGCGTGACGGGCCGGCTCCCCGCGGCGGTGAGCGTGGTTGGCACCTGTTCCACCACGACGGGCACGAACGAGACCGAATCGCCCACGGTGATCGCACCGGTACTCCGGGTGATCGCGCACGCGGTCCGACTGGAGGAGACGAAACTCGCCGACAACTCGCCGATGGTCTGTCCGGCGCGCACCACCGTGAAGACGGTCCCTTCCTTGACGCCCTGCTTGGTGCCGATTTCGAGGTAGATCGTGGCGCCACTCACGTAGGTGACTGCCGCCCAGCTCCGCGCCGGACCTGCCGGCGGAGCCACCACGGCCTTCGCCGGGGTGGTCGTAGTCGTCGCGGCGGCCGGCTTCGTTGTGCTCCCCTTGGGAGTGGTGGCGGGGGGAGTCTTCGCCGTGGTCTTCACTGGCGGCTTCGGCGTGGTGATCTGGGCGGACAAGGCGGTCGTGGGCACACCAAGGCCCACCACCAGCATCGCCACCATTCGGGTGCGGCGGCAGGCGTGATTCATGAGCGACCCCGCGGGTGACAGGAGTAGCAAGCGGTCGCGACATACTGGTAGCCGCTTCGGCCGCGGTGTTCAGAATCGGTGCTCGTGCGCGAGTGGCAGCCCGAGCTCATGCAGGTGTAGACCGCATAGTTGCCCGGCGCGGTGTGGCAGGTGGCGCAGCTCGCCCAGCGGCCGCGGTGATTGCCCGAATAGATCGGGAAGTACGGGCCGTCGTGGTCGAAGGTCGCGCCCTGCCACCGCGTCGTGGTGTGGCAGGTGGCGCAGGTCGTCGGGAACGCCGACCCCGAGTGCGACGGATTGGTCGCCGAGGTGTAGTCCTGCTGGTGGCAGGAGATGCACGTCGCCGGCAGGCCGCGGTAGACGTTGTTCCGGTGACAGGAGGCGCAACTGGTCGTGACGTGTGCGCCGGTCAGCGGGAACGCCGTGGTGCCGTGGTTGAAGGTCGCGCCTTCCCAACGCGTCGTCGTGTGACAGGTGGTGCAGGTCGTCGAGAAGCCGGCCGCCGCGTGCGGCGGCGTCGTCGTCCCACTGAAATCCGTCTGGTGGCAGGAGATGCAGGTCGTCGGCTTGCCGCGATAGACGCCGTCGGCATGGCAGCTCGCGCAACTCACGGCCTGGTGCGCCCCGGTCAGCGGGAATTGCGTCGTGCTGTGATTGAACGTCGCGCCAAGCCACTGGGTCGTGGTGTGGCAGGTCGTGCAATCGGTCGAGTAGCCCGCGGCGGCGTGGGCCGGGGTGCGGGTCGCGTCGTAGTTGCTGCGGTGGCACGACACGCAGGTCGTCGGCTTGCCGGCGTAGACCCCATCGGCATGGCACGAGGCACACGTCGCCGTCAGGTGGCCACCGGTCAGCGGGAAGCGGGTGGTGCTGTGGTTGAACGTCGCGCCCTGCCACCGCGTGGTGGTGTGACAAGTGGTACAGTCCGTCGAATAACCGGCGGCGGCATGGGCCGGCGTGCGAGTGCCGTCATAGTCCGTCCGGTGGCACGAGATGCAGGTCATCGACTTGCCGCGGTAGACGTTGTCGGCGTGACAGGAGGCGCACGAGGCCGCCTGGTGCCCACCGGTCAACGGGAACCGCGTGGTGCCGTGATTGAACGTCGCCCCCTCCCACCGCGTCGTGGTGTGGCAGGTCGTGCAATCGGTCGCGAAGCCCGCGGCCGCGTGCGGCGGCGTGGTCGTCCGGGTGAAGTCGGCCTGGTGACATGACAGGCAGGCCGTGGGCTTGCCGCGGTACACGCCATCCGCGTGACACGAGGCGCAGGTCGCCGTGAGGTGACCGCCCGTCAACGGGAAGCGCGTCGTGTTGTGATTGAAGGCCGCACCGAGCCACTGGGTCGTGGTGTGGCAGGTGGTACAGTCGGTCGAATATCCCGCCGCCGCGTGCGCCGGCGTCCGGGTGGCGTCGTAGTTGGTGCGGTGGCAGGAGATGCAGGTGGTCGGCTTGCCCCGGTAGACCCCATCGGCGTGACACGAGGCGCAGGTTGCCGTGAGGTGACCACCCGTCAGCGGGAAGCGGGTCGTGTTGTGGTTGAACGTCGCGCCGAGCCACTGGGTCGTGGTATGACAGGTGGTACAGTCTGTCGTGTACCCCGCGGCGGCGTGCGCCGGCGTCCGGGTGGCATCGTAATTGGTGCGGTGGCACGAGACACAGCTCTGCGACTTGCCGCGGTAGACGCCATCGGCGTGACACGAGGCGCAGGTCGCCGTGAGGTGTCCGCCGGTGAGCGGGAACTGGGTCGTCGAGTGGTTGAAGGTCCCGCCCTGCCACCGTGCGGTGGTGTGGCACGTGGTGCACTCGGTCGAGAAGCCGGCCGCCGCGTGGGGCGGCGTCCGCGCCTGATCGAAGTTCTGGCGGTGACACGAGACGCAGGTCATCGACCGGCCGCGGTAGACGCCATCGGCGTGGCACGAGGCGCAGGTGACGGCCTGGTGTCCGCCCGTCAGCGGGAAGCGAGTGGTGTTGTGATTGAATCCGGCACCCAGCCACGCCGTGGAGTTGTGGCAGCTGGCACAGTCAGTGGAGTAGCCGGCCGCGGCGTGGGGCGGCACGGTGGTGCGATCGAAGTTCTGCCGGTGACAGGAGACGCAGGTCATCGCCTTTCCCTTGTACACGCCATCGGCGTGACAGGAGGCACAGGTCAGCGGCTGGTGCCCGCCGGTCAGCGGGAAGCGCGTGGTCGTGTGGTTGAACGGTGTCCCGAGCCAGCGCGTGGTGGTGTGACAGGTGGTGCAATCGGTCGAGAAGCCCGCCGCGCCGTGCGGCGGCGTCTTGGTCTGGTCGAAGTTGGGACGATGGCACGAGACACAGCTCGTCGCCTTGCCCTTGAAGACGCCGTCGGCATGACAGGTGGCGCATTGCGCCGCCTGGTGCCCGCCGGTCAGCGGGAAGGTGGTGGTGTTATGGTCGAAGGTCGCCCCGCGCCACACCGAGGTGGTGTGACAGGTGGTGCAGTCGGTGGAGAAGGCGGCCGCCGTATGGGACGGCATCTTCGCCTGGTCGAATTGCGGTCGGTGGCACGAGATGCAGGTCGTCGGCTTGCCACGATAGACACCGTCGGCGTGGCAGGTCGCGCACTGGGTCGCCTGGTGCGCCCCCGTCAGCGGGAACTGCGTCGTCTGGTGGTCGAACGGGGCCCCGCGCCAGGCGTTTTCGCTGTGGCAGGTCAGGCAGTTGGTCGGGAATCCCGCAGCCGAGTGCTTTGGCGCGGCCGCCTTGTCGTAATCCGCCTTGTGACAACTGATGCACGTCGACGGACGGTTCACGAACTGGGGCTTCCCGGCCGACGTCGGCGTGTGGCATGCCTCGCACGCGGTCGCGACATGCGCGCCGCGAAGCGGGAAGCGGTTCTCGTCGTGCAGGCGAGCGAGCCGCGCCTGATCGACGAAGCTGCGCGTCGTGTGGCAGCGGGCACAATCGGTCCCCAGCTCGCTGCGGTGGACGTCCTGGTGGCACGAGGCGCAGGTCGCCTTGGTCTTCGAGAACTCCAGGGTGGTGTGACACGCGGTGCAGCTGGCCGTCGCGTGGGCGCCGTCGAGCGGAAAGGTCCGCTCGGCGTGCCGGTACGTGGCCGCGATCCGCACCGGCTTCCACCCCTCGGGACGGTGGCAGGTGGCGCAGGCCCCGATCGCGGGACCATGCGGGTTGGCGCTCGACTGCGCCGGGGCCCGACCAGCGAGCAGGGACACCACCACGGCTGCGGCCGACAGGCCGCGCAACAACGTGCGCGTCATTGCACCCCTCCGGCAGGCTTGGCCTTGTGGCAGCTCTCGCAGCTGGTGGACAGTGGGCGATACAGCACGCGCGGCGTCCCACCCACCTGCTCGGTACGATGGCACTTGGCGCACGGCACCGTCGCGTGCGCCCCCTTGAGCGAAAACGCCGATTGCCGCTCATGATCGAAGCGAAGGGTCCCGAGGAAGCGCTCGCTGGTGTGGCAGGCGTCGCAACGGCCGCGATCGGGACGGGCATCGAACTGGGTCCCGTGGGGCCCCTGATGGCAGTTGGCGCAGGTGGTGCCCTTCGGGACGCCGAGCGCGACCCGCGCGACCGGAACGACGGCGCCGACCAGCGTGGCACGGCGGCTCGCCAGCACGCTCGTCGCCGGCAGGCCGGCGTGGCATTCACGGCAAGGCACGGCGCGATGCGCACCCTCGAGCGCAAACGAGAAGCGCGCATGCGAGGCCATGCCGATCGTCGACGGGCGGAAGGTCGCGGCACCGTGGCAGTCGCCGCAGGTGAGGGTGGTGTCGCGGCGGCGCACTTCCCCAGGGACGACGTGGGGATCGGTGTGGCAGGCGGCGCAGCGGGTCTCGGTCAGGTGGAACTGGATCCCGGCCGTCCCGAGCGTCGCCGTCTTGGGAAGCGCCGGCAGTCCGCTGCGTGACGCCGCGTGGCACTCGGCGCAGGCGATCGCCGCATGGCGCCCTTCGAGCGGCAGCTTCGTCGTGCCGTGCTTGGCCCGGTCATAGCGAAGCTCCTTCCAGCCGAGGTCGCTGTGGCAGCTCTCGCACGTCACGCCGGGAAGCTGCGCCCCGTGCGCGTCCAGGTGACAGGAGGTACAGGTGGCGAAGGCGACCCGCAGATGGGTCACGCTGGCAGCGGCACCCGCGCCCGCCAATTTGGTGGCCTTGTGACAGGAGGCGCAGGGAACCACTTGGTGCTTGCCACCCAGCGGGTACCGGGTCGTCGCGTGCTGTGCCACCGTGAAGGTCGACGGCGCAAAGCCCTCGACGCGATGGCACGCGGCGCAATCGACGACCGCGCCCGCGAGGGTGGCTTCTCCAGCGTGACGGTCGGCATGGCAGGAGGTGCAACTGGTCGAGACCGGTCGCGGCTTGGCCATGTCACGCCCATGACAGGCGTCACAACTCACCTGGCGATGCTTGCCAAGGAGCGGGTAGCGCGTCAGCGAATGGTTGAAGCCGCGACGATCGAGCACATCAAACCCCTGGGTCACGTGGCAATCACTGCATTTCGACGACAGCCGCCCCTTGTGCGGGTCGGCATGACAGCTGGAGCACTCCGCATACTCCAGCGGGCGGTACAGGGGAATGCGCTTCCCCGTGGCATCCGGTGTAATACGGAGTGTCGGCGCAAGGTGGCACTTGTTGCAGTCCACCTTTTCATGGGCTCCGGTCAGACGATATCGGGAATTCATGTGATCAAATTTCGTGGCGGGATCCCAGGCAGCCGCCGTATGGCACTTGTCGCACTTGGGCCCCAACGACTTCTGGTGCTGATCGTCCTTGGCGTGGCAGGAGGCGCAGGCGGTCTCCAATCCCATCCAGCCGGGCGACCCCTTCCGGGGTGAGATCAAGGCCGCCGCATCGGTCCGGTACCGCGCCACATGGCACTTGGCGCACGCCAGCGGTGCATGCTCTCCCTCAAGCCCCCACCCCGCGCCGCGGTGGTCGAAGCGATCGCGGCCGCCGGCCGGCCAGGCGATCATGTCGAACTCGCGGCCGGCGTGGTCCGGGTGGCAGGACGCGCAACTCTTTCCCGACGTCTTCGCCTCGCGCGCGTGATAGCCTCGCCCCTGGGACACCAACAGCGTCACTTCCTTGTGGCAGCTCAGGCAGAGCCGCGGCATCGCATCCTTCGACGGGCCATGGCACTGGCCGCATTTGGTCGCCCCTTCCAGCGCCTGGTGGGCCCGCGCCAGCGGCCCCGGCGAGATCTGCGCCTCCGCTCGCGCCGTCAGCAGGAGGGTGGCGAGCGCCAACCACCGCAACCACCGCAATCAGCTCACCTTCTCGACGTCGCGAGGAATCGGCACATCCTTCTGCACGATCCGGACGCCGATCTGTTCGAGGAAGGCGAACGGGGCATCACCCCCGACCCGGATCACCACGTCGTCGTTGGGGATGATCATCGCCCCAGTCGGTCCCTCGAGGATGGCCACGTCGGCGCGCACCTCGCGCAATTGGGTCTGCAGCAGGAGCGTGATGCGGCCCGCCGCCACGGCCCGATCGAGCTTCTCCTGGTTGCGCGGCTTGATCCGCGGAAACGACTCGCCGCGGTAGGAGAGGTGCACCGTGGTGTCGTCCTGGTTGCCGAGGCCCACGGCCGACTCGATCGCGCTGTCGCCGCCACCGACCACGAGCACCCGGCGCCCGGCGAACTGCTCCATTTCCACGATCTCGTAGACGACCTTGCTCAACTCCTCGCCGATGGCGCCGAGTTTGCGCGGCGAGCCGCGACGGCCCATCGCGAGCACCACCCGGCGGGTGCGGTACACGCCCGCCGACGTCTCGACCTGGAAGAGCGCCCCTTCGGGCGTGACCTTCAGCACGCGCTCATCTGTTCGGACCTTGAGTCCGCTGTTCTCGACGATGCTCTCCCAGGCGCGCAGCAGCGCTTCCTTGGAGGTGTCCGCCACCCAGAGGTTGCCGTACAGCGGCATCTGCACTGGCTCGGCCAGCAGCAGCTTGTGCCGCGGATACTTGCGCACGCTTTCCGACAGCGAGCCCTGTTCGACCATCACGTACTTGAGGCCGCTCCGAATCGCCTCGACCCCGGCGCTCAATCCAGCCGGCCCCGACCCGACGATCACCACGTCCACCGCGTCGCGCTCATCGGGCGTCGCGGGCGGCAGCGTCGCGGCGATGTGCTCCACCGCGAGCCGCCCCTCGTTCACGGCGTTCTTGATCAGGCCGCGCCCACCGAGCTCGCCCACGATGTAGAGCCCCGGCAGGTTGCTCTCGAAGTTGACATCGACCAGCGGCACCGAGACACGATTCACCGCCGCACCGGTCGTCACGAGGATCCCGCCGACGGGGCACGCCGCGACGCACTCGCCATGGCCCTTGCAGAGGGCATCATCGACGACCGCCAGCTTCTTGTGCATGGTGATCGCCCCCGGCTCCGGACAGGCGTCGACGCAGGTGCCACAGCCGACGCAGATGTCGGCCCGCACCATCGCCTTCGGTTCGCCGCTTCCGACCGCCAGCGCACCCTCGACGACCGGGGCGGAGACCAGTTCATACGCCTGTTGCGGGGCGCCACACTGCCGGCAGCGCATCGCCCCGACATGCAGCGCCGTGCCGCACCGCGGACAGTTCGGCATCATTGCCGAGCCACCACCTTCCTTGGCGGTGCTGCGCAAATGGACGCGAATCGCGAGCGCGGTGATCAGGACAAAGGCAACCAGGGTCGCGAGGGTTTCCATCGGCGCGACCTAGTACCGCACCACGCCGACGGCGAGGACGACGACGATGTGGATGATGACGGCGACCAGGGCCGTCACCGCAAACGGACGGTGGGCCACGTGCCAGAAGCGGAAGACGCGGTGCGTCGCGTCGAGCATCCGCGACTGCTGCTGGAGCGACATCTCCTGCGAGGCGAGCCGCACCGCCTCGCCGAGCGCGGCCTTGCTGAGCGGCCGGCCGGCCGGCGCGACGCCCGCCCAGCGACGCTGGAGCTCCGCCTTGCGCCGCCAGCGCGTCAGGTCGTCGGCGAGCAGTTGCATGATGATCTTGCCGAGGCCCTGTTCGGTCGCGGCGGGTGCCCCCACATCCAGGGTGCGCTCAACCACGTCGACCCCGAGCCCCGTCGTCTCGGCCAGCTCGCCGATCAACTCGCGCCGACGGCCGGCGACTTCCTCACGGGTCAACTCGACGCCGTTGCGGGCGCGCGGAATCCGGACGTACAGGTACCGGCCGATGACGCCACTGGCGATCACGACCATCATCGAGAGCAGGCCGAGGCCGATCACGCCATCCGCGCGCCAGGTGGCGTGGATCGCGAGCAGCAGCGGCATCGCCAGCGCGGTGGCCACGTGCACATCCATCCACTTGCCGAGGGAGCCGAGGAAGGCGAGTCGCTTGTACTTCTTGCGGAGCGGGTAGAGCCAGAGGAAGATGAAGATCGCCACCGCCAAAATGCCGGCGGTGAGCCCGACGGTCCCCGAGGGGCGCAGCAGGGCGTGCCAGGGGTGCCGGACTCGCGCTGCCATCGGCTCGAGATAGTAGGGCGCCCCGATCACGTTCACGGCAAGCAGCGGGAGCGCCACGCCGAAGGTCCACGCCCAGATCTTCCACCGCCCGCGCCTTGCCGAATCGGCCGCCGACGCCTTGGCCACCGGCCGCGGCTGCGCCGTCGCGGGCGCATCGACCGCGGTCGATACTTGGGGCGTCCGGACCAGCTCAGGCTGGCGGGGCATCCCGAAGGCTGGATTCAGGTGGCGAGCTGGTTCGGTCATGCCTTCCCTCAGGACGCGCCGCGGAGCAGCGGGTGGTTCGCCGGGGCCATTCTATCCGGGCGGTTACGGAGTTGCCAACCCGCGAGTATCGGAATCAGTGTGCATTCTTTGTACACTTGTTCGTAATGCAGGTTGCGGGCCGGATGTCGGCCTGCGCCACGAATGATTCAGGCCAATCACTTGATGCGGCGGAGGCCCATTGCACCACTCATCCTCGACGACGTGCGCCAAGTGCGGCGTACCGGTCCACGGAAAATTCTGCGAGAGCTGCGGCACCCCGGTCGCGGAATCAGCGTGTCGGGTATGCGGCACCGACGCGCCATCGGACGCAATGTTCTGCGCGAACTGTGGGGCGAGTTTCCGAGGTGACGCACAACCCGTCGCGCCTGACACACCACCGGCGACGACCAACAGGCGGACACCATCGTGGGCGGTCCCCGCGCTCATCGGCGTCATCGCGGTCGCGGCACTCGCATGGGCCGCTTCGCGTCCGAGTCCGACCGTCGTCGACCCGGCGGCAGCCGTTGCCGGCAACGTCGCCGCACCGGAGGGGACTCCCCCGGATCTCTCCAAACTCAGTCCCCAAGAGCAATTCCTGCGATTGGCCGATCGGATTCAGGCCTCCGTGCAGTCGGGCGACACCGCCACCGTCGTCCGGTTCTTCCCGATGATGGAGCAGGCCTTCACCAACCTCCCGACTACGGATCGCAACAACGACCTGCGCTTTCATCTGGCGTTGCTGCGCGCGCAGGTGGGGCACTTCCCTGGCGCGGTGGCGCAGGTGGACACCATCGTCGCGAGCGCGAAGAATCACCTCCTGGTCGACTATCTCCGTGCGTTGATCGCGGACTATCAAGGCAACGTGGCGGCCGGTCGCGCGGCCCGACTCGCCTTCCGCCAGCACTTCGATGCCGAGATTGCGGCAAAGCGACCGGAGTATTTCGCGCATCGTTCGCTGCTCGACGAGTTCCTCAAGACTACCCCGACGAAGTAGCCGCGGTCCGCCGCCTGCGGCGCGATCCGCCCGCCGGATCGCGCCAAAGCGTTGTATGAATTGTTGACACTTTTGCCTCCCTGTCGAGAATCTGTTCTCGGCAGGGTCGGTTGCGTTCCATCCGGTGATGTACGGATCCACCCCGAGGGTCGCAGGCAATGGGTGCCGGTAACTCGGCCTGGGAGCCGGTTCCCCCCTCCCCCCGCCCCGCTTACCGTTGAACCATGATTCCTGCCCGCGAAGCCCTCGCCCGCCTCCAAGCCGGCAACCGCCGGTTCAACACCAACGTCAGCGGTGGCGCACCCGTGCTCCATCAGGCGCGACGAGCCGAGCTGACGGAAAGCCAGGAACCGTTCGCCATCATTCTCGGTTGTGCCGATTCCCGGGTCCCTGCCGAGATCGTCTTCGATCAGGGGCTCGGCGACCTGTTCGTCATCCGGGTAGCCGGCAACATCGTCGCGCCCTCGCTGGTGGGCAGCGTGGAATTCGCCGCCGAGCGCTTTCACACGCGGCTGGTGGTGGTATTGGGGCACTCGCAGTGCGGCGCGATCCTCGCGACGATCGAGGAGTTGCTCCATCCCTCGCCCAGCTCGGCCCACTCGCGCAACATCCGGGCGATTGTGGACCGCGTCCGGCCCTCGGTCGAGTCGCTGCTACAGACGCCACTCGCCGACGACTACGACGCACTGGTGGACGAGGCGGTGCGGGCCAACATCCGCGCCTCGGCCGACCACCTGCGTCATGGCTCCGACATCCTCGAGCAACTGATCCGGGATGATGGTCTGCTGGTGGTGGGGGCGGAATATTCGCTGGAGACCGGGGTGGTCACCTTTTTCGACGGGATGCCGGGGTAGCCGGCGCCGCCGCGGGGAGCGGCGGCGGCAGTGGGAGGCTCTAGCCCTTCCGACCGCTGGCCGGATCGCCGCGATCGGCGACGATCCCTGGCTCGCTGCCCATGTGCTCCCCAAGCCACGCGAGCAACTGCCGATCGATCTCGGTCTCGTCCTGATCGGCGAGCTCAGGCATGACCGTCCACCGCTTGCCGGCGGCCATGAGCGCCCAGGTCGGCGGCACTTCCGGGTGCCCGCGCGACGGGTTCGCGCGCTGCCCCTCGCAGGTGACGAAGTGATACTCGCGACCACCGAGGGTCAGGCGACGCTGCAGGGTCTTGTAGGCGCTCATACGGGCTCACTCGTGCCGAGGACGAAGGACGGCAAAGTGGCCGCAGGGGAAAGCTAAGCGGGGGGACCGGGAACCGGGCCTTTTCGGGGCATTGGCTTCCACCCGCCAGGGATGAGGTGCGGGCGCTAGACCCGCACCACGGAGGCCGCCCAGCCTGGCTGGTCGGCATCGCTCTTGTGCATGCTCCCAACGTGGACGATGATCTCGCTCCCCGAATGGGTGATCGAAAAGCGGTCCATGTTGCGGGTGGCGCGGCCCGCGATGAAGGTGCCGTCCGGCTGGTAGCGCGACTTGTGCTTGGGGCACTGGAACTCGCTCTTGCCGTCGGTCCACCGGAGGGCCGTCCGCTGGTGCGGACAGGAGAGGTTGAACGCCCAGACGCTGTTCTGCCAGCGGACCAGGATCACCTCGTTCACCTTGTCGATCTGGACGCCGTCGGCTGCCGGCACGGGGTAGGTCGGATCGGCGCCGATCCGACCGCTCGCGGTCACGTCGCGCGGGTGCATGGTCGCCGCCAACTCGGCCGGTATCCCGGCCACCAGCAGGGCACCCATCGCGGCGACCCCGATCTCCTTCAGGAACTCCCGGCGAGGCCGGGGGAGTGCGCAGCTGTCACAGGCGGCGCCCTCGTCACGCGTGCTGCTATCCGTCACTGGAACCTCACTGCAGGGGAATGCGTTGCTGCTTCGACCAGTCATCCGGCGCGTCACGCCGCGTTCACCAGCACCACACCGACGACCGCCGTGCTGACCCAGAGCAGCAACGACAGCCAGCTCGCCAGTCGGAGCCTCCGCCAGCGTCCTTCGGTGGGCTCGCGGCGCAGTAGCGTTTCGGTGCGGACCAGGAAGAGGCCGTTCATCGAGAGCAGCACGACCAGCGAGAGCTTGACCAGGAACGCCGGTGACGCCGAAAAGGTCTCGACGTCCGACGCGGCCAGCGCGAGTCCGCTGAGGAAGAGTGCGGCCAATCCGATCATCACCGGCCGATGGGTCGCCTCAAGCTCAGCCAGCATGCCACTCCGGTCGATGAGGCCGACGCGCAAGGCCCGCAGCGTCAGTCGATCGGCGGCGACGGCGATGCCCCCGCCGACCAGCATGGCCACCACGTGCACCGACGTGACCGCGATCTCGGTCACCTGGGAGTCGCCGTAAAAGGTCTGCCACGGTGCGCACCAGCGCGTCAGCGTTTCGATCAGGGTGGCGAGCATCAATCCTTCCACAACCACATCATCACCGTCGATGCGGTGGCGAGCGACATCGAGGCAATCGCGCGGGTGCGGTGCGTCCGCGCCCCCGCATCGGATTCACGTGCGCCTTCGGCGGCCGCGGAGGTCCAGAGGAAGCCGGCGTCTGCGGCGAGCATGGTGATCGCGTGGATCCAGCGGCGGGTCCGTCCCGACGGATCCTTCCGCGATTCGTACAGGTTCCACCCCCCCGTCACGGTGTTCACCGCGAAGAGGACGCCGAGCCCTGCCGCGACGGCGGAGTGCGCACCCCGCGCGCTGGATCGACTGCCGCCGTCCTCGCCGCCCTGATTCACACCGTTGCGCTGGTCGCGCAGCAACTTCTCACCGAGGAAGTACTCGCCGACGAAGAGGGGAATCTCGGCCACGCTGGCGATCTGGTGGATCTTGAGCCGCACCGCGTACGCATCGCTGTATTCGATCGCGCGCAGCCGTCCGGTGTCGGCGGGCACCTGCTGGATTCCGACCGCCAGCGACGCGACGCAGGCCCCGCAGCGTACCGGAACTGGAGTGGGCGCGACGGGCTGCTGCGCCATCGCCGGCGTGGTCGTCAAGACGGCGGACACCATCACCAGAGAGGCAACCATCCTGCGCATGAAATACTCCGCATAGAGGCCAACGTGACCACCCGCGAGGGTGGAGAATCCGTGCACCGCGCCGCTCAGCTGAGGCGCCACCACTCCGGAGACGCCCGGCGACCGATGCGACACACGGCTCCGAAATGGGGACGCGATCACTCGGGGTTCTATTCCTCGCCGATGGCCGCGGAGGTCGCGGTCAGATCGTCGCATGGGCGCCAATCGGCCAGCCTAGCTGTCGTCGCAAGGCCATCAGGCAGGAGGTGTTCTCCTCGCCGGTGAGGCGCACGGCACGCAGTGCCGCGCGGAGCGTCGCCAGATCCTGGTGCTCGAAGGCCAGCATTTCCAGCACGGTGCCGCCGACGAGCATCGTGGCGCGCTGCACCATGCAGTCATGCAGATGATAGTCGCGACGCCAGATGCGCGCGGGCAGCACCTGAACGTCGCGGAGATGGCGCGAAAGGAAGGCATACAGCTCGTCCGGGCTTCCCACGGTGGGGCAGGCCGGCGGAGCCTCGCACTGCCAGAGTGCACAAAGATCGGCAACGACCTCCGGCGCCAACGGCATCACGGCGTCGCGAACCGGTTGCCAGCGTTCGAGGCCGGATGCCTCGGCGGTCAGCAGCCGCTTGACATCCACTCGGTCCTGCCGGAGCTTGACGAGGTTCATCGATTGGCGCGTCAGCAGGTAGGTCTCGGAGAGCATCCGCCCCGGCTGGGTCGGCAACGCGTCGCGGAGGACTTCGTGCCAACGCCGCGGCTGATAGTCGAAGCTCCGCCAAACCCATCGTGGATGGGCATTGGCGACTGGCAGCTTCGGTTCGTCCAGCATCACGGCCTGATGGTTCTCGCGGTGGGCCATCGTGGCACTCCCCGGCGTCGCGCGCGGAAGAGGTGGAGTCACCCTCCAAGGTGCACCACGCTACGGGAAGGGAGGATGGCCCTGCGATGAAGCTTTCTTCATCGGCCGGGGCAGAGGAGTGGCGGATGGTCACCGGGAGGTTGCCCACGGACCGCATCGAGGTACCAGAGAACACCCGACTAGAACAGCTGGTCCTGGCCGGCCTCGCCCTCACGTCGGAGGCGTCCCTCGACGGCGTGCTCCACCGGGTGGTGGCCATCGCCGCCGAGGTGATCGGCGCGCGGTACACCGCCATCGGCGTACTTGCCCCGGATGGGCGCCTGCTGGAGCGCTTCATCACGCACGGCATCAGTGATGCCGAACGCGACGCGATGGGGCCGCCTCCCGCGGGGCACGGCATCCTCGGCCTGATCCTGCGCGAAGGGCGACCGATCCGGCTCCCCGACTTGGTCCGTCACCCCGACTCCTGCGGATTCCCCCCGCACCACCCGCCGATGCACTCCTTTCTCGGCGTCCCGATCACCGGCCGGCGCGGCGTGGTGGGGAACCTGTACCTGACTGAGAAGCTCGGTGGCGCTCAGTTCACCGACGACGATGAGCACGTCGCGATCCTCCTCGCCGCGATGACCGCGGCGGCGGTCGAGAACGCCCGGCTCCACGAGGAGAGCGCCCAGCTGCTGGCCGAGGTGCACCAGCTGCATCGGGCCAGGGAGCGCTTCTTCGCCATGGTCAACCATGAGCTGCGCAACGCCCTCGCGGCGGTCTACGGCTGGTCGGAGTTGCTGGTACGCCGGAAGACGCGCGAGACCGCGCCACCGGCCGCCTTCGAAGTGCTCGATGCCGCGCAGCAGGCCGTGGACCTGATCAGCGACCTGCTCGACCTCAGCCGGCTGGACGAGGACCGGCTCAGGCCGGTCGTGCGGCAGGTGGAGGCAGGCGGCCTCGCGCACCGCGCGGCCGGCCGGGCAACGCCGACCGCCCACGCCAAGAAGATCCGGATCGAGATCGAGCTGGCCCATGGCCTGCCGACCATCGAGACCGATGCGAGCCGGGTGGAGCAGATCCTGATGAACCTGCTGACCAACGCCATCAAGTACAGCCCGGCCGGCACCGGCATCCAGCTGTCGGTGCGCGTCGAGGGCGACGTGGTCCGTTATCAGGTGGAAGATGAGGGGCCGGGGATCCGCGCCGAGGAACAGGAGCGGATCTTCGATGTGTATGTCACGACTGCCGAAGGGGAAAAGCAGGGCGTCGGCCTCGGCCTCCCCCTCTCTCGCCGCCTGGCGCGGCTGCTGGGAGGCGACCTCCGCGCGCTGCCGAGGGCCGGCGCCGGCATCTTCCATCTGGACCTGCCGATCGGGCGGGGGACATCATGAGCGGGAATGGCTACCGATGAAGCTGCTGGTCGTAGAGGACGAGCGGAAGGTCGCCTCCTTCATCAAGCAGGGGCTTGAGGAGGAAGGGCACGCCGTCGACGTCGCGGTGGACGGCGAGGAGGCCACGCTGCTCGCGCACGTCGGGGACTACGACGCCATCCTCCTCGACGTGATGCTGCCGAAGAAGAACGGTTTCCAGGTGGCGATCGAGTTGCGTCGGGAGGGGCGGACGACGCCGATCCTGATGCTCACGTCACGCGACGCCCCCGAGGACGTGATCCGGGGTCTCGACGCGGGTGCGGACGATTACCTGGCGAAGCCGTTCCGATTCGACGAACTTCTCGCCCGCTTGCGGGCACTGACGCGCCGCGGCGGCGCGCAGCGGCTCGACGCCCTGCAGTACGAGTCGGTGGCGATGGACCGACTCCAGCATCGCGCCACGGTCCACGGCACGCCCCTGGACCTGACCCCGAAGGAATTCCAACTGCTGGAATACTTTCTCCTGCACGCCGGCGAGGTGGTCCGCCGGACGACGCTGCTTGAAAAAGTCTGGGACATCCACTTCGATCCGGAGAGCAACGTGGTGGACGTCCACGTGGGGAACTTGCGGCGCAAGCTGAACGCCGCCGCGGGGGTGACCCTGCTGCAAACCCTGCGGGGCGTCGGCTTCCTGCTCCGCCGCGAGGATGACGCACCATGACCACTGCCAACCGCGCCGAGCCGAATCGCCAGCGGTTCTTCCGGCGCCAGCTGCTGCACTCGGTCGTCTCGTTCGGAGTCCTCGCCGTCTCGCTGCTGATCGGGATGGTGGGCTACCATCATTTCGAGCGGATGTCGTGGCTCGATGCCTTCCTGAACAGCGCGATGCTCCTCGGCGGGATGGGGCCGGTCGCCTCGCAACTGTCGGAGCCTGGCAAGCTCTTCGCGGGGATCTACGCACTCTACTGCGGGCTGGTCGTGATCGCCGTCACCGGCCTCCTGCTCGCGCCAGGGGTCCACCACCTCATGAAGAAGGTGGACTGGGAGGACCGGGACTGAGCACGCGGTGAGCTGCGCCTAAGGCTCGCGCACGGCGACCACGCGACGTTCGCGCCCGTCGTCGACGAGCGCCACCTCATGCCCCTCGATCGCGAGGCCATCCACGGTCAGGCGCATCCGCCCGTGGGTGAGCGCGTCAGGATTGCGCACCTCGATGAGATACCGACTCGCGCCGAAGCGATACGCAATGGTGTACACCGGCCACGCCGGTGGCGCGGTGGCGGCGATCGTGAAGCTGTTGCCACGCTTCCGGAATCCGAGGATCCCCTCAAGACCGACGCGATACATCCAGCTCGCGGCGCCGGTGTACCACGTCCACCCGCCGCGGCCGAGCTGACCGGCCACGGTGTAGACGTCGGCCGCCACGACGTAGGGCTCGACCTTGTACGTCGCCACTTCCTCCGGCGTCCGTGCATGCATCAGCGGGTTGAGCATCTGAAAGAGCTCGAAGGCGCGCTCGCCGCGCCCCTGCTCCGCCACGGCCAGCACGGCCCACAGCGCCGCGTGGGTGTACTGCGCCCCGTTCTCGCGGACGCCGGGCAGGTAGCCCTTGATGTAGCCGGGGTCGGTCGCGCCGCGATCGAAGGGCGGCGTCAGCAGCATGATCAAGCGGCCATCTTCGCGGACCAACTGTTCCTCGAGCGCCTGCATCGCCTTCGCCTGGCGTTCCGGCCGGCCGGCGCCGGACAGCACGCTCCAGCTCTGCGCGATCGCATCGATGCGGCACTCCTCGTTGCTGGCCGAGCCGAGCACCGCGCCGTCGTCGAAGAAGGCCCGCCGATACCAGTCGCCGTCCCACCCAGCGGTCTCGATCGCCTCGACGTACGCGCTGGCCTGCGCCCGCATCAACGCGGCCGCGGCGTGGTCCTGGCGTGCGTCCGCATGATCGGCAAACCGGCGGGCAACGGTCACCAGGAACCAGCCGAGCCAGACGCTTTCGCCAATCCCCCCGATCCCGACCCGACTCATGCCGTCGTTCCAGTCACCGCTGCCGATCAACGGCAGCCCGTGCGGCCCGCGAGTCGACGCCTTCCGGATGGCGCGGAGACAATGCTCGTAGACGCTGGCCACTTCGCTGCTGGTGCGCGGTTGGTCGTACAGTTCGTCCTCGTGCGGCTCCAGGGTGCGCATCGTGAGGAAAGGCACCACGTCATCGAGCAGTGTGCTGTCGCCGGTGACCCGCACGTAGTGGTCGACGACATACGGGAGCCATGCCAGGTCGTCTGAGAAGCGTGTCCGGGTGCCTCGGCCACTCTCGGCGTGCCACCAATGCTGGACGTCGCCCTCCACAAACTGCCTCCCCGCGGCCCGCAGGATGTGCTCGCGCGCGAGCCCCGGCTCGGCGAGCACGAGCGCCATCACGTCCTGCAGTTGATCGCGGAAGCCGTAGGCGCCGCCACTCTGATACAGCGCCGAGCGGGCCCACAGCCGGCAGGCGAGCGTCTGGTAGAGCAGCCAGCGGTTGAGCAGCGCATCGAAGGCCGGCTCCGGCGTTCCCACTGCCACGACGGAGAGCCGGGCCGCCCAGGTCGCCTCGCTGAGCCCGAGGGCGTCGCGGGCCGCCGTTGGCGTGGCCCACGTCGCGATCGCCGTGCGTGCCTCCGCCTCGCTTCCTGCCGCACCCAGGAGCACCACCAGGTCCCGGGTCTCGCCGGGCGCCAGCGTGATCAGGCACTGCAGTGCCGCGCACGGGTCCATCCCGGCGCCGGTGCGCCCGACCAGGGCCAGTCCGCTGCCCGGTGTTCCGCCGAGCGCCGCCGGATGCGCCACGGTGCCGTTCGGGCCGAGGAAGGCGTGGCGATCGCCGGTGTGCGACGTCGCCGGATCGCTCAGGGCGGCGAAGGCGACCCGATCGGCGAACTGGGGGTCGAACGGATTGCGCGCCAGGATGGCATTCAGCGCCGGGGCGAACTCGGTCCGCACATGGTGCTGCGTCTGCTCACGCAGGACGCCCAGCGTCCACTCGATGTACGCGGTGAGGGAGAGCCGTCGGGGCACGGTGCCGGTGTTGGCGAGCCGAAGGCACGACACCCGAATCGCGGTGCCCTCGATCATGCCGAGGGTGAGCTCGGAGCGAATCGCCCGATGCTCGTGCTCGAAGACGGAGCGCCCCGGCGCATGCCGCGCGACGTACGCAATGTCGTCGCCGAGTGGCGCCGGTGTGGCGCTCCAGAGGTCGCCGCTCTCTTCGTCACGCAGGTAGAGGACATCGCTGATCGGGTCGCTGACGGCGTCGTTGTGCCACGGCGTGAGGCGATAGAAGTAGCTGTTGCCGGCCCAGGTGAAGCCGGCGCCGCGCTCGCTGACCACGAAGCCGCCGAACGGATTGGCCACCACGTTCACCCAGGGCGCCGGCGGCAGGTCATCGCCCTGGACACGAATCTGGTAATCGTGCTCGGCGGTCAGGCCACCAAAGCCGTTGTCGAACTGCAGCACCGCGCGGGCGGCATCCGGGGCGGGCCGCCGCAGGACGCCCGCCGTCGGACGGATCGGGGGGAGCGGCAGGGTGGCGCCCAACAGTGGCGCCCGCAGCCACTGGCGCATCCGGCCCCCGCGCGACGCCCGTTGGGTCGATGAGCGCGGCGCCGGAGCGCGCCGTTCCGGTTCGGCCGTCGGCGTCGGATTGCCGTCGAACGCCACGTCGCGGAGGATCGTCTCGAGGGAGCGTCCATCGCAGCTGATCAGCACCCGGGCCGTCGTGCGCAGCATGAGCAGGTCGTCCGCGCCGAGCTGATCGGCACGCCGAACGAAGACACCGCCTGGCCGGTCGAGAACGGTCGCTTCGCCGAGCGAGAACATCATCGCGGTGATGCTGTCGTTGACGGCCTGCAGGTAGCTCGAGGTCTGTCCGTTCAGCACCACCAGGTCGACCATCATCCCCCGTCGGCGCCAGTAGTGGTGCGCCGCAAAGAGCTCGCGCAGGGTCGACATCCCCTCCTCGCCGTCGATGATCGCGAGCAGGATCGGCCAATCGCCCGATATCCCGTGTGCCCACAGCAGTGGCTGCGAGCCGCGACTGCGGAAGAGCTCCTCCTGCGGCGCGCGGAACGCACCGGTCGAGTAGAGCAGGTGTCCCGCGAGATCCTGGTAGAGCGACGCGGCGAGCGGCGTGACCTGCAGCTCGCGCAGCTCCGCCTGGGTCGAGGTCCAGGCCAGGTCGAGGGCGCGCTGGGCCGCGTGGGGATCGTGGTACCGCCCCGCGAGCTCGAAGGCGCGTGCCCGCGTGGTCGCCACCAGCGTGGTGAAGGCCACGGAACCCGATTGGCCGGGGGCGAGCCGGATGCGGGTCCGGATCGCGAAGACCGGATCGAGCACCGGGCCGGTCGTCCCCGACAACGGGCCGTCGAGTACCAGCGCCGCCGGGTCGCGCAGGGTCCGCCCCCGTCCGAGGAAGCGGGCCCGGTCGCTCTCGCAACTCACCGCGCCAATCTGCTCGGCGCTCGTCGCGACGACATGGACACACCAGTGCACCGCCTCGCCCACCGAACGCGGACGGCGCGTCGCGGTGATCGCGCTGCACCACGGGTGCCATTCCGTCTGCACGAAGAGCGAGGAGAAGGCCGGATGGGCTCGATCGGCAGCCCCCGGTGCCAGCACGATCTCGCCGTAGCTGGTCAGCTCGATCTCGTGCGGCTCGTCGCCGTGATTGGTGAGGGTGACGCGCCGCACTTCGGCCGAATCGTCCGGCACCACGGCGATCTCGGTGCGGCTTTCGATGTCCCCGTCGCCACGGTGGAAGGTGACCCGGTCGCTGGCGAGGACGGCGTGGCTCCAATCGGCCGGTACGCACATCGGCTGGTGCGCCGCCGACCAGCGGCGATCGGTGGTGAGGTCTCGGATGTAGCAGAACTGCCCCGTCGCGTCGCGGGTGACATCGGCTCGCCACCGGGTCACCGCCAGCGCCTCGTAGCGGCTGTAGCCACCGCCCCCGCTGCTCACCATGATGGTGTAGGGGAGTCGACCCAGCAGCGCGACGCGCGGGGCACCGGCATCGGGGTCGTTGATGGTGCGGATGGACGGGCGTTCGGCATCGGCACTCGGTCGGGCTTCGGCGGTCTGCGTCGACTGGGTGGCCTGCAACACCACGCGCCGCGGGATCCGCTCGTGCAGCAGCAGTTCGGCCCCCTGGACCAGTGGATCGGCATGGAAGCGCCGCTGCCAGAACTCGTCGCGCAGGGTATTGGTGAAGGCCACCAGCGCCATGCCGACGTGGTGAGCCATGAACGACTGCACCACGGCGAGTCGTTCGCCTGGCACGGGGCGGGTGTAGTCGATCGCGTCGCGGAAGCCGTAGCTGCCGAGCGCCCCCTCGCGCTCCAGCAATCGCAGGTTCGCCAGTGCGCGCGGCGCATCCACCTGCATCGCGAGCGCCGACGCGTACGGCGCGACGACGAAGTCACGGCCCAGCCCGCGCTTGAGCGCGAGGTCGGGCACGCCGAAGGCGCGATACTGGTAGGTGAAGTGCCGGTCCCGGAGATTGTAGGCGCTCTCGCTGACGCCCCAGGGGAGGCCGTGCGCCGCGCCGTGCGCCACTTGTCGCGCCACCGCCCCCTGACAGCTCTGGTCGAGCAGCGTGGAGGGGAACGACCGCATCACCAGCGCCGGCATCAGGTACTCGAACATGCTCCCGCTCCAGGAGACCAGGGCGGTCGCGCCGGACGCGCGTGTGAGGGTTCGCCCGAGTCGAAACCAGTGCTCCACCGGGACATCGTTCTTCGCGATGGCGAAGAAGGAGGCGAGTCGTGCCTCGGAGGCGAGCAGGTCGTACGACGACGGGTCGAGCGCGTGATTGCCCTCCTGAAATCCGATCGACAGCAGTTGCCGTTGCTCGTCGTAGAGGAAGCCGAACTCCATCGCCATGGCGAGGCCGTAGGCTCGCTCGGCGATCGCCTCGAGGCGGGCGCCAGCCATCCCTGGGGCCGCGAGCGCCAGGCAGGCCTGCCGAAGCGCCACCAGGTGACCGGCGAAGTTGCCGCTGTCGACCGTGGAGATGTACGCCGGGGGAAGCACCTCGAGCGTGTGCAGGTCATACCAGTTGTAGAAATGGCCGCGATACCTCGCCATCCGCGACAGCGAACCGAAGGTCGCCTCGAGGCGTGTCGTCATCGCCTCGAGCGTGAGGAAGCCGAGTTCGTGGGCACTCACGGTGGCCAGGAGCTGGAGGCCGATGTTTGTTGGCGACGTGCGCATGGCGAGCAACGGCGCGGGGTCGTCCTGGAAATTGTCGGGCACGAGCCAGTGCGTCTCGGCGGTGACGAATCGGTCGAAGTACGCCCAATGGAGTTCGGCGTAGCGCTCGAGGTCGGGATGGTCACTCAGCCGGAGCTGCGGCTCCTCGCTTTGCGTCGCGCTCAGGTGCCAGGTGATCAGCGGGGCGGCTGCCCAGAGCAGGACCAGCGGGGTGAGGCCGATCGCGAGTGCCACACCGCTGGTGCCGCGACTGAAGGCCACCCAGGCGGCCAACGCCACCAACGCGGCCGTGGTTCCGAGCGCGGGCGCCATCGTGCGCCAGCTGTCGCGGAGCACCCCGGGCCCCCCCTCTTCCGCTTGCGACGCGGTCTGCCACTCCAGCAGCAAGCGATGCGAGACCCCGAGGCGGTAGAGGGTGCGCGCGATTGCATCGATTGAGGTCCACGCCTGGTGCGGCAACACGGCCACCGCGATGCCCAGTTGTTGGAGCGAGGTCACGGTATCGCGGGCGACGGTGCCGTAGTAGGCGCGCCAGGAGGCATCCAGTGGCGGCCGCAACGCGGCCAGCAACAGCGACATGATCCACGGCGCGGCGATGGCACCAAGGGAGAGCAGTGTCCAGTGGAGCGGCGACACCGGCACCAGGGCCCACCCGGCGACGAGCATGACCAGTTGGGCGATCTCGACCGTGCTGCGGCGGAGGTTGTCGAGAATCTTCCACCGCGACAGCCAGGGCAGCCGATTCCGCTCGCGCCCCTCGGGGCCGGGCACTCGGCGACGCAGCCAGGCCAGCAGCTGCCAGTCGCCGCGGATCCACCGATGCTTGCGGCGCGTCCAGGTGAGGTAGCGTGCGGGGTAGTCGTCGTACACCGTGATGTCGGTGGCCAACCCCGCCCGCGCGTGGTTGCCTTCGATCAGGTCATGTGAGAGCAGCGTGTTTTCGGGGAACCGGCCGCCGGTGGCCTGCTCGAAGATGTCGAGGTCATAGATCCCCTTCCCCGTGAACGATCCCTCGCCGTAAAGGTCTTGATAGACATCGGACACGGCGGTCGTGTAGGGATCGACGCCGGGATGCCCCGAGTGGATCGCTGCAAAGCGGGACGCATGCGCGCTCGGCAGCGACACCGCGACGCGGGGCTGGAGAATTCCGTACCCGCGCACCACCCGGCCACGCGCCTCGTCGTACACCGCGCGATTCAGTGGGTGCGCCAGCGTCCCGATCAGGAGGGGGGCGGCATCGGGCGGCAGCATCGTGTCAGCATCGAGCGTGATGACATACTGCAATCGCCGCAGCGCGGCCATGTTGCCGACGGTCTCGCTGAACGCGCCGTGGTCTTCGCCGCGGACAAAGCGATTGAACTCACCGAGTTTGCCGCGCTTCCGCTCCCAACCCATCCAGACGCCTTGGGCTGCATTCCAGCGCCGCGGACGATGAAAGAGGTAGCAGGCGTCCTCGGTTGCAGGCGCATAGCGCGCGTTGAGCCGGTGGATGCCGGCCACGGCGGCGGCCACGATCGCCGCGTCGCCCTCGACCGTTTCCGTCGCGGCATCGGTGAAGTCGCTCAGCAGCGCGAAGTGCAGATTGGCTTCGCGATTGGCGAGGAACTGGACCTCGAGATTCTCGAGGGCCTCCTCGACCGCAGCCACGCTGCCGAGAAGCGTCGGGATCACCACCGCGCTCCGGCAGCTGTCCGGAATCCCGTGCCCTTGCAGGTCGAGCTTGGCGAGGACGCGCGGCGGGAGCGCGGCCGTGACCAGCTGATTGATGGCATTCACGGCGACGTCGATCGCCGGCACCAGCGTCAGCAGGAAGAGGACAAGCCAGTCCGGATGCGCGGCGGGTTCCGCCAGCCAGAGCACGGCACCGACCGCCGCCAGCGCGGCACCCAACAGCCCACCGACGAACACCACGGTGGGATGGCGACAGACCCAGCGATGGATCGCCTCGCGCGGGCCAGGATGGTAGCCGGTGCGTGCCACCAGCTGCGCCCAGCCATGATCCACCAGATAGTAGCCGACGTGCCGACGGCAATCGTCCGTCGGCAGGGCGACCGCCTCCTGCGCCAGTGCGATGGCGTGCCAGGCCACCACTTCCTCCCGCAACTTGGTCCCCTTGGCGATGCGCTCCACTTCGTGCCGATACCAATCGCGGGTCGCGAAGGTCATCCGTGGGTAGTCGCCCGAGGGGTCGCCGCGCAGCACCGCGTCCATCACGCTCTGCTGCTCAACCAGGTCGCGCCAGTTGATCTGCGCGATCGCCCGCATCGAGGTGATGCTGTTGGCCATCATCAACTGCGTCAGCGCAAGGCGTTGCGTCGCCTGGGCGTCGGCCTCGTCGGCCTGGAGGGCCTGGTCGCCGATCCAGGCCTCGAAGCGCGCCAGCGGCGGGAAGGCGCCGCGACTGAGGCGGAGCTGGCGCAGCAGGCGCGAGACGAAGATCGCCGAGAGCGGTGGCGGGTCGCCGACGAACTCGCCGAGCACTTCGCGGAGCGCCTCGGGACGCTCATTGTCGGCGGCGAGGATGCGGGCCACCCACGCATCGGCCACGCCGATCTCGTCGAGGCGCTGCACGGTGCGCAGCGCCATGCGGCGCACGCTCTCGAGCAGGCCGAGGCGGAGCATCGCGGGCACCGCCCAGAGCTCGCCGATCGAGAGCGGCGTGGCTTCCTGGAAGGCGCCCAGCACCAGGGCGATGTTCTCCGCGTCGAGCCGACCCTCGCTATGCGAGATCAGCAGGATGGCCAGTTCGTACACGCGCGGATAGCCGGTCAGCGGCCCGCCGGCGAGCTCGGGGAGTTCCCGGTAATAGCCGCGCGGGAGTGTGGTGCGGACTTCCCGCATCTGCTCCTGCACCACGTGATAGTTGTCGAGGAGCCATTCCCCGGCGGGTGAGACGTCGACGTCGTCGGTGACGCTCATCAACCGCGCATGCGCGGCGTCGAGGATCCGGCGGGTATTGTCGAGGCGGGCGAGCAGGCGGGGTCGGCTGCGCGGCCGGGAACCCGTGGTCAGCCGTTGGCTGCGGGCCGCATCACGCGCGCGGGCGGCAAGATGCTCGCTGCCCAGGAGCTCCCCGCGAATCGGTCCGTCGAGCAGTTCCTCGGGCCCGTCACGCGGTGGCCGAACAAACCGCGCCACGAAGCGCGGAGGCACGAAGACGGCGATGAGGGCGACCTCGAGTAGCGGGTATCGACAGTCGGCACGATGCCGCACGCGAGCCGCCGTGCCTGTGGCGGGAGTCGCAAGATAGTTCGGCGGAACCCAGGCAGGGCGCCTCATTCCAACGATTATCCACCGTCCGATGGAGACGCTTGGTGCCGTTTCGCGGACACATCGCACCCCCGTCCGCCCGCGGTGGGCCGCGGCCGGGTGCGACTGCTTGGGGTGGTCGGGCATCTACCCGGAGACCATGTCTTCCCCCTTCCGGAGCCGATGACCCATGCGCCGTTTCTCGCTGTTCGCCGCCCTCCTCCTCCCCGGCGCCCTCGCCGCGCAGACCCATCCCCTCGTCGGGACGTGGGACGTCAACGTTCCCGCCGGGATGCGCATGGAGAATGGCGAGGCCACGCCGATCATGGCCAAGGGTACCCTGACCTTCAGTGTCGCGGCTGATTCGCTGATCGGGATGTTGAAGACCGACCCGATCGAAGGACAGCCGGAGCGGCCCGCGAAGCGGATCGCTGCCAAGCTGGTCACCGGTGCTGTCACCTTCGTCGCCAAGGGCGACGCGAAGATGACGATGAACGGCGAGGAGATGACCCGCACCGTCATCAGCACCTACGTCTTCGACGTGGCTGACAACGCCCTCAAGGGATCGATCGAGCGGGCCATCGAGGGACTCGACGTGCAGATGGGCGGACCGCAGCCGATTACGGGGACGCGGGCAAAGGGGTGAAAAGTGAGGGGTGAGGGGTGAGGGGTGAGGGGTGAGGGGGCGATCGATACATCCCCCTCACCCCTCACCCTGCGCGGCCGGAGGCCGCGCCCCGTTCACCGTTCACCGTTCACCTTCTGAACAGATACGCCACCTTCACGAACAGCCCATCTTCCGTCCGCTCCAGCGCGCGGAAGGTGAGCGGCCGGTCGCCACGCAGCGTCGAGCCGTAGCCGAGGAAGGCGACGGTGCCTGGCGTCGGTTCATAGGAGGCCAGCCAGTCCACGCGCAGCCGGTCGGTCTGGCGCGCGGGGGACTGGGCGCCGTTGATCAGGATCGGCAGGCCGCTCACCGGGTCCACGAGCAGCGCCTGCCGTTCGCTCCGATACTCCCCCACCATCCGGAAGAAGAGCGACCGATTCGGCTGCACCTCGACCTTGAGGCGCGGCAGCACCGTGCGCGCGAACTCGCTGCCGTCGCGCTTCCGCTCGAGTCGCTGGACGGCGAGCGTGCCGAAGAGGCGCACCGCCGGCGTCGGCCGCATCGTGATCGACGCCGTCGCCGACGATCCGCGCGCCTCGGCGGCCTCGGGGAAGATCGCCTTGGTGCCGCGCTCGACGCGCAGCGAGCCCTGCCAAAGCCGCCAGGTCGGCGTCGTAATGCTCAGCGACGCGCCGAACGCATCGAAGATGCCGGCGGCCAGCGGGAAGGGCTGCGGCGTGCTCGGCCCGGGGATCCGGTAATCGGCATACGCCGCCGAATCGAATCGGACGAACCCCAGCTCGGCACGGCTGCTCAGATTCCACCCGCCGCGGAGCCGCATCGAGGCGTTCAGCTCCTGGCCGCCCTCGAGTGCCTCCCCACCGAGTTCGCTGTAGCGGTAGATCCGTGAGATCCCGCCGAACACGGTCGCCTGCTCGATCATCGCGCCGCGCGCACCGTACACCGAGTAGCGATTGAAGGCACGGGCGGTGGCGATCCCGGTGCGATTGATGAAGCCGCTCCACGTCTCGAAGTCGTTGCCGATCGCGGTCAGCTTGTAGTTGAAGCCGAAGGCGCGTCCGGTGCGATCCACTTCAAGGTCCCAGAGCGGGTCGGAGCGGAACTTGTCGGAGCGGTCGTCCTTGGTGAACGACGCGCCCAGCTGGCCCTGGAAGTAATAGAGCTTGTTGAAGACGATTCGCGTGTCGGCTGAGATGACGCGGTTGTGGTGGCCGTCCTCGTCCCGATTCGTGAAGGTCAATCCCGCGACCGAGTTGTCGCCGACGTCGCGGCGCAGTCGGGTCAGGTTCGCGAGGCTCTTGGTGTCGGCGGTGGCGCTGCCGTCGCGCGCCGCCCCGAACTCGTCGAGCGCCGTCAGATGGGCCACGGTCCACGCGCCGTACTTGCCCGTCACCTTGCCGCCCGCCAGCGGATTCGCGACGGTGCGGGTGTAGACCAGGTTGTTCGGCGAGGCGAAGAGTTCGATCCCCTCGAGGAAGAACGGCCGCCGCTCCGGGAAGAAGAGCGCGAAGCGCTCGTTGATCGTCACCAGCCCGGCGTCGGACTCGACCTGCGAGAAGTCGGGATTGATGGTGCCATCGAGCGTGACCTGCGTGAAGCCGAGGCGGAAGTTGCCACCGATCTCGGTGCGGACGTCCCCCCGGTCAAAAGTCCCGTTCGGCAGCCGGCTCCCGGGCATTTCCGCCGTGAGCGTCGGCTGGAGCTCGGTGACCACGCCGCGCGTGATGTCGTGGATGCCGGTGATGGTCCCGGCCTGGGCGAGGAACGACGCGCTCGCCCGCCGCACGTCGGTCCAGGTGTCGTCGTAGCCCGTGCGGCGCGTGGTGCGCTGCACGTTCATCCCCCAGGTCAGCTGCTCCCCACCGCCCCAGCGCAGCGACTTGAACGGCACCCGGATCTCGGCCACCCAGCCGAAGTCGGTCTTCATCCCCTTGCTCTGCCAGAGAAAGTCCGGGTTGCGGTCGCTGCTGCCCGACATGCCACTGCTCGCGGTGAAGCCCCCTTCACTCCGGACACCGTCGTCCTGGATGCCGTACGGATTCACGCCGAAGAAGTAGGCCCGACGCCGATCGTTGAAGGTGTCGAGGAAGATCACGACCTGGTCGTCGCTGGCGATGTTGTCGCGGTCGGAGACGGTGGCCCGCACCCCCTCGGGGACGCGGTCATAGGCGAGGATGCCGAAGTGGATCGCCGTCGGGGAATACCAGACCAGCACCACGGTCGAGTCTTCGGCCGGCCGGGAGTCCACCGGCTGGAACTGATGGAAACCCTCGAGCCGCGACGCCTGCCGCCACACCGCCTCGTCGAGCCGTCCGTCGATCACCACCTCGGCCTCGACCCGCGGCGGCGTCACGGCATGCGTCGGGGCCTGCGCGGGAAGCAGCGCGGGAAGGAACAGGGCGGCGGGGAGGAGGAATTTCATGGAGGCGAAGATAGCAACAGGAGAAGCGAGAAGGGAGAAGCGAGAAGCGCGGCCCAGCGGAGAGATCCTCCGGCCGGGCCACGCTTCTCGCTTCTCGCTTCTCCCTTCTCGACTATTCGTACCGCAACGCCTGGATCGGATCGAGGCTTGCCGCCCGGCGTGCCGGCCAGAGGCCGAAGAAGAGGCCGACCAGCGCCGAGAAGGCGAAGGCGACGCCGACAGCCACCGGCGAAATCACCGTGCTCCAGCCGAGCTTCTGGGAGACGATCGACGAGGCGCCCCAGCCGAGCAGGATCCCGACCATGCCACCGGCGAGGCAGAGCACCAGCGCCTCGATCAGGAACTGCCCCATGATGGTGAACTTGGTGGCGCCGAGCGCCTTCCGGATGCCGATTTCCTTGGTGCGCTCGGTGACCGACACCAGCATGATGTTCATGATGCCGATGCCGCCGACCAGCAGCGAGACGCCGGCGATCGCGAGCAGCAGGAGCGAGAAGGTCTCGGACGTCTGCTGCTGCGTCGCGAGGAATTCCTTGGGCGAGACGATCTGGAAGTTGTTGTCGGCGCCCGGACGGATCTTGTGCTCACGGCGCATGATCCGCTCGGCCTCGACCATCCCCTGCTCCATCGGGACCTTGTCGCGGACGACGACGGCGATCGACCGCAGGCGGTCGGTGCCGAAGACGCGGTAGCGCGCCGTGTTCAGCGGGATCAGGATCTGCTCGTCCGGATTCTGCCACCCCTGCGAGCCCTTCGACGACAGCACGCCGATGACCTCGAAGCGCAGCTTGCGGATCAGGATCTGCTGGCCGATGATCGAGCCGGCGTTGACGTTCAGCATCTTCGGCACGTCGGAGCCGACCACTGCGTAGAGCTGCCGTCCGGCATCATCGCCGTCGGTGAACATCCGGCCGGTGGTGATGGTGTAGTTCCGGGCCTTGGGATAGTTGGCCGTGGTGCCGACGATCGAGGTGTTGATGTTGGTCGCCACCAGCTGCACCTGCTGGTTCTTCTGCAACTCCGGCACCACGTCACTGAGCGTGGTGGCGTCGCGGCGCAGTGCCTCGTAGTCGGCCACGAGCAGCGCGGCGCGATCCTGCGTTGCCACGCCGCGGTTCATCCCCTGGCCGGCGTTGATCTGGACCAGCGAGGCGCCCAGCGAGTTGATCTTGTCCTCGACGGCCTTCTGCGCACCGGTGCCCATCGCCACGACGGTGATCACGGCGGCGACGCCGATGATCACGCCGAGCATGGTGAGCAGGGCCCGCAACTTGTTGGCCCGGATCGAGGCCAACGCGACTCGAATCGTCTCGCCGATCAGCATCTCAACGCCCTCCGGGCTTCGCGCCACCGGCCGCCGGCGTCGCCCCGCCCTTGCCCGCCGCGCCACCAGCGGCCGGCGCCGCGGTGTTCGACTGGCCGGGGAGGCCGCCGCTCATGCTCTTCATCCGGTTCTGCAGATTCTGCTGGCCCTGGATCAGCGACGCGCTGGGCAGCATAAGCACCATGTCGCCTTCCTTGAGCCCACTCTTCACCTCGGAATAGTCGAGGTCGGTCAGGCCGGTCTTGATGTACACCGGCGTCGGCTTCCCCTCGCGCTGCACGAAGACGATATAGGTGCCGCCGCTGAAGGCATCGCCGTTGCCGCCGCCACGCCCACCACGCCCACCCGTCTGTCCGCCCGCGCCGCCACGGCCACCGGTCTGGCCGCCGGCCGCGCCCCACTGTCCCGTCGCGGCCTTCGGATCGACCGGGGCGCCACCCTTGCCCTGCAATTCCACCGCGCCATCCGGGCTCGGCGTGCCGGCCGGCGGTGCCGCGGCGGCCTTCGCCGCCTCGAGCATCGTCTTGAAGTCGGCGTCGGCCAGGCCAAGGACCGCCGCCGCACTGGCGACGTCGCGCTCGGTCCGCAGCGCCGCATTCGGCACCGCGATCACGTCGCGCCGCTCGCCGACGCCGATCCGCACGTTGGCACTCATCCCCGGCTTCAGCAGCCCGTCCTTGTTGTCGATCCGCACCAGCACCGGGAACATCGTGACGTTCTGGATGGTGTCGGCCTGCGGCTCGATCTTGAGCAGCTCGCCCTTGAACGGCCGGTTCGGATACGCATCCACGGTCACGTTCGCCTCGAGCCCGACGCGCAGCTTGCCGATGTCGGTCTCGTCGACGAAGGTCTTGACCTGCACCAGCGTGAGGTCGGCCATCTTGAGGAGGACGGTGCCGCCGCCGACGTCGCTCACCGGCGACGAGATCACGGTGCCGCGCTCGACGTTCTTCGCGATGATCGTCCCGTTGATCGGGGCGCGCACCTCGGTGTCCTCGAGCGCGATCTTCGCGTTCTCGAGGTCGATGGTCGACGAGATCACCGACGCCTTGGAGTTGGCGACGTCGAGCGTCGTCGTCTCAAGCTCCTGCTCGGTGATCGCCCGCGACTGGAACAGCTCCTTGGCCCGGCGCAGCTGGGCCTCGGCGTTCCGGAGCCGCGCGGTCGCCACTTCCGCCGCCGCTTCCGCCTGCGACACCCGGTTCTGCGGAACGCGCCGGTCGACGCGCGCCAGCAGGGCGCCGCGGCGCACCAGCTGCCCCGTCTCGACCGCGAGGTCGGTGATCTCGCCGGAGGCGCGCGACTTCACGTCCACGATCGTGTCGGGATTGATCGCGCCGGCCGCCTGCGCCGTCACGATGATGTCGCGCTTGCCGATGGCCACGGCCTCATAGACCGGCGCCGGCTCTTCCTTCTTGCAGGCGGTGGCCCCGACGAGGGCGAGGACGGCGAGGAGGCGGATGCGATGCTTCACTTTAGTGCTTCTCCATGCTGCTCGCGTCGCTGGCCACCTTGCCGTCCCGGAGGACGATCTGGCGCTTGGCGTGCGCGGCAATATCAGGTTCGTGGGTCACCAGAATGATCGTCTGTCCCTGCTGGTGCAGGGTCTCGAACAGCGCCATGATCTCGACCGACGTGGCCGAGTCCAGGTTGCCGGTCGGTTCGTCCGCCAGGATGATCGACGGTCGATTGACCAGCGCGCGGGCAATCGCGACGCGCTGGCGCTGTCCACCCGAGAGTTCGTTCGGGCGGTGGTGCATGCGGTCCTGCAGGCCGACCTGACGCAGCGCCTCTTCGGCGCGCGTGCGGCGCTCCTTCGACGAGGCGCCCGCGTAGACCATCGGCAGCTCGACGTTGGCCAGCGCCGAGGCGCGCGGCAGCAGGTTGAACGTCTGGAAGACGAAGCCGATCTCCTTGTTCCGGATCCGGGCCAGCGCGTCGTCGTCGAGCTCGCTGACGCGATAGCCGTTCAGCCAGTACTCGCCTTCGCTCGGCGTGTCGAGACAGCCGATCATGTTCATCATCGTCGACTTGCCGGAGCCCGACGGCCCCATGATCGCGACGAATTCGTTCTTGCGAATCGTCATGTCCACGCCCTGCAGCGCGCGGACGACTTCCGTGCCCATGACGTACTCGCGCTTGAGATTGCGGGTCACGATGATCGCGTCCCGCGGCACGTCGGACGGCAACAGCGCCATGCGCTCGGCCGTGTCGCGGATGTCCTTCGCCATTACGGCAGCCTCCGGCCCACGATCGACTCGATCTGCGCCTTGGTGCGCAGATAGGTGAAGCGGGCCTGCACCTCGTTGACCTGCGCCTGCGTGAGCTGCTCCTGGATCTGCATCATCTCGACGATGGTCATCACGCCGAGCCGGTAGCGCTGCTCCGCCACCCGGACGTTCTCTTCCGAGGCCTGCACCGATGCCTGCGCGACCTCGATCGCCTCTTGCGCATTGGCGAGCGACGCGAAGTTCTGCGTCAACTGCGCCGAGACCTGCCGGCGCTGATCGGCCAGCGTCGCTTCGGCATTGTCGACCGCGATCGACTGGTTCTCGACCTGGGTCTCGCGGGTGTAGTTGGTCCACGGCTGGATCTGGAAGGCGATCTGCAGCTGGCGACGCGCTTCGAGCGTGTAGTCGTTGGTCTTGCTCGCGTTGAAGTTGCTGCCCGCCGAGATGTTCATGGTCGGCCAGTACCCCGACTTCTGCTGCGAGAGCTGCGCCTTGGCGGCGCGCAGGTTCGCGCCCGACGCAACCAGCGCTGGCGCCTGCTGCATTGCCTCGACCCGGAGGGAGGTCGTGTCGAGTCCCGCGGGGGTGCGATAGAACGCCGAATCCGAGATGGCCGCGACGCGCGACTCGCTGCCGACGAGACGGCCGAGGGTCGCCTCGGCGTTGGCCAGGTTGGCCTGCGCCGTCAACCGGTTCTGCCGGGCTTGGCCAAGCGTCACCAGGGCGGTCAGCGAGTCAGTGCGCTGGCCGGAGCCGGAGCGCAGGCGGGCCGTGGCCACCTTGAGTTGCTCCTCCGCGCGAGCAACCGCGGCAGCGCTCACCTGCAGCAACTCCTTGTTGGCCAGCGCATCGAAGAAGGCGTTGGTCACCGCCAGCGCCGCCGAGAAGCGCGACGTGGTGTAGTTGGCATCGGCGGCGTCCTCGCGGGCGCGGGCGGCGCGCAGCGAGTGGTTACGCGCGAAGCCGTCGAACAGCGGCAGCGACGCCGAGACGTTCATGCCGTAGCTGGGATTGGTCGTGTTGCCACTGACCACCGCGCCGGTGATCGGGTCGACACGCTGCTGGCCGGAGTTCATCAGCAGGTTCGCCTGTGGGATCAGCGTCAGCTGCGGGATGAATGCCCACTTGGCCTGGCGGACCGCCATCTCGGCGCTGCGCACCGACCCGCGGCCGGAGACGACGCCCGGCGTCACCTCTTCGGTGCGGCGGAGCGCCTCGGCAAGCGTGATCGCTGCCGGGGCCTGCTGCGCCGCCATTGGCACGGTGGCCGAAGCCGTCAACAAAAGCGCCGCAGTCGCGGCGCGGAAGAGATGTTCAGCGCGAGCCACGGGGTGCTCCTCCTCGTCCAGTCGGTCCATTCGGTCCGTCGGTACTGCCCGGATAACAGGGTCCTGCGGGGCGGAACGGTCGCGGACCGGAGCTGCGCATGGCGCGGCGGCTGGAATCGTCCACAGCAATCATCGAGTCGTACCTCACACGTTGGTCGGGCGACAGGAGCGCCCGGATGCCGGAGCGGGATTGATCACGACGGGCCTCGATCTCCGGACGGATTCCCTCATAGAGCGAATCCATCATCGGGCGATTCCGTTCCTGGTAGGACGCAAGCACCGAATCGATGCCGACCACCCGTCGGCAATAGATCGCGTTGATGCTGTCGCCCACCGCCGCGTCAACCGTGATGTTGAGCTCCCGGGTCAGCCAGTCCGTGTGCTTCCCGCCACCGTCCCGACCACCGAACCCGCGTCCACCGGGGCCACGCTGGCCGCGGAAGACGAAGTCCGCCTTCCCTTCGCGGACGGCGAGGGTCAGGGCCGTGCCGCCCACGATGATCCCGACCACGAGGGCCGTGATCAGCAGGGTGACCGCGCGGGTGCGCGAGGTGGTCAACGATCCCCCGACGTCATCGCAACCAGCAGGATGTCGGCGCCAGGCTGCTTGCCGTCCAGGAGCTCACTGGCAACCGATGCTTCGACCGTGGTATTGGTTGCAGGTCGGCTCCAGCTCCAGCCCGCCAGGACCGTCGCCAGCGACGCGGCGACGAGACCCTGCCAGAACCAGCTGGCGAGCTCGTCTTCCCAGGCGCGCCCCTGTTGGCTGAGCCGTGCGCGCACCCGGGCGACGAACGCCTCGTGGTGCATCGGCTCCAACGCAGCACGCACCGCCGAGCCAAGCTCGTCGTCGCGCGTCGCCGTCAACGGACTGATGTCACTCATCCCACTCCTCCTTCACCGAGCCGAGCACCTTCCTGAGCGCCCGACGTCCATGGAACACATCTGACTTCACGGTCCCTTCGGGAATCCCCAGCATCGCCGCAATTTCGGCCTGCGGATACCCTTCTGCATCGAACAACACTACTGCCAATCGTTGCCGCTCGGGGAGGGTGGCCAGTGCGGCGTTCAACCGCTCCCCCAAGTCCATCGCCCCCACTTCCCGTGCCGGGTCGTCACGCGAGGCCGCCGACACGTGGTCGAGCATCTCGGTCGTTCGAACCCGGCGACGCCGCCGAAGGTCCCGGGCGGCATTCACCACGATCTGCATCAGCCAGGGCCGGAAGGCCCGACGGGGGTCGTACCGGGCGATCGCCTGCCAGGCGGAGAGGAACCCTTCCTGGGCCGCGTCGTCGGCGTCTTCCCGGTCCTCGAGGATGGTGTAAGCCACCCGTCGAGCCATCGGTGCGTGCCGGTCCACGAGCGCCCCGAAGGCCTCGGCATCTCCCTTGGCGGCACGCGCGGCGAGCGCGGCTTCATCCACGTCGGTCATACGCTTCGCCGCTGGGGGAGGTTGACCATCATCCCCGCTCCCGATGGGCCAGTGCCCGCGTGGCGAGCGCCGTCCCGGCCAGGCCAGTCAGCGCCCCGGCCGCCACGGCCATCGGCCCCGGAAAGAGAACGAAGGCGACCGCCACCAATAGGAGCAGTAGTGCGAGAGGACCAAAGACGGCGGCCCGTGCCCCCTGGGCCAGCCCCCCGGCAATCACCGCGGCCAGGCGGACCCGCTCCCACCGGCTCCGGTGGTGCGCCGGAACCACGCCAGAGGGCGCCGCGAGCGAGAGCCGACCCGGCACCTCCCGCCCGAAGAGCACCGGCAGGCGTCGCGGCCGAAGGAGCACCTCCCTCGCCATGGTGAGATCCAACCTGAACTGCTGTTCCATCGCGTCGCCAAGGGCCTCATTTTCAATAAAGATATCGAGTTCCCAATTCGCCAAGAGGGACGACGCGTTCAGGTTGCTGGAACCGACCCGGGTCCAGCGGCCATCCGCCACGATCGTCTTGGCATGGAGCATCGGGCCGCCCCACTCCCAGATCCGGACGCCGGCGCGCAACAACGGCCGATAGCCGACCCGGGTCAGGTTTCGTATCGTTGGCAGGTCGCTCGATCCGGGGAGCAACAACCGGACGTCGGCCCCGTCCCTGGCGGCGTCCTGGAACGCCTGGTACATCCGCTGGGGTGCCGCAAGATACGCCTCGGTCACCCAGATCCGCTCCCCGGCGATCCCCAGCATCAGGTCGATCGTCCGGAACGCCCGCTCCCGACCCGGCTCGGTGGCGACCACCCGGACCGGCGTCTCTCCGCCCTCCTCGACCTCGGACGGGATCTCGGTCGAATCGTCGGGTGGTGGCCCCCCGGCGAACTGCCAGGCGCGGCTGAAGGCGGAATCGAGGGCCCGGGCCGCCGGACCGATGATCTCGACCGCGGTGTCCCGCCACGGCCGACGGGACCGGGCCGGATCGCCGACCCACTCGTCGCCGAGGCACAGCCCGCCCGTCACCGCGCGGGAACCATCCACGACCAACAGCTTGCGGTGGTCACGGGCGAAGAAGAGCAGTGGGTCGCTGAGCCGTGGTGGTCCGAACGCGCGCACCTCGATGCCGGCCTCGCGAAGCGCGTTCCAGTATCGGCGAGAGGTGCCGAAGGAGCCGGCCCAATCATAGAGCACGCGCACCTTGACCCCCGCGCGTGCCTTGGCGATCAAGGCATCGGCGAATCCCTGGCCGACCCCGTCGTCGTGGATGATGTAGTTCTCGAGGTGGATCCGGTGCGTGGCCGCTGCAATCTGCGCGTGCATCGCCGCGTAGGTGTCGCTCCCGTCGATCAGCAGCGTGACGTCATTGCCGGGAATGACCTGGATGCCCGCCGCGCGGTCGAGCGCGCGCACGAGCCCAGCGCTCCCTGCGCGGAGGCGCACCGGCGGCGCGGTCATGGGGCGCCCAGACCGAGGGCCTGTTCGTGGGGGCGGAGCGCGACGAGCAGGTCGCGGATCAGCGCGTCGAGCGGCACCCCCAGCTCCTCGGCGCCGAGGCGGACATCCTCGCGCGAGACGCCGCGCGCAAATCCCTTGTCCTTGAGCTTCTTGAGTACCGACGGTGCCTCGAGATCGGCGAGCGATCGGGACGGCCGCACCAAGGCGCAGGCCACGAGGAATCCGGCGAGCTCGTCGACCGCGAAGAGCGCCTTCGCCAGCGTGGTCGTTCGCGGCACCCCGGTGAACGCGGCGTGGCCGAGGATCGCCTCGCAGCCTTCTGCGGGGAAGTCGAGCGCGCGCAGGTGGCGCACGCCCTCCGAGGGATGCTCGGCTTCGGGGGCCTGATCGGCGTTGGGAAAGCGTTCGTAGTCGAAATCGTGCAGCAGTCCGACCACGCCCCACCACGCCGGATCGGCGTCGTAGCGGGGCGCCAGGTGCTGCATGCTCAACTCGACCGCGTGCATGTGGGCACGGAGCGCAGGTGAGACCGTCCACTCGGTCATGAGCTGCCAGGCGCGCTCGCGGGGCCACGCCGTGGCACTCATCAGTGCACCGTCCCGCCCTGCGCCGCCACTTCGGAGGCGAGGAAGAGCACCCGTGCCGCCTCGGCGCCGTCGAGCAACACCACGAAGGCGTATTCGCCCGGGACCGACAGCGGCACGTCGAAGACCAGCACCAGCGGCGCATCGAGATCCATCACCCCCGCCGGCGGCTCGTTCACTTCCATCATCCCGTTCTGTTCGAACAGGGAGTCGCCGTTGGGATCGACCAGCCGCACGGTGACCTGATGCTGGCCGACCTCCGTGCGTCGACCGCGCACGTGCACCACCAGGTGCGCGCGCGGATGGACGCCCGGAAACTGCCCGACCATCAGGTGCCGCCAGATCCCCAGGATGGAGAGCTTGCCGTACTGATCGACCAGGGCATAGTCGGCGAGGGCCGCGAGTTCGACGCGCAGGGTCAGCTCACCCGGATCGAGGTGATGACATCGCCCTGCTTGATCGCGTTGACCACATCCATCCCCTCGGTCACCTTCCCGAAGACCGTGTGAATGCCATCGAGGTGCGGCTGCGGCGAATGGGCGATGAAGAACTGGGACCCGCCGGTGTCCTTCCCCGCGTGCGCCATCGAGAGCGATCCGGCGGAGTGCTTGTGCGGGTTGCCCTTCGTTTCGCACTTGATGGTCCAGCCCGGACCGCCGGTGCCGACCCGCGGGTTGTTCGGGTCCTTCGACAGCGGATCGCCGCCCTGAATGACGAAGTTCGGGATGACGCGGTGGAAACGGACCCCGTCATAGAACTCGCTGTTGGCGAGCTTTTCGAAGTTCTCGACCGTTCCCGGCGCGGCCTCCGGAAAGAGCTCGGCCGTGATGGTGCCGCGTGCGGTGACGAGGGTGGCAGTCTTGGACATCGGAAAGATCCTCAAAAAGTGAAGCTACAATATACGATGATCGATGATCGATGATCGTCCATCGATGATCGATCATCGATCATCCTGCCGGCTCGGGCATAGGTCACTCAGCACGCACACCCCGCAGCGGGGCCGATTCGCGATGCACACCCGCCGCCCGTGCCAGATCAGCAGGTGGGAGACCAGCGCCCAGTCTTGCCGAGGAATGAGCGGCATCAGCTCCAGTTCCAGCTTGACCGCGTCGGTGGCGCGCGCGAGTCCCAGCAGGCGGGAGAGGCGGAGGACATGGGTGTCCACCGTGATCCCCTCGCTGAGACCGTAGGCGTTGCCGAGCACGCAGTTCGCCGTCTTCCGGCCCACGCCGGGGAGCGGTCGGAGTTCGGCCATGGTGCGCGGCACCTCTCCCTCGAAGTCGGCCACCAGCGCCTGCGCCATGCCGATGAGCGACTTCGCCTTGTTGCGGAAGAAGCCGGTGGAGCGGATCAGCTCCTCCACGTCTTCCTGCTTCGCCGCCGCGAGCGCGTGCGCGTCGGGGTAGCGCGCAAAGAGCGCCGGCGTGACCAGGTTGACCCGCACGTCGGTGCACTGGGCCGAGAGGATCGTGGCGGCGATCAACTCGAAGGCGTTGCGAAAGTCGAGCTCGCAGTGCGCATCGGGATACTCCCGCTTGAGCCGCGCGAGCAGTTCGAGCACCCGGGCCGCCTTCGCGGCCTTGGTCTCCCGGCCCATCAGGGGCGACGAGCGCGCGCGAAGCGGAGGAAGCCGTCGGCGTCGCGGCAGTTGAGGATGTCGTCGCGGCCGAGGCCACCCTTCCGCGCCACCCCGACCCCCCAGCGCACATTCGCGAGCCCGGCCACGGTGTGCGCGTCGCTGCCGATGGTGATCATCACGCCGGCGGCGCGCGCCGCTCGCAGCACGCGCCAATCGAGGTCGAGCCGATGCGGGTCGGCGTTGATCTCGATGGCCACCTGATTGGCCGCCGCCACCTCGAAGATGCGCTCGAGATCGACCGGATACGCCTCGCGCGCGAGCAGCAGCCGTCCGGTAGGATGCCCCAGGATGGCGAGATAGGGGGAGGTCAGTGCGCGGCAGATCCGCTCGGTCATCTCCTCGCGCGAGAGCGTGAAGCGGGAGTGGATCGAGCCGATGATGAAATCGAAACCGGCGAGCACGTCGTCGGGATAATCGAGCGCGCCGTCGGCGAGGATGTCGCTCTCGATCCCCTTGAGGATGCGGATGCCCGGCATCGCGGCGTTGACCGCGTCGATCTCGTCCCACTGCCGGCGCAGGTCGTCCGGCTGCATGCCGCCCGCATACGCCGCCGCGCGGGAGTGGTCGGTGATGCCGCAGTAGGCATACCCTTCGGCCAGACACGCCGCCGCGATCTCGGCGACACTGTTGCTGCCGTCGGAGTAGGTGGTGTGGCAATGCAGGAAACCGCGGAGGTCGCTCCGCTCGAGCAGCCGCGGCACCGGGGCCGTCACGTCGGTGCCGGCCTCGCGCAGTTCGGGCGGGATCCACGGCAGCCCGAGCGCGTGGTAGAGCGACTCCTCGCTCGGCGTCGGCACGAAGCGGCTCCCCTGCCAGAGCGCGGTGCCCGCGAGCGTGAAGCCGCGCGACGTCGCATGCGTGGCGAGCGCGGCGAGATGCTCGTCGCTGCCGGTGGCCTGCACCAGCACGGCCCCGAGATTCTGCGGCGGCGTGACGATTACCTGCACGGCGGTGCCGGCCGCGAGGCGCAGCGTCGCGCGCCGCTCATCCTGTCCGGCGATTTCCCGGGCACCGGGCAGCGCACTCAACGCGCGGAAGATCTCTTCCGGCGGGACGTCGGCCACCAGCACCACCACCAGTTCACGCACCGTCTCCATCCGCCGGCGGACTTCACCGGCGACATGGACTGCGACCACGTGCGGCACGCGACTGAGCGCCTCCGCCAGTCCCTGGGCCTCGTCGTGCGCGTGATGCACCAGCCGCGACTGACTGGCCTGGCGGAGGAAGGCGATCCCCTTGGCGACGTTCTGCGCGGTCCGCTCGCCGAAGCGCGGCAACGCCGCGAGGCGACCGTCGCCTGCGGCGATCTCCAATTCGGCGATGGTGTCGATGCCGAGCGTCTGATGGATGGCACGGACCTTGGAGACCCCGAGGCCCGAGAGCTGCAACATCTCGACGAGGCCGGGTGGCACCTCGCGGCGCAGTTCCTCGAGCAGGTCGGCACGGCCGGTCTGCACGAGCTCGGTGATTGTCTGCAGGATGGCGGGGCCGATCCCCTTCGCGTCGGCCAGCGAGCCGTCGGCGATCGCGTCCTCGAGCGGCGCCGCAAAGCCTTCGACCGTCTTCGCGGCGGCCGTGAAGGCGCGCACGCGAAAGGTGTTCTCGCCCTTGAGTTCGAGGTACGCCGCGATCTGGTCGAGCGCGCGTGCCACCGCCGTGCGATCCATCACCGCCATCTCAGTGCTCCTCTCCGACTCGGGCCGCGCGCCAACCGAGCAGCATCAGCTCCTCGGGGGCCGCGACCGAATGCAACCCTGCCGTGTCGCCACCCGGCATCGTCGGCGCGAAGAGCGCCTCGCCATCCTCGCGGGCCATCGGCCCGGGGGCATCACCCTGCACCACCACCACCGCGAGCCCGGGACGTTCGGGATGCACGCCGAAGCAGGCCACCATCCGGAGTCCTGCGGCATCGGGAAGGGCGAACCAGCCGTCGAGCGGCTCGTGCGGCTCGCCGTCGGCCAACTGGGCCCAGACCAGGCGCGGGGCGATCTGAATGTACTGCGCGGTGCGCGGCGGTGTGCCGATCGGCATCGTCGCTGCGCAGAGTCGCTGCGTCGTGGCCAGGTCGACCTGCCGCGTCATGCTGCCCGCCGCCCAGTAGCAGTACGCGGCATGGGTGAATGCGACGAAGTCGTCCATCGCCTCGCCGACGCCATCGTCGGGTCGCATCCCGTGCAGCAAGTCGATCACCGCTTCCGCAAGCAGGAAGTGGTCGAGGTCGGGCGCATCGCCGACGGCCTCGCGCACCGCGGGGAAGTGCTCCTCGGCGAGCGCGCCGAAGACCAGCGCGAATGGATGCGGGCGATCGGTCATCGGCGCGGCAGGAAGGGGTCGAGCGCCGCGAAGAATTCCACCGGCGCCTCGACGTACGGCACGTGCCCGCAATCGGGCAGCACGACACACGGTGCGGCGAGTGCGGCCGCGGTAGCTTCGGCCGTCGCGAGCGGAATCGGATCGTCGTCGCCGTGGACGACGATCGCCTTCACGTCGAGTTCTCGAAGCGCGGGGCGAAGATCGAAATCGTCGCCGAGCGAATTCCAGACTTCCTGCTGCGTGCGGCCGGTGAGTCGGAATGGCGTCAGCTCGTGCACGCGCGAGGGGTCGTGGAAGTAGCCGGCGACGGCGAGCTCGAAGAGGCGTTGATTGTAGGCCGGGATGTCGTGTGCCCGGAGTCCGCTCTCCTGCAGCGCCTTGCGTTCGGCGAGCAGCTCGGGAGTCGCGTTGCGCGCAGCGAGCGCCGCCTCGTAGACGGCGCGTTCCTGCTTGGCTGCCGGAGCCGGCGACACCAGCGCCAGCGACGCCACCCGAGTCGGATGCGTGACGGCATAGAGCATCGCGAGCAAGGCGCCCCATGAATAGCCGAGCAGGTGCAGCTGCTCGAGTCCCCAGACGTCGCGCAGCGCCTCGAGATCGGCAACCTGTTCGCGCCATCCCACGGGGACGTCGCGCGCGACGGCCGAGCGACCACCGCCGCGCTGGTCGTAATAGACCAGCGTGCGGCCGGTCGCGAGCGCGTCCATGCCGGGCAGGAGATAGTCGTGGTGCGCGCCGGGGCCGCCGTGCAGGACGATCACCGCCGGGCCGTCGCCGATGCGCCGCTCGAAGAGTGTCACGCCGCGCACGTGCCGGGTCAGGGTCCGCTCCGTCACAGCAGGACGGCGAGCGCCTCCGCCACCTGCCGCACGGCGCGCTCCTCCTCGGGGGTGAATGGATCGATGACGTCGGAGTCCACGTCGATCTGGCCGAGGATCTGCGCACCGCGACGGATCAGGACCACCAGTTCGGAGCGGGTGAAGAGGTTGCAGGCGATGTAATTCTCGCGACCCTGCACGTCGCCGACGTTCTGGTCCTGGCCGGTCGCCACCGCGGTGCCGCAGACCCCCTTGCCGACCGGAATGCGATCGTGCTCGGTGTCGCGACCGCTATAGGCCTCGAGCACGAGCTCGTTGCCGTGCAGCATGTAGAGATAGACCGACGTGTACGGCGCGCCGGCACCCTGGATCAGCTCTGCGGCCAGCTTCAACATCTCTTGCCGCGGCACCGCATGATTGAACGCGGAGCGCAGTCGGGTGACGACGCGATCGGCGTCCAGCACGGGCTGGCTCACGAGCCGGGCCGCACGCCGAGGATCAGCGCGACCGACTTCTCCGCGCCGTCGCGCTGGAAGACCACGGTGATGGTGTCGCCCGGCTTGTGGGCGCGAAGCACCTCGGTCATTCCCTGCAAATCGAGCGTCGCCTTGCCCGCCATCTTGAGCAGGGTGTCCCCGGCCTTCAGCCCCGCCTTCTCGGCGGGCGATCCGGCGGTGACGCCGTTGAGGAAGATCCCGGCCGTGGCGTTGTCCATGTCGGGGATCGAACCGAACCAGGCGCCGTAGCCACTGACCGGCGCGGGAGGGGCCGGGGCGGGCGCCGGCGCGGGCTTCTTGGGGTCGGCGGGCCGCTGGGCGGCAGCCGGTGAGGCGGCAATGGCGACGAAGAGCAGCGCGGTGAGGATGCGCATTGGGCAATCCGGGTTGAGGTACCCCTAGATTCTAGCGGCTCCACTCCCCTCAGACCACGTCGGGTGCCGTGTCACCACGCCTCTTCGCCCTGATCCCCGCCGCCGTCGCGATCAACCTGGTCATCGGGCGGATCGTGAACGAGCTCTCGCTCCCGGTCTATCTCGACACCCTCGGGACAATGCTGGTCGCTGTCCTGGCCGGACTGCCCGGCGGGCTGCTGGTGGGAACCATTTCGCAACTGCTTTCGGGGATGCTCTCGGGCTATCAGTGGATCGCATTCACCCCGCTCCAGTGGCTGGTGGCACTGCTGGCAGTGGCCGCAGCACGCGCCGGTGGCTTCCGTGGCTCCTGGCGGACCGCTCTCTGGGGCATCGGGGCTGGCCTCGCCTGCGGCGCGGCCTCGTCGGTCATCTCGTACCTGCTCTTCCGCGGCGTCACGGCCGGCGGCGTGACCGCGGTCAGCACCCTGCTCCGTTCACTCGGTGCCCCGCTCTCGGTCGCGGTGACCGCCGCCTCGCTCTCCACGGACGTCCTCGACAAGACGGCCGCCTTCCTGGTGGTGGGCGCGCTGCTCCGCGCCCTGCCGCGGCGCATCCTCGGGCGCTTCCCGCTGGGCGCCAAGGCCGTCGGTCGATGAGCGTGAGCCTCGCCGCGCGGGCGCATCCGTTCACCGCCGGCAGCGTCTCCCTCGCGATGGTGTGTCTGGCGGTGCTGGTGCCGGCGCCGATGGGCCCACCGCTGCTCTATGCCGCCGTCTGCCTCGTGGCGATCGCCACCGGCGTCGGGCGCGCCGTGCGCCAGGGGATGCTGCTCGCGGCGCCATTGTGGATCCTCCTCTTCCTGATGCATGGCGTGCTCGGCGAGGGGCCGCGGATCGCCGCACCGTGGGGCGGGACGCTCTCTGCCACCGGCATCGCCTGGGCCGTCGAGCAGGGGAGCCGTCTGGCGGCCATCGTGACGGCATCGCTCTCGTTTGCGCGCGCCTTCAACCCGCACCGCTTCCTCCAGGCGGCGATCGCGCGGCGCTGGCCGTTCGCCGCCGCCTTCCTCGTGGTCGCCACGCTCGATGCCATGGGTCGCTTCGGTGAACAGGCGACGCGGCTCCGCGAGGCCCAGCGCACGCGCGGTCTCAAGGTCCGTGGCTCGCTCGCCACGCGGGCCCGCGCGATCCCGGCGCTGGTCTTTCCGCTGCTGCTCGCCTCGCTCACCGAGGCCGACGAACAGGCGCTGGCCCTCGAGACGCGCGGGCTCACCGCACCGGGGCACCGCACGGCGCTCGATCCGCCCAAGGACGGCGCCCTCGACCGAATGGTGCGCTGGAGCGCACTCGTCACCGTGATCGCCGTCCTCTGCTGGCGGGTGATGCGATGAGCACCCTCGCGGTGGAGACGCTTCGGTTCCGGTACCCGGCGCAGGCGCATTGGGCACTCGATGGCGTCACGCTCGACCTCGCACCCGGCATGGTGACCTGGCTCGCCGGCGCGCTCGGCAGCGGCACCAGCACCCTGTTGCTCGCGCTGGCTGGGCTCGCGCCGCGCCTGACCGGTGGCGAGCGCAGCGGGGCGGTGTTGCTCGATGGTCGCGACGCGAGCACGCTCGCCCCGCTGCCGAGCGGCATCGCGTACCTCGGACCGACGCCGGCGCTGCAGTTGAGCGGGATCGCCGCGACCGTGCGCGACGAGGTCGCCATCGGCCCGATGAATCTCGGCTGGCCCGTGGCACGCATCCGCGCTGCCGCCGACGAGGCCATGCAGCGCCTCGACGTGGCGCATCTCGCCGACCGTGCGCCGCGGGCGCTCTCCGGCGGCGAACAGCAACGGGTCCTGCTCGCGGCGCTCGCGGTGACGGCACCGACGCTCTGGCTTCTCGACGAACCATTCTCCGCACTCGACACTGCAGGTCGCAGCCGCGTGCAAGGATGGCTGCGAGAATTGGCGGCGGGTGGCGCCACCGTCGTGATCGCCTGCGACGAGGCCGACACGATGGCCGACGTCGCCGATCGTGTGGTGGTGCTGCAACGCGGCATCGTGGCACTCGATGGCGCGCCGGGGATGCTGCTCGCCGGCGACACACTGCCGGCCACCGGTGCCGCGACGACTGACGCCGCGACACTCGCCGCAGCGGCGGGAATGCCGGCGCCGCGCCCGCTGCACGCCGCGGCATTGCTGGCCTCGGCTGGGCTGGTCGCGCCGCCGCCGGTGGCGGCCGTGCTCGCGGCACCGGTGGTCGAGGGTGCGCCGATGCTCGAGTGCCGCGACGTGCACTTCGCGTATTCCGGCGGGCCACCCGTGCTCCGCGGGGTGAGCGTCGCCGTGCGCCCGGGTGAGGCGGTCGGGCTCTTTGGCGTGAATGGCGCCGGCAAGTCGACGCTGCTGCGGCTGGCGATGGCGCTCGACCATCCGACGCAGGGCAGCGTCGTGGTCCGCGGCCTCGACACGAAGGGTCGACACCCCGAGGATTTTGCCCCGGCGGTCGGCTTCCTGTTCCAGCAACCCGAGCGACAACTCTTCTCGACCTCGGTGCGGACGGAGTGCGCGGTCGGCCCACGGCTCGCCGGGTGGGATACGTCCCGGGTCACCAACGCCGTGGGTACGGTGCTCGCGGAGTTGGGACTTGAGGACGTGGCCGACGAGCACCCGTACGACCTGCCGGTCCCCCGACGGCGGTTGGTGGCGCTGGCGGCGGTGCTGGCAACCGATCCTGAGCTGCTACTGCTCGACGAACCGACCGCGGCCCTCGATGGCGCGTCGCGGGCGCGGGTCGCGGCGGTCGTGCGGGCGCGAGTGGAGCGAGGGCGGGCGGTGGTGGCAATCACCCACGACGCCGGCTTTGCCCATGAGGCACTCGACCGCGCCCTCTGGCTGCGCGATGGGCGGCTCGCCCTGGATGCGGCGACGCGGAGCGTCCTCACCGCCGGCGCACACCAGTTGCCGGCCACCCTCGTCGCGGCGATGGCGCTCGGACTCCCGCCGGGTGCGGATCGTCAGACGGCGGTTGCGGCGGCACTGCGGCGGGTGATTCTGCGGTAGATTGCAGGCATGCCCGTTCCCCTGATCGCCCTGCTCGCCGCGTCCCTGCACGAGGCCTCGACCGCTGGCGCCCATCCAGCGGCGTACGCGCGCTCGGTCTCGCTGCTCGCACGCGCGGTCGGTGGGTCGGCGGTCACCATCGCGGTGGATGGCGACGCGGTGCAGGTGAACGGCATGCCGGTCCCAGGCACTGCCCCGGGAGCCCTCCTGGTGGCGCGCACCCTGGTCAGGCTTGGCATCGGGACCCTGCACGTTCCGGCGCAGGTCGACGCGGCCCGCTGGCGCGAGGTGGTCGAACTGCTTGGCTCGGCACCGGCGCTTTACCCCGACGCCGCGGCATTCTCGACCGCCCTCAGCGGGATTCTCGCCAACGCAAGCGTCTCCGCGCTCACGACGACCGCCTTGCCGCTCGGCGTCGAGCACGAGAGTGAATTTTCCGACGCGGACGAATGGGGCGGCACCACGGTGGCGGTGGGCGCCAGCGACGTCGAGCGTTCGCCGCTCTCGAACCGGCTGCAGCCGATCGTGGAGCGCGGGCGGCAGGCACTCGAGGCGAACGACGACGCGACGCTGGCCGAGGTGTTGTTGGAGTTGGGGATGCTCGATGTGTCGGCCGGTGATGCGGTGAGCGTCCGCGCCGAGCGGCGCCGACTCGCCCCGCCGCGGGTGCTGGAAGGGATGGCCCGCTCTCTGCCAGACCCGACCGCGCCGGTGGTGATCGGCCGCGCGCTCAAGACGCTGGGCGCCGATGCAGCCGATGCGATCGTCGAGGCGATGCGCGACGCGACGAACCGCGTGGCCCGCCGCGCCTATGCGGCCGCGCTGAGCGACATCCCCGAGGCGGACGAAACGATCCTGGCGGGGCTCACCGGCAGCAACCCGCAGGTCGTGTCGGACTTGGCAGACGTGGCGGGCCGGCGGGCCATGGCGAGAGCGGTGCCGATCCTCGCAAGACTGCTGAAGCACCACGACGAAGAGGTGCGCACGGCCGCGTGGCACGCGCTCGAACAGATCGGGACCCCCGACGCCCAGCGCGCACTCGCGCGCTGAGCCGCTCTCATTTTCCGACGGAGAATCGGACGAGCGATTCTAATCCGTCGACATCTCGAACTGTTGCCCAAAGTCTCTGGCGCGACGCCGCCCGTAGCACGTGACCGGTGGGCAGATTGATGCTTCCGGCATAAACGCCGTTTCGCGAGTAAAATTTCCAATGAGGTGCCGAGGCACCTGCCGGGTAGTCCTCGACCCAAATGGTTTCGTCTGAGCCCACGAGGAATCCCCTAAACCCAGGGAACAATTTGGCCAGCTCCATCTTGGCGTAAAGATCCCTGACCTCCGGGGAGCTTCTCTGAATTGTGGTGAGACTCGCCTTGATCGAGTCAACCACGCCTCTCGGGACGGCCCGTCGAGGAAAGGTGAGCACGCGGGATGCGATTGTATCCCCCCGCTGACCGTCAATTACGACTAGGCGCAATTCGCCATCACGTCTCGGAATCAGCACCGCCACCATGGTACCGCGTGGAGAAACCGCAATTGCAGCATCACTACATAAGGGTCGACGGACGACTGCGGTGGGCGCGACGATTTGACAGCCCGTTGCTTCTTCTCGAGTCAGAGTTGCGATCGGGACACCGACGTCAGTTCGTGGGTCAACGCGAAATAGCGCTGAGCCCGTATTCTCCCTGATTGCGGTCCAGGCCGGTGCCCTAGTTCCGACAGGAACCGCGACTCGAATGTACCTTGCCCCGCTAGCGGAAATGGCGAGCAAGGTGTTTTGTGGTAGCCGGAAAGCGCTGTCATTACCGAACGGAGAAACGAGTTTACTGCGCAACGGCTCCACGCTCGCAAACGTCCTGTCGGGCCGCATCCAAGTGATTCCGCGGTAGGGGTCAAGAATCCAGGCCGAATCTGAATGCCAGCCCAGGCTCGAACCTATCGCGACGAACTCGCCCGGCCCCTCTCCCCTGCGACCGAAGGCTCCAAGCAGGCGTCCACCGCTATCGAAGATTATGACTCGTGAATCGCGGGGCTGGGCGACCAAAACTCTCTCGTTGACCGAAATCGCCACAGCCGAAATCGAGGTAAGATCATTCGCAGTAGCGTCGATCCGTTGGTCGGGCGTCAATGTCATTACGCGCTGGCAGGCTGCGCGCCCAGGCGAGAAAAGCATCATTGCGACCCGAGCGAAGCGACCGACTTTCATTTCTCCGCCGCGAACGGGGGGCTGCCGCGCTTCACGTTTCTGATCGCCCGATCAAGCTCTGCTGGGGTCACAGGGACGGGCGAACGCCAGCCGTTTACCAGAGTTGTTGGAGTACCAGCAAGCTGGACGGACTTCCCAAACTCCAGGCCTGCATCTACGGAGGCCGCTGCCGCACGACCGTTAGCACACGCCAAAACCGCTTGAGTATCGCGCACACCGATTGTGTATAGGAAGCGGGAGAGAGGCTTCCTGCCGATCGAATCTTGTCCCGCAAATAGCGAGTCGCTCCAAGCGCGAAGCTGATCGCTTCCTTCCAGGCACTCTGCGACGAGAGCTGCGGGTCGCGCATGCTCGTGATAGGAGAGAGGATATGGAACGTACACGACCTCAATGTCCTTCGGATGTTCTGAGAGATACGCCGCAAGTGATTTGTGGAAGCCAGCGCATGCCGGGCACTCAAAATCGCTGAGCACCACTAAATGTACGGTAGCCTCAGGACTACCATAGAAGCTCTTCCCGACTCGGGGGCGAGGATCCCACTGCTCGAAGAAGACAGGTGCTAACCGACTAGTGGGAGTCACTGAAAAAAATGTCTTATGTACGACGCTCACGGCGACGGCCAGTGCGGCGAGACCAATCATCGCTGAAGCGAACCGGTCGAATGCCTTCGACATAGGCCTCTGGGGGAAATGATCCGAGTGGCAGAGCGTACAATTCTGCCACTCGGATTAGTTAGGTAAACAGGTCGATGTGGCGGGGCGGGATCAGGAGGTTGTGCAGATCACTCGAGCGGGCCAAATTCCCGCCCCGCCGGTGCACGGGGTCGTCTGGCAGGTAATGCTCCCCTGTTCGTTCCAACACCCTCTTGCCGTGCAGAAGCTGACGAGGTCCGCGGGACAAACCGGGGCGCAGAAGGAGCACGTCGTGCCATCCTCCGGCGCGCCTTCTTGGCCGCCACCCTCGCTCGATGCACCAGCCGGAGAGATCGCGAGTGAACTCAACGCGAGCATGCCCACAAGCAGCAACTTGAATAGGTGCCCCTTCATCTGGCTATCTCCTTGGGTGGAATGAGCGTGGCGGGAACTACCCTCAAGAGTGTACAGCTGATCCATTTGGATCGGAACCCCTGGCGGGGCGCTCGGTAGTGGTGGCGTTTGACGGAACAGTTTTCGCGGGGGCTGTTGCGGCGCCGATGCCTAGCCCTAGGTTCCAGCCATGACCAAGCCCCGTAAGGCCCCGCCGTCTGACCCCGTTGTCGCTGCCCACCGCATCGTGGCCCGACTGACCAAGACCGAAGAAGCGCCTCCCAAGGCCAAAGACCCCGCCGCCGTCTCGATGGGCCGGAAGGGTGGCAAGGCTAGGGGTCAGAAGTTGACCCTGGAGCAGTTGCGAGAGATCGGCAGGAAGGGCGCGGCGGCCCGCTGGGGGAAGTCAGAATAGTGGGACGACGCGCCGGAAACCGAGGAGCGATAGGGTCTGGTTAACTCGATTGATTTTGTACATGAATTCAACCGTCTGCACCGACTCCGCAACTTCGATCTGGAATCGATAGACGCGGCGTGTTTCGAATGGCGTCCCCACCGGAGTTGCCCCAAGCGTGGGATTCAGGCAAAGCAATTCAATGTGTGCATCGATCGCGTCCAGTGCGGCATCTTGGGTCGCGCGGCCGACGTAATTGTCCCCGACGAACTCGAAAATCTGCTTCTCAGTGTCGTGCGGATAGACGGCCTCGAATGGCATCTATTCCCTCCGAGCCGACCCGAGCTTGCCCGCTCGCCACTTGCTCCTCCGCCAGCAGAATCTCCTCTAGGTTGAAGCCCAACTCAGCGGTCCCGGTGTTGTCGACCATTTCCATCGGGATACGTGGCCGATCCCCGCCGTTCTCCTTCGCAACCTTGAATGGGGCCGTCTCGTACACTACGTCCGTCAACAACTCGTCCATGGGCATGTCGAGGTAGTTGCGGACGACGAAAGCCAACACCTCCACCTCCCCTCTCGAGAACGAGAACGACGTTGGCCTACCGGTGTCGAAAAGCAATATCTTGCGAATTTCGTCCGGTGCAGCCCTTCCCGTTTCTTCCGTCCAGGCGAGCTCTTTCTCGACCAGAGAATCAACGGTTTCCTTGATTTCCGGAGGGTACGGGCCGAAATGGTAGGCAACGTAGCTCAAGTCCGAAATCGCGTGGCCGAGGTATTGTCGGGCCACCATGTCGGAGAGATAGGCCATCTTCACGAGGCGCTTCCGCGGGATGCCCTTGCACTGTTGTGCGAAATACTTGATGACTTGCTCGTTCCGGGAGAGCTGAGTCATGGAATACTCCTAACTGGTCGATAGGTGGTTACCCGAAGATATGCCGAATCCACGCCAACGCAACTGGCCTAGGTTGCTGCCTTGCGGGAGTGCCTAGCGCTAGGCACCCTCAATCCATCAAGCAAGACGCCCGCCACCCGCCGCGCGGTGATCCTCCAGTGACTGACCGATGGCCTGAGTGTTCGCACCACCTCCCGGATCACCGGGGCCGCCGTGACGACGATTCTCCGACTGGTGGCCGAGGTCGGGGAGTTCTGTGAGGGTTACCAGTACCACCGCCTTCGCCGCCTCTCGACTAAGCGGGTGGAAGCGGACGAGCAGTGGTCGTTCGTGGCCGCGAAAGCCCGGAACACGACCATGGAACGCCAGGGGGATATCTGAACCTTTTGTGCCCTCGATGCCGACAGCAAGATTGTCATCTGCCGGCTCGTTGGGCCGCGGTCGCCGGAGAACACTCGCGCGTTCATCGCGGATCTCGCGGCCCGGGTCGCGAATCGTCTCACGACCGACGGTATTGCCGCCTATCTCGGGGCTGTGCGGAAGGGCTTCGACTTCGCGCGGTGCGACTTCGCTCGGTCGTTGAAGGTGTTCGGGCAATCGCATGAGCAGGGGCCGGCACGGCGGTACTCGCCGCCGGAAGTGATCGGCACCGAGTTCATCCGGCAGAATGGTCGCCCCGACACCGAATTGGTGTCGACTAGCTACGTCGAGCGGTTCAACCTCAACACTCGGCAGAATTGCCGTCGGTTTACTCGATTGTCGAACGGCGTTTCGAAGCAGGCCGAGAAACACGGCCACGCCGTCGCCATGACGTTCTTCGCCCACAACTTTATCCGGGCCCATAGGACCCCGAGCAAGGCGGCGGGCGCCAAAACGACCCCGGCGGTGACTGCGGGGCTGACGGACGGGGTCTGGGCTGGGGGCAGATGGATGCCGAGAGGCTAGTGGGACAGCTCAGGTATGGGCGTGTGGAAAAACATCCACCGTGGTGGATTTGTGATGTGAATTCCCCCGAGGCCCATAAAACCTAGGCAAACTGGTGCATTGCACCGGTGTCGCCCGGGACATAGACTTCTTGGGAATGCCTGAGGACCTCCTTTGGGGGCCATCAGGCAGGTAGGGATGGCTGGCAGGCGTGTTGGCTGAGTGGCTTAAGGCACCGGTCTCAAAAATTGGCAGACGAAAACGGTCCCCTTCAAAGTCCCCCTAGTCTCCTGGGTTCGAATCCCAGCCACGCCGCACCACATCCCTTTTTTGAGCGTCGTTCGGCTACCAGGCTCTTCCGGGTCCACCCCGCGTTCCGGCTCCAAACCGGTCCACGGCCCTCGGAATCCTCGGGAAAACAGGGAATCCATCCCCCTGCCTGCCGTCCGCCGCTCTTTTTTTGTGCTACCCCACGCCAACTAGGCGTGCGCTCTAACGCGTCCAGCAAATCGTAATCGCTTGCAATGCCACGCTTTACGTGGTGAGATTGGAAACGACGATCTATCGTTTACGTCACCAATTTCACAAACTTGCACTGTTTACGCAAGAGTAAGTGTCTACTTACGGGCGTAACGTGGAAATTCGCCTTGCAACGCTAACGCGCTTCCATGTTTAACGCGCCAAGACATCTCGTAGGTTCAGCAACTTCCGAAACATGACATTCGCTAGCACTACCGGGGCGCTTGGTAGTGGGCCCGTTTCACGCAATGGTTTCCAAAGAGGCGTCCGCCTGGGTTAGGACTTCCTCCGACGACCAGGCGTGATCCGTTATACCGGAGGGTGTTCCGGTCCAGCCGTTCCACGTAGGCGGTCGGGACCAGGCTCACGTTGGGTCGACCCACCCGGCGGATTTTCTCGATACAGACCACTACCGGGGCGCTGTATCGCCGGGACGGCCCGGTCTCGTGGGACCGGACTGACCCACCTGCTCAGCGCGGAACCAGGTCCATCCCCCGGGAGATGCGCCGCGCCGTCGCGGCCAGCAATGCGGCGGCATGCTCGATGTCGCTGAGTGCCGCCAATTCGTTCGGCGAGTGCATGTAGCGGAGCGGCACCGAGACCAGCGCGGTGGCAACACCAGCATGTGCCGTGAAGATCGCGTCGGCATCGGTGCCGGTGTACTTCGCGGCTCCCTGCACCGTGAACGGAATCCCCTCCGCAGTCGCGGTCTCCACCAGCAAGTCGAAGAGCACCGGATTGACGGCCGCGCCGCGCGACAGCACCGGGCCGGAGCCGAGCTTCACCTCGCCGTGGCGCTTCTTCTCGATTCCCGGTGAATCGGTGGCATGGGTCACGTCCACCACGATCGCCGCATAGGCCGCGAGCGAGGTGGCCGATGTGCGCGCGCCGCCACCCGTATAGGCGATTTCCTCCTGCGTGGTGGCGACGGCCGTCACCGGCAACTGGGGCCGGTCGGCGGCGAGTCGGCGCAACGCCTCCAGCACCACGAACGCCCCAATCCGGTTGTCGAGCGATCGCGAGACGATCCGGCCATTCGGCAAGCGGGTGACCGTCGAGCCCAGGACACCGGCGTCACCGATCGCCACCAGCGCGAGCGCCTCCTCGCGCGAGGTGGCCCCGATGTCGATCCAGAGATCGTGCGGCTTCGAGAGCTTGTCGCGCTCGACCAGGTCCATCAGGTGGATCGCCTGCTTGCCGATCACTCCCGGGACCGCGCCATTGCGGCCGAGCAGCACGACCCGCTGGCCGACGAAGACCTGCGGATCCCAGCCACCGATCGGCTCGAAGTAGCAGAAGCCATGCTCGTCGACATGGACGAGCATGACCCCGATCTCGTCGATATGCCCGGCGAACATCACCCTGGGCGCGTCGGACGGACCCCCCGCGGGATGGACCGTGGCGAAGGAGTTGCCGCCGACGTCGGCATGCACGTCATCGGCGAAGGCCGCGGCCTCACGCCAGACGCGGGCCGGGGCGCGCTCGAACCCCGAGGGACCGGGGGCGTCGAGCAGACGGGCGAGAAGATCGATCGAGGATTGGTTCATGTGCAGAGTATAGGGTGACAGGTGACCGGTAACCAGTAACCAGTGACCCGGAACCGCACGCAGGTCACCGGTCACTGGTCACTGGTCATTGGTCACTTACCTTTCCGCCCCATGGTCACCCGCTTCCGGACCACCCTCGCCTCCATCTGGACCTGGACCCTCCTCGCCCTCGCCCTGGTGGTGACGCTGCCGTGCGTCCTGCTCTATCGCGCCGTGGCGTGGCCCTGGGACCGCTGGAACTACCGCGGCGGCCGCTGGTTCCGGAACATCGGGCCGTTCGTGGCGTGGGTCACACCGCGCTGGCGCTTCGAGGCCCGTGGGCTCATGCCGGCCGATCCGCGGCACCCGTATGTGGTGGTCTCGAACCACGAGTCGTTCGCCGACATGCTGCTGCTGACCCATCTGCGGTGGGAAATGAAGTGGCTGAGCAAGGTCGAGATCTTCCGGATCCCGTTCCTGGGCTGGCTGCTCTGGGCGGCGATGGACATCGGGGTGAAGCGCGGCCGCGGCATCAGCGCCAAGGACGCGATCAACGAGTGCAAACGGCGCCTCCGGGATCACGTCTCGGTGATGATCTTCCCGGAAGGGACGCGCTCGCCGGACGCGGAGATGCTGCCGTTCAAGGACGGCGCCTTCCGGTTGGCGATCGAGGCGGGCGTGCCCATTCTCCCGCTGGCGCTCTACGGCACGCGCCACGCGATCGCCAAGCATGATTGGCGGATCGGGGCGACGCACGCGATTGTCGAAGTGTTGGCAGCGGAACCGACCGTGGGGCTGACCCAGGCCGACGTCCCGGCGTTGCGGGAGCGGGTACGAGAGCGGATCCGGGTGGCGCGGGACCGGCTGCGCGACGAACTGGCGCGCGAGCCGCTGCCGCCGGACTAGCCGCGCCGGGCGACTCGCACGGCGCGCAACCCCGGCAACACCACCGCGAGGGTGGCCAGCAACCAGAGCCCGAGCATCGGCCAGCGCCAAGTCGGCCGCTGGTCAACCTTCCCGACAAACAAGACGATCAGCGCCACCGCATCCACCGCGACGACGCCGATCACCATCCTGAGCACCGCGGCGCGAATCAGCGCCACCCGATCCTCGCTCATCGTTGGGCGAAGACCGTCGCCTTCCCCTTCGCATCGAAGGCATACACCGTGTAGCGCTGGGGCGTGCCCTGCTCCATCCCCGGCGACCCGACCGGCATGCCCGGCACGGCGATGCCCTTCACGCCCGCCGGCTTCGTCTCGATGAGCTTCTTGATCAGCTCGGCCGGGACGTGCCCCTCGATGACATAGCCGTTGATGAAGGCCGTGTGACACGAGGACAGCTCGGCGGTCACCCCGTTGGCGCGCTTCAGCGCGGTGAACTCCTCGCGCGCTTCGACGGTGACGGTGAAGCCCTTGGTCTTCAGGTAGTCCACCCACGACTGACAGCAACCGCAAAGCGGTGACTTGACCACCCGGATCGCGAGGGGGGCGGGGGCCGGTGCGCGCGTGGCCGCGGCCACGGAACCAGCGCCGATGAGGAGCAGGAGTGCAGGGAGGAGGGAGCGGAGGCGCATGGGGATGCTCGTCAATGAGGAGTCGTAAGTCGTAGGTCGTAAGTCGTAGGTCGTAAGGTATATCACGAGTCGTAGGTCGGAGGCCTTGGGAGACCAGCGACCTACGACCTATGACCTACGACCTACGACCACTCAACCTCTCAATCCCTGACCAGAATCAGGAACTTGCCGCCATCCCAGAACTCCGGCGACGAGATGTGCAGGTCGCCCTTCACCTTGCCGTTCGACATCACGGTCGAGGAGAGGAAGGACGCGCTCTGCCGGGTCACGATGCGGTACTCCTTGTTCGGCTCCGGCACCGTGAGCACCGTGTCCCGACGGCGATCGAGGCGCTGGAAGAGCTCCGGCTTGAGGTCACGCGCCGGCTGCAACGTCTTGCTGCCGAAGACCAGGAACTTGCTCCCTTCCGTCACCAGGATGCCGCGCTTGAGCAGCTCCTCCTTGGTGCCGACGGCGTAGTACACCACGTGGCTCTCGTCGATCACGCGGACGAGGGTGTCCTGCACCGCGATCTTCTCGGTCGTCAGCTGGGCCGTCGTCTGGTTCAGCGTGTCGACCTTGGAGGTCAGGCTGGCGATCTGGATCTTCTGCTCGGTGATCATCGCCTCCTGCTCCCGTGCCGCGTTGCGGAGGTCGTCGATCGACTTCTGGAACGTCTCCAGCTGCGCGACGAGCTTCTTCCGCTCGGACGAGAGCCCGCCAATCTTCTTCTTCTGGGCCTCGATCTGCTGCTCGGCGGCGTCGAGGCGAGCAATCACCTCGCGCACCTTGCCGAGCAGGACGGCGCGCTCTTCGGCGCGGCCCGCGAGCGGGCGATCGCCCCCGGCCACCGGCGAGACGCCCAGCGCCTTGACGCGGGCCAGGTCGGTGTTGATCTCGGTGACCATCTGCGTGGCGGCCAGCACATCGGCCACGAGGGAGTCCTTCTGTTCGGTGACCCGTTGCTGTTCGAGCACGAGCTGATCGTACGACTTCTTGCTGACGCACCCGCTCAGTGCAACGACGGCCGCAACGGCCAGCCAGATCTTCCGCATGGCAACATCCTCTGTAAGGTGAACGACGGGGGGGACGCCCCGCGGGCGGAACGATGCACAGATGGACGCTGGCGGGCCAGCCCCCGGGGGGGGCAGATTCCGGAGTTGCCCCTTTCCCGGAACCGCCATGCGCCGTGCCCTGCCCCTGCTGATTGCCCTGATTCTGACCCTCCCCGGCGCCGCCCCGGCGCAGGCACGGGGCCCCCGGACCGCGACCTTTCTGCACTTCAACGACGTCTACGAGATCGCCGCGATCGATGGCGGGAAGATCGGTGGCTTGGCCCGCGTGGCGACCCTCGCCCATCAGCTCCGGCGCACCGTGCCGGGGGTCGTCACCACCCTCGGCGGTGACTTTCTCTCCCCGTCGGCCCTCGGATTGGCCGAGATTGGCGGACAGCGGCTCGCCGGCCGCCAGATGGTGTCGGTCCTCAACGGCGTCGGCGTGAGCTGGGCGACCCTCGGCAACCACGAGTTCGACGTCCGTGAGGCCGAGTTCCGCGCCCGGATGGCAGAAGCCCGCTTCCCGGTGGTGATCGCCAACGTCGTGGACAGCAGCGGGAAGCGCTTCCCCAACACCGTCGCGAGCACGGTGCTCCGGGTGCGCACTCCGGGCGGATCGCTGCGGGTGGGCCTCGTTGGCGTGGTGCTCCGCGACAATGCCCCGGCGTGGGCCCACTTCGAGGAACCGCTGGCCGCCGCCACTCGCGAGGTCGCCGCGCTCGCGGACAGCAACGTCGACGTGATCATCGCCCTGACCCACCAGACGCTTGCCGCCGACCAGGAACTGGCCGAACGGCTCCCCCAGATCGCGCTGATCATGGGCGGTCACGAGCACGAGAATTATCTGATCCGCCGCGGACCACACTTCACCCCGATCGTGAAGGCCGATGCCAATGTGCGCAGCGTCGCGCTGGTGCGGCTGACCGTGGCCGGACGCGGCGCCCGGCCGGTGGTCGATGTGCGCTTCGTGCCGATCGATTCGTCCACGCGCGAGGATCCGGTGGTTGCGCGTGCGGTGGCGGTCTGGGTGGCCCGCGGCGACTCCGCCTATCGGGCGGCCGGAATGGACCCGACGGCCACGGTCACCAAGCTGACGGAAGCGCTCGATGGTCGCGAGGCCACCGTGCGCGTCCGACCGGGGCGGCTCACCACGGTGATCGCCGAGGCACTGCGCGCCGAAGTGCCGGGGGCGGAGGTGGGGCTGATGAATGGCGGCTCGATCCGGATCGACGACGTCATCGCCCCGGGGCCGATCACCCAGTATGACGTGATCCGCATCCTCCCCTTCGGCGGCCGGGTGAGCGGAACGACGATGACCGGCGCACTGCTTGAGCGGGTGTTGCAGCAGGGCGAGACCAATCGCGGCACGGGCGGCTATCTCCACCCGGTCGGCGTGACCCATGAGGGCGGCCGGTGGCTGGTCGGCGGTAGCGCGATCGATCCGGCCCGCCACTATGCGGTCGCAACCACTGACTTCCTTCTGACCGGCAAGGAGAAGGGCCTCGACTACCTTGCCCCCGGGAGCGCCGGCCTCGGCCCGATCACCAATTACCGCGACATTCGCCAGGCCGTGATCGATCGGCTCCGTGCCGTGTACGGCGCACCATGAGACCCATTCCACCCATCCCCCGGACGACGATGCGACCGACCGCTGCTTCCCTGCTCGTTCTCGCGCTGGCGGTGACCGCCTGCGCGCCGCCGGCGCCGCGCACCATGCCGGGCGCGATGGTCACCCCATCGGCCACACCCGAGCGCATCATCGCGCCCTCGGTGCCGACACTCGACGGCATGCCCGCCGCGGTTCGCGTCGGCTTCACCGTGCACGTCTCGGGGATGGTCCCGGTCGACTCGGCCGGCCGCCTCGTCGGCACCGACCTGAATGGTCAGGTCCGCCAGGCGCTCGGCAACTTCATCACCGTGGTGCGCGCCGCGCGCGGGGTCCCCGGCGACGTGGTCCGCCTGACCGTCTACCTCCGCGACCCCTCGACCGAGGCGGTCGAGACCGTTCGGACCGCGGTGTTGGACATCCTGGGGAAGGAGTCGCCGCCGGCGCTGACCGTGGTCGGGATGAGCGCACTCCCCGAGGCCACGATGCGGGTGATGATCGAGGGGACGGCCCAGCTGCGGAGTGAGTTTCCGGATCGGGCGAGACGGCCGTAGGGGAGAAGCGAGAAGGGAGAAGCGAGAAGCGTGGCCCAGCGGAGAGATCTTCCCGCCGAGCCACGCTTCTCGCTTCTCGCATCTCGCTTCTCGCTACACCCCCGGCGCCTGCCACAACTCCACCCGATTCCCTTCCGGGTCATCGAGCCAGGCGAAGTCGCCGTCGACGGTTTCCTGGCGTTCGGCGAGGGTGACGCCGAGTTCGCCGAGCTGTTCGGTGAGGGCGTCGAGATCGTTCACGTACCAGGTGATCTCGACCTGGCGCCGGTCGTGGGCAAGTGGATGCTTGGCCTGATGGATCGAAAAGGAAAGCCCGCCGAAATCGCACCACCACTCGTGGCTGCCGGGTTCGCGGGTGAAGAAGAGTCCGAGATGGCGCTCGTACCAGTGCGCGAGGGAATCCGCATTGTCGGCGAAGAGGACGATCCCCCCGATGCCGACGACCTTCTGTCGCTCCATCTGCGATCTCCGAAGAAAGGAAGAAACGAGCGTGGGCTGCCCTGCGGTTACCAGCCCCGGCTGTTGCACAGCGCGATGATCTGCGCGGTGTGATGCTGACCATGCCAGGCGTAGAGCGCCAGGGTATGGCCAAGGGTGAAGGTCTTGTTGTACTCGGGGTGCACAAAGGTGCGGTGCAAGGCCGCGTCGTCAAGGGTGGACAGCAGCATCCCCCAGCGAACGTGGAGTCCCTCGAGCATCTCCAGCGACGGCGCCACCGTGAGGTGGGTCGAATCAGGGAGCTTGGCGAACGCCTCCTGCGAATAGGGGCGAATGACCGGGTTCTCCTCGGTCAGCGCCAACTTGAAGCGCAGGTAGGCGTTGAGGTGGGAGTCGGCCAGATGGTGGACGATCTGGCGCACCGTCCAGCCCCCATCGCGGTACGGGGTGTCGAGTGCGGCATCGTCGAGGCCGGAGACGGTGGCCCGGAGCGCGCGCGGCAGTTCGGCGATCGCGCCGCGCCACATCGCCACGAGATGGTCGTCCCACCCGGTGGGCGCGACGAAGGGTCCGATGGGATAGCGTGGGTCACTCATGGCGACATTTCTCTCCAGACCAGTGGTCGTCGAAGGCAATCAGGGTGATGCCGCGCCAGCCGGTGGCGTGCATTGCCGCCCAGCCGTGGTCGCGGGTGAGCGTCGTGGCGCGGCCGGAGGACTGCTTCGGATACGCCACCCAGAGCGTGCCACCAGCCACGAGCGCCTTGAGCGCCGTCGGTAGACGGCGGACGAGTGCCTCGGCCGTGAGGGCGTAGAGGACCACCACGTCGGCATTTGCGGTTGCCGCGCGACCGACGCGTTCGACACCGGCGGGCAGCGTGGCGAAGGTCGCGCGCGCCGCCGTGTCGGCATCGAGCACCAGCAGCCGCTGGCCGGCCCGCAATCCCATCTTCGCCACCGTCGGCCGCGTCGAATTGGTGGCGACACGAGCTGGTTGGTCGCTGCGCAACATGTCGAGTGTCTTGGCGAGCCGTCGGGCGCGCGTCTCTGCCTTCTTGGCGGTGAGCAGCGCCTCGATGTGTTCCCGCTGATGGGTATAGGCGAGCGCGCTGAACGCCTTGCGCAGCGCCGGTTCCGCTCGGAGCGCCGCTCGCAGGTCGGGCGGTTCGGCCAGGGGCGGACGGGGCGATGTCATGCGGGGAGCGGGCGGCCGGTCATCGGGCGCATCCACATCAGAGGGTGATCTGAATGCCGGAGGTGAAGAGGCGGTCAGTCGAGAGGAAGCCCGGTTGCGGCAAGCCGTCGTAGCGAATCACGTAGCTCAGCTTGACGCCGACCTCCTTGGTGATCGGCGCCACGACGGTGCTCTCGGTGTTGATGCGCAGGTCTTCCCGGTCCCGAAAGTTCGGCAGCAACTCGACCGATTGTGCGAACGACGCCTTGGCGCCGAGCTTCTGGGTGTACGACGTCGCGGCTCGCCCACCGAGGAAGTCCTGGTTGGGCCGGCTGACCGGATCGACCGAGCGCTGCGCGGTGACCGAGACGCCGCCCTCAAGCAACCAGCGGTGGCGTGGGTCGGCATGCAGCAATGCGGTGAGCCCGGTGTTGGTCGCGATCCGCGAGGCCAGACCGGCGAAGACGTTTCGTTCGTAGTTCACCTGTGCGTAGAGGCCGAAGGTGGCCTGCAGGGCATAATCCGATCGGAGCTGGGCCCGGTACAATGAGGTGACGGTCTTCCCCTTGCTGCGGCCATGGACCAGCGAGAACTGCTGCGACACGGTCACGACACCGATCTTGGCGCTGATCCGGTTGCCAAGGTTGAGCGTCTGGACCGACGAGTTCCCGGCGGTGCTGACGTAGCCGAGGTCGCCGGTGAACTTGATGATGCTGGGGGTCTTCGGCTTGGGTGCCGGAGGGGGAGTCGCCGGCGGAGTCGTGGCCGGTGGCGGCTGCGTGACGACCTGCGCGACCAGCCCTGCCGGGAGCAGGGCGAGGAGCAGAGCGCAGGAGGCCGGATGCAGCATGAGACGTCTCCAGTGGGTACGGCACAGGAGGAGGGCGCCCGCGACCAGCCAGGCGCCCGGATCTCCAGAAAGTAACCCACCTCGGGGTTGGGCGCCGACTAGGCCCCGCGGGCGAAGACGATGAAATCGGTCGAGATTGGCGTCCCCTCTTCCTGGCGAATGCCGAGCATCACCTGGCCGCGGTGATACATCCCGTGCAGGCAGACGTGGTGCAGGATCTCGGCGACAGTGTTGTCGAACCGTTCGCCGCGGGTATTGGCGTAGCTGATCACCCGCTCGCCATCACCATCGTCGAGGGCGCCCTGCATCGTCACGAACTCGGCATGATTGGTGGCCGCGAGCTGGCGGCATTCTTCCAGCGAGAGCGTGGGCCACACCAGCACATCGCCGCTCCGGCCGGCAATCCGGGCCAGCCACACCGCCTCGGCACCGAGGACGTGGGCGTAGAGGCGCAACAGCTCGGCGTCGGGCATGGGGAGCGTCGCCAGCGCGTCCGCGGTGCGAACGTCGGCCCAGATCAGGTGGTCGAGCAAGCGGGTGAGCATCGCGGCAATCTCTCCGGAAGGCTATTGAGGGGGGATGCCGACGACGGCAATCCGCGCAGCATTGACCGGATCGATCTCGTGCAGCTTTGACCCGACCGTGCGGCAAAGGACGGCAGACGTGCCCGCCGGGCGACCGCAGGCGAGATCGTACTGCGTCCCGTCGAGGAAGCCGTCGAGCACCAGCCCGCCAAAGTCGGCAGCTCGCCAGACGAGAGACCCGGCGCCTTCGAAGTCGAGTCGACTGGTGGCGCCGGTGGTGCCGCCGTGCAGCGAGGAGAACTGCGTGCGGTGCATCGCGATGTCACGGGCGTTGCCAAAGCCGGCGAGCGCGACCGGCGTCGGGCCGATCGTCGCGACGAGCGCAGGATCGGCCATGGACGACCCCTTCCCCCAACACCAGACCCCGCCCTGCACGGCGAGGCCGCAGACGGTCGCTTGGCGATCGTCGAAGGCGATGTCGGCGAAGCGGACCGCGGTATTGACGACGGCAGGGCGCGCGTTGGCGATCCCGAGCGGCTGGCCCGCTTTGCCGAAGTCATTCCTCCCCCAGCACCATGCGACACCCTCCGCGGTGAGGCCACAGCCGGTGTCGAATCCGAGGCGAATGCTCGCGAACGGCTGGGTGGTGGAGATGGCCGTCGGCGGGATGTCGGCACTCGATGCAGCCGGGGCGTCGAGGCGATTGTCGCTATTGTTGCGCCCCCAGCACCATCCCTGACCCGTTGCCGAAAGGCCGCAATATGACGCCGAGCCAAACGCGCCTCCCGTGAGTCCATGCAATGCGGGGTATGCCCCGGCGACCTCGTCGAAGGTCGAGAAGCTGCCGTCGGCCGCACGCGTGAAGCACCAGAGCCGTCCCGATTCGGCAACGGCGCAACCGCGCGACGCCACCGAGCTCACGACTTCGGTGAAGTGGGTTGTGCCTGGCGCGACCACGCGCGCCGGCGGGTTCGCGGTGCCGAAGCCTGGATGAGCGCCACAGGAGAGGATGCCTCCGGAATCCACGACGCAATAGTTGCCGACGTCACCGGTCAGCGAACGGATGGCGAGGCTCGACCCCGTGGCGGTGAGCTGAGCGGAGGGCAGATCGCCGACCTGTGCCAGGAGGCGCTGTGTCCCGAGGACGGCGCCGAGCCGCCACCAGGTCCGTGCGATGCCATCGTCATCGGTGACGACCGTTGCAGGTTCCGGAACCGCATAGGCGTCGGTGGTGCTGAAGGTGACCGTCTCGCCCGGGATGGGGACACCCGAGGGGTCGGTGACGCGGACGACGACCTCATTGTCGAGGCGGTAGCCTGGCGTCCCGGTCTGCCCCGAGCCGCTCACGACCTGCACGGCGGTGGCCACCGGGGGCGCGACAACAGGGTCCTCGGCACAGCCGAGGACCGCGAGGAAGACGCACGCCAAGAGGTACGGCGAGTGGCGCATGTGGTACCAGCGCGAGAGGGGTGAGAACTGCTTCTCCTTTACGATACCCCTCGCACGCGCCCCCCGCCACAGCTGGCGGGGAGCCGGTCCGTCAGACTCAGACCACGTTCCAGCCGGCACGATACGGCCGGGTCAGATACTGGTTGGCGCCGACCTGATTGGTGAAGGCCATCTTCGCCCCGTCGTACTGCAGCTTCTGCGGCCCCTGATTGAGGGCGGCGGCGTGACGCACCGCCGCCACGCCGAGGTGCATCGTCTCGACCAGCTTGGCGGCATACTCGATCGGCGACGAGGCGACGTCGGTGCCCTTGATCGCATTGACCCAGTTCATCTCGTGCGACGTCGTGACGCGGCGTTCGGTCTTGGGGACCTTCTTGGCCTCTTCCATGAGGGCCGCGGGGAAGAGCTGTGGCTTGGCGCCGTAGGTCTGGTGCACCAACACGCCCTTCTCGCCGACGATGAAGACGCCACCCTCGGTCACGTACTTGAATTCGTCGGGGAGCGCGGCCGGCCGCGGCGCCATGAGGCCGCCGTCATACCAGAACATCTTGAAGGCGGGGCGCGTCGGCGTGGCCGCGAACTCCCATTGCACGTTGGTCGCCATCGGAAACGAGGCGGCGTTGGCGCGCGGTCCGCCAAACGGCGTCGACGATCCCTCGACCGTGGTGGGGTAGTCGAGGCCGAGCGCGTAGAAGGGGCCGTCGACGAGGTGGGCGCCCATGTCGCCGAGCGCGCCGCCGCCGAAGTCGAGCCAGCCGCGCCAGGTAAACGGATGATAGATCGGGTGATACGGGATCTCGGGGACGGGGCCGAGGTAGAGGTCCCAGTTCAGTGCATCGGGCTTGACGACGTTGGCCGACATGCCGTTTGCGAGGATGTTGTTGATGGTGCCCTGGCTCCACTGCGAGCCCGGCGCCGGCATCGGCGGCATCTTCGCCCCTTCCGCGATCGGCCGCGGCACGGCCTGCGGCCAGTAGCCGAGCGGGCGGTCGGTGTAGATGTGCACTTCCTTGACCGCGCCGATCAGCCCGGCCTGGATCCATTCGCGAATCAGGCGGGTGTCCTCGCGCGAGTGACCCTGGTTGCCCATCTGTGTCACCACGCCGCTCGACGCCGCCACCTTGGCAAGCATCCGCGCCTCGGCCACCGTGGCGCAGAGCGGCTTCTGGACATAGACCGCCTTCTTCAGCTCCATCGCCGCCTTGGCCACTACCGCGTGGGTGTGGTCGGGCGTCGCGATGATGACGCCGTCGATCCCCTTCTCCTTGTCGAGCATCTCGCGGAAGTCGGCATAACGGCGCGCCTTGGCATGCGCGAGGTGCAGCTTGTTCGGCGTGCCGTCGCGGTTGACCGCCGGTCCGACGCGCCGATCGACGTAATCGAAGTCGACGTCCGCGACCGCGATCAGGTTCTCGGAGAGGATCTGCGTCGTGTTGCTGGCGCCCATCCCGCCAGCGCCGACGACGGCGATGTTGGCGATGTCGCTCGGCGCCGTGAAGCCCTGGCCACCGAGCACATGACGCGGCACGATCATGGCGCTCGCGGCCGCGGCCCCGGACGTGGCGATGAAATCACGACGATTGACCTTGCGACGCGACATGAGCGGCCCTGGCGTTGAGAGTGTCGAAGATGTGGCGGGATTGGCGAGGAATGTACATCGCCGCCGACGGCTTGGGGGAGGCCCCGGCACGCAGGGGCCGGATTCCGTAGGGGGCGACGCATGCGTCGCCCCCCGCGAAAATCAGCGCCCGGCGCGCAGATCGTCGATCAGGTTGGCCAGACGATCAGACGGCACGACCCCCTGTGCCAGGCGCGGCGAGCCGCCACCCTTGCCGCCGTGCGCTGCGATCGTGGCCTTCAGCAGCGCCCCGACGTCCACCCCGCTGTCGGCACTGCTGCCGAGCACGACCGACGGCGTCGAGACGAGGATCAGGACGGCCTTCGGTTCGGCCGCCACCGCCTGCGCCATCGCCTTGAGCAGTGCCGCTGATTCGGTGGTGGCGTGGTGCACCACGTGGCGGACCCCAACGGCATCGGGCGTGGCCGCGTCCAGGAGGGCGCGTACCCGGTGCACCGCGAGCTCCGCCTCGAGCGCCGCAAGCTGCGCCCGCAGCGCCTGCAACTCCTCCTGCCGTTTCGGGATGAGCGCCGCGAGCTCCGCCTCCGCGCACGAAAGCGTTCGCGCCAACGTCGCCACCAGGGCGTCGCGCTCGGCGAGGTGTGCCAGCACTCGTCCACCCGCGAGGAAGCCGACGCGCAGATGGCCGCGCAGCTTCTCGACGCCGGTCAGCACGATCGGACCGATCGCCGCCGTGCTCGCGACGTGGGTGCCACCACACGCGCTCCGATCAAGGCCCGCGATCGTGACGACCCGCAACTCCCCCTCTCGCGGCGGTGCCTTGCGGAGCCCGGCAACGACGGCACCGGCCGCCTGCTCGAATGTGACCACCACGGGCAGTGCCGCGCGGATTGCGGCCTGGGCGCGTGCGGCCAGTTCGGCGAGCTGCGTGTCTGTCCCGTTCGCGACGGCGAATTCGATGGTGGAGTGATCCGCCCCGAAATGCACCGACGCCGTCTCCCACCCGAACGTATCGGCCGCGATGGCCGAGAGGAGATGCTGTGCGGTGTGCTGCTCCATGTGATCGATGCGCCGAGCGGCGTCCACGGTCCCGCGCACCTCGCCGAGTGGCAGCGGCGCGGCGAGGACGTGAATGATCCGCACGTCGTCGTCGAGCACATCGATCACCGGAACGCCGCTCAGCATCCCGGTATCGTGCGGTTGCCCACCGGACGTGGGATAGAAGGCCGTCTGGTCGAGGATGACACGCGTCATGTCGCCGTCGTGATCGACGACGGTTGCGGCGAAGTCGAGAAGGGTGGCGTCGGTGTAGTAGAGGCGGGTGGTCATTGTTGGGATGTCGGTTGAAAGTCGTAGGTCGTAAGTCGTAGGTCGTAGGTCCTTCAGGATGGTGTTTCGCTGGTGATCGCAGGCTCTGACCGAATTCGACTTACGACTTACGACTTATGACCGATGACTAACGACTCATGACTTACGACTCCACCACCCCGCGGCACCAAGTTCATCCCGAACATCGTCCCGCGTCCCGGAATGTTGCGGAAAGTGGCGAGCGTGCGGAGTGGCTCTTGTTGTGGATCGCGCGCGCCGGTCAGCTGATCGGTGGTGGTGACCACGCAACGCCCGCAGGGCTTTACGGCGTCCAGTGTGAGCTCGCCCACATGGAGCTCCGTCCAGCCGTCTTCGCTCCATGCCGGGGCACCGGCGAAGACGAGATTGGGGCGAAAGCTCGCCATCGGCACGGGATGCTCGAGGCGACGGTTGAGATCGTCGAGCGATTCCTGGAGGACGCCGAGCATCGGGTAGCCATCGGTGAACGCCGTCTCGGCCTCGGGGCGTGGTGAGTACTTCGGGTCGAGCCGGCGCGTGGCCTCGCCCCCGAAGTGCACCAGCCGGCACGGGTGGCCGACGACGGCCGAGAACCACCGCGCGGCGCTTTCCCCCTGATCGGTGGCGGTGACCTGATCATCCCAGATCGTCACGTCGCGCGAGGCGCCCTGCGGATCGAGCTCCAGGACGAGGGGCTCGTGACGCGCGGCTTCCACCGTCAGCGTGGTCCCGTCGAACGTCGGCGTGAGCGTGGCGAGGATCGCCGCTTCGCGCTGCGAGACGAAGCGATCGTTGCTGTCGACGACCAGGAACCGACGGTCGCCGACGATGCCGAGCGCGTCCACCGCGGCCGTCGTGAGCGCATGGCCGCGGCAACCCTTGATGGGGTAGCGGTGGATCGAGACGAGGTGCATGGATGGATGATAGTTGGGGGGTGGGTCGTAAGTCGTAAGTCGTAAGTCGTAAGTCTTAAGTCGTAGGTCGTAAGTCATACACCCGATATCGTACCCAGGCGTCCGGGATCGGAGGTGGGCCTCGCGGGACCTACGACCTACGACTTAAGACTTACGACATAGGACCTACGACTCCTTGCTACATTTGATGCTTCCTCAACCCCGACCGACCATGCGCCTCGCACCCCTGCTCCTGCTGTCGGGCCTCTTCGGCCATCCCGTCCCCGCCCAGCAACACCACCTCCTCCCGGTCCCGGCGTCGGTGACGATGGGGGCGGGATACCTGACGCTCGATTCGAGCTTCTCGGCGGCGATCACCGGCTTCCGCGATCCCCGGCTGGAGCGGGCGGTGCAGCGGACGATGCGGCGACTCGAAGGGCGGATGGTGGTGGCGTTGCCTCGGGAGATCGGCCGCGTGGCGCCGGCCAAGGGGTTGATCGTGCAGGTGCTGCGCGCGTCGCCGGCCGTGCCGGCGCTCGACGACGATGAGTCGTACCGCCTGGAGGTGACCAAGCAGACCGCCACCTTGACGGCCACCACGGTGGTCGGGGCGATCCGCGGCCTCGAGACCTTCCTCCAGCTCTATCAGCAGGATGCCAACGGTGCCGCGTTGCAGATGGCGACGATCAGTGATGCGCCGCGCTTCCGCTGGCGGGGCGTGCTGGTCGACGCGGGGCGCCACTTCATCCCGGTCGACGTGATCACGCGGACCATCGACGGGATGGCGATGGCGAAGTTGAACGTGCTCCACTGGCACCTGAGCGAGGACCAGGGCTTCCGGATCGAGGTCAAGGCATTCCCGAAGCTTCATGAACTCGGTTCCGACGGCGACTACTACACGCAGGCGCAGGTCAAAGCCGTGGTGGCCTATGCCGCCGATCGCGGCATCCGCGTGGTGCCGGAGTTCGACATGCCGGGCCACATGACGGCGTGGTTCGTCGGGCACCCGGAATTGGCCAGCGGCAAGGGCCCCTATCAGATCGACCGGAAGTGGGGCGTGTCGCACCCGGCGATCAACCCGACCGTCGAGAGTACCTACCGCTTCCTTGACACCTTCATCGGCGAGATGGTCACGCTCTTCCCCGACAAGTCGTGGCACATCGGTGGCGACGAGGTCGAGCCCACCGAGTGGAAGGCCAACCCGACCATCCAGTCGTGGATGAAGGCGAACCGGATCGCCGACGCGCATGCGCTGCAGACCCACTTCAACACCCGGCTCTTCGCGATCCTCAAGCGGCATGGCCGCCAGCCGGTCGGCTGGGACGAGATTCTCGCTCCCAATCTCCCGGCCGGCGCGGTGATCCAGTCGTGGCGCGGCACCAACTACCTGATCACCGCGGCGAAGCAGGGCCGGCAGGCCATCCTCTCCGCGCCCTACTATCTCGACCACATCAAGACCACCACCGAGATGTACCTGAGCGATCCGCTCCCGGCAGGCCACGACCTCACCGCCGCACAGCAAGCACTGGTGCTCGGCGGCGAGGCCTGCATGTGGGGAGAGTACGTGACGCGCGAGACGATCGACTCCCGACTCTGGCCGCGGCTCGCCGGCGTTGCAGAACGCTTCTGGTCGCCCGCCTCGGTGCGTGACGTCCCGGACATGTACCGTCGGCTGGAGGACTTCTCGCGGCGCCTCGAGGAGGTCGGGCCCGTGCATGAGTCGCACACGGCCAGGATGGTGCGCCGCTTTGCCGAGGGGAGCGACGCCGCCACCCTGACGGCGCTGCTGGACTACGCGCGCCCGCGCGGCTTCGCGGGGCGCGGCACCAACCAGTTCTCGCCCCTCACTCGGCTGATCGACGCAGCCCGCCCAGATCCCTGGAACGGCTGGCGGATGACCGCACTTGCCGAGCGTGCGGTGCAGGGTGACACCACGGCCGCGCGGGAGCTGGCAGCGCACTTCCGTACCATGCAGGGTTTCGCACCCGCCCTTAACGCGATGGCACCGACCACGCCGATGGCGATTGACGGCATGGCGGTGGCCAATGCCCTCGCCACCCTCGGTACGCTTGGTCTCGACGTCCTCGAATGGCGCACCAAGGACGTGACGCGCACAGGGGGCTGGGCCAACGACGCCGATGCCAAGCTGAAGACCATCGAAGGGAAGACCTTCGGATTGCTGCGGCCGGTGGGCGCGGAGGCGGTAAGGAGACTGCTGACGCGGTAGGGGGATGATCGATGAGACCAACCCAGGGAGCGGGGACATCGGTAGGTGTTGCCCCCGCCCCGGCTCGGCCGTAACCTTCTCCTGTTCCCCTCCCTCTTCTTTTCCTCCGAGGCCAGCCGATGTTTCGACGCGCGCCTGCTCGCGTGCTCGCTTCCTGCGCCGTGGCGATGGTTGCCGGTGCGGCAACCGCCCACGCCCAACACGACATGAGCGCCATGCATGCCACCCTGAACACCCTGACCGCCGCCGAGAAGCAGGCGGGGTGGACGCTGCTGTTCGACGGGAAGAGCATGAAGGGATGGCACCTCTACCAGAAGCCGGGGCAGACCACGGGGTGGGAGGCGAAGGACGGCGTGATGGTGAAGACTGCCACCACCGGCGACATCATGAGCGACCGCCAGTTCGATTCCTTCGAGTTGACGTTGGAGTGGAAGATCGAGTCCAAGGGAAACAGCGGGATCTTCTTCTGGGCCACTGAAGGGACGGAGGTCGTCTACCAGAACGCTCCCGAGATCCAGGTGCTCGACAATATCGGCCATCGTGACGGCCTCTCGCCGCTCACCTCGGCCGGCGCGCTCTACGGCCTCGCTCCCGCCTCGCCCGACCTCGTCAAGCCGCTCGGCGAGTGGAACTCCATGCGGATCATGACCCACGGCTCGATCGTCGAGACCTGGTTCAACGGCACGAAGATCGCCGACCAGGTCGACTTCGACTCGCGCGCATTCAAGGAAGCAGTGAGCAAGACCAAGTTCGCCCAGTGGCCCACCTACGGCCTCGCGCGGAAGGGAAGCATCGGCCTGCAGGAGCACGGCAACACCATCTGGTACCGCAACATCAAGATCCGGGAGATCAAGTGAGCACACGCCTCCGACTCCAAATCATGATGTTCCTCCAGTACTTCATCTGGGGGAGCTGGGCTGTCACCCTCGGCACCTACCTTGGGCAGACGCTCAAGTTTGACGGGGCGCAGATCGGCCTGATGTACGGCACCACCGCGATCGCCGCGATCGTGACGCCGTTCGGCCTCGGCACCATCGCCGACCGCTTCCTCCCTACCGAGAAGATGCTCGCCGCCCTCCACCTGATCGGGGCGGCGCTGCTCTATTATGTCTCGACGTTGAGCACCTTCGACGCGATGTACATCGGGATGCTCCTCTACGCCCTCTGCTACATGCCGACGCTCGCGCTCACCAATTCCCTCTCGATGAGCCACCTGAAGAACCCGGCCGCCGAGTTCGGATCGATCCGCGTCCTGGGCACGATCGGCTGGATCGCCGTGGGACTGCTGCTCGGCAAGCTCGGCGTCGACGCCACGGCCACCCCGATTCGCATCGCCGCGATGGCCTCGGTGGCCCTCGGCCTCTTCTCGTTCCTGCTGCCGCACACGCCGCCGCCGAGCAAGGGAAAGCCCTTCTCGTGGCGCGATGCCGCCGGCATTGATGCCCTTGCCCTGATGAAGGACCGATCGTTCACCGTCTTCCTGTTCGGCTCGTTCCTGCTCTGCATTCCGCTGCAGTTCTATTACGCCTTCGCCAATCCGTTCCTCAACGAGATCGGGGTGGCGAGCGCCGCGGGCAAGATGACGATGGGCCAGATGAGCGAAGTCTTCTTCATGCTCTTCATCGGCGTCCTGCTCCGGAAGCACGGCATCAAGACCATCCTGCTGGTGGCGATGGTCGCCTGGGCCGTGCGCTACTACGCCTTCGCCTACGGCAACGCCGACAGCAAGGTGTGGATGCTGTATGCCGGCCTGCTGCTGCACGGCGTCTGCTACGACTTCTTCTTCGTCTCCGGCCAGATCTACGTCGACCAGCAGGCGGGCCCCAAGGTCCGCGCCGCGGCACAGGGATTCATCGCCCTGGTGACCCTCGGCTTCGGCAACTTCGCCGGCTCCTGGCTCTCGGGCCGAATCGTCGATGCCCACAAGCTCGCCGACGGCACGCACGACTGGACTGCGATCTGGAAGGTCCCGGCGATAGGTGCGGCGGTGATCTTCTTGATCTTTGCGGTGGCGTTCAAGCCGAAGACGGTCGTCGAGGCACATTGACGAGAAGCGAGAAGCGAGAAGCGAGAAGCGTGGCCCAGCGGTGAGATCTGTCCGCCTCCCCACGCTTCTCGCTTCTCGCTTCTCGCTTCTCCTTTCTCGGAGCTCCCCATGCCCACCCGCCGCTCTCTCCTGAAGTCCGCTGCCGCCGTCGGCGCCGCCTTCCACATCGTCCCCCGGCACGTGCTCGGGCGCGGTTTCACGGCGCCGAGCGACACGGTGCGGCTGGCGGCGATCGGGATCGGCGGCAAGGGCGAATCCGACATCACCGAGATGGTGAAGGCTGGCGCGTCGGTCGCAGCGCTCTGTGACGTCGATTGGCGCTCGGGGGCGAAGTCGTTTGCGCGCTACCCCGATGCCAAGCAATTCAAGGACTACCGCGAGATGCTCGCGAAGATGGGCAACGAGATCGACGCCGTGTCGGTCTCGACGCCGGACCACACGCACGCCGTGGCGACGATGGCGGCACTCAAGCTCAACAAGCCGGTCTTCACCCAGAAGCCGATGACGCGGACGATGCACGAAGTCCGCAGCCTGGTGGCCGAGGCGAAGGTGCGCGGCGTCGCGACGCAGATGGGCAACCAGTTCCATGCCGGGGCCGGCACGCGGGTCATTCGCGAGGCGTACGAGGCCGGGTTGATCGGCGAGATCCGCGAGATCCACTACTGGACCAATCGCCCGGTGTGGCCGCAGGGACTCGACCGGCCGACCGAGGCGCACAACCCGCATCCGACCTTCGACTGGGATCTCTGGCAGGGTCCGGCCGCCGAACGGCCCTACTCACCGGTGTATGCGCCGTTCAAGTGGCGCGGCTGGTGGGATTACGGCACCGGCGCGCTCGGCGACATCGCCTGCCACGCCATGGATGCCGCCTTCTGGGCCTTCGACCTCCGCAATCCGGCGCGGATCACCCCCGAGTCGAGCCAGATGTTCGAGGAAACGGCGCCGAAGCAGTCGCGGGTTCAGTACGACTTCCCGGCCACGGCGAAGCGCCCCGCGGTGAAGGTGGTCTGGCGCGACGGCTCGATCTGGCCGGCCCGTCCTGCCGAACTGGGCGACAAGGATCAATGGCCGATCGGTGAGGTGGGTGGGCAGATGTGGGTCGGCACCGACGGCGCGATGGTCGCCGATGCCTATGGCGATTCGCTGCGGATCCTCAATCCGAAGCGCCACGAACAGTGGGTCAAGACGCCGCCGAAGCCGACCTACGCGCGCTCGCCCGGTGCCTACGCCGAGTGGATCAACGCGATCATGGGGAAGGGCCCGGCGCCGCTCTCCAACTTCGTTGACTACTCGGGGCCGCTCACCGAGATGGTGCTCTACGGCTGCCTCGCCGTGCGCTCGGGCCGCATCATCGAGATCTCACCCGAAGGCGTGATCAAGACGCCGTTGCCGCCGGAGTGGATCACGCCGACCTACCGCGCCGGATGGTCGCTCTGATCACGGTCGAGGCCTGCGTCGACAGTGTCGCGTCGGCGATCGAGGCCGAACGCGGCGGTGCGCACCGGGTCGAGTTGTGCGACAACCTCGCCGATGCCGGCACGACGCCGAGTCATGGCGTCATCGTGGCAGCGGTGGCGGCCCTCACGATCCCGGTCTTTCCCATCATCCGGCTGCGTGGCGGGTCGTTCATCTATGACGCCGCCGAGATCGCCATCATGACGGCCGACGTGGCGCACGCGCGTGCCTGCGGCGCGCACGGCGTGGTGATTGGTGCGCTCACGCCTCATGGCGACGTGGACGAGGCCGCCGTGCTGGCATGGAAGGATGCCGCCGGCGGATTGCCGCTCACCTTTCATCGCGCCTGGGATGTCTGCCGCGATCCGGTGAGCGCGCTCGAGACGCTGATTCGCCTCGGCGTGCAGCGCGTGCTCTCGTCAGGGCAGCGCGAGAACGCCTGGGACGGGCGCGCACAGCTCGCCGCCGCGGTGACGCAGGCGGCCGGTCGGATCTCAATCATGGCGGGCGGCGGTGTCGACGAGGCGAATGCGGCGGAGTTGATCAGGGCAACGGGCGTGCACGAGATTCATGTGCGCGGCACCGCCGCGCGTCACGAGTCGATGTCGTTCAATCCGCACCCGGTGCCATTCCGAAAGAACTGGCCGGAGGATGAGTCGGTGCGGATGGTGACGGATGCATCGCGGATTGGAGAGATTGTCAGACGAGTAACCAGTGACCAGTAACCTGTGACCTGTGGCAGGGGCAATGCGGTAAGGGGTGAGGAGTGAGGGGGAACAGCCCCCTTACCCCTCACCCCTCACCCGTTCCAGGTCACAGGTCACAGGTCACCGGTCACAGGTCACTCGTTACCTGCGTCCACCCCGCTCCGACACCATCTCCTGCACCCCTTCCGCCAAGTACGCCACGATCCCCACCATGATGATGGTCCCCAGCGCGATCAGGAGCAGTTCATCCCGATCGGCACGGAGTGCCGGACCAAACGGCGTGATGGCTTCACGCAGCGAGGTGCCGCCGATCTCCATCTGCAGCCACCCTTCGATCGGGGCGCGGATCGGGACGACGATGTAGGCGGATGGTGCGGCTGTCGCGGCGGAGAGAATCGCCAACCAGTTGGGCTGGTTGCCGACGGGGAGGGCGACGAAGTATTGGGTCGCGACTGCCACCACGGCGGCGACGAGACCGACCACGCCGGCGTGCGAGACGCGTTGGCGAAGGGCGGTAGTCATGGGGATCTCTCCTGTGGGACGTTACTGGAGCTGCCGGTGAGCCTCCCGTCGGAGCGGCAGCGAACAGATCAGTATCGACTTCAAGGAGCGTGCCTGTAGGACGCGGGTCAGTACACCTCGATTTCGTCCAGGAAGACCCACGACGCTTCCCCCGCCCCGGCATGCCACCGGGGGAGTCGCCCCCCGTTGATCGCCACGACACGGATGTAGCGGGCACGCGTCGCCGGCGGCAGCCCCAGGGTGATGCGCGGCCGCGACCGTCCCTCCGGCGTCACCTCCTGTTGCACCGAACGCACACCGCCATCTTCCCATCGGATACCATCTTCCGAGACGGAGAGGCGAATTTCACGGGGGAGGAGGATCCAGGAGCGGACCTCCTCGAGCAGCGAGACCGACACCGAATCGACCTTGACCGCGGTGCCGAGGTCGATGGTGGCGTCGACATCCTGCCCGAGCCAGCCATTCCAGAAGCCGTCGCCGAACGCCGCGCCCCGGACACCATCGGTGAGCGTAAATCGGCCAGTACCCGGGTACTTGGGGTCCGGGGGTGTGGCGATTTGCGCCGGCTTCCCCACCGCCAGATGGGAGACCATCGTCACCCGGCGTTGTTCGCGCACCATCCGCCCCCCGAAGCGTCCTTCCACGATCCACTCGCCCCGGCCCTTGAAGAGCGCGCCATCGGCCACCTCGGAGAACGCGCCGCCATCACTCCGCCGCATCGCCAGCGTGATGCCGGGGACGGTCCTGGTGCGCAGGCGCAATCCGCCGGCCGTGCTGTCCCAGTCGAAGGTGATGCGCAGGAGGTCCTCGTCGGCCGGGCCGATGGCATAGCCGGCGCGCGCGAGTCGGGCGAGTTCCCCCGCATCGAGCCGCGCCTGGAACTCGCCGATCTCCGCCGGGCCGCGCCACATCGTCTCGGCGAAGCCCAGCAGCCGCGGCAACCACATCAGTTCGACATTCGCCGGCGAGGTCACATGCTCGGTCCAGAGCGGTGCCTCGCCGCCGAGCAACTTGCCGGGCCCCGCGATGCCCGCGAGCTTCGCCGAGGGGTCGAACTGGAGCACGCGCGCGAGCGGCAACTCGTTCGCCGGTCGATTCAGATAGACCCACTCCGATGGCGACGCAATCACGTCGGCGCCGGCGGCGAGCGCCGCCGCGATTCGGTCGCTTCCCTGCCACGCCTGCACCGTCGCGCCCTTCGGCAGGCCGCCGTCGAGGATCTCGTCCCATCCGATCAGTGAGCGCCCGCGCTCGGAGAGCCAGCCGCCAATGAGTGCGATGAACCAGCGCTGCAGTTCGTGCTCGTCCTTGAGTCCCTCGCGGCGCATGATCGCCTGACATTCGGTGCACGCCTTCCAGCGTTCCTTGGGGACTTCGTCGCCACCGATGTGGATGTAGTGCGACGGGAAGAGTTCGAGCACTTCCGTGAGCACCCCCTCGAGAAAACGGAACGTCGTCACCGTCGGGCAAAGGACATCGCCGAAAACGCCCCACGTCGAGGGCACCGGCAATGGCGCACCGGTGCAGCTCAGCTCGGGGTATGCCGCGATCGCCGCGCGCGCGTGGCCGGGCATCTCGATTTCGGGCACGACGGTGATTCCGCGTGCGGTGGCGTACGCCACCACCTGGCGGATCTCGTCCTTGGTGAAGAAACCGCCGTAGCGGCTGCTGTCGGCCTCGGTGCGGAATGCGCCGATGGAGGTGAGACGCGGATACTTGTCGATCGCGATCCGCCACCCCTGGTCCTCGGTGAGGTGCCAGTGGAAGACGTTGAGCTTGTAGCGCTCGAGCAGGTCGATCCAGCGGAGCACGTCGGCGACCGGAAAGGTGTGACGCCCCACGTCGAGCATCGCGCCGCGCCACGGATAGCGCGGCGCGTCGTGCAGCTCGACGCCGGCGATGCTGCCGCCACCCTGCGCCGGGAGCAGTTGCCGGAGGGTCTGCAGGCCGTAGCGGATGCCCTGCACGCCCGGCGCCGCGATCAGTCCGCCGACGCTGTCGATATACATGGCATACGATTCATCGGTGGCTGCACCACCCTGGATCGCGAGCCGGAGCGCGGAGGGCTGCGTGCTGGCCACGACGCGCACCACGCGCCTCGCATCACGAAGTTGCGCCGCCGCGAAGCGCTGCGCCTCGATGCGCGAGAGCGAATCGGTCGCGACGATCACCAGCGTGTCGCCGATGCGCCACGATCCGGCGCGCGGGGTGACCTGTTCGATCTTCGGAATGATGCGCGTGGCGGGGTGCTGCGCCGCGAGCGGGGCCGCGATCAGCGCGGCGACGATGAGCACGGCGGCGGGGTCACGCATCGGCACCATCCAGTAGGAAGCGGGCCCGTTGGGCCGGAGTCGAGGGGATGCAACGATCGCTGCCACCCGCGAGCCGGTGGCGATGCTTCGCGATCAGGTCATACCCGGCGTCGCGGAGCGGACGGGGAATGATTGCCAGAACGCCGGCGAGTCGCCAGCTGCCGCCGAGGTAGCGCGCCACGCGGAGCGCCGCATCGGAACGGGAGAGCAGCTGTTCGGGCGCGTCGCCGCGCGCGGGTTCGAGCCAGAGCAGCGAGTCCGCGGTCGCCTCCGGGTGCCGGACGCGAATCGCTCCGCCAAGCGTTCCCTCGAGGGGCGCGAAGCGGAGCGAGCCGTGCGGGTCGTGCCGGAGGATCCACTGGATGGTGCTGTTGCAGAAGCCGCATTGGCCGTCGTACAGCAGCACCGGTCCGGGGCCCATGGTGCGTTACATCGCCAGGATGGCGCGGGCGATCACCATGCGCTGGATCTCCGAGGTCCCTTCGCCGATCGTCGTCAGCTTGACGTCGCGATAGAACTTCTCGGCCGGGAACTCCTTGATGAAGCCGTAGCCGCCGAAGATCTGCACCGTCTTCTCGGTGGCGCGCACGGCGACTTCCGAGGCGTAGAGCTTCGCCATCGCCGAGGCGGTGGTGACGCGCTCGCCGGCGTCCTTCATCGTGGCGGCCTTGTAGCAGAGGAGGCGCGCCGCCTCGATCTCGGTCGCCATGTCGGCGAGCATGAACTGAATCGCCTGGAAGCCCGCGATCGGCTGCCCGAACGCAGTGCGCTCCGAGGCGTACTTGCGCGCCGCATCGTAGGCACCGCGCGCGATGCCGAGGGCGATCGCGGCGATCGAGATGCGGCCGCCGTCGAGCGTCTTCATCGCATCCTTGAAGCCGTAACCGACCTGGCCGATCACGTTGGCGTTGGGCACGCGGCAGTTCTCGAGGATCAGCTCGGCGGTGTCGGAGATCCGCATGCCGAGCTTGTTCTCCTTCTTGCCGGCGCGAATGCCTGGGGTGCTCATCTCGATCGCGAAGGCCGTGATGCCGTTCTTCTGGTCGTTGCGATCGGTCACCGCGAGCACGGTGGCGAGCTGCGCGTGGGTGGCGTTGGTGATGAAGTTCTTGGTCCCGTTGAGGATCCAGTCATCGCCGTCGCGCACTGCGACGGTGTGCATCCCGGAGGCGTCGGAGCCGGAACCCGGCTCGGTCAGCGCCCAGCAGCCGATCCACTCGCCGGTCGTGAGCTTCGGCAGGTAGCGCTGCTTGAGCTCTTCCGAGCCGGCGACGTTGATGTGGCCGATGCCGAGGGAGTTGTGCGCGGCGACGATCAGGGCGATCCCCGACTCCACCGCGGCGAGTTCCTCGAGGATGTTGACGTAGTCGATGTAGGAGAGCGCCGCGCCACCGTACTGCTCGGGAAAGACCGCGCCGAGCAGTCCGAGGTCGCCGAGCGCCTTCACGGTCGGGAGCGGGAAGTGCTGCGCCTCATCCCATTCCATGACGTGGGGGAGAATCTCGGCGGCCGCGAAGTCGCGGACCATCTGCTTGATCTGTTCCTGCTCGGGGGTCAGGCTGAAATCCATGACAACAAAACTCTGGGGTAAAGGTCGGGAGGAAGATCGTTGGAAGGGGAGCGGGGTGGTAGGGTGGATGAGGGGTGAACGGTGAACGGGGCGCGGCCGTTGGCCGCGCTGGGTGAGGAGTGAGGGGGAACACCTTCCCACCCCTCACCCCTCACCCCTCACCGAATTCCGGTATCGAACTGCAACGTCACCCCCCGCGTCTCCGGTGCCACCACGGTCAGCGGTTGCGACACGGTGCCGGCGCCCATGATCGGCGCGTCGGCCGAGGGTGTCACGGAATAGCTGCCGGGCGCGAGCGCGATCGCGAAGCGCCCAGCGGCGTCGGTGCGGAAGCTGAGCACCCGCCGGCCATTCCGTGCGACGACGAATTCGGCGACCAGCGGTCCATCGCACGGTTGCCCCACCTGGCAGACCGGCTGCAGCGGGCCACGCAGAATGGTGCCGTCGACGGCGACAGTGTCGGCCGTCGTGGGTGAGGTGCATGCGGTGATCATGGTGAGCCACGCCACGCCGCGCACGAAGGGCGACGCATGCGTCGCCCCTACAATTTGTGTTGCCATTTGTCCCTCGGCTGGAGGACGGTGCGGGGGCCGTCGCCGTCGAGCCACGCCTTGGCGGCTGCATCGTTCTTGAGGGTGGCATCCCAAAAGGCGGTGGAGAGCGCCTGAATCGCGGGATGGTGTGCCGGATTGCGCGCGCCGCGGCCTCGTTCGGGCGAGTCGCCGAAGGCCATGTGCTCGGCGCCATCGAGGACCACTTCATACTTGCGGCCCGCCGGCAGGGCGGGATAGACGGCGAGCCGGTCGGCGAGGGTCGCGTCGCCGACTGCGGCCACATCCTCGGTGCCAGTCATCAACAGCCAGGGCACCGTGACCGTGGCGAAGGCGCCTTTCGCGTCGCCGCCGTGCGGCGCGCTCGGCGAAAGGATCACCGAGGCGGTGATGCGCGGATCGGTGTTGCGCGTGCCCATGACCGGGAAGCTCTCGCCACTGATGCCCTGTGTGGTCACGGCGCCGAAGGAGTGGCCCGACATCCCGATGTGGTTCAGGTCGAGTCGACCCCGCAACGGATGACCGCGCAGTGACTGCCACTTCGTCAACTCGTCGAGCACGGCGTGCACATCGGCGAGTCGGAGCAGGAGGTTCTGGGCGGAGGCGGCGCGCTTGAGTGCGGCGATCCGTTGCAGCGGGCGGGCGCCGGCGAGGACCTGCTCGTCGGAGCCGGCGTGTTGCATGGCCACCACGAGGTAGCCGCGTGCCGCCCAGTGGTTGCCGAGGAAGGCGTTGTTTTCGCGCGAGCCGCCGAGGCCGTGGGAGAAGAGGACGACGGGGGCGGCGGCGATGGTGGCCGGGAGGTAGACCCGGATCGGAATGTCGCGCTGCCGAGCGGCGTCACGGATGGTGAAGTCGCGCGGCGGGGCGAGTGCCGCGGCCGGCACGGCGAGCGGATCGTAGCGCTGCGCGGTGAGCGGTATCGCGACGAGGAAGGCGGTCGCCAGGAGGCGTCTCGTGAGGGCGGGCATCCTGAATCCTACTTGGGAGGATCCTCGACGGCTTCATCGTCCTCGCTGCCGCCACGAAAGCCGTCCGCCAGGTGATCGCGATCGGTGCTATCGAAGAGGGTCACGAGATCGTCGCGCGTGCCGGAGGCGCGGCCGGTGATCTCCTCGGGGAGCGGCTCGCGGCCTTCGAGTGCCGGGTATTCGGGCTGCATCGTGGTGCCGTCGTCGTGCGGCGTGGCGCGCCGGAGCGGCGTGACGATGCTGCTATAGCGACGGCGCGGCTTCTTCGGTCGAGACATGGCCAGACTCCTGGGGGTGATTCAGTGATGATTCTCGCGACCGACGATGGTCTCGACGGCATGGCGCAACTTGTCGGCTGCGCCGTCGACGCTCTTGGCGACGGTGTCGGCGACGGCGTGGACCGCGATCGGCTGGCGGCCGCTGAGGCGCGCTTCGATCCGGCAGCTCTTGTCGTTGACGCCATGCTTCCCTGCGCCGTTCTCGTCGCTGACGTGGATCTCGACGCGGGTGATCTGTTCCGCGAAGCCGCCGAGCGCACCGCGCACCGACGTTTCTGATTGTTCGACGAGGGCGTCGGTGCTGGTGATATGGTGGTCGCTATTGAACTGAACGAGCATGGGGGCGCTCCGGGGTGGCCATGGGTGGGTACGCGGTCGAATGTCGGCGCGAATGGGAGACGAGGCAATCGGTCGGAGGATGGACAGCGCCGCAGTGACCTGTGACCTGTGACCAGTGACCCGTGACCAGGAGGACTTCAGCCGCGGCCGTCAGGCCGCGGTGAGGGGTGGCGTGTTAATAGTGACCGGTGAACCGGGTACCGGACCGCATTTCGGGGTGCCGGCGGTCGTCGGGGCGGCCGGCGATGGTTCGGGATCTCCCTCTGGAGTTCCCTCTGCAGCACAATTCGCCCCTCCTGCGTGCCATGCAGTCCAATTTGCGCCTGCGGCACTTTTCGCCGAGGACCGAGGAGGTCTATCTCGCGTGGGTGGTGCGCTTTGTCCGCTTTCATCGGATGCGGCATCCGCGGGAGCTGGGGGCGGCGGAGGTGCGGGCGTTTCTGGGTCATCTGGCTGACGCGCGGCGGTTGTCGGCGAGCAGCGTGAACCAGGCGTTGGCGGCCCTGCTCTTTCTCTATGGGGCGGTGTTGCGGCAGCCGTTGGAGGCGTTGGGGCCGCTGCCGAGGGCGAAGCAGCCGGAGCGGTTGCCGGTGGTGCTGACGCGGGAGGAGGTGCGCCGGGTGTTGGCGGAGCTCGACGGGGTGGCTCGGCTGATCGGGGTCGTGTTATACGGCAGCGGGATGCGGCTGACGGAGTGCCTCACGCTGCGGGTGAAGGACCTCGACCTGGAGCGGGGGGAGTTCCTGATCCGGCGTGGGAAGGGGGCGAAGGACCGGGTCACCGTGATGCCGCGGGCGGTACGCGGGGCGATTGGCGGGCAGATCCGTCGGGTCGCGGCGCTGCATCGGGGCGACTGTGCAGAGGGCGCCGCGGCGGGGTGGGTCATGCTACCGGGGGCGTTGGAGCGGAAGTACCCGGGGGCGGGGCGGAGCCTGGCGTGGCAGTGGCTCTTTCCGGCGAGCCGGCGCTATCGCGATCCGGCCAGCGGGCATTGGGTGCGGCATCATTGGCATGAGTCGGCGATGCAGCGGGCGATGACGGCGGCGGTGCGGCGGAGCGGGATCACGAAGCGGGCGAGTTGCCACACACTGCGACATTCGTTTGCAACACATCTCCTCGAGAGCGGATCGGACATCCGGACGGTGCAGGAGCTGCTGGGGCATCGGAGCGTGACGACGACGATGATCTACACGCACGTGCTGAACCGGGGTGGATTGGGGGTGACGAGCCCGGCGGACGGTGGCGCCCTTGGGGACCTGCTCAGCGGATTGGCGGTTTAGCTTGCATGGGCGTAGCGTAGGGATGGATTCCGCCGTGAGTGGCGGAGGTGAATTGTTGTTAGGCACACCTGAGTCGAGGTGCTGAAGCAGATGACAAAGTCCCGTGACGTTCTCGTCTACTCGATCACCAAGGCCAATCGAAAGACGGTCCGTCGTCACTATTTGGAGTATCGTGCCTCGAACGGACTGCCGATTCGATGTGACCTCGAGGTATGCGCATTCTATTCGCAGCCGCTCACCTGGAACGGGAAGCCGTTCAGTCCCATCCTGGATCACACAAATGGAAACAGCCTCGACAACCGACCCGCAAATCTGCGCCTGCTGTGCCCCAATTGTGACTCTCAGCAGGAGACGCGTGGTGGACTTAACCGCGGACGCGTTCAGAACAAAGCGGCGCAGGGCTATGAAATTGCACATCGAGACGGCCGGAGAGACGCCAACATCTTTCCCGTGGGTCTCGTAGTGACCGCTTCATTGGGACACCCGATTGTTAGCACACCTCATGCCGACCATTCAGGCGTCGATCCTGAACCCAGCGTGAGCGCCAATGGGGTCACATCCACGGGTGCCCAGCAAGGGTTTGGTGCGGGCGGTGGTTGACGCCTTGGTCCAGAAGCGCACTCCGTTGACCACATTTGCGATCAACCTAGGCCAGCAATGATCCTGAGCACTTCAACGATCGAAGCGATGGGTTTCGCTCCCATGCGTGATGGCGAGGTCGTTGAGGCCTCGTTTTACAGTTTGCATGCATTCGAGGTGAGAGGCTTCACCACCGAGGATGGCGGAGTCATCACTGACACCGGGGATGTCTCGGGTACCAAGTATCGCATCGCCATCGGCCCGAGTATCAATGCGGCGTGCCGCGCGCTACTGGGTGATGACTTTATTGACGATGAAGCGGCGTGGGCACGTGAGCACAACTGTACTCCGCCCTACGTGTTGTTGCTCTTCGGGCCAACACAGTCCCACAAAGCTCAAGACGGTCACACCCGCACAGAGGGTAAGGTGCTAGTCACCTATGACCTCTTCACGGCAGCAAAGGACGACATCACGCGCCTTGAGAATACCGCGCTTCCATCCATCGAAATGGCACTTGCGTGCGTACTGGCCTCCCGGGGCCACAAGGTCGAGCTGGTGCCCGTTGATCGCACCGTCTTTGGCATTTCTCCTGAGGGCACTACGGTTCAGGATCTGCGCGTGACGGGGTCTGGTCGCGCTTACGTCTCACAGCAATTGTCGCAGGCTGAGGTGCAAGAAATCGTGACTGGTAGTAGCGCCCTAGCGGCGGCCCTAGACACACGTGTTGCGAGATTCTTCCAACTTGGGATGCGAGATACGGACCGGCTTAAGTCCTTCCTGTACTATTTTCTGGCCGTCGAGATCGAAACTCACCGCACTTTCAAGAATTTCACGCCACTGCAGCACTTGGCTAATACGGCAGCGATCAACGGAAGGGTCACCGTCTCAGTTCAACAACTGCTCGAGAACCGCGACAACTGGACGGCGCTTGCCGATCGCTTCGTGTGGTGTGTTGCATCCACCTGGGTCCATCTTGGCGATCAGGATATCGAGGAGTTCAAGAGATTGAAGCGCATCCGGAACGGCATCGCGCATGGCGATATTGCGAGTCCGGACGCCGCCGATGTCGTGGCAATAGAGGCCCTCGCGAAGAAGGTCCACCAGTAGTCTCCTGGGTGCCTAACAAGCGTTTGCTGCGGTCGGGGCCTGACGCCTCGGCCCACGCGGTGTGGACTCATTGAGGCACGCGCGGGCCTCGGCAGGCCCCGCCGCAGAAACGCACGCCGTTAGGCCGATTGCCTCCCACCCCTTGCCGCCCGTATAGATCCAGTATATACATTGCCTGTGCCCGTTGATATCATGGAACGCCTCGCCCAGTGCACGGGCTTCGAATGGGATGAGGGCAACCTCCCCAAGATCACAGCGCGCCATCCGGTCACTCCCGGGGAGTGCGAGCAGATCTTTTTTCACGAGCCTCTGCTGATTGTCCCGGATGAAGGGCATTCCAGAACGGAGCGCCGGTGGACCGCCCTCGGGCGCACCAGTGAGGGTCGGACCCTCACCGTCATTTTCACCCTCCGGGGGGAGCTCATTCGCCCTCTGTCGGCCCGACCTATGAGTCGGAAGGAGCGACGGCACTATGCCCAAGTCCTCGAATAAGCTGAAGCCGATCCCGAAGTTCGCCTCTGAGGCCGCCGAGCAGGCGTTCTGGGCTACGGCCGACACGACCGAGTATTTCGATTACTCAAAGGCTCGGACGGTCGTGTTTCCTAACCTCAAGCCCACGACGACTCCGATCTCCATGCGGTTGCCGGAGACGCTCCTCACCGAGATCAAGCGGCTCGCGAATGAGCAGGACGTCCCGTACCAGAGCCTCATGAAGGTGTATTTGGCAGAGCGGGTCGCCGAGGAGCGCGGGCAGCGCCGGCGTCGGGCAAAGGCCTAACAAGCGTTTGCTGCGGTCGGGGCCTGACGCCTCGGCCCACGGGCTGTAGTCTTACGAGAGCACGCGTGGGCCTCGGCAGGCCCCGCCGCAGAAGCGCACGACGTTAGGCGTGCCTGATGGAGGTACTGTGTTCGGGATCGCTCCGCTCCTCCTTAGCGCAATCGTCACACTGCCAGTCAGTCTGATCTCGTTCGCAATGTACCGTGCGGCGCGATCGGTTCGCCGCAACCACGAAGAGCGATGTGGGACGTGCGGAGGACCGCTGTATGTCTCAAGGGCTTGGGCCGGCCCATCGCTGTTAGAGGGTCACCTGATTTGCGCTCCGTGCGCCGCGAATGAGCGGCGCGGGCTTCGAAGAGGCCTTTTCCTTGCAATCACTATCACCGTAGTGGCGGTGGTGGCGCTTGCGGCCGTGGCAATGTGGGCTCCGTCCGAGCTTGGATCTCACCCATGGATCCCCGTGGTTGCCACCGTCGTCACGTATCCTGCCGTGTTCGGTGCGGCTGTTGCGTGGATGAAAAGAGCAAATCGGCGTGCGGCGCTCCGGCTTGGCGTGGCACAGGACTCTCCGTTGACTGCGTCGAAGGATTCAGCGCTGGCCCTGACGGCCGGTGATATTGCGGGGACGCGGAATAGACCGACGGACGCCTAACCAGCGTTTGCTGCGGACGGGGCCTAACGCCTCGGCCCACGCGCTGTAGACTCATTGAGGCACGCGCGGGCCTCGGCAGGCCCCGCCGCAGAAACGAGCGACGTTCGGCGTCACTAACTCACTACTTGAGGTTGCATGGCGAACATCCTTCTGGCCGTCGCCATCGTCTTGGCCGCGTTCGCTTGGCGGCGCACGGACTTCTGGCTCCCGCCGTTCATGCCGGTTGGTCGGTCCGCCAGCAGCCGTCTCCTCCTGCTTGGGGGTTGGGTGATCGTGGTGCTCACAGTCGGGTTCTCCTCCGGCGATCTCCTCAGCGGTCGGACGCAGGTGAGCAAGGATCCGGTCCGGTACGCCACTCGTCTCCAGGGGACGGATGCCCACGGACACGATCTGCAAGACACCGGGCGTTTCTGGCAGCAAGTGCTACTGCAATCCGCCGTGGGTCTGCTCATGGGCGCCGCGCTGATTGCGGCCAGCCAGGCGCGCCAGCGCGATCGCCGGTTCGCCGCTTGAGCGCCTATCGCGGGGCGCAGGGGGATCGCCCAACCACTCTTGGCATGACGGGTGATTCTTGCGCGCCACTCGCACACCCGCTTCGAACGGCCGAGCAAAAGATCTCCGCCAACTCAGCTTGGCGTGTGGACTCCTTGTCTCCGCCGACCTCGCTGACGCCTAACAAGCGTTTGCTGCCGCCGGCCGCGCAGCAAATGAGCGCCTCCGGCGCAGTGCGCGGCCGCCGCAGAAACGCACGCCGTTAGCTGGAGGACGGTGCATTGATCTCAAACGAGCAAGCGGGGCGACGGGCATTGGTCCTTCTGCTCGCATTAAACGGAATCATGTTTATCGTGGAGATCTTCAGCGGCTGGCGCGCCGAATCCATGGGGCTCGTCGCGGATGGGCTCGACATGGGCGCAGATGCCGCCGTGTATCTGTTGGCGCTGCTTGCGATCGGGGCGCCGGACGGCCGGAAGCTCGCCGCCGCGAGATTTGCCGGCCACGTACAACTGTTACTGGCCGTCGTCGCGATTCTGGAAATTGGCCGCCGCGCGCTCCTGGGGAGTGCTCCCGAAGCCCCCACGATGATCGGCATTTCTGCTGCTGCCCTCCTGGTGAATGTGGCCTGCCTCACCGTGCTTCGACGCTACCGCGACGGTGAGGTGCACCTTCGGGCGGCATGGATCTTTTCAGCGACCGATGTCCAGGCAAACCTCGGGGTGCTGCTAGCCGGTGTCCTCGTCGGAGCCTTGAAATCGCCAATCCCAGATCTGGTGATCGGACTCGTTGTCTGCTGGCTAGTGCTCCGTGGTGCACTCCGCATCAGGCGTCAGGTCGCGGCGGCGGAAGCCAGCGCGCCACAGCTGGTCGCCTCGCACCCCAGCTAACAAGCGTTTGCTGCGGGCAAGGCCATGGCGGTGCGGCCGCAGAAGCGCACGCCGTTAGCCGGGCAAGGGGCGCTGCCGTTGAACAGCGTCCCCCGTCGCGTCAAGTGCTCGGCGGGGGATGAGCGTCGCTGGGTTCTGGTCACTGCCGGCGGACGGGGAGGACCCGGCGTTATCCGCGGCTTCCGGGAGTTGCCAGACGGCGGTAGCGTTCGTGGGGATTGGGTAGCACGATTACATGTAGACCCTTGGGTGGCCAGAATGAATCCAGCGAAAGTCGTCCGGAGCAACGTGGTCACACTCACTGACCTCCCCAATGTCGGTGCGGCCACTGCCGGCGATTTACGACTGCTGGGCATCGAGCATCCACGTGATTTGCGGGGGCGCGACCCCTACGAAATGTTCGATCAGCTCTGTGCGATCACCCGATCGAATCAGGATCCGTGCGTCATCGACGTGTTCCTCTCGGTGACCGCATTCATCAATGGCGGCGATCCGAAAACGTGGTGGTCGTTCACGGCGGAGCGGAAGGCTGTGGGGCGGCGGAGAGCGCAAGCGAAGTAGCGCGGTGTTCCACGCTCCGGCGTTCCCGCGATGGACCAGGCGCTCAGTGCATCGTCCCGACGACGGGCCGGCTAACAAGCGTTTGCTGCGGTCGGGGCCTGACGCTTCGGCCACAGGGCGCACGTCGCCCGATATTCAGGCACTCAGCCGGTTGCGTGACGATGTGTCCGATGCCATCATCATAAGCGTGTCAGGAAGCGGCAGCGGATCGACTCGTCGTTGCCGGCGGTATCCGTGCGACACGATGAGTGCCACATCGGCCTCGAGTTCTATACTACAACCAATCGTTGGCGGTGCACCGACATGGGGTCTCGGACGATCATTGCGATTGCGCTCGATGCGCCAGACGATAGCTGGTACAATGGTCCGCCGTATGGTGTGAGCGAGATCGTCTTTGACGAGTATGACTTCGACGGGATGGCCGTGTCACCTGATGATGTCGGCTACGAACCCCCAAGTCCTGAAACGCGGGTGGGGTGGGCCAGCGCGGCCGCCAAGCTGGCGGCGAGGCCGGAGGGACTTCTCGACGAGGACCGCGCCCCAGGTGCTACGGAATGAGGCGCACCATGTGGTCGCGCACCCAGGCCGCCAACTGCGGTTCCTTGAGGGACCCGGCGGCCAAGGCGGTGATGACCTGCACGAGCTCTGGTTCCGTCGCGTCGAGCGCCTTGCCGTTCAGGCCCAAGAAGACGGCCATGGTCAGGAGGGCAATGCGCTTGTTGCCGTCGTTGAAGGGGTGGGCCGTCGCCAGTCCGAAGGCGTAGGCAGCCGCCAGACCAGCGAGTTCCGTGTCCGCGTCGTAGTGCCATTTCTGGCGGGCTCGAGCGAGGACGGCTTCCAGCGCATCGGCGTCGCGCACTCCTGGCATGCCGCCGTGCTCGCGGAGTTGGTCGAAGTGGGCGGCCTCGACCACCAGCCGGGGGACCCAACGGGGCTCGCGCACGGACTACTTCGCCAGCTCGCGCAAGGCATTCCGGAACTTCTTGGCGGCGTCGGCGGCCAGCGCCAGCCCGGCCTCGACATCCGGATCGTAGGGACTCAACAGGATCCCGCGCTCCGTTTCGACCGCGAGGACGCGGTCGCCGACGGCGAGGTGGAGCCGGTCGGCCATGTCCTTGGGCAGGGTGGCCCCGATCGAGCCGCCGACTTGGCGCAACGTGATTTCGCGGACCATGAACCGCTCCAGTAGTACGGGTATGCTACCATAGTAGCACACGGGTACTACTTCCGTCAAGGCGCCCTAACCAGCGTTTGCTGCGGGCGTGGCCATGGCGGTGCGGCCGCAGAAACGCACGACGTTAGATGGACCCTTGGCTTTGGTGCTATGCGATCGCCTTGGCAATGTCCTTCGTCGTGGCGCCCAAGTGCAGCAGCGACCGCATGAGGAGGTCGAGGGACACCGTGGGATCGGCGGCTTCCATCTTGGCAACCCGCGATTGGCTCGAGCGGAGGACCTTGGCCAAGTCACCCTGCGTCAGCCGTTTCTTGTTCCGCCACGTCCGCAACGTCTGGCTGAGTGCGAGGCGCATCTCCACCAAGGCGGCCTCTTCGGGACTCAGTCCGAGGAAGTCCGCCGTCGAGCCAACCTCCCACCCGGCGGCCTTCAGCTTCTCGCGCTTCGTGGTCTTCATCTCAGGACTCCCGGGTGGCGGCGTCGTACGCCTTGAACCGTTTCTGGCAGGTGGTGATCACCAACTGGGGCGTCTGCGCTGACTTCTTCGCGAAGACCTCCCCGATCACAATCGCGTCCGCATCGAGGCGGTAGACAATCCGCCAGGTCGCATCGGCATCCGGCACCCGCAGCTCGTGCACCCGACGGCCAATCGAGGGCATCGGGCGGGAATGCGGCAGCGAGAGGGGATCTCCGCGCTGGAGCTGGCGCAGCAGGAGCCCCGCCTCAAGCCGGGCGGCCGCCGAGAAGGGTGGTGTTTTGACCTCGCCCTTGAGCCAGACGAGCGGCTTGTTCCGGTCGGCCATGGAATGGAAAATATGTCAGGTCTGACATACGCGCAAGGGGCCATCTAACAAGCGTTTGCTGCGGTCGGGGCCTGACGGCTCGGCACACGCGCTGTAGTCTTACGAGGGTACGCGCGGGCCTCGGCAGGCCCCGGCGCAGAAACGCACGACGTTAGGCCCATTCCGTTCATGATGTCTCACGCTTCCAGTGGTCGAACGACGAACCGGGAGTCCGCGTCATGCGCTCTTTCTGCACCCCCGCCGCCTTCACCCTGATTGCCGTGGTCCTCGGCAGGCCCCTGACCGCCCAAACGGACCCTGGGGTCCCCGTCGGTCCAACCGTTACCGTGCCGATCCCGGACGCACGGACGGCATTAATTGCCACCACCGTGGCCCGCGCCGAAGCGGAAGGCAAGAAATGGCCGAGCGTGTCGGTTCCCTCAACACAGCCCGAGAGTTCGGGGACGCGGGTCCTCTTTGGTGACGCTCCCCGCACGTGTGTCGGCGCCTTCTCCATCGGACCCCTTCGCTCCGGTGAACTGTTGGTGGGTGGTGAGATTGGCGGCGCCGATGCCGTGAAGGGTTCCGTGCGCGCCGCCAAAGTCTGGTGGATGCCCAAGTACCCCGTTCGCAACGATTCCCTTGTGGTCCGCGCGGCGCTGCTTGGCTCTCCGTCGGACACGATGCGCATCGTGATGACCACATGGGCCTGGAGCAGCCAGAAGGGTCCTTGGTTCTATCCATCGGCCACAAGGCTTCCGAAGACTGGGCGCTGGCTTGTCGTGGCGACGTCTGGTCCCAACTGGGGCTGCTTTGTCCTGGAATCCTTGTAGCAGCGGAAGGGCCTAACCAGCGTTTGCTGCGGTCGGGGCCTGACGCCTCGCCGCAGAATCGCACGACGTTAGGTGGCGATAAGGGCAAGCAGCGATTTCTCGGGGTACCTGGACGGGGGAGGGCGGCTCATGGAGAATCGAGATCTCCTGCTAGCGCTGGCCGGCGTTGCGGCGACCTTCATCGGCTTCGCAGGCGTCGTGTTCGCCGTCGATCGTTCCTCCCATCATGGCGTTAGCGATCCGGAGCGGACTGCCCTGCTTCACCTGCTCCTGCCGTCGATCGCCGTGCTCTTTCTCGCCTTCGGCCCATTGGTGATATCGGCGCGCGTCGGATCGCACGATCCGCAATGGCGGCTCGCGAACGGTCTACTCGGTTTCGTGCATCTGCTGTTGATCGCCAATGCGACCAGGGCGGCGATGCGCTCACGATTGCTTGAACCGATTCCCGTTCGGTTTGTCCTGATTCCAGGTGGATATCTCGCAGTCGCCGCGAATGTGGCCGTGGTCCTCGGCTACTTCCAGGAGTACGGCGCCATGATCTACCTCGGCGGCCTCGTCTGGTTCCTGTTCGTGTCGGCGGTTCAGTTCGTGATGTTGCTCTTTCTTCACACCAACGCCACCTAACCAGCGTTTGCTGCGGTCGGGGCCTGACGCCTCGGCAGAAACGCACGACGTTCGACGGACCAACAATGTGTGAGGGACACCGGAGAATCATGAAACCATGTTCGTGGCTATTCGTCTGGGCGGCTGCGTCAGCCTGCGGGCGCGGGCAAAGTATCGCCCCGCCTGACCACCCTATGGGGCTTGCCTTCGTCGTTCTGGCGGACACGGCGTTCACTTGGCAAACGCGCGAGACCGACCACTTCCGGATTCACTACCAAGCCGATTCCTACGCCGCCGACCACATTGACCAATTCTTGCGGGACGCCGAGCAGGCACGGGGGAACGGACTGCAAGTCGTGGGCGTTGATGCCTTCGAGCCTCGGATCGACGTGTTTCATCTTAGGTCTCGCGAACAGATGAAGCGGGTGACCAATTATCCCGCCAGGGGGTGGGCTGATCCAACCGCGAGAGCTGTACTCCTCGTGAGGAGCAGTGCCTCAAATCAAGGTGAAAGACACGAGATCGCCCACGTGCTCTCGCATAACCTCTGGGGTCACTCGCACGATTGGCTCACGACAGGATGGATGTCCGAGGCCTTGGCCACGTACGCTGGGGGGCCATGCAGCGGCTATCAGATCGACGAGATCGTTGCGTACCTCGACCGGCAAGGGGAGTTGATTGCCCTGGACTCACTCGCTGCAAGGTTCCGGTCGTACAACGATCTAGTCGCCTACCTCCAAGCGGGGAGCTTCTTCGGGTATGTCCGTGAGAAGTATGGTCTGGCCCGTGTCCGCGCGCTTTGGCAACGCGGCTACGATCAGTTTGAGGCCATTTTTGAAGAAACAGCGATCGCCGTCGACGACGAATGGCGTGCTCATTTGAGAGCACGGTACCCGGAGCCGAAGGTTGACTGGGCGCCACTGAAGAAGGACGGATGTCAGCAGTAGTTCTCAGCTCAGCCGTCTAACATGCGCTTGCTGCCGACGAGGCCAGAGCGGTTCGGCCACAGCGGTATGTTGTTGAGGGAGGAATGCGGCGGTCTCACCTGGCCCCGTCGCAGAAACGCACGCCGTTAGACCGCCCGCGACCGTCGACACATGCCCGGAGATTCTATGCGAGGAGCTGGCCTCTTAGCCGTCCTGACCATGATCGGTGGCACGGCGAGCGCGCAAACCGGCTTCCTCGACCGTACCGTGGATATTGACGGCCACGTCTATCGATACCAGGTCTACATTCCGGTCGACTACACGCCGAAGTCCGCCTGGCCTCTCGTCGTCGCCCTCCACGGCAACGGACGCCAAGGCACCGACGGGCTGAAGCAAACAGGTCCCGGCTTCGCCGCGTATCTTCGCGACAGTGGCCAGCCGTTCCCCGCCCTCGTGATCTTTCCGCAAGCCCAGCCAGGTACGCGGTGGCTGTACCCCGAGATGCAAGCGTTGGTCATGGCCCAGCTGGGCCAGACGATCAAGGACTTTCGAGTCGACACAGCGCGGGTGTATCTGCAGGGGTACTCCATGGGCGGGTCCGGCGCCCTCCGGATTGCATTCCATCATCCAACCACGTTCGCCGCGCTGGTCGTGATCGCCGGTCGCGTGGAGAACCGAGCGGACATCCCTGCCGCCGGATTGGCGATCGACCGACGGGCCAACCCCTTCCTCGTCACCGCGGATCCGTTCGCGACGCTCGCGGCTACGATCAAGGATGTCCCGATCTGGCTATTCCATGGAGAGGCGGACTCGACCGTCGAAGTGGCGCAGTCTCGGCGGTTGGCGGCCGCACTCCAACGAGTAGGAGCCCACTTCCACTACACGGAATATGCCGGTGTGGATCACCTCGGTGTCTCAGGGAAGGCATATGCAGAGATGGCCCTCTTCAAGTGGCTCTTCGCACAACATCGGTAGCAGTGCGGCGAATCGGGCGGTCTACCAGCGTTTGCTGCGGTCGGGGCCTGACGCCTCGCAGAAACGCAGGCCGTTAGGCGGACAAGCGACAACAGCATGCAACTGGGCAAAGGGGGACAATTGCTGACCTTCGTTCGATTGATGACGCTGGTTGCGGTGGTGCTTTCGGTAGGGTGTGAGAGGAACGCAATCCAGGACGAGCTCTCGGCCAGCGACGTTGCTGCGATCAGGGCGACCTCGGAACGCTGGATCACGGGGGTGCGGGCGGGTCGCTGGGAGGATGTTGCCGCCACGTTCACTGAGGACGCGGTGCTGCAGTTTCCGACCAGGAGATATGAAGGCCGACCCGCAATTCTGGCCTGGCTGCGGACAACAAAGCCGTGGGCTGCGTCACGCGAACTCCATATCGACGAAATCCGGGGGCGCGGCGACATGGCGTTCGTCATGGGGCATTCGACGGTTACCCCCGACGACGGAGGTCCCCCTGTCGTGGTGGGTCGCTACCTGGATATTCGCTTGCGGCAGGCCGATGGGACGTGGCTGTTCTATCGCGACATGGTTACCTCGGTACCTCCACCGACTCCATAGGGCTAGCTGCGTACTGCGATGCGGTGCCGGGCTTGGTCGCGCTTTAGAAATGCCGCCTAACAAGCCGCCGCAGCCGGCGAGCGGCGGCCAGCGCGAGGTGAAATGAGTATCGAGTTTGCCGCTCGCGGCTGAGCGGCATATCGTTCGGCAGACTGAGGGGGAGTGGCGTTGTTCGAGTGGATCAATACTCCCGCTGCCGGAAACGTTTTGCCGCTCAGACCAGTCGCACTGTGACTCTTCGAGGAATGCGACGGCCTCGGTTGGCCTCGGAGCAACAATACCAGTCGTCAGGAAGCCGCGAACCTCGACCAACCAGGGGGAACCGCACATGAGTTCTGGAGTTCTCGGATGGATCATTGCCGTGCTAGCGGGCGCCCTTGTCGTAGCCGTCCTCCGCTCGAACAGGAAGCCGAAGCAATGATGCTTCGGCGACAGGTCAGCGCCTCCTGGTGATGGTTCGGCCGGCTTGAGGAGGGAGGCCAGTACGGCAATTGATATTGCTAGTCACCTCGGGCCGAAATGCGGAATAGTGGCGGCCTAACCAGCGTTTGCTGCGGTCGGGGCCTAACGCCACGATCGAACCCAGGACATCGACGCGTAACGCCCCATCGAAACCCGCACGTCGACGCCCGTTGGTGCGGCACGCGTGCCGCACCGATTCTACGGTCTGATCGAAACCGATCGGCAGAGGCGGCTCGATCGGAGGGATCCCGCAAAGCGTCGGCCCGGAACTCGCTCGCTCAGCGGGCCGGTCCTCCTCGTGCGGGCCCTCCGTCCCTCGCCGCCGTCGAGTCAACGGAGCCTGACAGCGGCGGGACATCGATCATCCATCATCCACCATCCTACTGCATCCGCACCGCCGTAAACGGCAGGCGAAACACTCTCGTGCCGGAGACCTCCCCGGTCCCCGAGACGTCCACAAGCCAGATATGAACCGTGATTTCACCGGTCATCATGTTGCCGTTCCGCGTTGCCGAGAAGCGAAAGCCGCCCGCTGGGCCAGTCTGGGCGCCTTGATTGAAGATCAGGTACTGCATCACTCGCGGCACATACTGGCCGGTGAGGGTGCCGCTGTCGAGGGCTTGCGTGGACTGATTCCAGAACGACGTCCCCCATCCGGCGAAAAACGGACCCACGGGATGCGACACCGCTGGAGCAAAGCCGAGCGGAAGCTTCCACTCGGTCGCCGGATTGTAGCCCGGCACCGGGCAACAATCGTTCGCACTCCAGACGCCGGTCTGTTTGGCCCGGATGCGCAGTTCGGTGGCGTTTCCATTCTGCTCGATGGAGATCATGCCAGCAGTGGGGTCCTGAACGACCCGCTGTAGTGCCAGGAATTCTTCGTCGCCACCGCCATGGAGGCCGCCGAGGAGATTGTCGGCGTCCGACAGCGTGAGTATTCGCCAGAATGGCGCGGCCACGGCACCTTTCACCGCCACGACCTGTTCCGCCAGAGGCTCGCGACCGGCGGTGTTTTCCTGAAGCGTCACCTTCACCACGTAGTCGTCCGATTGCGCATAGGTGTGAGTCGCCGTCAGGACGTTGACGGTCTCGGTCGGCGTGGTGCCGTCGCCCCAATCCCACTTGATGCGGAATCCGCCCGTCGGCGGCAACGGTACCTCCGCAACAAGATCCACCCTCCGGTTGGCCGGGAGGTCAACCGTTGCCGGCGACACCTTGAAAGTGGCCTTCACAAGCGTGATGGTGAACGACCCCGACTGCTTTATTCCGCCCATCATTGTTCCCGTAGGTGTGATGACGTATTGGACCTGTCCGAGCTCGGGTGCCGCAGTGAAATCTGGTAGAGAGCTGATCTCCACGAACGAAGGGCCGCTCAGATCAACTCGTGCCACCTCGGCCAGGCCGATCAGCGAATTCATGAGGAATTCCCGGTCCCAGTATGAGGCCAGGCTGAGAGCGGCATCACCGTCCCGAATCGCGATCGGGGTGCCGACGTTCACAGAGCGCCACTGGCCGCTCAGAACCGGCATCAGGTCCATCCCTTCGGCGGGGAACCCGGCGGAGGCGCTCATCGCACGATTGCCTGCCTCACGCTGCGGGCTGCCCAGTGGGGCATTCAGCGTGGTGGACATCGTGCTCAGGCCAACTCCCTGGAACACGAAAGATGGAAGCGGGATCACCCCGTCCACGGTCACCGGGGGCTGGTCAGCCGAAGGGAGCACCGACAGCGGCTCGTACCCCCCCGTCACCGCCCGGATGAGCTGGTTCATTATGGCCTGCGCAGGGGAAATCGCGGAAAATGTGGTCTCGGTGCCCGACACGGTATTCGCGTACACTGGCTCGAGTCCGGGCGCCGGCATCAATGCCACGACGGTGCTGTTGCCAGTGAGACCCATCCCGCCCACCACATTGTGATGCACCATTTCGTCCCGGATCGCTTTGCTGAGGCCCGCCATCGCCACATTCATCTGTTCGATCGTCGAGGTCAAGCCGGACAGTTGCCGCCGAGCGTCGACTACCGTGGCGAGCGGTGCAGCGTCGGCGTAGAAGCCGGGACGCGGTAGCGGGATGACTTTCTGGCTCAGTCCAGCCGACAGGGCTGCGCCGAGATGCACCAGGCCTGGAATCGCCGGACCGTGGCCCGTGGGAAAGTAGGTCGAGCCGTGGTCGCTGACCGGCCAGCCATCCACGGCGGGATTGAGCACCGGCGCGACCGGCTGGAGCGGCAGCGACAAGGCGATCTGCAGCATGTACGCGCTCGGATTTGCCCCGCTATGGGATACTTGACCCGCCGGCGGTTCTCCCGTGCGGAGCGTCGCCACCGATCTGGGTCGCCCGACCAGCATGTCGGCCCGGAGATGTCCGGTCATGACGCGCACCGACGTCGGCGTCCGCCCCACGGTCGGCATGACTTCGATGATCCGGCGGGTGGGGTCGTAGAGCGCAATCAGGACGTCTTCGTTGGCCGCGCGGGTCACCGGAATGTCGAGCGTCATCAGCTTGGCGCCGCGCATCTGCGGTGTGTAGACCTCGAGCGCCGGCCCGCTGACCCGATAGCCCGAGGGCATCACGGGCAGGGGAACGTTGCCTAGCACCTTCAGCTCAAACTCGGCGTTGCCGGTGTAGGTGCCGGCCGGGACGGTGAGCTTGAGTCCCAGATACGGATGTTCTGGTGTGGTGATCTCGACGGTCCCACCAGTCGCGGGAACAGTCGCGGTCGTTGTTCCAGTGCCTGGAGTGATGGTCGCGTCAATGAAGACGGCCGCAAGCGTACCCACTCTGGCGGAGAGTCGTTGCGCGCCGGCGCTGCCGAGTGTCCACTGACCGGGCGAGGCAACGCCGCTCGCATTGGTGCTGACCGACGAGCCCCCGATGGATCCGCCGCCCGCGTCAACGGTGAACGTGACTGCCGTGCCGGCAACGGGCTGCCCAGCATCGTTCTTCACGATGACCGCCGGGTTGATCGACACCGCCGACCCCGCAGCCGCCGTCTGACCGTTGCCGGCATGCACGCCGATCGATGCCGGATCACCACCGCCCGGCGGATCAGGATCGGTGCCCTTGTCGCCCCCGCCGCAGGCACTGACCGCGGCGACGACTCCCCACGCAAATTTGCGCACGAATCGGAAATCCACGGGAACTCCCCAAGTTGTGAGCATCGGCGTACTACGGGGCAGGCGCGACCGGCACTGATACTATATAGTCAGCTTGAAATGGCCGACTGTCCAGAGGCAGGCGCAGTTCGTGACGGGCCGATGCGAACAGGATCACACGATCCGCAGTTCATTTGAGCCATGACTTTCCAGGCCCTCCCCGGATTCCGAGATTTCCCACCCGAGGACCTGGCGTTCCGGCCCCACATTCAGGCCGCATGGCGCCGAGTGGCCACTCGAGCGCTTGCTGCGGTCGGGGCCTGACGCCTCGGCCCACGCGCGGTAGACTCATTGAGGCACGTGCGCGGATCAGGCAGACCGTTGGTGACGCACCACGTCCGTGAAGCGGCAGGACCACTCCACGGACGTTCGATTCACCCCTGTGCGATTGGCGCTGCGCACTTGCGCGTGAGGGAACCCCGCCCCTGGATTCGCGTCAGCGAGACGAGGGACGAATCTGAAGGTGTCCGATCAGAACGTGCCGGACACGACCGGTGCGTTGGCCGCCGTCGTCACGCTGATCGTCATGCCCACCGCGATGACCGGGACGGTTGCGCCGGTCCGGGAGTTGAGGTTGAGCCGCCCGTTGCCAAAGCTGGTGGCGGTTGCCGTTCCGATCTGAGTTGCGCCAACGCTGAACACGAGCGCCGTGCCCGCCGGAACGTTCTCGACCTCGATTTGCAGTTCGCGTTCGCCGGTCTTGGCAACATACTTCGCCTTGCCTTTGGCGCGACGAAACGCGGCGTTGGCCGGCGCCGTGAGCGAAATGCTCAGGCTCGTGATGACGGCGGAATTGCCTTTGGCCAAGGCGGGCGCCACCGTCTCGCTGGGGCCAACCGGCGTGACATCGCTGCATGCGCCGAGGAGGGCGAGGGCCGACACGAACGTGATGGAGCGAAGGATTGGGGTTTTCATTGGAGACCTCGGAGAAGGATGGAAGGACCGAGTGCAAGGGTCACCCTGGGACTCGGCTGCGTGGGACCATTCGCACCGTCGCTGCGACCGTGCCATCTTGCCCCTGCAGCATGCCCAAGGCCCGGTACACAGGTAGACGGCACAGGCTCAGCTTCCATTCCCGACGCGGGCAACTCGCGCACCAGTGACAGTGACGGGAAGGGCATCTGGATTGGCGCCGCCGACACGGTCAAGGGCAAATTCGTTGAAATGCTGGCTGATCGAGCGACGCACGCATTCCTGGGCCGAGGGGAGATTTCCTTCAGCGTGATCGTTCGGGGTGACAGTATCGTCGGCACGGCCAGCGCGAGATTCTTTGACGCCGCCGGAGCGCCGAGCGATGGTCCGATCGCCGTCGAGATGCTTGGCAGCCGGGTCACCCTGCCGTAGGTCGAGACGGGACAGCGGGGCAGGTTCTACGGCAGGCCCCGCCGCAGACACGCACGCCGTCAGGGCGCGCACACACTACTCGGAGTACCTCCGTGGCTTCTTGTCAGTGCTGTGGCATCGAGGACCAATTTGATCGTGCACGGGCTGAGAAGGACTTGCGCCAGTTCCATCGCCGCGGACCCCAGGTAACCACCCGCCGACTGCTTCGAGCGCTTCGCGATCGGCCACGACTGGGTGCGACCGTGTTGGACATCGGCGGGGGCGTCGGCGTGATCCATCACGAGTTGCTGAATGCCGGGCTTGAGCGCGCCGTGCACGTCGATCGCTCGCAAGCGTACCTCGATGTGGCAGCGCGGGAGGCTGACCGCCTGGGTCACGGGGCGCGGGTGCAGTTCGTCCACGGCGACTTCCGGGCGGTGGCGAGCGCGCTGAGGCCAGCCGACGTCGTCACCTTGGACCGCGTCGTGTGCTGTGACTCGGACTATGTCACCCTCCTCCCACTGGCGGCGGCGCGCGTGCAGCACACCTTGGCCATGACCTTCCCGCGCAACCGCTGGTTCGTGCGCGTGGTCACGTCGATCGCCAATGCATGGCGCCGCCTTCGCGGTAGCGACTTCCGCGTCTACGTGCACTCGCCCGAAGCCATGGGCGCGCTGCTGCAGTCACTCGGGCTCCAGCGAGTGCTGACGGACGCCACCATCGCCTGGTCCATCGAATTGTGGGAGCGTGCGCTCGAACCAACGCCTGCCGCGGCCGGGGCCTGACGCTTCCGCCCGCGCGCTGTAGCTTTACGAGAGCATGCGCGGGCCTAGGCAGGCCCCGCCGCAGAATCGCCCGACGCGTTGCAGCACCCACCGGCAGGCGGTCCGGCCGCCCCCACTCCCCGAGCCTCGTCATGCGCCTTCATCCCGTCCTGCTCACGCACCTGCTCGTGGTCGGCCTCGCCGCGCTCCCCAGCGCCGCGCACGCCCAGCACATCATCGGCGAGCGCGACGCGCGTGCCCTCCGGGCCGACAGCGTCTTCCGCCGCTTCGACCGCTCCGACGCCCCCGGCTGCGCCCTCGGCGTCTACCAGGACGGGCGCCTCCTCTACGCGCGCGGCTACGGCATGGCGAGCCTCGAGCACGGGATCGCGCTCTCCCCCCGCTCGGTGCTCGACGTCGGGTCGATCTCGAAGCAGTTCACGGCGATGTCGATCCTGTTGCTGCAGCGGGATGGCAAGCTCTCGCTCGACGATCCGATCCGGAAGCTCTTTCCCGAGATGCCGCCGTACGCCGACAGCGTCACCTGGCGCCGCGCCCTGAGCCAGACGAGCGGCCTCCGCGATCTCTGGACGCTCTGGGGCCTGACCGGCCGCACCTTTCGCGGCGACACCATCGACGCGCTACGCGTGATCACCCACTCCGCGGGAACCAACTATCCCCCGGGGGCGCGCTACCTCTACACCAACTCCGGATGGATCCTCGCCGCGCAGGCGGTCTACCGCCTCACCGGCCAGTCTCTCGCGCAATTCGCCGAGGCGAAGATCTTCGCGCCGCTCGGCATGCGGGACACGCGGTACTTCGCCGACAATGCCATGGTGATCCCCGGCCTCGCGACCGCGTACTCGCCGCAGGCCAGCGGCGGCTTCCGCGTGGCGCGCAACACCTACGATGGCGCCATCGTGGGCGCGGGCGGGGTGCACACCACCATCGAGGACTTCGGGCGCTGGCTCGACAACTACGACCGGCTCCTCGTCGGCGACGCGGCGATCGTGCGCACCATGACCACGCCGACCGCGCTCACGGACGGCTCGCCCGCGCGCGCGGGCTTCACCCAGGCCTACGCAGTCGGCCTCAACGCCGGCACGCTGCGTGGGCTCCCCGTGGTCTCGCATGGCGGGAGCTGGGCCGGGTACCGCGGGCACTTCCTGCGCTTCCCCGATCAGCGCTTCGCCGTGGCGACCTTCTGCAACGTCGCCAACGCCGGCGCCGACTCGCTCGCGCGGCAGGTGGCGGGCGTCTACCTCGGGGACCGGATGGAGCCGGACACGGTGAGCGCCTGGGCGGCGGCACTCGACGCGGCGCCGGCCGCGACGGTCCCGGCGTCGGAGCGGCAGGCGATCACGGGAATCTGGCGCAACGTCGCGCGCGGCGTGGTGCAGCGCATCCGCCTGGCGGGGGACACGCTGATCGCGGTGGGCCTCGAGCGGACGCGCGTGGTGCCGCTCGGCGGCGGGCGCTTCCGGCTGGGGCGCGGGACTGAGCTGCGGCTCGCGCCGGGCGGCACGGCGAGACTCCTCTCCCGTTCGGCCTCCGACACGACGACGTATGAGCGTGTCGACTCGGTGGCGCTCACGGCGGCCCAGCTCGCCGAGTACGCCGGCGAGTACCGCAGCGAGGAGATCGAGACGACGCACAGCTGGCGCGTGGAGAAGGGCGCGCTCGTGGTGTACGCCGCGGGACGGCGGCTCGGGACGCTCGACCCCACCTACCGCGACGGCTTCGTGCGCGGCGGGCCGGCGATCGACGTGACGCGTGACGCGCGCGGGCGCATCACGGGGTTCGTGCTGCAGTCGGGGCGAGTGCGCGACCTGCGGTTCACCCGCGTGCGGTGAGGCGGGGCTGCCATCGGCCTTCACGCCCCCGCGTGGCACATCTCGTCGAGGCGGGTGTAGCTGTGCTCCATGCCCTCGGTCATGCCGGTGGAGACCGCCTCATCACGCGCTTCCTTCGACGCGAACGTCAGAGTGCAGACGAGCGTCGTGACGCCGTCCTCCTCTCGCAGTTCCATTGACACGATGCAGGGATCACCCTCGGGCATGGCGAAGTCTGCATTGCCGGGGTCGTAGTACTGGGCGTGGACAAGCTTCGACGGGACGTCGACTTCGGAAAAGATGCCGAAGAAGCCAAACTGCGTGCCGTCCTCGCGATTCCGCCACTGCCACCGGTACTGGCCGCCGACGCGGACATCCATGTCGCATACCGGCATGTCCCAACCGTCATAGCCTTGCCACCGGGCGATCAGTTCGGGACGGGTATGCGCGTCCCATACCAATTGGCGGGGCGCGTTGAACGCACGGGTGACGCGGACTTCGCGATCACCGGGCAAGATGACTTCAGTGGGGTTCGGCATCGTGGGCTCCGTGGTGCGTCATCGTGATGGCATGCGGACACCGCGGCGCGACTTCTTCGTTCGCTTGCGCGTGGCCGATGGGGCCTGGAGTTCGTCGAGCAACGCATCGAGCCGTTGGTAGTGCTGCTCGAAGGTCTCGCGATAGCGTTCGATCCATCCACCCTGTCATGGGGTCCACGCTCCCGAGCGTGTTGGGCTGGCTCAAGCGCTAGCCCTACCGCCGGACCTGCGGTTCCAGCCATGTGCTCCCCCACCAGAGCAGCAGACCGATCGCCAACACGACGAGAAACTGGATCATCTCGCCGATCGGTCGTGCCAGCAGGAGCACGGCGCACATGACCACACACAGGGCGGATACCCATCGGCCTGCTGGAACGCGAAACACCGTCGAGGCCGAATCGTCGGATCGCCGCAGGACGGGGAGCGCCGCACAGGTGACCAGGTAGATGATGACACGCAGGCCGACGGTGATCGTCAGTGCCGAGGTAAAGGTCGTCATCAGCGTGAACAGGAGCATGCCGCCAGCCGACACGAGAATGCCGCGGAACGGCGTCTGGTACCGTGGATGCACGGCGGCGATGGCAGGCCACAGCTGCCCTCGCTCGGCCATCGCAAAGGGCATTCGACCCGCGGCGAGGATGATCGCGTGGGCCACGCCGAGCGTCGATACCAGCGCCCCGACGACCATCACCCCGGCCCCGATTGGCCCGAACAGCAGCGCTGCCGCATCGGCGAGCGGTCGTTCGGAGGTCCCCAGGTCGGGTAAGGTCCCCACCGCCACCACCTGGACCCCCACGTACACCGTGGCGACCACCGCCAGACCTGCCAGGAGGGCAAATGGAATGGTCCGCACCGGGTCTCGTACTTCACCCGCCGGTACTCCCAAGGTCTCGAATCCGCTGAAGGCGTAGATCGCGAGGAACACCGTGCCGGCAATCGCGGCCATCCCGGGGGTCGTCGTTCCGGTCGTGGACGCCGTCATCCATCCCGTCGCGCGGAAGAGATCGACGTCGAGGTAGAAGATGCCGACCACGACGAAGAGCGCGAGTGGAGCGAGCTTGCCAATCGTGAGCGCGGTGTTCACGAGGGCGGCGCGTCGAACCCCCAGCACGTTGACCGTCGCCAGCACGATGACGACGGTGAGGATGACCGCAGCCCGCCACACGCCGGTGGTGATGCCGGGCAGGAACCACCCGGCGTAGTTCACCATCAGATTGGTCACGGCGGCGAAACCGCCGAGTTGGGTGACCCACATGAGCCATCCCAATTCGAAGCCGACGAGCGGCCCAAAGGCACGATAGGCATACAGGTACGGGCCGCCCGTGTCACTGAATCGGCTGCCGACCTCGGCAAAGCAGAGGGTGATCAGGGAGACCACCAGGGCTGCGAACAGCACGGCCACAACGCTGTAGGGTCCGACTCCCGCGTACAGCACGGCCGGAACCCCGAAGATGCCTGCGCCGATGACTCGGTTGACCGCAAAGGCGGACAAGTCGCGGCGACCCAGCGCACGGTCGAGGGCAGTCTCGGCGGGTGTGACGGATGCAATCGGCATGAGGCGGGCGATTACTTCCCGCACTCCTTCACCATCCTGGCCACCAGTGCCGCCGGGTTGCCGAGCGAGGCGGCCGTCTTGATGGCCAGGCCGGTCGCGCGGAACACCGTTGGTAGTTCCCCGTGTCCGGTGTTCTGCACCATCACGGACTGGCGCACGAAGTCGATCGTCACGATGGAACGGTAGGGATCGGCGAGGTTGTCGCCGATTTCAGTCCGGGTATCGCGGTAGTCGTACGGCGCATTGTTGTCATCGACGCGCACCATCGCGATCCGCGCGGTCGGTTGCTTCGTCGGCCCGAACACCATCACGAACGCCCGGTGCCCCTCGGGAAGGTTCGGAACGGTGATCTTCCCGCACGAACCATTCTCTTCCGTCGCTGCCACAAGCGGCACCAGCGAATCCACCGGCAGCGTCTGCACCGTGATCGGGCCGGTCGGCGTCATCGCCCGCGGCGGCTCGCTCGGGGGCGGGGTGCTTGGCCTGTTGGCACCCGAGGTGCGGAAGGCGTACGAGTAGCTCCACCCAAGCTTCTTGTCGAAGCGCTCGACGCGGAAGGCCATCACCGTCTTTCCTGGATCGACGACCAGTTTGGCCGGATAGGTGCCGCAGACTTGCCGGGTGTTTTCGCAGCGGGAGATCGTCACCTCCGTGATGGTGACCGGCATCTCCAGGTCATTCCGGAAGTAGATCTTCCGCGCCGCACCGTCGGCTTCGAGGACGTCCCAGTACTGGTACGGCTGCCCCGGCACCGGGGGGCGCGACTGGGCCGCGAGCGGCTGGGCCGTCGGGGTCGAGTATGCAGCAAGCACTGCCAGGAAGGCCACGCGGTACCGGAGCATCGGGTATCTCTGAAAGGGATGCGGGCAAATTCGCACCGGTCGAACGGCCGGGCAACGGGTGGCGCCCCCTTGCGCGACCGCGAAGCCCCCCGTATACTGAACCATATGGTTCAGTATGCCTCCCCCCGCCTCGATGCCGCCTTCGCCGCGCTCTCGGACCCCACCCGACGCGGCGTCCTGGAGCAACTCGGGCGGGCGGATGCGTCGATCTCGGCGCTGGCCGAGCGGTTCCAGATGACCCTCACGGGGATGAAGAAGCATGTTGGCGTGCTGGAGCAGGCCGGGTTGGTCACCACCGAGAAGGTCGGGCGGGTGCGGACCTGCCGGCTCGGCCTCCGCGGACTGCAGGCAGAAGCGGCATGGCTTGAGCGGTACCGTCAGCACTGGAGCGCCCGCTTCGACGCGTTGGAGCAGGTTGTCGAGGACTTGAAACGGGAGGAGCGAGGCGATGGACGAACGAAGCGGAAGTGAGGCCACCCCCACGAAGCACCAGACGAAGATGGAACGGACGTCCGAGCTTGAGCTCGTCGTCACTCGAACCATCAACGCACCGGCGCGCCTCGTGTATGAGGCGTGGACCAAGGCAGAGCTGTTCAGGAGGTGGTGGGTTCCCAAGTCGTATGGGTTGACCCTGCTTTCCTGCGACATGGATGTTCGCGTGGGGGGGCAGTATCGGCTGGTGTTTCTCCATGATGGTTCGACGATGGAGTTCTTCGGCACCTACCTCGACGTGACACCGCACTCACGCCTCGTGTGGACCAACGACGAAGGCGACGCCGGCACGACCATCACCACGGTGACCTTCGAGGACATAGCCGGCAAGACGCTGTTGACGGTGCACGATCGCTATCCCTCGACGGAAGCGCGCGACTCCGGAGCAGCGGGCGCGTTGCCCGAGGCGCTCGACCAACTCGACGAGCTCCTGGCCAGTCTCGAACCAGGCACGGAGACACCATGACGAGCACACGGCATCGCGCCAGCATGCGGACAGCGGCCGTCGTGCTGATGACGCTCGTGGCGGTTGACGCGTCGGCGCAGCAGAAGCCGCTGACCGGCTACGCGCCGATCAACGGCCTCAACATGTACTACGAAGTCCACGGCCGCGGCGAACCGGTGGTGTTGCTGCACGGCGCGTTCATGACGATCACCAACAACTGGGACGGGTGGATCGCCGAGCTCGCCAAGACGCGGCAAGTCATTGCGGTCGAGATGCAGGGTCACGGCCGGACGGCGGACGTCCCACGAGATTTCACCTACGACAACCTCGCCGACGACGTGGCCGCCCTGCTCACCCATCTCAAGATCCCGCGAGCGGACCTGATCGGCTACAGCATGGGCGGGGCGGTGGCGATGCAATGCGCGATCCGCCATCCGGACAGGGTACGACGGGCAGTCATCATCTCGTCCACGTTCCGCCGTGACGGCATGGTCGCGGGGGCAGCCGAAGCGATCTCGACACTGACGGCAGACGATTTCAAGGGCTCGCCCATCGAGGCCGAGTACAAGAAGCTGAGTCCGACGCCGGCCAACTTTCCGCGTTTCGTCCAGCGCATCGTCGCCACGGCCTCGAGCGGGCACGACTTCGGGGCCGCCAAGCTGCAGGCCACCACGGCACCGATGTTATTCATCCACGGCGACGCGGACGGCGTGCGGCTCGCGCACGTCGCGGAGATGTTTCGCCTGAAGGGTGGCGAGGTCCACGGCGACATGGGGCCGCGCTCCCCATCGCGATTGGCCATCTTGCCCAACACCACGCACGTAACCTTGATGCAGCGCATGGCCATCATCGTCCCGATGGTGAACGACTTTCTCGACGCGAAGCCGTAGCGGACCACCACAGGAGAGATCACCAAATGAGCAAGGTCACCCCCTTCCTGATGTTCAACGATCAACTCGAGGCGGCCATCGCCTTCTACACCGCCACCTTTCCGGACTCCCGGGTCATGAACGTCGCCCGCACCGGCGACGATGGCCCGATCAACTCGGCCGAGTTCGTCGTCGGTGGTCAGCACTTCATGGCGTACAACGGAGGATCGTACTTTTCGTTCTCCGAAGGCGTTTCCTTCTATGTCGACTGCGCCGACCAGGCCGAAGTCGACGAATACTGGGAGAAGCTCGTCGCGGCCGGCGCGACGCCGACCGCCTGCGGCTGGATCAAGGACCAGTTCGGCCTCTCGTGGCAGATCGTCCCGCAGCGGTTCATGGAGCTGATCCGCGACAACAACCCCGTCAAAGTGAAGGCCGTGATGGACGCGATGCTGACGATGGTGAAGCTCGACGTGGCGGCTCTGGAGCGAGCGTATGACGAAGCGTCGTGACCCGGCGCTGCCGGCGTCGATGGTCACCGGCAAGGCAAGCGCCGCGAAGCCGGCGGAAGGCGACAAGCCGGTGTTCGCCTACATCGCCTCCCTGCCAGAGCCGCAGCGCGGCATCGCCGAGCGGGTCGATGCCCTCGCCGCGAAGACGCTGCCGGGGCTGCAGCGCGCGGTGAAGTGGGGGATGTCGTACTATGGAGTCGGCGATGGCTGGTGCTTCTGTTGCGGCGGCTTCGAGACGCACGTCAAGGTGATGTTCATCAACGGCGTGACGCTGACGCCGGTGCCGCCGGTGACGCCGGTGGCGATGGGGAAATCGACGCGGGGCGTGGAGATCGCGTCCCTGAAGCAGCTCGACGAACGCCAGATCGCGGCGTGGATGACACAGGTCACAGCGGTCCCCGGCGTTGGGGGGAAGAAGCGGTAGATTGGAGCAGTGAGCAAGCGCCCGGCAGAGACGGCCCGCGGGGATGCTTGCTGGATGACCCCTGCACCGGAGCCTCCGCCATGCACCTGCGAATCCGGCCAGCCGCGGCACGCACGCTGCTCGCCACCCTCGGCGCGATGCTGGCCATGCGCGCATTGCCGGCGCAGGTCGGCGCGCTGCGCGCACTGGACGGCACCTGGATCTACGTCGAGGATCGCACCGACGGGCGCGACCTCGAGCAGCTCGGCCCGCCGATGAGCTCGACCTTCGCGATGCGGGTTGAGCCGGATGCGGTCATCCTCGTCCGTGGCCACGGCTCGGGGCACGCCAACGTGCGCATCGCGCTCGACGGCGCCACCACCACCATCACGGAGCCGACGCAGGTGGTGCACTACCGTGGCGCGTGGAAGGATGGCGCATTCAGCTACCAGGTCGACTTCGTGCGCGGCGCGAGCACGACGCCGAATGGGACGATCCGGCGCGAGTTCCGGAGCACGCCCGAGGGGCTCGTCGTCCGTGCGGTCTCCGCGCCGACCGGCCCGTATGAATCGGTCGCACTCTACCGCCACGCCGAAGACATCGCGATGCCCGCCCGGGCCAAGGCCGCGATCGGCGAGATGGCGTGGCTGGCCGGCGCCTGGGTCGGCACGAGGAGCTCGGGGTCGTCCATCGAAGAGCGATGGAGCCCCCCGCTCGGCGGCACGATGCTCGCCGTCTCGCGCACGGTGTCCCGCGGCAGGATGTCGGCGTTCGAGTACCTGCGCATCGTCGAACGCGACAGCGGGCTGGTCTACATCGCCCAACCCAATGGGGCCGCACCGACCGACTTCGTGCTCACCGAGCTGACGCCCACCCGCGCCGTCTTCGCCAACCCGCGCCACGACTACCCGAAGCGCATCGTCTACGAACTCTCGGCCGACGGAGCCCTGACGGCCACGATCGGCTTCATGAGGGGTGGCACCCCCCGGCGCTTCGACTACCGGCGCGAAGGCAACTAGCAGCTCCGTTCCATTGTCGATTCCGGACGCTCTCTTTCGTCATTCGGATACCCAGCCTCACTCCTCCACCCGAGACAGGATATCCGACAATGCGTTACGCACTGCTGATCCACTACCCGCAGCCCGCCGTCTCCACCCTGACCGAGGACGAGGTCAAGGCGGGCATGGCCGCATTCCATGGCTATGCCAAGGCGCTCGATGACGCCGGCGTGCTCCGTTCCGCCGAGGTGCTTCAGACCATTGCCAGCGCCACCAGCGTGTCGCTGCAGCAGGGCAAGCTCCAGGTGCAGGACGGCCCCTTCGCCAATACCAAGGAGGCGTTCGCCGGCATCTTCATGGTCGACGTCCCCGACCTCGACGCCGCGCTCGCGTGGGCGGAGAAGTGCCCGGCGGCCCAGTGGGGCACCGTCGAGATCCGCCCCTCGGGGGTTCGTTTCGTCGACGGCGCGTGGACGAGCGCGGCATGAACCGGTGACCCAGGACGCCGCGGCGCGCGCCGAGGAGGTGGCCCGCGCCGCGTACGGCCGCCTGCTCGCCATCCTCGCCGCGAAGGACGGTGACATCGAGTTGGCCGAGGACTGCCTCGCCGATGCCTTCGCGGAGGCGCTCTCTTCGTGGGGCACGGCGGGCGTCCCGCAGAATCCCGAGGCCTGGCTCCTGACCGTGGCGCGGAATCGACGCCACGATCTCCGCCGATCGGCGGCGCATCGACTCTCCGACCCGCTCGACGATGTGGCACGCGGCGGTGCGCTGCCGGTCGTGCCGGAGTTTGACCCCGGCGCGATCCCCGACCGGCGGCTCGCCCTCCTCTTCGTCTGCGCCCACCCGGCGATCGATCCGGCGGTGCGTACGCCGCTCATGCTCCAGACCGTGCTCGGCTTCGACGCCGACCAGATTGCGCGCGCCTTTGCGATTCCCCCCGCGGCGATGGCGCAGCGACTGGTCCGCGCCAAGCGCCGCATTCGCGATGCGCGCATCCCGTTCGTCGTGCCCGAGCGCGGCCAGATGGCGGAGCGCCTCGCGCCGGTGCTCGAAGCGGTCTACGGCACCTACGCGATCGACTTCCCCCTGGTCGCTGGCAGCGAGCCGCGCGATTCCCTCGCCGCCGAGTCCCACTATCTCGCCACCACGTTGGCCGAGCTGCTTCCGGACGAGCCCGAGGCGCTGGGCCTCGCCGCGCTGATCTCGCTTTCTCTCGCGCGCAGCCCCGCGCGCGGTACGGCCGGCGAGTTCGTGCCGCTCGAAGCGCAGGATGCCTCGCGCTGGGACACGGAACTCATCGTGCTCGGCGAGCACTTCCTCCATCGCGCCCGTGCCCTCGGGGGGATGGGCCGCTTTCAGCTCGAGGCGGCGATCCAGTCGGTCCACTGCGCGCGCGCGACCTCGGGGGTCACCGACTGGCAGGTGCTGCGGACACTCCATGCCGCGCTGGTCACGATCGCGCCGACGCTCGGTGCGCGGGTCGCCTACGCCGCGGCGGTCGGACGGGTCGAGGGTGCGCAGGCAGGGCTCGATATGCTCGACGCCATCACCGACGACGCCGCGCAGCGCTTCCAGCCTACGTGGGCGACGCGCGCGCACCTGCTCGAGGATGCCGGACACTCAGCGGCGGCGGCGGAGGCGTACCAGCGGGCCATCTCGCTCACCACGGAGATCGGGGCACGCAGGTACCTCGAGGAGCGGCGCGCGCGGCTGCTCGGCGGGCGATAGACAGCACCCCGCTCTCCTCGACAGATTCCGGACCCCAGCTTTCCGCTGGCAGGCGCGGCCCTCGGACGCCGCACAACGATCGGACCACACAAGAGTGTACTGATGCTGCTCAGGCCGATGTGCGGACTCCTCCTCGCGGTGGGCACCTTCTCTGCCTGCAGCCAGCCCCTGGTCAGGGGCGCGGCGATGCCGCGCAAGGCGGTGTTCATCATCCTCGACGGCATCCCGGCCGATGTGATCGAACGGGTGCCGACGCCCGCGATCGATGCGATCGCTGCGGCCGGTGGATACGCGCGTGCCCATGTGGGCGGCGAGCTCGGCGGCCCCACCGAGACACCCACCATCTCGGCGCCCGGATACATGAGCCTCCTCACGGCGACGTGGGCCAACAAGCACAACGTCCGCGGGAACAGCAAGCTCTCGCCCAACTACGACTACTGGAACATCTTCCGCATCGTCGAATCGGTCGACCCCTCCCGCCAGACCGCGATCTTCTCCGCCTGGCTCGACAACCGGACGGTGCTCCTCGGCGAAGGCCGCCCCGAGGCAGGGAACTTCCGGCTCGATCACGCCGTCGACGGTTTCGAGCGGGATACCATTGCCTTCCCGCACGATCCGGCGTCGAAGTACATCCTCGCCATCGATGAACGCGTGGCGACGGATGCCGCTGCGTACATTGCGGCGAAGGGGCCCGATCTCTCGTGGGTGTATCTCCAGCACACCGACGATGCCGCGCATGCGAACGGCGACGGCGAGGAGTTCGATGCGGCGGTGCGGCAGGCGGATGCCCGGGTGGGGCGCATCTGGGAGGCGGTCAAGCGGCGTCAGGCGATGGGCGAGGAGTGGATGATCGTGGTGACGACCGATCACGGTCGCGACGCGCCAACGGGCAAGGGCCACGGTGGCCAGTCCGTCCGGGAGCGCACCACGTGGATCGTGACCAACCAGTCGGCGCTCGGTCCGCGCTTCACGAATGGAGCGCTGGCGATCGTGGACATCGCGCCCTCGATCCTGCAGTACCTGGGCATCTCCGCGCCGGCAGCGGTGGCCGGGCAGATGGAAGGCGTCTCGTTCCTGCAGCCCCGCGCGCGCTGACGCCGACGCGCTTCAGACCTTCTGGATCCCGGCGACCCCATGCTCGACGCGCCAGCGGCTCGCCGTTTCCACCGGCGCGCCCGGCCGCGTGATGTACGGCACGGTGCGATAGTCGGTGTGCCACGCCTCCGGCGTGACTCGGCAACTCAAGTAGCCGCGCCGCGCGTTCTGCCACTTGGTGTGCGGGTTCTCGGCCAGTGAGGCCTCGTTGACGCCACCGGAGCGATCGGCCCCATCGCCGCCCGAGGCGATGCTGGTCCCGACAAACTCCGCGGCCACGATGGGGGCGCCCGGGCGGCGGAAGTCGGCGCTCAGTTCGTTCACCCAGGCGGAGTGGATATCGCCGGTGAGCACGACGGTCCGGTTCGGCGCGCGCTTGGCGATCGTGCCGAGCAGGCGGTCGCGGGCTGCGGGGTAGCCGCTCCACTGATCCATCGAGAGCTGGGCCTCGGGTCCGGCACGGAAGTCGAACGGTGCCATCATCACCTGCTGCGCGAGCACCTGCCACCGTGCGCGGTTCGCGCCCAACCCTGCGGTGAGCCACGATTCCTGGGCGTCACCAAGCATGGTGTGCTGCGCACTGCCCCAGTCCCCACACGGCACGACGCGATTGCCGTCGTTGCATGGCTGATCGCTGCGATACTGGCGGGTGTCGAGCGTCCACAGCTGCGCGAGGCTGCCCCACGCCGTGGTCCGGTGAATGGTCAGATCCGCCCACGACCGAACCCGCGGCACCCGCACCGGCTGGTTCTCCCACCACGCCTGATAGGCCATGGCCCGACGGGCACGCATCTGCTCCTCGGACTCCATCCCGTTCTCGCCGATGCTGCCGGCATAGTTGTTGTCGACCTCGTGGTCATCCCAGGTGACGAGCCAGGGGCAGCTCAGATGTGCGGCCTGGAGGTCCGGATCGGTCTTGTACTGGGCGTAGCGCATGCGGTAGTGCTCGAGCGAGGAGATCTCGATCGTCGCGTGCTTGCGCACGTTGCCATCGCGGCCGCTGTACTCGTAGATGTAGTCGCCGGTATGGGCAATGAGGTCGAAGCGCTCCCTGGCCATGTGCGCGAACGCGGTGTAGTAGCCCGCCTCGTAGCCCTGGCAGCCGGCGACGCCGAGCCGCAGCGGGTCGTTGGCGCCTGCTGCCGGGGTGGTGCGCGTCCGACCGATGGCACTCACCGCATCGCCGGCCATGAAGCGGTAGAAGTAGTCGCGGCCCGGTTCGAGCCCAGTGGCATCCACGTGCACGCTGTGACCGAGTTCCGGGGCGGCGGTGGCTTGCCCCTTCTGGATCACGCGGCTGAAGGCCTCGTCGGCGGCCAGCTCCCAGCGCACGGCGGTGCGAACCGCGTCCATGCCGTACCCGGGCACCAGCGGCTCGGGCGCGAGCCGCGTCCACAGCATCACGCTGGTGGCGGTGGGATCTCCGGAGGCGACGCCGAGGGCAAAGGGATCGGCCCGGAAGGAGGGGCGCAGGCGGACGCGCCATTCGGTGGGAATGACGGCGGCCAGCGCGGCGTAACGCGCAAGGTCGAGAAAGGAGCGACGATGCATCCACGGTTCCTGACGAGGGGAGAGCCACTAATCTGCAGGCGGCACCGCCATCGCGCGAGGGATGTGAAGGGACCGTTACGTCGCCCCGCCCCGTCGATCAGTCCTTCCGCTTCACATGCATGTTCGACTCGGTGACGGCATCCTCGACGTCGACCGGGTGATGATGCTTGGCCTGCGCGCCGGCCTCGGCGACTTCCTTCTTCGATCGCGCCGCCTCGTCGAGCGCCTTGTCGCTGCTGCTGTGCATGTACCCGCTCTTGTCCTTGCTCATGGTACGTCTCCGGTAGTGAGGCGCTGTGTCATCGCGAATGCAGCGTGGGGACGCGAACGGCGGGGCGCGTGAACACACCCCCAGGAGCGCGCTCACTCGGTGGAACCCAGCGCGTTCCGCGAGACGGTCCGGGCCGCTCCACTTGCCAGCACGATGACACGGTCGGAGATTGGGATGATCGCAGGCCGGGCCGGGAACACACGGCGGCAGGCCGTCACGCCACCGATGGAGCTCACCATGATCGCCCTCAGGCACCACGGGGGACCCCATTTTCACCCCGTCGGCACGGGTTATGCGCCGGGTGCACTTCAAGAATCCCCGCGCGGGCACCACGCGCGACCATTCAGGAGAAGTGCATGGTCTCACGCTCTCGGCGACACCAGCTCCGGTCTGTGTTTCTTGCAATCAGCCCAGCCATCGGCGTTGCCGCCTGTGAGTCGAAGATGCCTCCCGCCGCGTCCGTCGTGGCGTGGGCGCCACCCCCCGATTCGCTGATTCCACATGACTCGCTGGGCGCTGCGGTCCGACGCGGGCTGGCCATCCTCGAGCATACCCCGGACTCGCTGCCGACCTTCGCCACGAGCTCACTCAACTGCACCAGCTGTCATCTTGAGGGGGGACGTCGCGCAGGGGCGGCACCGCTGCTGGGGGTCAATGGCCGTTTCCCGAGCTACCTTGCGCGGGCAGGTGCGGTCGTCCCGATCGAGGACCGCATCAATTACTGCATGACCCGAAGCCTCGCGGGATACCGACTGCCGACCGACAGCAGGGAAATGCAGGACATCGTGGCATACCTGGGATATCTGTCGCAGGGCCTTCCGTTTGGTGCAACACCGGCGGGCCTTGGCTTCCCTGCGATCCCCGCGCTGGAGGGCGACAGTACGCGAGGTGCGGACGTCTACGCAGCGCATTGTGTGACCTGTCACGGCGGGGAGGGCGAGGGAGGGGTGTACCCGCGCGCACCGGCACTCTGGGGGGCGCGATCGTACAGCATCGGCGCGTCGATGGCGCAGGTCGAACGAGCCGCAGCATTCATCCGGCACAACATGCCGTTGAGCGCGCCAGGATCGTTGACCGATCAGCAGGCGTGGGATGTGGCGGCGTATATCGATGGGCACGCACGACCGGACATGCCGGGCAAGGAGGAGGACTGGCCGTTCGGCGGTGCCCCGAAGGGCATCCCCTACGCGACCGCCGGCCGGACGCCCGAGCGAGCGCCGGCCGTGATTCCCCGCCCTAATCCTGAGGCTGCACTCGTGCCGGTGCCCCGGTCGGTGCGCGCGCCGAGCCCACCGCTGCGCTAGGCGCCGCGCAGTTCAGGAGATCTGCACTCGGAATCGCTTCGACCCCACCGCGCAGATCGGCCATCACAAACAGCCCGCCACCGAGCACCGGGCCGCCGCGGTCGAAGCCAGTGCTGCGGCGGAGCGCGCATGTCACGGCGCCAGTCAGGCGATCCCGAACTTCGATGACGCCATCCTGTCCGGTCAGGATGACGTGCGAGCCCACCAGCAGCGTGGCGCCGCGCGCCTTGTGCGCGCTGACGATCCAGCGTGTCTTGCCGCTCCGCGTGGAGAAGCCCACCAATGAGTCGGATTCCGGCACAATGACCACTCCGACGCTGTCCGCCACGGCGGCCGTGCCCGAGGTATGGCCGAGCACATCACGAGTGAACTGGTACAGGCGACTGCGCCACAACAGGCGGCCAGTGGCAAGGTCCAGCGCGAGGACGGCCTGCCCTGCGACTTCAGGGTTGTCCCGAAAGGCCGTCGCCAACAACCGCCACTGTGCGCCACGATCGAGTGCCATGTACTCGGCAAGCGAGGTGCCCCGAAGCAGGACCAGCCCGCTGACGAACATCACCCCCTCGTTGACGGTCGGGCCGGCGTGACCGACCTTGATGTACCCTGGCAGCGTTCGGCACCAAATGGGTTCGAAGGTCGACATCAGGACCGCACAGGCACCATTGATGTCGAGTGACACCGCCAGCGTGTCCCCGGTGGCTGCCATGGGGGCCATGATGACCCCGCCAGGAAGTTGACGTTCATCGAGCAGCGCACCGGTCACCAGATTGAGCTTGCGCAACATCCCCGCGGCCGATGCATACACGACCACCGAGTCCCTGATGATCGGCGAGTTCATGACCGACGTCTCGGCGAAGTGCGTCCACAGGTGGCGACCGGTCCGCAATTCGTAGGCGGCCACCCCTGAGGGAGCGCGTCCGGCCATGCTGAACGAATTGTCACCGAATCCCACGACGACGATTCGCCCCTCGCTGACACCGTCCTGGTGCACCCAGTTGGGAAGGCGAACCGACCAGAGCCGCCGACCACTGGCGAGATCGCGGGCCTCAAAGGCCCCCGTGTGGTGCGTGCCAAGCAAGACGATATTCCCGACGATGCTGGCGGAGGACCGGACCGGGCCATCGATCTGCGCACGCCACCCGACCGGCGGATCGCTCTGGCCACCGTCGGGCACAATGGCGCTCTTTCCGGCATCGGCTCGATACTGCAGCCACTGGCCAATCGGCGGGGACTCCATCAGCGTCGATGGCGGCGTCTCGGCCCGGAGGGGGCGGGCAAACTCGAGCCCGGCGGGCGCGGTGGTCGGCTCCTCACACTCCCGCGCCTGTCGGGCCGAATCCCCAGGCACGGGGAGGGAGGGAATGGGGATGCAATGCGCGGTGCCATCGCCCGATCGCGCCCAGATCTCTGCCCGTGTCGAGTCGAGGCGGCGGACGGCGATCGCGACATCCTCCGGAAATGGCCACGCGGGGGGCAATGAGAGCGGACCATCGCCGACCAGGGAATCGGTGAGCCGATGCGCCGCGATATGGGCACCCCAGGCCGCCCGTTGGGTCGGGGTCAAATCCGACAAGGCATTCGCGCGGGAATGGGCCGCGACGGGCGGCCAAGTCATGACGGGATCGCCGGCCGCCGCTCGGCGCTCGACTCGCAAGCGGCTGAGCGCCACCATGACCAGCAGGAGCGTCAAGCCATACAGAACGAAACGCGGCGCAATCCGAGTCCATCCCCGTCGGGCGCGAATGGCATGCAGTCCCACCACCACCACCACCATGACCGCCAAACCCAACAGTACGAACCGTCGACCAGCGGGGAGCAGATCGTTCACGCGGACCCAGGGACGGTGGATGACGGCGTAGACGGTGGCCACCACGGCGATTGCCGAGACGACCAGATCCAGCGCACGGCCCACTGGTTTCATCGACACGAAGTATCCCCGGCGGTGGGTGGACTATCCGATCGCAACGTAGGATAGTTGCCGCGATTGAGCGAGCACGGCCGCCGCAATCATCGCGGGCACCGGTTCGACCCCGGTATGCAGTCCGGCGATGAGCTTGGCGTTGACGACGTCGATGCTCTCCCCGGTTTCCACGGCGAACTCGCCGGCCCATCGGCGCAGCGAATTGCGGCAGGCCAGGACCCGCATGCCGTGGCTCCGCATCGTGGCGACCTCGGTGCCGCCAAGGGCCGACCATTTCGCGGCCTCGGTGCGCAACGATGCGGCCTCGGCCGGCGAGCGCGCCAGGCCGGCCACCTTGGCACCGATCCCATATTCGGCCCACACCTTCGGCCCGAGCACGTGGGCGATGGCAGAGGAGCCAGCGCCGAATGCGATGCCAACCTCTCGCTCAGCGGCGCCATGCGCTTGCGTCAGCGCCTGGAGGAGATTGGCGGCCTTTCGGAACGGCGTGCCGCTCGGGTCGAAGGTTCGGATGTCGAGAAAGGCACGATGCTTTCGGGACGCGATGGCATCGAGCCATTCCTCGGACGGTGCCCCCTGGATCGATTCCGCGGCCAGGCGGCTACTGAATCCCAATCCGGCCAGGCCGGCGATCGTCATGCCCAACATGCTTCGGCGTTCCAACATGAGTGCCCTCCGGCGTGGCTGGGAAGAATGAGCATCTGCGGGTTGTGGCGTGTGTGCGACACCCATGTGGCACATTACCGACCTTCTCACGGGCCCGCAACGACCCTGAACTGCTCGCGCCACTGGGCGATCTTTTCGTGCGGGAGTTGCAGGGCGGTCTCGAACGGATGGTCCACCATCGAAATGAGGTGCGCCCGGTCCGTGCGCGCCACGGTGGGAAGTGCAACGTCCTCACTCATTGAACGCGCCCGGTTGTCGATCTCGATGATCACGGCCCGTCGCCCCTTCTGCATGGCGCGGATCCCCGCGTGGAGCCTGTTGCCCACGTAATCGAGATCTTGGGGGCTCTCGAGCAACCGATCGAACGCCGCCAGGCTCGGCTCGATGCACTCGAGCGCAGGATCGAGTTCCAGGGCATATGCCTGGTCCTCCTGGGTTTGCGTCCAGAAATAGACGTGATCGTACCGCTCGCGGAGCGTCGCCAAGAGCATCCTGTCCGCGTCAGGGTGCTTGATGTAGGTATTCAGGGTCGTGATGACGTTGCGGGCTTTTCCGGTGGGAATTCGTTGGCATGCTTCGGGGGAAAGCCCCCAGAGCGTGGGGCACCCCGTGTTGACCACGTTGGCGATCCCGGCGGCGATGAGCATCCGCTCCGCCTGACTATCACGGACGGAATGCAGATGGCGACTGCTCAGCGCGTGGCGCAGCAGCCAGCGGCTGTACCAATCCGCCGGCCGCTGGTCCTGATACCAACCAACTCCCATCGTGACGATTTCCCCTGGCTGCAACACATCGAGCGGCGTGATCTTCCACAGTGGCCGGAACCACATCCTCGAGCTCAGGAGGTTGGAGCCGCCGATGATCGACACGTCGGCACGGCGCACCAAGCCACGACTGCGGCGACCCATCCACTCGTGGCTGACGACGTTGTACTGGAACGCGTCGGCGAAGAGCGAATCGGTCTCACGACGTACCGCCTCCATGATGATCTGGTCACCCAGGTTCGTCGAGGCGGTGGCCGTGTCCAGGATGGTCACCGTGCGCATGCGGCCTCCGCCAGGGTGAAGCTCACGGCGTCGAGGGATCCGAACGGAGGAAGATGCTGCCATCCCGTTCGCTCGCGGCATACTGGCACAACCTGAACGCGGCACACCGCGACGCCCCGTCGGCGATGTTGAAGGCCACCCCGTGCCCTGGGCAGTAAATCGCCTTGTCATCGTGATGGGCGGCGATCATGTCAAAGCTGAGGTGCGGGCAGACGCGGTCCAATGCGCGAACCTGGCCATCCACACGGAACAAGACCAGCTTCGCGTCCAGGAAGTCCACCGCGATCTTCTTGCCCTCAGCAAGCTCGGTCGACGCGATGACGCGGTGTTCGCCCGTGGACAGTGATGCGTCCAGGGACACCAATCGAGTCTCCGGCGCCGGTTTGCCTGGCTTGAATTCAAAGGACGGCTTGCCGCGGTACTTCTTGGCCGGGAACACGCTGACGGCGTTGAACCGTTTGTGCTCGAGATCATCCGATGAGTACCAGTGCTCGAAGCTCCATGCGGCGCTGAGGTCGAACCTCGGCTGGCCCGGGTTGAGGCGCGTGGTGATGACGATCCGCGTCTCGTCCGAGATGTTCACGTGCGTGCCGTGGAGGGTCTCCGGGTTGAAGACCAGGAGCTGACCAGGCTTGGTGACGACCTTGTGGGGCTTGGTGACCGGAACCCCTTCGGCCAGATACATGCTGACCGGGTCGAACGGATATTGGTAGCCGAACATCCCGGGATAGAGGATCACGGTATTGTCGTCGTTGACACCGTCGATCGACCACCAGAGGTTCAAGCCGTCATACGAATGGCCGTACCACGTGTCGATGTGGGCTCCGTGGGCGCGCGCGACTTCCGGCAACTTCTGGTGATAGGCCTCGGGCTTGTACGCGCTCCGCGCCTTGCGCTTTTCGCGCGCTTTCGTGATCTCGTTGACCACGAGACGCCAATTCCTGAGCGCGGCCAGACCAAGCCGGGCCTTCTCCCACATCGGATACGGCGGCTTCTCGACGTTGCGCGCTTCGCGCGACACGAGGAAGGGATAGTAGATGCGCATGACGATCAGGTGATCGACGTAGAACGTGCCTTTCAGCCCAAGATCGTCCCGACCGACCCGATAGGACCAGTAGAAGAGATCCCGCTGCAGCGTGTGGAGGAGATAATCCTCGAGCAGCAGCAGCTTCGACGCCGGAAAATGCTCGTGCATTCTCGGGAGTCCGGCCTCCTCGACGCGCCGGCGCACGTCGGCGCCGGCGAACTTTTCGATACCGTCGAAGAATGCGCGGATCACGCGGGGATACAGCTCGTCGCGGAGCGCATACTCGTCGAGCACATAGTAGGCGCCATCGCGAAGCATGGCAGCGGTATCGGCGCGCCTTACGGGTTCGGCGGAAGCAGCGGTGGCCACGTGGCGACTCCTGATGAGCGCTGCGGATGCAGCAGTTGATTGGGGACGCGAGGTCGCGTGTTCGGGGATGACAGCAAGTTTCGATCCGATTCCGGCCCGGTGGCCTACATGATGAGTTCGGGAAGGCGCCGGCGATGAAACCTGACCCCCCCGACCAGGGTCATCACTGCAACGTAAGTCAGTCCCCCCAGGGGGACGACCGCCCACACCGGCAGGGGCGCAGCGGCCACCACCGCCACCGCCATTGCGGCGGCCGCGAGCAGGGTGCGCCAAAACCGGCCCACCCCGGGCATCGGCAGGCCGGATCGCCGGAGGAGCCAGAGCATGGGAATGGTACGCACGGATTCCGTCACCAGGGTGACGATCGCGGCCCCGGTCATCCCGAATACCGGGATGAGCGCAATGTTGAGGGCCACGTTGCTCGCCGCGGCCAGCAACGACGTGCCGAGCATCTGTGACTGCCTGCCGTGGGCGATCATCACCCCCTGCGCGACGTTGCGCAGCAGCGCGACGGGCAGCGCCCACAGCAGGATCCGGAGCGGGGTCACCGCGGGAGAATACGGCGCCCCGAAGATCTCGGGGATCAGTCGATGGGCGACCAGGCACCCACCGAGCGCGATCGGAAACACCCCGGCGAACACTTGAGCGAGGGCGTCGTGGTACAGGCTGCGCTCGCGGGCAGGTTCGCTCATCGCCCGAGCGACGGAGGGCATCAGGGTCAGCTGATACGAATTGCCGACATTGAGGACGAAGCTGACGAGCGCATAGGCCGCGGCATAGTAGCCGACGGTCGCCGAATCGTGGTAGATCCGGAGAAAGAAGAAATCGATGTTGAAGATCACCAAGCCGACCATGCTGTTGAGCACGAGCGACCACGACCGTCGGTACATCACCTTGACGGTCTCGAATCGGATGGCGACCCGCAAGGCGCGCGCTGCGGGCGGGAGCGCCCGGAGCAGCAGCAGGGCCGCCGCCGATTCCCCAAGAATCTGTGCCAGGGGAACGACCGCGACGTCCCGTGCGTCGCGGACGAATGCGAGGATCATTGCTGCGGCGACCACCTCGGTGATGGTGCGCGACAATGAGACGACGCCCGAGTGCTCCAGCCCCAGGTGGGCCCAGCGCGTCCCGAGGGCCATCGGGGCCAGCATGAACGCAAACGCCGCGACGATCGCCCCGTCCGGCTGTGGAAACACCAAGAGGCCGACGGCCGCGATGAGCACGATCAACACGGACGCGACGAGGAACCGTGCCCCGGTATAGCGCTGCAGGTAGCCCTCGAGTTGTCCCCGATCGTGCGCGACGTCGTGCACCCCGAGCAGGTCGACCCCGCAGTCTGATATCCGACCGGCGTACGCCATCATCGTCGTCGCGAGGACGACCATGCCATACGTTTCGGCTCCAACCGTGACCGCGAGATAGACGGTCGCCCCGAACGAGATCAGACGTGCGGCGGCCTCGCCAAGACCGAGTTTCAGAAATCCACGACCGATGGCAGGGTCCCGTGCTTTCACGCTCACTCGCTCGTACCTGCCCCTGGATCAACGATGGTACGGGTCTCGACGTTGGAGATGATCTCGTTCTGCCGTCGGATCGACTCCTGGTGGATCACCTCATAGACCGCCTTCACGAAGCCCGCCTCGAGCCCGTGGTCCCCCGCCGTCTTCACCCGGTCCGCCAGCAGGGCGCGCCACCGGGTGACCTGCAGCGTGGTCACGTTGCTGCGCCGCTTCTGCTCCGCAATCCGCTCCACAATCCCCATGCGTGTACCGAGGGCGGCGATCAGCTCGTGGTCGACCTGGTCGATGCGCTCGCGCAGTTCTTCGAGGCTCGATTGAAACTCCGCGTTGCCCGAGTCCGGGGTGCGGATCACCAATTCCGAAAGGATTTCGGCGAGTCGTTCCGGTGTGACCTGTTGCGCCGCATCGCTCCACGCACTGTCCGGCCTGGGGTGCGATTCGATCATCAGCCCGTCCATCCCCAGATCCATGGCGCGCTGGGCGATGTCCTGGAGCAGATCCCGCCGTCCACAGATGTGGCTTGGATCGGTGATGATCGGAAGCTCGGGGAAGAGGCGCCGCAATTCGATCACCATGCTCCACATCGGCGCATTGCGGTACGGAGCAGAATTCACGGTGGAGACGCCGCGGTGGATCCCGCCGAGCGCCCGGACCCCAGCCTGGGAGAACCGTTCAAACGCGCCGATCCACAGCCCGATATCGCTGCTCGTGGGATTCTTGATCAGGATCGGCACGTCGGTGCCGCGGGCGGCATCGGCGAGTTCCTGGACCGAGAATGGGTTGACCGTCGTACGCGCGCCGACCCACAGCAAGTCAATGCCAGCCTTGAGGGCGGCCTCGACATGGCGTCCGTGCGCCACCTCAGTCGCGGTCTTGTAGCCGTAGGCGTCACCGGCAGCCCGGAGCCACTCCAGGGCCTCGTCGCCGATCCCTTCGAAGGAACCGGGCCTGGTTCGCGCCTTCCAGATTCCGGCTCGGAAATAGTCGATCCGGGTGCCCGCAAGGCGGCGGGCCGTCTCGAAGAGCTGTTCCCTGCTTTCGGCCGCGCAGGGGCCTCCGATGACCATCGGGGGGTGTTCGACACCCGACCATCGGACCAGTGGCAAGACCGCAATCTCCATGGTACTCCCGAGGGTGGGACGCCAATGCGCTGCAAGGTGCCCGGAGCGACGATGTGGGGACCGGGCGTATGGAGGAAATGAGGGTAGCAAGACCCGCGCCAACTCCCCGCCCTCGCTGGCACTATTCTTCCGTGGCATACTCCGAGCGATGATCCCCCAAGGAGGCCTCATGAAGGTGAGCAAGGATATCGAGACTCGACGCGCCGGATGGACCTTTGACGGGACCGTGGCGAGCTCGTTCGTCGATCATGTCCGGCAGTCGGTGCCGAACTATGACGCCGGCCACGACATGATCTGCGACGTGTCCGACTACTTCGTCCACGCCGACAGCGTCTGTTATGAACTGGGCGTCTCGACCGGCCAGCTCATCCGGAAGCTCGCGGAGCATCACCCGCACAAGCCGGGCGTCCGATGGGTTGGCCTCGACCCGGTCGAACCGATGATCGCCAAGGCCCAGGAGCATTGCGCCGGCGTGTCGAACATCGAGCTCGTCGCCGCCGACGCCTTGACCTATGACTTTGGCAAGTGCGACATGGTGGTCTCCTACTACTGTGTCCAGTTCATCCCGCCGAGGAACCGCCAGGAACTGATCAATCGGCTCTATGAGCGACTCAACTGGGGTGGCGCGTTCGTGCTGTTCGAGAAAGTCCGGGCGCCGGATGCCCGGTTTCAGGATATGCTGAGCGCCCTCTACAACGACTTCAAGGCGAAGAACGGGTTCACCGCCGAGGAGATCCTCAACAAGACGACCGCGCTGAAGGGCGTGCTCGAGCCCTTCTCAACCGAGGGCAACCTCGGGCTCCTCCGGCGGGCGGGATTCACGGATATCACGACGATCATGAAGCATCTCTGCTTCGAAGGCTTCCTCGCGATCAAATGACTACGCCAGTCGAGCAGAAACCCGAACGCTGGGATGCGGCGACCCGTGGCTTCCACTGGCTCAACGCCGCACTGGTCACCCTGATGCTCCTGTCGGGCATGCTGTTCATGTACCGGGGCGGCCTGCAGATCGACGGCAAAGAAGCCAAGATGGCGCTCAAGGGATTCCACTCCTGGATCGGGTACGCCTTCGCCGCGACGATCCTGGCCCGCGCGGTCTGGCTCTTCACCGGGCCACCCCTGGCCCGGTGGCGTCGCGTGATCCCGGACCGCGCTGCCCTGCGGGAGATCCCCGCGGAATTGCGGGACCTCCATGCGCGGAAACCCGCCACGGACGCGGTCCGCAGCCCCGTCAGTCGGCTCTCCGCCACGCTGATGATCGTCCTGATGCTCCTGATGGCGGTGACTGGGCTCGTCCGCACCTCGACCGATCTGTATCGGCTGCCCTTCGGTCCGGTCGTGGCCGCGTTCGTGGCCCGGCCAGGTGTGGAGTCCTCCACGATCACCTGGCGCAACGAGGCCGAGCTCGCGGTGCCCTACCGACTGGCGCTCGTCGCCAAGGTCAAATTGGTGGCGGGACCGCTCCACACCTACGGCTCGTGGGTGCTGTTGGTCCTCGCGCTCCTGCATGTAACCGGGGTCACCCTGACCGAGATTCGCCAACGGACCGGGTTGATCTCGGCGATGGTGTCGGGAGAGGTCCCCCCGCCACGGCGTCCCGACGTGCCATCCAGCGGCCACTGATGAGTCGGCCGCTCCGGTTCGCGATGATCACCACGTTTTACCCCCCCTACAACTTTGGCGGGGACGGCTATGCGGTCCAACGGCTCACCCATGCGTTGGCGCGGCGTGGACATTCGGTGACGGTCATCCACGACGCGGATGCATTTCGCTCACTCAGCACCGGGCCGGAGCCGGCCCCGCTTGCGGCGCCGTCCGGGGTGACGGTCCACCGCCTGGAGAGCCGGGCCGCGAAACTTTCCTGCCTCGCCACGCAGCAATCCGGCCGGCCACTCGTCCACGGGCGGACGATCCGCCGGATTCTGGGGTCCGGATTCGACGTCATTCATTTTCACAACATCTCGCTGGTCGGTGGGCCCGGCGTGCTCGGCTACGGCAGTGGGATCAAATTGTACACGGCACACGAACATTGGCTGGTCTGTCCGACGCACGTGCTGTGGCGGCACAACCGCGAGGTGTGTACCGGCCGCGAGTGCCTCCGCTGCGTGCTGCACTATCGGCGCCCGCCTCAACTCTGGCGCAGCGGCTCGCTCCTCGAGCGGGAAAGCGCGCACGTCGACGAGTTCCTGACGCTGAGCCACTTCGCCGCGAGCAAACACGCCGAGTTCGGCTTTTCGAGACCGCTCACGGTCATCCCGGCGTTCCTGCCGGACGATGAGGGGACCTCCCGCGAAGCGCAGGAGCCACCGGTGGTGCCGTACTTCCTCTTCGTGGGACGGCTGTCCCAGATCAAGGGGCTCCAGGATCTGATCCCGTTCTTCACGGGGGAAGGGACGGCAGAGCTCTGGGTCGCGGGGTCGGGGGAGTACGAACCGGAGCTTCGCGCGCTCGCGGAGGATGGGCCGCGCATCCGCTTTCTGGGGCAGCTGTCCCCGGATGCTTTGCGACCGCTCTATCAGCACGCCTTGGCGGTGGTCGTACCATCGGCGTGCTATGAGGTCTTCCCGATGGTCGTCCTCGAGGCGTTCCGGGAGGGGACCCCGATTATCGCCCGAGCGTTGGGGCCCTTCCCGGAAATCGTGGCGGCGAGTCAGGGCGGAATGCTCTTCCAGACGCAGGACGAGCTCGGGAGCGCCCTCGTCGCGCTGACCGACGATCCGGAGCTCCGGACGCGTCTCGGGGCAGCGGGCCGCGCAGCGTTCGAATCTCGTTGGAGCGAGGCCGTGGCACTCGGGAGCTACTTTGACGTCATTGAGGGTGTAGCGAAGCGGCGAGGTATCGACCTGACCATCCCAGACCATGCCTGATGCCGTATGGTCGGCCGAGACCGCCTTTCATCCATCCGGAGCCCAAACGCAATGAAACCGGTCCACACCCTCTTGCTCCTTTCCCTGATCAGCGGGGATGTCGGCTGTAGTGCGCAGGAGAACGGCCCGCCGGCTTCTCCGCCGCCGCCGGGTACTCCCCAGCCACCCCCGCCGCCGGGGCTCCCGGAGGGTGCGGTTCGCATCGTGGTCGATCCCGCGACTCGCTTCCAGCGCATCGACGGGTGGGAGACCTCCGTGCGGATGTGGGAACAGGACAAGGCGAACGACCGGTTCGCCCGCTCCATCGAACAGTACGCCACGGCAGTGGCCAACTTCCTGGTGGATTCGGTTGGGATCAATACGGTCCGGCTGCATGCGTACAGCGGAATGGAGAATCCGAGGAACGATTGGGCCCCCTTCTACAGCGGGCAAATGAGCTATACCGAGTGGTCGCCAGGGCGATACGAGAAGGTCAACGACAACAATGACCCCATGGTGGCAAATCTTGCCGGCTTTCATTTCGAATCGCTCGATTACCTCGTCGAGCAGATGGTCTTGCCGATGCGGTCCGCACTCACCGCACGCGGCGAGCAGTTGCGCGTCAACCTGAACTACACCGACTTCAAGTGGAACGCTGCGCGGCAAGGCACGTTGAGCCACGCCACGAATCCTGCCGAGTTCGCCGAATTCGTGCTCGTGTGCTTTCAGCATTTGCGGGACAAGTACGGCATCATCCCCGACTCGTTCGAGCTGATCCTTGAACCCGAGAACACGGTGTCGTGGACCGGTGGCAATATCGGTCACGCCTTGGTGGCCGTCGCCGCGCGGTTGTCCGCCGCCGGATTCCACCCGGAGTTCATCGTCCCGAGTACCACGAACATGAGCCACGCGGTGACGTACTTCAACGCCGTGGTGGCTGTCCCCGGCGCGGGAGCCCTCGTCTCGACCTTGGCCTATCATCGCTATGGCGGCGAGAGTGCGGCGAACGCGCAGGCCATCCGCGCCGCGGCGGCGGCACGGGGCAGCAAGACCGCCATGCTGGAGAAGGTCGGCGCGGGCATCGATCAGTTGATGGAAGACCTCACCGTCGCCAACGTCTCCGCGTGGCAGCAGTGGGCGATGGCCGATGAATCGGGACACGCCGACGATGGGGCGTACTACCTGCGTGCCCAGCTCGGTGCCCCTCCCGCGACGGCGATCAGGATGGCCTCACGCACCCCGCACCTCGCCCACGTCTTCCGCAGCGTCCGGCGCGGGGCGGTCCGGGTCGGGAGTTCGAGCAGCGCGTCCGATCACACCGTCGCGGCGTTCATCAACCCGGATGGTCAGCCGGTCGTGGTGGTGCGCTCGCGCCAAGCGGGGAGCCTGGTGGCGATCGAAGGGCTTCCGGCGGGAAGCTATGGGATCCGCACCACCTCGGAGTTCGGAGTCGAAGCGACCTCCGCCCCAGTGACGATCGCCGCGGGCGGCTGGGTTCCCCTGCAAAGCCCCAAGTCGGGAATCGCCACGATTTACCGGCTCCCCTGAGTCGCACGCGTCGGTAACAACGGCCCGGGGGCGCCCGCTCCCGGGCCGTGTTGCGTCCCTGCCCCGCCCGGCACCGCAGCTTCGGGGACGGTACCGCGCGCCCTCCGTCTCCCTCCGCTCCAACCGTCAAATTTTCGAACATCAGCTTCGGCGTTTTTTAGTCACCACCTCGGTGTGTTTCTGCTAACCTCTTGATTGACAAACAATTATAAATCGACATTCGGCCAACTGCATCATGGCACCTACCTTGCCGATACTAAACAGTTGTTTCACTTGCAGTGACCGAAATGGTCCACAATTGCAGTCCGCTGCCAAGAGCACACCCAGGGTGACCTGGGGCCGCAGAACCAGGGAGCTCCGAGTCACCGTGAGCCCGCCCAGTCGCCAGCGAGAAGCTCCCCCTGACGTGGGGAGGCTCGTCCGGTGGCGTCATCGCGCGCCGGGCTTCCATCTAGCGGAGTTGGCAGACCGATGACTTACACGTTCAAGTTGGCCCGGCGCTTGGCAGGCAACCATCATCAGTTCATGGCGGTTTGCACTGCCCTCACGCTCCTCTCCGGTTGCGTCCCGGGCGGAGAGGCCGATCCGGTTCTCGCCGATCGCCCTGGCAGTGTCTACCTGACCGTGAATGGCCTCGCCCCACAGGGTAGCCCACAATTGCTCCTCACCGGCCCGGGCGGTTTCTCCCAGACCGTTTCTCAAGCCGGCACCCTGACCGGCCTCCCGCTCGGCAACTATGTCGTGCACTACCTGCCGACGACCGTCGACGGGGACCGTTGGGCACCGACCCCCGAATCCCAGGCGATCCTGATTTCCAGCGCCGGTGTCTCCGTCCCGCTCGCCGTGAGCTATCATCTCGCGAGCGGGGCGATGGCGATTCGCACCACCGGATTGCCTGAGGCGGCGCAGCCGGCGGTGCGCCTCACCGGGCCCGATGGGTACGACCGCGAAGTGCTCGGCGCCACCACGGTTCGCGGGCTCGCCCCCGGGAGCTACACGGTCACGCCGCTCCCCGCGCTGTCCGGGTCGGCAGTCTACCGGCCAGCACAGCCGGCCGTTCAGGTCGAGATCGCCGTCGGCGAGACGCCTGTGGCGGCGGAGCTCGCGTTCTGGCGCGTCCAGGGAACGCTTGACGTGCATGTGGGCGGGCTGCCGAGTGGGGCAGCGGCACAGTTCACGATCGCCGGTCCGGGCAATTTCATCAGGCAATTCACCAGCGGAACGACCCTGCCGGCACTCGATCCGGGGGCCTACACCGTGACGTCCGTCCCGGTGGTCTGGCAAGGGAACACCTGGGCGACCGCCGCCAATGTGATTCCGGTGCAAGTGGATACCGGTACCACCACGGTGGAACTCACGCACCAGATTGCCACCGGAACGCTGGAACTGGATGTCGAGGGACTGCCGGCCGGTGTGACGGCGCAGGCCGTGCGCGTCACCGGACCCGGTGGCTTTCTGCAGGACGTGAGCGCGAGTCAGCAATGGGTGGGTGTCTCACCGGGCAGCTACACGGCGACCGCCGCGCCGGTGCTCAGTGGCGCGCGGAAGTTCGTGCCCACTCAAACGAACCACGTCATTTCCGTGGCACCGGGGACCAATCCGAGTCGGGCCAGGGTGCACTACACGGAATCCTACGGCGCCCTGACGATTTCCATCAATGGACTTCCCGGTGGCGTGGCAGGTCGCGTCGTCGTGATCGGCAGCAACTTCGCGGACACCGTCACCGCCACGACCACGTTGACGAACCTCGTCCCGGGAACGTACAGCCTCGTCGCAACGAACATCACGACCGCAGGCACCGTGCATCAGGCGTCGCCAAGTTCGCAGGCCGCCGTCGTCGCCGCCGGGGCCACGGTCAGCAAGGCCGTCGTGTACGCCGCGACCGCGCCGACGACCGGGAGTCTCACCGTGACGGTCGCCGGGTTGCCGAATGGTGGCGCGGCCGCGATCGCGGTGACCGGCCCGGGTGGATTCAGCACGACGTTCACGGAGACCACGACGCTCACCGGGCTGGTGCCCGGAGCGTATTTCGTGGCGGCCGCCAATGCCGTCGTCGCAGGGACCGTGTTCACTCCCGCCCTGCCGATGCAATCGGCCACGGTCACGGCGGGGAGCACGGACACCAAGACCGTCAGCTATACGGCCGCTGCGCAACCCACGGGGCGGCTGGCCGTGACCCTTTCCGGTCTCCCGCAAGGCATCGCAGGCGACGTGACCGTGACGGGGCCGAACGACTTCACTGCCCAAGTGGGGGCGAACGCGACGCTCGCGGACCTCGCCATCGGGAACTACACCATCACGGCAGCGCCGGTCACCGCTGCTGGCGTCGGCTACCAGGCAACGCCGGCGACCCAATCCGCGGCGGTCACGGCGGGAGCGACCGTCAACAAGGCAATCGCCTATGCGGCGGCGGCACCGACGACCGGTTCACTGACCATCACGGTCAGCGGCCTCCCAGGCGCGGCCGCAGGAGCGGTGGCAGTCAGTGGCCCCGAGGGCTTCACCCGTGCGGTCACGCAGACGACCACGATCACCGGCCTGGCGCCGGGGACGTACGCGATTGGCGCGGCGAATATCACCGCGAGCGGAACGTCCTATCAGCCGACGCCGACGTCGCAGACCGCCGCGATCACGGCGGGCAACACGGTGACCAAGACGGTCACGTATGCCGCCGCAGTTCCGACAACGGGTTCACTCACGATCACCCTCACCGGACTTCCGGGTGAAGCGGGGGGAGCCGTCACGGTGACCGGACCGGAGAGCTTCTCCCGTGCCGTCACGCAGACGACCACGATCACCAACCTGGCCCCGGGGACGTACACGATTGCCGCGGCAAGTATCAGCGTGAGCGGAACGTCCTATCCGCCGACGCCGACGTCGCAGACCGCCGCGATCACGGCGGGCAACACGGTGACCAAGACGGTCACGTATGCCGCCGCAGTTCCGACAACGGGTTCGCTCACGATCACCCTCGCCGGACTTCCGGGTGCCGCCGCGGGGGCTGTCACGGTGACTGGCCCGGGGAGCTTCTCCCGTGCCGTGACGCAGACGACCACCCTCACCGACCTGGTGCCCGGGACCTATACGATTGGCGCAGCGAATATCACGGTGAGCGGTACGTCCTATCCGCCGACGCCGACGTCGCAGACCGCCGCGATCACGGCGGGCAACACGGTGACCAAGACGGTCACCTATGCCGCCGCGGTTCCGACCACGGGCGCGCTCACCGTGACCCTCTCCGGACTTCCTGGGATCGCCGCAGGGGCCGTCACGGTGACTGGCCCGGGGAGCTTCTCCCGTGCCGTGACGCAGACGACGACGGTGACCGGTCTGGTGCCGGGGAGTTACACCATCACCGCGGCGAACATCACGTCGGGGGGCAGCAGCTACCAGCCGACGCCGACGTCGCAGAGCGCGAGCGTCACGGCGGGGACGACGGCGAGCAAGACCGTCACCTATGCCGTCGCCGCCGCCGGTCCGCAGGTCACCTTGAATTCGGGTATCCGCTACCAGACCATGGACATGTGGGAGACCAGCCTGCGGATGTGGGAGCAGGACAAGATCAACAACCGCTTTGACGGATCGATCGAGACGTACAACGTGGCGGTCTCCAACTACTTGGTGGACTCGGTGGGGATCAACGGTGTTCGCCTGCAGGTGAACAGCGGGCTGGAAAACCCCCAGGACGACTGGACGCCGTTCACGAATGGCTCCATGACCTACACCGCGTGGTCCCCTGGGCGGTACGAGAAGTTCAACGACAACAGCAACCCGAATTCGGCCAACCTGGCAGGATTCCAGTTTGCGCCGCTCGACTACCAGGTGGAAAAGATGGTGCTGCCGCTGAAGGCCCGGTTGGCGGCGCGCGGTGAGCAGTTGCACATCAACCTCAACTACCTCGACTTCAACTGGAACGCGGCGCGGCAAGGCACCCTGAACCACGCCACCAACTCCGCCGAGTTTGCCGAGTTCGTGCTGGTCTACTTCCAGCACCTTCGGGACAAGTACGGCATCGTTCCCGATGCCTTCGAGATGATCCTGGAACCGGAAAACACCCAGTCCTGGACCGGTGCGAATATTGGTCGGGGTTTGGTCGCGGTCGCGGCACGTCTCGCGGCGGGCGGCTTCCACCCGGAGTTCATCGCGCCGAGTACCACGAACATGAGCCACGCCGTCACCTACTTCAACGACGCGCTCGCCATCGCAGGCGCGGGCAACCTCATCTCGACCTTGGCCTATCACCGCTATGGCGGCGAGAGCCCGGCGAATGCGCAGGCCATCCGCAACGCCGCGGCGGCACGGGGCATCAAGACCGCCATGCTGGAAAAGGTCGGCGCGGGGATCGATGAGTTGATGGAAGACCTCACGGTCGCCAACGTCTCCGCGTGGCAACAGTGGGGGATGGCGGACCGATCCGAGCACACCGACGCTGGTGGCTACTACGTTCGCGTGAATGTGGGTCAGTCACCGACCAGCGCGATCTCGATGGCGAGTCGGACGAAGCTCCTGGCCCACGTCTTCCGGAGCGTGCGCCGCGGCGCGGTGCGCATCGGGAGCTCGAGCACCGCAGCGAATCATGTGACCGCCGCGTTCATCAATCCGGATGGCCGTTGGTCTGCGATCGTGCGCGCAGAGACCAGCGGCGGCCAGGTCACCCTCAACGGGCTCCCGGCCGGTCGGTACGAAGTGCGCTTCACCAGCGATGCGGGAGTGTCGACCGCGGCCCAGACCGTGACCGTGTCGGCGGCGTACACGACCACGCTCCCCGCCTCGGGAGTGCTCAGTGTGCGGGGCGTGCCATGAGCCCCGCGTGCCTCAGCGCAGCGCCTTGCGCACGCGCACAGTGATGACGACCTCGAAGTCCGGATCGACGTGATCCAACTCCGCCGCCGAGAGCTCCTCGGCGGCAATCCCGTGAAGGAACGCCGTCGCCGCCAACACATTTCCGGATGTGGTGACGGCGACTTCGGCGTTCGGGAAGCGGGCCGCGGCGAGTGCCGCCATCGACTGCGCCGTGAAGTGCCAGTACTCCCCCCAGTCATCGACCCCCAGGCGTCGAGCGATCTTGCTGATGCCGTGGGTGGTCAGCAAAAGCACTCCTCCCGGCTTCAAGATGCGATGCAGGGTCTCCAACGCGGCCTGGAAATCGAAGATCATCTGCAGCGTCTGGGTGAAGATGATGCAGTCGAAGGTGTCGCTGGGGATGTGCGGAGCATCCGTCAGGTCGGCGACGATGGTGGCGTCGGGATTCCCCGTGGTGTAGTGCAGCACGTCGATCTGCCGTGGCTGATCGTCACCAAACTTGGTGATGTAGAACGCGTCGCCGAGCTCGAGGCAGCGCCCCCGGATATCGCCGCGGTGCAGCGCAAGAAATTGTTCGATGTAGTAGCGGTCGATCGGCATGCCGCGGTCAAAGCCGAAGATCCGGCTGATCGGCGTGACGCGGCGGAGTTCGCCCAGGTCCACCGTGCCGGCTCGAGGCCACTGGAGGCGGTGCGTGCGTTGCTGCTCGACGACCCAGCTGCGGGTTCGCTTGGGCACGACCCGCTTGGCCAAGTCGATGACCCGGTCACGAAAGGAACGTGAGCTCATGCAGGGATCCACGGTGGCGTGTGGGAAGGCGGCAGCGGGTGCAATGCGAAGGAGGATAGGCCTCCCACGGAGCGCAGGCAACCGGGCTGGCGCTGGGCACGGCGCGAGCGAGGAGGGCCCCGCAGTATGCTGGCGCGGCGCTTGCGGCCATTGATATACTCCACCATCCCCATTCCATGGAAGCCGCCGGTGCCCCGCTCCCCACAGCGCGATCGATGATGGAAGCCACCTCGGCGCCCTCCGCGGCAGACCGTGCGGAGGAGCCGATCCGCGCCCCGGATGGCACCACGCTCTGGCGGGCCACCGGCAGACACCCAAACGACGGAACGCCGTGGATTGCGCTGAGCCTGCTGGTTGCCCTCGCGGCAGTCTTGCGACTCCTGACGCTCGGCCATGGACTCTGGTGGGATGAAATCCGGACATTGGTCGATAGCGTCCGCTTGCCCCTCTGGCAGATTGTCACGGTCTTTCCGGGGGACAATCAGCATACCCTCTTCTCGATTCTGGCCCATCTGTCGATCAGCATCTTCGGCGAATCTGAATGGAGCCTCCGCTTGCCGGCGGCCCTCTTCGGCATTGCCACCGTGCCGCTGCTCTACGGCTGTGCGCGCGAGTTTGTGGGACGCACCGAGGCGCTCGTCGCGTCCTTGCTGCTGACGGTGTCATACCATCATGTCTGGTTCTCGCAGAGCGCGCGCGGTTACGCGCTGCTGGCCTTCTTCACCGTGCTCTGCACCTGGTTGCTGCTTCGCGGACTGCGGAGCAACGGGAGGAGCTACTTCCTCTGGTACGGAATCGTCGCCGCCGCGGCGATCTACACGCATGTGACGATGGTCTTCCTGGTGGTGAGTCACGCCGCACTCTGTGCCCTCCCCCTCGGACTGCCCTGGCCCCCGCGCCTCGCGTGGCCGCGGTGGCGCGGTCCGCTCACCGGCTTCGTCCTTGCCGGTGCGCTAGGGCTCGCGCTCAACTTGCCATTCTTGCTGGAAGTCCGTCAGGCCGTGGTCGATGCGCCCAGTCCGATGCAGGCCGCGACGCCAAAATGGGCGCTCCTGGAGCTGATCCGCGGGATGCAGCTGGGCCTCGGGGGATTGATCGGAGCGGTCGCCGGCGCCGCGCTCTTCGGGATCGGGAGCTGGAGCTATCTACGGCAGAGCCGATTCCTGATCGGCCTCTTTCTCGTGCCCGGCGCCCTGACGCTCGCGGCCAACATCGTCTTGCACCGCCCGGTTCGCCCGCGCTTCGTGTTCTTCCTCGCCGGCTTCCTTGTCCTGATCGTCGTCCGAGGCGTCCTCGAAGTCGGACGGTGGCTGCAGCACCGCCGAGCGGCCACGGCACCGCACATCACCGCGACGGGAATCGGTCTGGCGCTCCTCCTCGCGGCCGCCTCGGCGAGTGCCCTTGGTCCGAACTACCGCTATCCGAAGCAGGATTTTGTTGCGGCGATGGCCTACGTCGACGCACACGCCGCCCCCGGAGATGCCGTCGTGACGGCCGGCGGCGCCCGTTATCCCTACCGTGAATACTTTCGCCGGGAATGGGAGGGGTTGGAGACGGTCGAGCGTCTGGCCGAGCTGCGCGGCCAGGGGACATCGGTGTGGGTCGTCCACACCATGGATAGCTATATCCGAGCGAATTCCCCGGCGCTCCTGGCAATCCTTGAATCCGAGTGCAGCAGTTCCGAACGCTTTCGCGGCACGGTCGCGGATGGCGACGTCACCGTCTGCAAGCTGAACTCGACGCGCGCGACACCGAACGCGCCCACGCCGGATGCGAAACCCGGCGTTCCCTGAGTCGAGGCGCGTTGCCCTCAGTCCTCCACGACGTGGGAGGCGAATTCCTCTCGGTGGGCCGCCCAGGCGGTCCGATCAAATCCGGCAGGACCCAGACACTCCGCGGCGGCGTAGGCCATCGCCAATGCATGATGGGTGTTGTCGTGGGCAAAGAGTCCTTGCCGGCCGTAGCTCAGAAATTGGGGCAGTCCGTCGGCCCACCGGTCGAGCACCTGGAACGGAACCTCGTACCCGGTGGAATAGATCGGGTAGGCCTGCTTCAGTCGCCTCACCTGGACCAGCTCCGGCGCGACCGGCAGCGGGACCCCGGCGCGCGCCAGATCCTCCGCCACCAGCGTACCCAGCTCCGCGTCCGTCATGGTCCACCACGGATCAGCTGGCCCGGCGGGCAATTCGGCGCAGAGCACCGTCCGACCGGGTGTGGCCCGGAGATCTCCGTAATTCTTGGGCTCCGACAATCGCGTGATCCGGAGATCCGCACTCGGAAAGTAGTGCGCATCGAATTCGGTGAATTGGTCCACCGGAATCGCGAGGTACACCAGGAGCATCCCGCGGTATTCCATCGCCGCCGCCGCGTTGGTCACCGCGGTGGGCACGTCGTCCCCGATCAGCCTGGCGAGGAGCGTCACCGGAATGGTCGACCAGAGCTGGTCGGCCTCGAGGCGTTCGACGGTTTCGCCGTGCTGACATTCGACAACCCAATGCGGCTGCCCGACCTCGGGTGGGATGAGGCGGGTCACTCGCCGGCTGTAGCGAAAATCCGCGTTGAGCGCGGCGGCGGCGGCAGCGTACGCCTCGACGATTTGCCCATAGCCGTGCCGCGGATAGAAGAAGCGCCCGGCGCCGGGCGGCTTGAAGCCCGGAATCGCGTTCATCACCTTGCGAATCAGTTTGAGGAATGTTCCCGCCGACACCCGGCGGCGCGCCTGGATCCCCGAAAGTTCCGACGGATCCTTGCCCCAGATTTTCCGCGCGTACGGGAAGTAGAAGGAATCACAAATCGTCGGACCGAGGTTGCTCTGCAGCACGTCGGCGAACGAATCGCCGCTCCGCGCGCGTCGGAAAGGCTTCATGAGCATGTCGCGGAGGGTGCCCAGTGCGAAGCCAGGATCGAGGCGCACCAGCAGGTCCTGCGGCTTCAGCGGGAAGTGGATCCAGCGGCCCCGCAAGCCGATCCGGCCATGCCGGGGACGATCGAGGAGGTCGTCCCCGAGCAAGGTCTGGATCTCGGCCATGATGCCCGGGTCGGTGGCGGGATGCAATCGGTGGCTCCCGTAGTCCACCCGCATCCCGTTGAACTCGAACGACCCCGCGTTGCCCCCGGGGACAGCGTGCTGCTCAAGTACCGTCACGCGCGCACGGCCACCCTGCCGCAATTTGAACGCCCCGCCAACCCCTGCGGGGCCTGCTCCGAGGATGACGACGTGCGGGAGGGCAGAGCTCATCGAGTGCCGGTCCGGGGCGAGGGTGGGTGAGCGGTTGCAGCGCGCAGGGAGAGCGCGGGATCGCGGCCGAGGGCCAGCCAGACCAGCCCGCCGAGGAGCCCGCCGGCGATCATGATCGTCTGCCACAACAACGAGCAGACCACACTGACGGCCGCCGGCACACCGAACGGGAGGAGGAGTGCCGCCAGGCTTCCTTCGCGGACCGCGATGCCGCCGAGCGAGATCGGGACGAGGGCAGCAATCTTGGCGAGCGGCCAGACCAGAAACCACGTCGCGTTGCTGACCTCGATCCCCACGCTTCGGCCCAGCCAGATATTGAGCACCACGAAGCTCGACTGAATGGTCAACGACAACACCAACCCGAGGACCGCGATCCGCGGTCGGCGCCAGAGCGACCGCACGCCGACGAGCCCACGCCCCAGCGGGCGTCGGATCCGGCGAGGCCAATTGGCGATCGGTCGACGCAGAATCAACGGAAGACCCAACACCAGCAGGCCGAGTCCCACCACGAGCGCGACCGTCAGCGCCTGCCCGAGCCAGCCATCCAGGTGGCCGCGCGCGAAGGTCCCGCCCACAATCACCAACAGCGTGAGCGCCATCATGTCGGTGAGCCGATCCATGATGCCACCCGAGAGCGCGGCCTCCGGCCGACGGGTGATCCTGCCCGCCATCGCCACCCGCAACACATCGCCACCGACGATCGTCGGGAGACAGAGATTGGCGAACAATCCCGCGCTATAACAGGTGATGGCGTCGCGAGGCCGGAGTCCGCCGCGGGCGGCGTTCACGAAGAGCCGCCACTTGAACACGCCCAACAAGTGTCCCGCCACAAAGCCGGCCAGGACACCGAGCCAGACCCGTGGCGCGAGCCGACCGAGGGCCTCGCGCACGCTGTCCCACGGCAGGATGATGAAGAGCAGGACCAACAGCGCGAGACTGACGCTGGCCTTGAGCCAGGGCTTCATCGGCGTTTGGAGATGCGGGTGTTCTGGTCGGCGAGGAGCCCGACGGACCAGACGACGAGGGCGCCGATGATCCCCAACACGGCGCTCTCGGACAGATTGTCCAGGGTGATGTCGTAAATGAACTTCACCACACCGGCCACGAAGAGCAGCGCGCCGAGCGGGAGGAAGATCTTCAGCGGGTTGAAGAAGACGATGGTCCGGACGATCAGGATGGTGAAGTCGTACGCGTGCCGCGCCCGGATCTTCGACTGGCCGAGGCGCGCGTGATAGTCGATCGGCACGTAGACGAAGGAGTGCCCATTGCACGCTGCCGACATCGTGATGGTCGTGGTGAAGGAGAAGCCGTCCGGCAGCAGGAACTCGTAGCGTTCGACCAGGCTTCGGCGCATCAGGCGGAGCCCGCTATTGATGTCGGGAAGCCGCTGGCCCGCGAGGTAGCCGGCGAGACGATTGAGGAACCACTTGGCTGGGCGGCGAATCAGCGGGATCGCCACGTTGGCCCCGAGTCGACCGCCGATCACCATCTCGTTCCGGTCGGCCTCCGCCAGGAGCGAGGGGATCGCCGCGACCGGGTAGGTCCCGTCGGCGTCGGTGATCAGGATCCAGTCGTACTTCGCCCGGGAAATGCCCAGCTTGAGCGCGGCGCCGTAGCCACGGTTTTCCACCCGGCGCAGCACCAGCGCCCCCGTGGCGTCCGCTTCGGCCGCGGTGGCATCACGCGAGCCATCATCCACCACGATGACCTCGAAGATCCATCCGGTGGCCGCCAGCGTCGTCTGCACGTCGCGGACCTGTTGCGCCACATGGTCGCCTTCGTTGTACGCCGGGATCACGACGGTGACCGCACGTTCCAGCCGCCGGGTATCGCTCCCTGCAATCTCTTCGATCACACGATCCTCCGATGAATTCCAGGCAAGGCGAGCGAGGCCCTGCGTGCGGCGACGTAGACGGCACACTGTTCAGGCGCGCCGAGACTCCCGGCACCATGCCACCGCTGCCGCCTGGCCGCGTTCACAACTGAAGGTCGGTCGCCGCTCGAGGGAGTGCGTCGCCTTGCTGCAATCAAAGTACAGGGTTGGGATCTCGTGCGGTGCCTCGCCGAGAATGATCGGGCGAAGACCCTCGAAATGGCCGCCCTTGTGGACGGCATCGAGGGAGGCAATTCGTGGCGGAGCGGGGGGCCCGGAGTGCTCATCCCTCCGCCTGAAGCAAGAGCCGGGCCTAGCCCGGGGGCGCGGGGCCATTTTGCCGTACCCCGCGCTCCTCCCCTCGCCACACCCCCCTCCGCTCCAACGCGACGTATTCTTGTCGGGCGGCCGCGACGGTCTCATCGGTTCCGTCGCGCCGCCGCACCACCTTCCGCTGCCCGCTTGGAGGCATCACTTGACACGAGTTCGCGTGGCGAGCTTCAGCATCTCGCTCGACGGGTACGGCGCCGGTCCGGATCAGGACCTCGCCAATCCCCTTGGCGTTGGTGGCACGGATCTGCACCAGTGGGTCTTTCCCACCCGCACCCTTCAGCGAGCCTTGTTCGGCAAGGACGACGGCACGACCGGGGTGGACGATGACTTCGCCGCGCGCGGCTTTGAGAATCTCGGCGCCTGGATTCTCGGGAGGAACATGTTTTCCCCCGATCGCGGCCGCTGGCGGGACCTCGACTGGAAGGGGTGGTGGGGAGACAATCCACCATACCACACGCCGGTCTTCATCCTGACGCATCACGCCCGGCCATCGATCGAAATGGCGGGCGGCACAACTTTCCATTTCGTCACGGGCGGCATTCACGAGGCGCTTGACCGAGCACGCGAGGCGGCCGGTGATCGGGACGTGCGCATCGGCGGTGGCGCGAACACGATCCAGCAATTTCTTCGCGAGCGACTCATCGATGAACTGCACGTCGCGATTGCACCGGTCCTGCTCGGTGCTGGAGAACGGCTGTTCGACGGGGTGAATTTGCGGGCGCTGGGATACCAATGCATCAACGTCGTCGCATCGGAGAAGGCCACGCACGTCGTCCTGAACCGGGGGTCCACGGCATGAGCGCTTCGGAGTCGAGAAGCCAATCCGCGCAGCCCGGGATGCGTTCGTCCACCGACGGCGAAGAATCGGCGCGCGCGCAGAGCCTGCATCACGATAGCGTGACGGAGGCCACCATCACCGCCGTCCAGCAGTTCAATGCGGCGTTCAATCGGCACGACGTTGATGGCGTGATGGCCCTGATGACGGCCGATTGCCTCTTCGACAGTACCCGGCCCGCGCCCGATGGCGAACGGATCGAGGGGGAGGGCCCTGTGCGCGCTTTCTGGGAGGCGTTCTTCCGCCGCTCACCCGAGGCGCGGTTCGAGACCGAAGAACTCTTCGCCTCGGGCGATCGCTGCGTGGTGCGGTGGGTCTACCACTGGGTGCGCGAAGGGAAGCCAGGTCACGTGCGGGGCGTCGACCTCTTCCGCGTTGCGGGTGGCCGCGTGGCCGAGAAGCTCTCGTACGTCAAAGGATAAGGAGGCCGCGTGCGACCCCTTCGCTATTCCATCAATGTCACCGTCGACGGCTGCTGCGATCACCGGGCAGGTATGCCGGACGACGCGACGCATCGTCACGCGGCCGACGGCATTGCCCGGGCCGATGCCATGCTGTTGGGCCGCGTGACATACGGCATGATGGAGGAGGCCTGGCGCCCGGTTGCGGAGACCGGGGTGCGGCCCGACTGGATGGCCGAGTGGATGGAGCCGTTCGCCCACACGATCCATGCGGCGAAGAAGTATGTCGTGTCGAGCACCCTGGATCGGGTCGACTGGAATGCGGAGCTGGTGCACGGCGATCTCGAGCAGGCCGTGCGACGGCTCAAGCAGCAGGGGGGAAAGGGGCTGGCCACGGGAGGCGTGACTCTGCCGCTGGCGCTGGCGAAGCTGGGGCTGATCGACGAGTATGAATTCGTGGTGCACCCCAGACTCGCCGGTCATGGTCCGTACCTGCTCGCGGGGCTGTCGACCTACGTCGACTTGAAACTCGTCGACCGACTGGAGCTCGGCACCGGGGCGGTGGCGATGCGGTATGAGCCGAGGCGGTGAGGCAGCTCGCATCCACTCGGAGGCCAGTCGCCCTCTACTTCGGCCTCCTGGTGGCCACGATCGCCCTCGGATTGAGCACGCGACAGTATCCGAACGCCTTTCCCGTGGTCGTCGCACGGTTCGGCGGGGATGCCCTGTGGGCCGGGATGGTGTTCTGGCTACTCGCGCTGTGGCGCCGTACGGTGGCCTCGCCGCGGTTGGCGCTCGCCGCGCTCGCTATCGCCTGGGCGGTTGAACTGAGCCAACTCTATCGCGCGCCGTGGATCGATGCCGTGCGCGCGACGCGGGGTGGCGCACTGATACTCGGTCAGGGCTTCCTCTGGAGCGACCTCATGAGCTATGTCGTTGGCGTGGCGCTCGCAGCCGCCCTCGATGCGCGCCTGGTTCGGCGCCGCCATTCCGTCCCGGCCACATGAGCTGCTTCAGCTGAGCTCCCCGAAGACCACCTCCATGCGCCGACCGCTCGCGCCCTCGCGTGCTGTATGGAGTCAAGCAATGACTTCCGGCTAGGATCCACCCAACCACCGCTCGGCGGATTCAACGTCTTCGAACACCCGGACCTCGATCTGAGGATTCCGGTTGAGCGTCCTGAAGATCCGTGCGAACCCGGCGACCGCGACCGTGGGGGACACGAGGGCGGAGCGGAAGGCATTCGGGAAGCGTTGCACTCCACGAACCCGCGCGGCGAGAATCGCGAGGTTGAAGGCCGTGTCCGTCGCCACCATGGCGGACATGTCCACCAGGCGATCCGGCACCCGGCCGAGCTCGCGCTCGTGGGCGCGGAGTTCGTCGGCCACCTCGCGAAGATCCTTTCCGGTCAGGGTCCCGGAGAACCAGACCCGGACATAGGGCGTCTGCAGCGCGACACGAGAAGGCATCGTCAGGCAAAGCTAGCGCACCTCGCCTGACGCATTCGGTAGCTGACCCTTGACAAGAAAATCTGTCAATGGTAGACTCTCCCCATGCTCGACATCCAAGTCATCGACGATCCGGCCGCGGCGACGGCCGCCCTGGAGCCGATCCGCAGCCGGCTCCTTTCCGAACTTGCCGTCCCCGCCTCGGCGGCGACGCTGGCCACCCGGGTTGGATTGGGCCGCCAGAAGGTCAACTACCACCTGCATGCGCTCGAGGCCCACGGGCTGGTGCGGCTGGCCGAGGAGCGGAAATGGGGCGGGCTGACGGAACGGCTGGTCGTCGCGACGGCCGCCTCCTACGTCGTGTCGCCGAACGCGCTGGGTCCGATTGCGGTGAATCCGGAGCGGCAAGTCGATCGACTCTCGGCGCGCTACCTCATCGCGCTCGGCGCCCGGATCATCCGCGAGGTGGCCGACCTGGTGCGTCGGGCGGAGAAGGCGGGCAAGCGCTTGGCGACGCTCGCGGTCGAGACCGATGTGGTCTTTCGGTCGGCGTCTGACCGTGCCGCGTTCAGCAGGGAACTCACTGAAGCCATCGCGACGCTCGTCGCGAAGTATCACGACCCCGCCGCCCCCGGCGGACGCCCGCATCGTCTCGTCGTCGTGGCGCACCCCATCCCGCAACCGTCCGATTCCAAGGAGCTGACATGAGCATCACGCGAGAAGCCTCCGGGCGCCGTTCCATCCAGGTGGACATCGAGGTCCCCGGCACGCCCGAGGAAGTCTGGCAGGCGATCGCGACCGGGCCGGGCATTTCTGCCTGGTTCGTGCCGGCGCAGTTCGAGGAGGAAGGCGGCAAGCCGGTTGCGCTCACCTTGGATTTCGGTCCGGCGATGGATTCCCGGTCGGTGGTGACGGCGTGGAATCCGCCGCGACTGTTCGCCCGCGAGGGCGCGGGGTGGGCTCCGGGCTCGCCGCCCATCGCGACCGAGTTCAGCGTCGAAGCGCGTGCAGGCGGCGTCTGCGTCGTGCGCGTGGTGCAGAGCCTCTTCTCCAGCACCGACGATTGGGACGCGCAGCTGACCGGCGCCGAAGAGGGGTGGCCCGGCATCGCCCGCATCCTGCGGCTGTACCTCACGCACTTCCGCGGGCAGCGCTCGGCGATCATGCAGATCATGTCACCAGTTTCGGGCACGGCGGCCGAGGCGTGGGAGACACTGACTGCGGCCCTGGGGCTGCGCGGCGCGAGCGTGGGGGATCGTTGCGCCGCGCGAGCCGATGTGCCAGCACTCGGCGGCGTGGTGGAGTACATCAGCGACAGTCCCTACGGTGCCCTGCTACGGCTCGACACGCCGGGGCCCGGGACCGCCGCGTTCGGTACCATCAAGTTCGGCAGCATGGTCATGGCGACGTTGACGTTCTATATGTATGGCGAACAGGCAGCCGAGCATGTCGCCCGCCAGACACCGCTATGGCAGGCGTGGATGCAGGAACGCTTCCCGATGCCGGCCGTCATGGACGACGCCACGCCGTGAGGGGCAGACTGCATCGTGCGTCCGGACGCGCGCTGGCCGTGGTCGCCCTCATGAGTGGCGGTGCCGTGGCGGAGGTCGCGGCACAGGCGGAGAAGTACCCGAGGATGGCGGCGATCGGTGAGTACCAGATGGACGAGCGTGCGGAGATCCAGTTGGCGCGCAGTGCCGCCCCCAACTCCGTGGCTCGCGAGGCGACCATCCTGGTGCTGGGCCCGCAAGGGTACCGGACCGCCGTCGAAGGGACAAACGGCTTTGTGTGCATGGTGGCTCGGAGCTGGATGGCGGCATTCGACTGGCCCGAGTTCTGGAACCCGAAGGTGCGCGCCGCCGACTGCATGAACCGTCAGGCGGCGCGCACGATTCTCCCCGTCGTGCTCCTGCGGAGCCGGTTGTTGATGGCCGGGAAGTCCAAGGCGGAGATCCTGGTGGCGGTCAAGGCAGCGTTCGCAAACGGTGAGGTGCCGGAGCTCCAAGGCGGCGCGATGTCCTACATGATGTCGCGGTCGGCCTACCTGACCGATGAGGGCACCCACAACGCACCGCATGTCATGTTCTTCACCGTGGGCGTGGAGGCGAAGGACTGGGGCTCGAATGAGGCAGACTCGCCACTGATGGCGGCCCCCTACTGGTTCTTCTCGTCGACTGATGCGTCAGCACTGCAGGGGCTGCCCCCGATCGTGGTGTTCCTGATCGGGGCGGCGAACTGGTCCGACGGAACGCCCGCGCCGCCATGAGACGTTGCGATGGGCGCGGTGCTGGGCGCACCAGCTACTGTTCAGTCGACGCGACCCCTCGGAGCGACCAATGGTGCGACCAGTGCTCATCTTCGTCGGCATCACACTTCCCTGCCTTCACGCCTGTACCAAGGGCACCGCCGTGGCGCACAACGTCACGATCGACACGATCGCGACGACACTCTCGTTCGCTGCGCCGGTCTCGGCACCGCTTGGTCGCTACTCGCTCTGCCTCGAGTTCAGCGTCCCCGGCGACTCCCGGCTCGTATCGCGGATGACCGTGGCCTTGCACGATAGCGCGGGACGCGCGGACACGTTGCGCGGCACTCCGGATCGCACCGGAGAGAGCACCATTTGCCTCGGCGATTCGACGTCGCGCCGGTATGTGGGTGCCACGATCACCGCACCGAGGCGGATCACCCTCCGCGAGGTGGAGTGGCTCGCGCTGACGAAGTAGCTTCCGCTGGTGGATCTGCCTGCCACCGCCAGAGGCGATGATCCTGGCGTTCGATGCGCCCGTCGCGACACCTTCTCGAGACGCTCATGCCACTGCCGCTCGATCCCGCCGCCCCCTCGGATTTCGACTTCGTGATCGGCGACTGGCGGGTCCGTCATCGGCGCCTCACGGCGCGCCTTGCGGGCTGCACGGAGTGGGAAACCTTCGACGGACTGTCGTCGACGCAGAAGTCGCTGGGAGGCTTCGGCAACGTCGAGGACAACCAGATCTTCCTTCCCACCGGCAGCTATCGAGCTGTGGCACTCCGCGCGTATGACGCCGGGGCGGGTGCCTGGTCGATCTGGTGGCTGGACGGCCGTTTTCCTGGTGCACTCGACACGCCCGTTGTCGGGCGGTTCAGCGACGGCGTGGGGCTTTTCTTCGCCGACGATTCGCTGAATGGCGTACCGATCCGGATCCGCTTCACCTGGCGCGTCGATCCGGCAGGCAATCCACGCTGGGACCAGGCCTTCTCGGCCGACGGCGGCGTGACGTGGGAAGTGAATTGGGAGATGGAGTTTCTCCGGCTTGATTGAGCTTCGATCGTCCACCGACGGGAGCATTATGACCACCGTGTTTCGCACTTCCCTGCTCCTCGCCGCACTTGCCGGCCCTGCGCCGGCCCAACAGGTGGCCCCGCCGGCCGCGGTGCCTGCTCCCGAGGTCGTCGTGCAGCGCTTTGTCGACGCGGCCAACGCGCGCGACGCCAATGCGATGGCACTGCTCGTCGCGCCGGACGTCGTGTTCGAGCGGCTGCCGAGTGGCCGGATCATGGTGCTGGGCCGCGACAGCGTCCGCGCGCTGTATACCAGGTCGTTGTCGACGGTCTCCGCGACATTCCGGATCACGGTGCAGCCGAGGATTGTCGAGGGACAGTTCGTCGTCGACCAGGAACACATTGCGGGTGGGTCACCGGACCGGACGCAGGCGACGTGGATGTACCTCGTGCAGGGCGGTCTGATTCGTCGGGCCTGGGTATTGGACGGGAAGGCGCCGTAGCGCCCTGATCTTGCCCTCCAGGGGAGTTGGGCGGATACTCATCGGTCCGACGTTCGGCACGATCGCGCCAGCTCTCACCCGCTCAGGGAAGAATCGCCATGACCATCCCCCGCATCGGCTCCCTCGTCGGCACCGCCGCCCTCCTTCTCCTCGTGGCCTCACTCCGACCCCACGCCGTGAGTGCCCAGGCGCAGGAAGGCATCGGCATCAAGGTCGGTGACACCGTCAGCGTGGGCACGGGTCAGGGCATGGTCCTGGCGATCGTGCGCGGCGTCGAGGGCCACCAGTTCGACGTCCAGATCATCAACGGGCCACGAACCTTCCGCACCTACCCCACGCAGCTGCGCCGACGCGGGCCGTCCACGCGGTACGATCGCGCCAATGGCATTTATGAGGAGGGCGACCTCATCACGGTCCTGCGGGACGGACGGTGGATTGAGAGCAAGGTCCTCACCGTGGCGGGCACGGAGTACCAGGTGGCTCTGCCGGACAACATGATGGTGTGGGCCAAGCCCGAGCAGATCCGCTTCGTCAGCGAGGCGCCGCCGAAAGCCGTGGCGAAGGCCGGGACGCCGCCGCGTCCGGGCCTGGTGAGCTGCGCCGGCAAGTTCGAGGGGCGCTACGCCGCCACCGGATCGACGCCGATCCAGATGACGTTTCGGGCAGGCAAGGTCACCATGTCGCTGATGGGGGAGAACCAGAGCGGGGAGTGCTGGACAGGGAAGGGGAAGGTCGTGATCACCCTGATCGGCGAGGAGGGGGCGATGGAACTCGACATCAACGACGACGGCTCGCTCCAGTCCTCCATGTTCGGCGAACTGGTGAAGAAGGGGCAGTCAATTGGCTGACACGCTGCGGCCCGCCACCGCCGGAGTGATCGCCCCACCGCCGCTGATCTATGGCATTCCGCTGATCGGCGGGTTGCTGCTCAACCGGTGGCTTCCCCTGCCGCTCCTCGCCGGGCACGCCACCCTGCCGGCCGGACTCATGCTAGTGCTCCTCGGCTTCGTCGCGCTGCCCGCCGTCCTCGCCTTCCGGAAGGCACGCACCCATCCGGAACCGTGGAAGCCCACCAAGGCGCTGGTGACGGTGGGGCCGTACCGCTTCTCGCGGAACCCGATGTATGTCGGCTTCACACTCTGCTATCTCGGGATTGCCATCTGGCGGAACAGCGTGTGGCCGTTGTTTGCCCTGCCGGTGGTGCTTGGTGTGATGCAGGCGGGCGTGATCCGTCGCGAGGAGCGCTACCTGGAGGGGCTCTTCGGCGACGACTACCGGGGCTACCGCGCTCGAGTGCGTCGCTGGCTTTGAGGTGGAGTTGCGCGGCTCCGCGAGACGCACATCTTCAGGAATCTCCAACTCCCGACCATGCCATGATTCGACTGACACCAGCCAGGGTGCGCCTCGCGGTACTGCTCGCCCTCCTGCCGTTCGCGGTGATCACAGCCCAGGCGCCGAAGGGACCCACCGGACTGCTCTCCTGGTCGGCACAGATCCGCGCCCGCGAGTCGTGGCTCGACGCCCGCCACGCGCTGCTGCTGCCGATGATGCGCCGTCACGGCATCGGGATGTGGATCGTGGTGAACGAGGAGTTCCACGACAATCCGGTGGTGCATGCCATCGCCCCGCCGCGCCCGTACACTGGCAACCGAGATCTCTTCGTCTTCGTCGATGCCGGGGCGAAGGGACTGCGACGCGTGGCGCTGACGGGCTATTCCGAGGACAACCTCACGCGCTGGTTCGAGAGCACCGCGGAACCCCGGCCCGCGGCGGTCGTGCTGCGGGAGCTCTATGCCGAACATGCCCCTGCCACGATCGGCCTGGAGATCGGCGGGTCGCGTGGGCAGTCCCGCACCCTCACCCACGATGCCTACACCTGGCTCGTCGGCGTGCTCGGCGATAGCGCCGTGCCCCGCTTCGTCAGTGCCGCACCGCTGATCGAGGAGCTGCTCGACACGCGCCTCGAGCAGGAGAAGCCGCACTACACCACGGCGGTGGCCGTCACGGCACGGATCGTCGAGCGCGCCCTCTCCAACGAGGTCATCAAACCCGGCGTCACCACCGTCGGCGACGTGCGCAACTGGCTGTACGATGCGCTGGGCGCACATGGGGTGCGGACCTGGTTCCAGCCTGATCTGCGCATCCAGCGCCATGGCGGTGGGCTGCCGCTCTCCCGCGGCTTCCTCGCCGTGGCGCCGGAGAAGACGGTCATCCTCCCCGGCGATGTGGTGCACATCGACTTCGGCATCAGCTACATGGGCTTCGACACCGATTGGCAGAAGATGGCCTACGTCCTGAAGCCCGGCGAGCGGGACGCGCCCGCGGGCCTGAAGGCCGCGATGCGCAACACGAACATCCTGCAGGACGCGCTGATGCAACGCCACTCGCGCCCGGATCGTTCGGCGGGTGAGGTCTATCGTGCCACGATGCAGGAGATGAAGGAGCGCGGGATCGAGGCGATGATCTACTCGCATCCGATCGGGCTGCAGGGCCACGGCCTCGGCGCGAGCATCGACTTCCGCTCGGGGGCGCGTCCCGGCGCCGACGGGAAGCGACTCCGGAAGGGGTCGTACCTTTCAGTGGAACTCAACACCAAGACCCCGATCCCGGAGTGGAATGGGGAGCAACTCTTCGTGATGTTCGAGGACGACGCCTGGCTCGACGACGACGGCTGGCACTTCTTCCGGCCCCGTCAGGAGCAGTGGTTCCTGATCGGGCGACGCTAGGGCGGGAGGCCGAGCCATGAACAAGGTCAACCTTGCCGAGAAGTTCGCCCTGATCACGGAGCATTGGCGCCCCAAGGTCGTCGGCGAACTGAACGGCCAGGAGGTCAAGCTCGCGAAGTTCAAGGGCACGTTCGTCTGGCACCAGCACGACGCCGAGGACGAACTCTTCCTCGGCGTGCGCGGGCGGTTCCGTATCGAGTTTCGGGACCGGGCGGTGGAGATCGGCCCCGGTGAATTCCTCGTGGTGCCTCGCGGGGTGGAGCACCGCACCGTGGCGGACGATGAAGTCGAGGTGCTGATCTTCGAACCAGCCGCGACGCGGAACACGGGGAACGTCGAGGATCCGACGTTCACCGCGCCCCAGGGCGTTCGACTCTAGCCGGCGGACCGACTCACCCCACCAGCGGCGTCGACACCCCGAGCTTGAAGCCGTCCAGATCCTTGAACTGGAACATCCGCGCGCCCCACGGCCGATCGGCCGGCTCGCTCAGCAGCGTTCCGCCGACCGCCTTGATCCGGACCGCCGCGCTGTCGACGTCGGCGTAGGTCGGCACGTTGATCTGCAGGTAGAAGCCCTGCCCCTTGATGCGGTCCCAGCCCAGCTTGCCATCGTCCTGGTTGAGGACGATCTGGATGCCGCCGGCGGCGATCACCGCGCCGACCACCTTCCCCTCGTGCTCAAACTGGTGTGCCACGGCGAAGCCGACGGCATCGCGGTAGAACCGGATCGAGGCGAGGACATCCGTGCAGGTGATCGAGCAGCCCAAGTTGGTGGCGTTGAGAACGGCGGCGGTGTCGGTCATGGCGATCTCGGGAATAAGGGTGAGGAAGGAGGCAATGATAATCGCGCCCATCCGGCAGTGGGCAAGGGTGGCCGTGGCGCCTCGATCCCCCCGATATTGCAGGATGACCGCTCTGTATGACCTTCCAGTGCGCACCATCGACGGCACCATGACGACGCTTGCACCCTACCGGGGACAGGTGCTCCTGATCGTGAACACCGCGAGCGAGTGTGGCCTCACCCCCCAGTACACCGGGCTCGAATCGCTTCACCGCGAGCTGGCGCCACGGGGGTTCGCCGTGCTGGGCTTCCCCTGCAACCAGTTCGGGGCGCAGGAGCCCGGGAACGACGCGGACATCAAGACCTTCTGCTCCACCAACTACGACGTCACCTTTCCGATGTTCGCGAAGATCGATGTCAATGGTGAGACCACGCATCCGCTGTTCCGACTGCTCAAGGGCGAGCAGCCTGGCGTGCTCGGCACCGAAGCCATCAAGTGGAACTTCACGAAGTTCCTCGTCGGGCGTGACGGCACGGTGCTCAGGCGGTTCGCGCCGACCGACACGCCGGAATCGCTCCGCGCTGATGTGGAGAAGGCGCTGGGTGACCGGATCGAGTCGCCCGTGGCGTAAGCGGGACGTGATGGCCACCCTGCCCAGACTGCACCTATTTCACGACGGATGAAGCCGATGGAACGTCAGTTCATCGTCACGGCACCGGGGCTCGCCGAGCCGCCTGCCCCGATCAGTCAGGCAGTCGTCGTTGGCCACCAGTGCTGGGTCAGCGGACAACTGTCGGTCGCCGAGGATGGCGCGTTCATTCCGGGTAACGCGGCGGAAGAAGCCACGCGCGCGTTTGGCAACGTCTTTGCCGCGCTCGCGGCCGCCGGCTTTGCGCCGAGCGACATCGTCTATCTCGACATCGCCTTCATTGACCTGGCCGACGCGCCAGCGGTCAACGAGGTGACGGCACGGCTCTTTGCCGTCGGACGTCGGCCGGCGCGCACGATCTATCAAGCCGCGGCTCTTCCCTACGGCGGGCGCGTCAAGGTCCAGGCGATCGCGGTCCGCGACGGCTGAGGTACTGATCACCGTCGTTGGTCGACTGCACTCCCTCCCCACCACCAGCCATTGACCGGTCGCTATGCCCTCCATCCGCCACGCCACCGCCCGCGACGCCCGCGAACTCGCCCACCTCGGAGAGCGGACGTTTCGCGAGGCGTTCGGCCCGATGAACAGCGCCGAAAACATCGATCACCACACTCGGGAAAGGTACGGCGAGGCGATCCAGGTCGAGGAGATCGCACATCCCGACATCACCACCGTGGTCTGCGAGGCGGACGGCACGCTGATCGGCTTTGCCCAGCTCCGCTGGGAGGCCGCGCCCCCGTGTGTCACGGCACAGCACCCTGGTGAAATCCAGCGGCTCTACGTGGCCAGTGAATGGCACGGCCGGGGGATCGCCCAGCAGTTGATGGAGGCTGCGCTTGGGTTGATGCAGGCACGCGGCTGCGACGCCGCCTGGCTCGGCGTCTGGGAGCACAACCCGCGGGCGATCGCCTTCTACCGCAAATACGGCTTTGCCGAGGTCGGTGACCTCCCGTTTTCCCTCGGCGACGACGACCAGCGGGACCTGGTGATGGCCCTGCCCTTGTCGGCGACCTGACGGGGCAAAGGCCGGCACCCTCACCACCTCGGCGTATCATGGCACGAGCTTACGCCGTACGTCGGGGGGATGTATCCTCCTGCTTCCCCCGACCAACCCCCGGAAACCGACCCGATGCGCATCAGCGACATGCACTGGATGCAGGTCGAGGCGTACCTCAAGCACGACGATCGCGCCGTGCTCCCCCTCGGCAGTACCGAACAGCACAGCTATCTCCGACTCACGGTCGATTGCATCCTCCCCGAGCGGGTCGCGGCCGAAGCGGCCGAGCCGCTCGGCATCCCGGTCTTTCCGGTCCTCTCGTACGGCGTCACGCCGTACTTCCGGGAATATCCAGGGTCGATCTCGATCCGCGTCGAGACCCACCTCGCCATGGTCCGCGACATCCTCGACGGCATGGCGCACAGCGGCTTCCGGCGCATCATGATCTGCAACGGCCACGGCGGCAACGGGGCGGTGCAGCAGTTTGCGCAGGAATGGGCCGCCGACCACCCCGGCTGCAAGGTGCTCTTTCACAACTGGTGGAACGCGCCGCGCACCTGGGCCAAGGTGCAGGCGATCGACCCGGTGGCCTCGCACGGCTCGTGGATGGAAAATTTCCCCTGGACGCGGCTCCCCGGCGTCGACTACCCCACGACCCAGCGCCCGATGGTCGACCTCGCGAAGGTCCGCATGCTCGACCCCGTCGCGATGCGCGACTACATCCCCGATGGCAACTACGGCGGCCTCTACCAGCGCCCCGATGACGAGGTCCTCGCGCTCTGGCAGGTCGCCGTCGAGGAAACCCGCGAACTCCTTGATGGCTCGTGGGGGGGCGCATCGTAACGGCGCCGCGCACGCGCTGCCTCGTCTGGGGTGCTGGCGCGATCGGCGGCACCATGGGGGCGTTCCTGGCCCGAGCCGGCCACGACGTGACGATGGTGGACACCGTCCCGGAGCATGTGGCAGCGATCCAGGCCGGCGGCCTCCGGATCACCGGGCCGATCGCCGAGTTCAGTGCCATCGTGCCGGCCTTCACGCCCGATACGCTGCACGGGACGTGGGAGACGATCATCCTCGCGACCAAGGCGCATCACACCGCCGATGCCGCGCGGTCGCTCCTGCCGCACCTCGCCGACTCCGGCTGTGTGGTGTCGGCGCAGAACGGGCTCAACGAATTGACCATCGCCGAGGTGGTCGGCGAGCAGCGGACCGTCGGCGCGTTCGTCAACTTCGGTGCGGACTACCTCGAACCAGGCGTGATCTTCTACGGCGGGCGCGGCACGGTGACGGTGGGCGAGGCATTCGGTCCGGCGGAAACACGGATCTCACCGCGCGCGCTCGCGATCCGCGACAGCTGGCAGGACTTCGACGAGCGCGCCGTCGCCACCGACAACATCATGGGATTTCTCTGGGGCAAGGAGGCGTACGGCGCGATGCTGTTCGTCACCGCCCTGACGAACGACTCGATCGCCGACGCGCTGGCGATGCCGGAACACCGAGACCTCTACATCGCGATCGCCCGCGAGATGCTGGCGGTCGCCGCCGCGCACGAGATCCGCCCCATGGCATTCGACGGCTTCGACCCGGCGGCGTATCTCCCCGAGGCCCCTGCGGGTGCGCCGGCACAGTCCCTCGATGCGCTGGTGGCCCACAATCGCCGCTCGGCCAAGACGCACAGCGGCATCTGGCGCGACCTCGCCATCCGCAAGCGGCCGACCGAGGTCGATGCCCAGCTCGGCATCGTGGTGCGGCTCGGCGCCGCGGCTGGTGTCCCAACCCCGCTGACCGCCCGGGTGGTCGGCATGATCCAGGAGATCGAGCGCGGCGTCCGCCCGCAGTCGCGCGACAACCTCGAGGCATTGACCACGTGATGCAGGATTTCAACGGACGGACCGCGATCGTCACCGGCGCGTCCCACGGCTTCGGCCGTGCGATCTCGCTCGCCTTCGCCGAGCGGGGTGCCGCGGTCTGGGCCTGCGACGTACTCGAGGAGGAACTGGTCGAGACCGAACGGCTCTGTCGCGCAGCGGGCGGCCATTGCATGACGCGCGTCGTCGACGTGCGCCACAAAGCCGCCGTGGAGCGCCTCGTGGCCGAGGCCGCGCAGGCTGGTGGATGCGTGCACATCCTCGTGAACAACGCCGGCGGCGTGCTCGGACAGGTCGGCCAGCCACTCGAGCGGGTCCTTCCGGAAGAGTGGCAGGCGATCTTCGACGTCAACGTCACCGGCGCTTTCCACTTCGCGCAGGCGGTGGCCCCGGGGATGAAGGCGGCGAAGTTCGGCCGGATCATCAACATCTCCAGCGGCGCCGGCCTCGGAATCTCGCTGACCGGTATCCAGGCCTACGCCTCCGCCAAGGCGGCGCAGATCGGCCTCACCCGGCAGTTGGCCCACGAGCTCGGGCCCTGGGGCGTCACCGTGAACAACGTGGCCCCGGGCTTCGTCCGCTCCAACCCCACCACCGAACGGCAGTGGCTCGCGTACGGCGAGGAGAAGCAGCGTGCGCTCGTCGAGAGCATCGCCCTCAAGCGCCTCGGCACCGTGGAGGACATCGCCGCGGGTGTGCTCTTCTTCGCCTCCGAATCGGCACGCTGGGTGACCGGCCAGGTGTTGTCGATCGATGGTGGCCGATGACCTCCATTGCTCCGGTGCTCGCGCACCTCGAGGCGGCACACGAACGGATCCTCGCCGAGTTGGTCGAGTTCGCCCGCATCCCGAGCGTCAGCACCGACCCCGAGCACGCCGCCGACATGCACGCTGCGGCTGCGTGGGTCGCGGCCAAACTGCAGGCCGCGGGACCACTCACGGTGCGGGTCATGCCCACCGCGGGCAACAGCATCGTCTACGCCGAGTGGCTCGGCGCCCCGGGGGCCCCGACCGTGCTCGTCTACGGTCACTACGACGTGCAGCCGGTCGACCCGATCGAGCTCTGGACCACGCCACCCTTCGAGCCAACGGTTCGCAATGGCCGGCTCTATGCGCGCGGCGTCTCCGACGACAAGGGACCGATGTTCATCCCGATCAAGGTCGCCGAGGCGTTCTTTGCGACCACCGGCCGACTGCCACTCAACGTGAAGTTCATGATCGAAGGCGAGGAGGAGGTCGGGAGCAGTCACCTCGAGGAGTTCGTCACCGCCAATCGTGAGCTGCTCGCATCGGACGTGGTGATCTCGGCCGACGGCGCGATGTGGCGCATCGACGAGCCCTCGATCACCATCGCCAACCGCGGCCTCGCGGGCGTCGAGTTGACGCTGCGCGGCGCCTCCAAGGATCTGCACTCGGGGCGGCACGGCGGCAGCGTCGCCAACCCGCTGCACGCGATGGCCCAGCTGATCGCGTCACTGCATGGCCCCGATGGGCGCGTGCAGGTCGCCGGCTTCTACGATGCGGTCCGTGAGCTCAGCGCGTCCGAACGCGCCGAGATCGCGGCGCTGCCGTTCGACGAGCAGACGTATCTCGATCAGGTCGGCGCCCCCGCCGCGGTCGGAGAAGCGGGCTATTCCACGATCGAACGGCAGTGGACGCGGCCGACCCTCGAGGTCAACGGGATGTGGGGCGGCTATCAGGGGCCGGGGCAGAAGACGGTGGTCCCGTCGGAAGCCCATGCGAAGATCACCTGTCGCCTGGTGCCCGATCAGTCCCCCGACGAGGTGGTGGCGCTGGTGACACGCCACCTGGAGGCTCATGTGCCGGCGGGCACGACGTTGGCGGTTCGCGCCGCCGACCACGGTGCGCCAGCGGCCCGCATCCCGCGCGATCACCCCGCGCTCAAGTCGGCAGAGGCCGCGCTGCACGAGACCTACGGCATGGCGCCGTTGATCGTTCGCATGGGCGGCACGGTGCCGGTCGCCGAGATCTTCCAGCGCACCATGGGGTTGGGCACCGTCTTCTTCTCCTTCTCGACCGGCGATGAGGATTTCCACGCGCCGAACGAGTTCTTCAGGATCCACCGACTGCACGAGGGGCTCGCCGCCTGGACACGGCTCTGGGACCATCTCGCGAGGGAGGCCGCCGCATGACACTGGCTCAGGAGGAGGCGCGGGTCGAGGCGCAGAGTGCCACGCTCAAGAAGGAGCTCGGCGTCCGCGACCTGGCACTCACGCAAATCCTCTTCATCATCGGGCTCACCTGGATCGGCGTCGCCGGCAAGCTTGGCCCCTCCCACGTACTGCTCTGGCTGACGGCGATGGTCCTCTTCTACGTGCCGATGGCGGCGGTCGTCATCTACCTGAACCAGTTGATGCCGCTCGAGGGCGGCCTCTACCAATGGGCCAAGCTTGGCTTCAACCCGAAGGTCGGCTTCCTGCTGGCGTGGAATCTCTGGCTGTACGTGATCGTCTTCACCTCGGAAATCGGCATCCAGTGCGCGACGTACCTGGCCTACGCGCTCGGGCCGAGTGCGGCATGGATGACCTCGAGCAGCGTCTTCGTGGCGATCGCCTCGGCGGTGATCCTCACCCTGCTGGCCGGGGCCGCGACGATCGGGCTCGCGGTCGGCAAGTGGGTGCACAACATCGGCGGCATCTTCATGCTGATCATCTTCGGCGTGCTGATCGCGCTGCCCTTCATTGGGCTCGCCACCGGGCATCTCGGCTCCTTCCACCCGTTCCGGACCGAGCTCCCCGAGATGTCGATGCTCAACCTCAACATCCTCGGCAAGATGGGGTTCGGCGCGCTCGGCGGCTTCGAGTACATGGCGATCCTCGCCGGCGAGACCCGCGCCCCGGCGAGCGCAATCCGGCGCTCGGTCTACATCGCCGCCCCGATCATCGCCGTGATGTTCATCCTCGGCACGGCCACGGTGGTGGCCTACGTGCCAGGCGACCAGATCGACCTGGTCGGCCCGATGCCGCAGGTGCTCCGCGCTGGCTTCGAACCGTTCGGGATCGCCGGGCCGCTGGTGACGATCGCCATCCTGATGACGCTGGCAATGCGCGTCGCGCAGGTGAGCGTGAGCTTCACCGCCGTCACGCGCCTCCCGATGGTGGCTGGCTGGGACCGCATGCTGCCGCCCGCCTTCAGCAAGCTGCACCCGCGCTACCGGACGCCGGTGAACTCGATTCTCCTGGTGGCCGTCTGTTCGTTCGTGCTCTCGCTGGTGAGCCAGGTCGGCGTCGGGCAGGCCGAGGCCTTCCAGTTGCTCTTCAACGCGGGAGGGATCTTCTACGCGTTGGCGTACGTGGTGATGTTCTCGATTCCGCTTTTCCGGCTGCGCGATGCGACGCCGCGGCCGTCGCCCCTGCTACGGCTCGCGGCGCTGTCGGGGCTGCTCATGACGCTGCTGTACATCGTGGTGGCGGTGTTCCCGATCATCGCCGTGGAAAGCGTGAGTGGCTTCGCGCTCAAGATCGCGACCGTCGTCGTGGTGATGAACCTGGTCGGTGTTGGCATCCTGGTCGCTGCGCAGCGGCGATCGTCATCGGTTCCGGAGATTGGAGCGTAACATGACACATCGGACATCGCGCAACGGCGGCGCTCGCTGGGCGCTGGTACTGCTGGTGCTGCTGGCCGTGGGGGCGGGTGCCCTCTCGGCACGGCGGCGCGTCACGGTTCTCGCGGGCGAGTGGGACGTGTACATCGCGCTGAGTGCCAAGCCGAAGTTCGGCTTCGAGGGGTGGCGGCGAATGGCGTTCGCGCACTTCGCCGGCACCGATTCCGCCAACGTCGGCTTCCTCCGCCGCCGTACCGGCGCGCCGATGCTCAGCGTGACCAAGGTCTCACCCAAGGGCGACTCGCTCCTGCTGACACAGGACGCCACCACCGTGCTCCGCGCCGCATGGCACGGCGACACGCTCGAAGGGGTGCAGTACACCAACGACCGGCCGATGGACCGCCGGTACCGGCTGGTTCGCCGGGCAACTCCTGGCGCGGTCGAGCCGACCTACCAGGTCTGGAAGATGCCGGCGTCGGACTCGCAGTACGCCACCGTGCTGGACACCACCAGCCTGATGCCGGCGCGCGATGGCATCAAGATGGAGACCTACATCGTGCGCCCGGTCGGCCCGGGGCCGTTCGGCGTGGTGATGCAGCGCTCGCCGTACCGCGCCTCCAATCCGGGGCCGGGGCGGTGGTGGGCCTCGCGCGGGTACATCTTCGTCGGCCAGCTGGTCCGTGAGCGCGGCAAGTCCACGGGCCGGATCGAGGAGTTCGGCGACTACAGCCACGACATCGACGACGGCTACGACGCCGTCGAATGGGCGGCGAAGCTCCCCGGCGCGAACGGCAAGGTCGGCCTGATCGGCCACTCCGACGAGGGTCGGCTCGCATGGTTTGCCGCCGTGAGCGCCCCGCCGCACCTCGCGGCGATCGCGCCGTCGGCCGCGACCAGCGACCCGTGGCGCATCGTGCCCTACGCGGCGATGGCGTTCGGCCCGATCAACATCAGCTGGGCCTGCATGATGCGCGGCCGGAACATGGCGACCGGCGGCGCGGACCTCGAGATCGGCGAGGCGATCACCCACCTCCCGCTCTCCGCGTTGCCGGAGCGACTCGGCTGTGGCCCCAACCAGAGCTGGGACCGCTGGATCGCGCACCCGACCCTTGATGCCTACTGGCGCTCACGCGCCGCGACGACCTTCATCGACAAGGTGAAGGTGCCCGCGATGTCGCTGGCCGGATGGCACGACGACTCGCGTGGCCCGCTCGACTACACCAATGCCCTACTCAAGCAGAAGAACCACCCGGCGTGGCACCTGGTGATGGGCGTGCACGCCCACAAGGGCGTCGACTATGTGGCGGGCGATTTCGGACCACAGGCACGCTACGAGTACCGCGACCTGCAGCTCCGCTGGTTCGACCACTATCTCCTCGGCAAGAACAATGGCGTCGACAAGCTCCCACCGGTCGACATCTTCGTCCAGGGCGACAACACCTGGCGCCAGGAACAGGAGTGGCCGCTGGCGCGCGCGCGCGCGATGAAGTGGTATCTCTCGTCCGGCGGCAACGCGCAAACGAGCGCGGGCGACGGCGTCCTCGATTCGATCCCGCCGCGTGGCGCCGTGGCCGATAGCTACACCTACGATCCGGGCGATCCGACGCCGTACCTGATCGACTCGCGCGAACTCGAGGAGTCGCTCAACGAAGACTACACCAAGCTCAACGCCACCCGGCGTGACGCGCTAGTGTTCACCTCGAAGCCGCTCACCAAGCCGCTGGAAGTCACCGGCGAGATGACGGCCACCCTCTGGGCCGCCAGCGATGCCAAGGACACGGACTGGGCCATCATGCTGCTCGACGTCTTCCCGGACGGCCACGCCGAACGGGTGCAGGACGGCCTGGTGCGGGCGCGCTTCCGGAAGGGGATGGACAAGGTGCTGCCGCTGGTGAAGGGGCAGGTCGAGAAGTACGAGATCGACCTCTGGTTCACCTCGAAGGTGTTCGCCCCCGGCCACCGGCTCCGGGTCAGCATCACCTCGGCGCTCTTCCCGAAGTACAACCGGAACCTGAACACCGGTGGCAACAACGAGCGCGATTCGACCTTCGTCTCGGCGCACCAGCGGCTGATCCACGACGCCGCGCATCCGAGCCACATCGTACTGCCGGTCATTCCGCGGTAACCCTCCGAACACCACCACGCCGGTGTCGGACTTCAGTCCGGCACCGGCGTTCTGGTTTCGGTCCTGCCAGGGCGCGCGCTACGCCGCTTGCCCGATCTCGAACTTCCGCAATTTGGTGATGCAGAGCGTGACCACGCCGACCGCCACGATGGCGCTCATCAGGTAGGCCGTCTTCGGCGTCAGTTGCGCCACGAAGATGTCCGGCGGAACGGTGCTGATCGCATCGGCGACCGCGAGCATGTACTGCCGGACGCTGAGCACCCTAGTCCCCTGGAAGAACGAGCCGAGCGCCCCCTCCCACACGATCAGGTAGGTGAGCCCCACCAGCATGCCGCGCTTGGTGACCAGCCCGAGCGCGAGAAAGAGCACCGTGTAGAGCAGCGCCCCGAGCGCAGCACCCGCGGTGAGGCCGAACACCAGCCGGGTCGGGTCGAGCCCGCGGACGAGGCTCATGCCGGCGCCCAGCGTCGACACCGCGCCGAGCGCGATGCAGATCATCGCCGTGACCACCAGCTTGGTGATCACGATCTCCGCCCGCGAAATCGGCTTGGCCAGCAGGTAGATCACGGTGCCATCCTCGATCTCCGCCCCGAACGAGGAGGAGGCGAGCACCAGGGCGATCACCGGCACGATCACGGTGTAGATCAGCGTCATGATCGGGATCGCCACGATCTGGAGCGGTTCGTCGTCGGCCGTGCCGTAGAGGTGGATCAGCGTCGCCATCACCACCGGCAGGGCGGCGAGCAGCAGGACAATGATCCAGCGGCGCTTGGCGAGTGCCTGACGCACGGTCAACCCGGCGAGCACGGGATTGAAGAGCACGGGTTACCCCTGCACCAGGTAGGAGAAGACGCTCTCGAGCGATTCGTCGGCCGGGTGCACCTCGAGGATCGAGACGCGCGCGTCACGCGCCAGCGATGGCAGCAGCCGCGTGAAGGTGCCGAGGTCGGAGGTCCGGATGCTGATACCGGCCGCGGTCACTTCCACGCTCGCGGTGGTCGCTTGCTGGATCAGTCGCGAGGCGATGAGTCGATCGTCGCTGGTGCGCACCGTGAAGGTGTGCGGCCGGTCGGTCATCAGCTGCCGGATCATCCGGCTGGTCCCCGACGCGGCGAGCCGTCCACCGATGATCACCAGCACCGTGTCGGCGAGCCGATCGACCTCCTCGAGGATGTGCGACGACACCAGGATGGTGCTCCCCGCATCGGCCAGGCGACGCAGCACCGCCATCATCTGCAGCCGCTGCTTGGGGTCCATCCCGTTGAACGGCTCGTCGAGCAGCAGCACGGACGGTGCATGTACCAGCATCGCGGCGATCTTGATCCGCTGGCGCATGCCCTTGGAATAGGTTGCCACCGGTCGATCCTGCGCCGCGGTCATCTCGACCAGGTCGATCGCGCGGCGCACCGCGCCGTTGATATCGGGGACCTGCTGCAACCGGGCGTTGAGCCGCACCAGCTCGATGCCGGTGAGAAAGGAATAGACCGACTCGCTCTCGGGGACGAAGCCGAGGGTGCGGTAGATCTCCGGGTGCTGCCAGGTCGGGACGCCGTGCAGCGTCACCGTGCCGCTCGAGGGCCGCAGCAGTCCCACCAGCATGTGGAGGATCGTCGACTTGCCGGCGCCATTGGGGCCGAGCAGGCCGGTCACCCCGGGCGTCAGGGTGAACGAGACATCGTTCACCGCGACGATGTTGCCATACCACTTGGAGACGTGCGCGAGTTCGATGCTCATGCCTCGACGCTCCGGTAGCGAAGCGTGAGCACCACGCCGGCGATCACGATGAAACCGGCCATCGTCCCGAGATAGGCGAGGCCCGGCAGGTTGGCGGCCTGCAGCACGGTTCGGTTGCGCCTGCGCCAGCGGCGGCGCAGCTGGGCGGTGCTGTCGGCCGCGTTCTTCGGCGGGCGGGCCAGCGCGTCGGCGGCATCGAGCGCGGCGATCGAGTCGGCCTTCTGCTTGACCGAGGTGGTGTCGAAGATCCACGTCGTCACGCCGTCGCCGACGATCATCGGCGACGAGAGCGCGAGGTAGCGCATCTTGTCGGGGCGCTGCAGGATCAGCGGTGTCACGAAGGCACTGGCGAGCAGGAAGAAGGCGAGGATCGCGGCGGTGGCAAACGGCCGACGCTTGATCACTGCGGAGATGGTGATCGACACTGTCGAGAGCAGGATGGCGATCGCGAAGGCGCCGCCGAGAATCCGCGGGATCGTCGGCAGCGAGGTGTGCATCGCCGCGCCGACATCAACCGCCGCCATCCAGGTCCCGGCGAGGAGGACGATGTGCGGCAGCAGCGCGACCACGAAGAGCGAGGTGGCCAGTGCGGCCACGCGCGCCAGCACGTAATCCGATCGGCGGACCGCTCGCGAAAAGTAGAGCGCCAGCACGCGGCTCTGCGTGTCGCTGGTGATCAGCTCGGGCGTCTGGAAGGCGCAGAAGAGTCCGAAGAGCCAGACCGTGGTGCGGAAATAGGTGGCATGGGCGAAGAGCTGGATCATGTTGCCGGCGAGGCCGGTCACCGCGCTCTGGATCAGCGCGGGGACCACCATCATCGCGACCAACGCCACCGGCGGAATCTTGGCCTTGCCGCCGCGGCCGATCCCGAAGATCGAGCGGATCCCCTCGACGTACAACGCGCGCACGGCACCGGCGCGTCCGAGTCTGGGGCCATCGTAGTGCTGGTAGCCAATGTCGTAGATCGCGCCGGCCGGCGGCATCACGGGCTCAGCCATGGGTCCCTCCAGCAATCACCGACTCGTCGACGTGAAAGAGATCCTCGAGTCGATCCCGCCGGCGTGCCATCCGCATCAACCCGACTCCCATGTCGGCCGCCACGTCGCGCACCGTGTCGAAGGGCGAGTCGCTGCCGACCTGAATCGCGATCGCTCCGTCCGCTCCCATCCGCGCCGAGAGCCCGCGCACCAGCAGCTGCGCCAGGAACGCGTCGGCATCGCCGAGCACTTCGACCACCACCAGTTCGGTCTCCTGCACGAACTCCGTGAGCGGCGCAGCGCGGAGCAGCCTGCCCCCGTCGATCGCGACCAGGAAGTCGCAGACTTCCTCGACCTCGCCGAGCAGGTGGGTCGCCACGATCACGCTGATGCCGAATTCGCGGCCGGTGCGCTTGATCAGTTCGAGCATGTCGGTGCGGCCGGCGGGGTCGAGGCCGTTGGTCGGCTCGTCGAGCAACAGCAGCTTCGGGTCGTGCACCAGCGCCTGTGCCAGCTTGACCCGCTGCTTCATCCCGGTCGAGTAGCCGCCAATGGGGCGATAGCGCTCGTCGTAGAGCCCCACATGCCGCAGCATCTCGGCGGCCCGCTCGCGCGCCGCCGTCGCCGGCAAGCCGGAGACGCGCGCGAGATGGGTCACCAGGTCGGTCGCGGTGCGATCGGCCGGGAGGCAGTCGAATTCTGGGATGTAGCCGAGGTACTGGCGGAGCTCGGTGCCGTGCGTGGTCGCATCGATGCCGAGTACGGTCAGCGAGCCACTGGTGGGCGGCAGCAGGCCGAGCATGATCTTCAGGAAGGTGCTCTTCCCCGCGCCGTTGGCGCCGACCAACCCGATGACCCCCGGTTCGAGATCGAGCGTGAGGCCGTCGAGCGCCGTCACCCCGCCGGGGTAGCGCTTGGTCAGCTCGAAGGTGCTCAGCAGGGGCATGTCGGCCGGGTCCCGGGGAGAGGAGTGCGTGCAGCAACGGGGAATCCTACGGCCCGGGGGGCGAGATAGGTAGTTGCGTCGCACACCTGAAACGGACGATCGACTCCCTGTCGGCGGCGAGGAACGAGCGGTACTTTCAATGTGGGCGCGCAGGGCGCCTCCCGTCCGCGGACAGGACCGAGTCCACCTGAGCAGCGTGCCGAGCAGTCCCCGGGACGTACCCATGACCCTCCTTCGCCCGGCGCCAGCGGACCACGGGCACATCAAGGAGGTTCGTCATGCCCGCCCGTGATCTTCCCGTCCGCCCCGATCTCGACCAGCTCCATCGCCAGGCCAAGGAATTCCTCAAGGCGGTCCACGCCGGCGACGCCGCGGCGATCGCCGAGTGGCGCGAACTCCACCCCGAACCCGCCGATCCCGCGGCGGCGAAGCTCGCCGAGGCGCAGCGCGTCCTCGCGAAGAGCTATCGCGCAGCGAGCTGGCCGCGGCTGGTCGTCGCAGTGGAATTGGTCGATGCGATCTGGCGCGACGACCTGCCCAAGGTGCTCTCGCTCGTCGATACGAACCCGGTGCTGCTCCACGAGCCGGTGCTGCTCCGCCCAGACAGCAACTGGGGGCCGCCGATGAGCTACGCGGCGAACCTCGGTCGCGACGAGCTGATCCGCCAACTGCATGCGCGTGGCGCGCGGGACCTCGAGAAGGCCGCCGGACGGGCCGCCTTGCAGGGCCATCCCGGCACGGTGCGGATGATCTACGATCTGGCGGGGGGTCCATCCGTGAATCGCGCATCACTCGCCGGCCCGGCCTATACGCTGAGCGTCCCGGGGACGGCGGTGCTCTTCTCGCTCGGCGTCCGCGTCGACGGCCCGGATGGGGTCGACCACAACACGATGGAGCACCTGCTCGGCACCGACAGTCGGAACTCTGCCGCGAAGCACCGCATCCTCGAGCTGTATGTCGAGCACGGCTTCGAACCGCCCGACACGCCGATCATGGCGTTCCATCGCGGGCGGCTTGACCTGCTCGAGGGCCACCTGGTGCGCGACCCGCAGCTGCTCACGCGCACCTTCACGAAGGCGGAGATCTTCCCGATGGCGCCCGCGTGCGGCAGGGAGCCGTACATGGCGCAAGGCACGCCGCTGCACGGGGCGACACTGCTGCACATCGCCGCGTACTTCGACGACGTCGAGATCGCGGAGTGGCTGCTCGACCGGGGGGCGGACCCGAATGTCCGCTCGGCCATCGACGCCGACGGCTTCGGCGGCTACACACCGCTCTTTGCAACCGTCGTCTCCCAGCGCAACTTCTGGGTCAACTACGGCACGGGGCAGCCCGACGCGGCGCGCTTCACCCGGCTGCTGCTCGACCGGGGCGCCGACCCGAACGTCCGCGCGTCGATCCGCTCGCAACTCGAGGAGGGGCACGGCGGCGGGCCGATCCGCGAGGTTCGTGGCGTCACACCGCTCGGCTGGGGTGAGCAGTACCACGCCCGGATCTTCGTGAGTCGCGAGTCGATGCGACTGGTCGAGGAGCGCGGCGGCGAGCGGTGACACTCCGCCCTTGATCACCTGCTTCGCAGGCTCACTGGAGAATCGCATGAAGAAGAATGCATCGAAGTCCACCGACTCCGCCGCCGCGCTGATTGACGGCCGCATCGCCGAACTGGGCGACTGGCGGGGCGAGACGCTCGCGAAGATCCGCGCGATGATCCTTGCCGCCGATCCGGGCATCATCGAGGAATGGAAGTGGGGCGGCCCGGTGTGGTCGCACACCGGGCTGATCTGCACCGGCGAGACCTACAAGAAGGCCGTCAAGCTGACCTTCGCGAAGGGAGCGTCGCTCAAGGACCCGAGCGGCCTCTTCAATTCGAGCCTCGACGGGAACGTGCGCCGCGCGCTCGATATTTCCGAGGGGCCGTTGCCGAACCCGAAGGCGTTCACGGCGCTGATTCGCGCCGCGGTCGCGTTCAACATCGCCTCGGCGAAGGACTGAGGGCATCATGGGACGCGCACGTGCCACGTCGATCACTGAGTACATCGCCTCGGCGCCCGCTGCGGGGCGGCCGCACTTGCGCCGACTCTATGCCATCCTCAAGGCCGTCGCCCCCGACGCCGAGGAGGCGATCAAGTGGGGCACGCCGTTCTTCATCGAGCCCCGCTTTCTCTTTGCTTTCTCGGCGCACAAGGCGCACTGCAACTTTACGCCGATGGAAGCCGGGCTCGAGCCGTTCCGGAAGGAGCTGGCGAAGTACCAGACCACCAAGGGGATGCTCCAGCTGCCGTATTCAGCGCCACTCCCCGAGGCGCTGATCCGCAAGATCGCCAAGGCGCGTGTCCGCGCCGTGAAGGCGCGAGACGACGACGGATTCTGGTGATCCGCCTCGGGCCGCGCCACCACCCTTTCCCTGGCCTTTCATGAAGAACATCGCGAATGACGCCGTGCTCGACGACCTGGTGGCGCGCCTTCAGCGCCTGACACCCGCCCATGCGGCGACATGGGGCACGATGAACGGGCAACAGATGGCGCGCCACCTCGGCGACGCTGCCGAGGCCGTCCTGAAGCGGCGCCCGTTTGCATCGAGGGCGCGCGGCAAGCCCTCGCCGCTCCGGAAGTTCCTCTTGCTCCACGTGCTCCGGCAGATGCCGCGCGGTATCAAGGCCGGCGCTGATCCGGCGGGGGCCGCGGTCGATCCCGCCAACTTTGCGAGCGACCTGAGCCGCGCGGTGACCCTGCTCCGCGACTTGGCGGCCGCACCCCCCGAGGCGCTGGTCGAGGCGCATCCTGTGCTCGGACCGATGCACCGCGGCAACTGGATGCGCTGGGCCTACTTGCACACCGACCACCACCTGCGGCAATTCGGGGTGTAGGTGGGAGTCGTCCCGCCCGACATTGTGCCGCGGAAAAGTTGGCGGTAAACTGAGGTGCGCCCGGGGCGCATTCAGTCCGCGTAAAGGGCCGTGCCCACCCACCGCAGTCGCCAAAAAATCGACGAACCTTCTTTCAGCCTGATCAGTGCGGACTCCAGGCGCCTCGAAAGGAGATTCGTATGTATCCCAATCCGCAGGACGCGCTTCCGCTCCCCCCACGCCCCGATCTCGACCAGTATCGCACGCGCGCCAAGGAGCTCGTCGCCGCGGGCCGCGACGGCGACGGCGCCATGCAGCGCTGGGTCACCCGCTGGATTGCCGACCTGGTGCGACTCCAGCCCGCCGGCAGTCAACTCTCGCCCGCCGACGTGGAACGCCGCAGCCAGCAACTGATGCACTTCGTACGGGAGCGTCTCCGACCGACCGACGCCAGCATCGCGCAGGCGCAGTTCGTGATCGCGCGTGCGCACGGCTTCGACAGCTGGCCCAAGCTGGTGCAGTACGTCGAGGCGCTGCGGAGCAGCGATTCGTCGGTCGCCACCTTCGAGCAGGCCGCCGACGCGATCGTGCAAGGCGATCTCGACACACTGGACCGCCTGCTCCGGGCCGAGCCGTCGCTGGCGCGTGCACGCTCCAGCCGCGAGCATCGGAGCACGCTGCTCCACTACGCCTCCGCGAACGGCGTTGAGAGCTACCGCCAGCGCACACCCCCCAACATCGAGGCGATCACCACGCGCCTGCTCGATGCCGGTGCCGCCATCGACGCCGAGGCCGATGTCTATGGCGGCGGGGCCACCACCTTGGCGCTCGTGGTGACGAGTTCGCACCCTCGCGCCGCCGGCGTCCAGAACGCCCTCGCCGACCTGCTCCTGGCACGCGGCGCCCGGCTGGATGCGGGCATCGTGCGCTACTGCCTCATGAATGGCTGCCCGGAGGCAGCGGCACACCTGGCCGAGCGTGGCGCGACTGTCACCGCGACCGACGCGGCCGGCATCGGCCGGCTCGACCTGTTACGGCAGGCCTTTGCACCACCGAAGACCGTCTCCGCCGCCGATCGCGGCGAGATGATGGCGATGGCGGCATGGTATGGCCGCCGGGATGTGATTGCGCTCCTGCTGGAGCTCGGCGTTGATCCGGCGGTGCGACGGCCTGAGGGAGGACAGACGGCCCTGCATGTGGCCGCGTATCAAGGCGACGCGCCGCTGGTCGAACTGTTGCTCGACCATCGTGCACCGCTCGACCTTCCCGATGCCCATTTCGGTACGCCGCCGCTGGTGTGGGCGCTCCATGCGTGGCTCAAGGAGAGCCGCCCCGATGCCGAGTCGTATCGGCGGATCGTGCGCGCGCTCGTGGCGGCGGGAGCGAACGTGAAGGCCGAGTGGATCGACGACGAACGGCTGCGGGCAGAGACCGAGCTCCTGGTGTTGCTGCGGGAGGCGGTGCGCTGACTGCCGTTCAGCCCACACAGCTCGGCGCGTTCAGGACGGATCCTTCGGCAAATCGCGCGACCGCGTGTGACTCACGGCGCTCAGGATGCCGACGCCCAACATGATCACGGCCGCGATGATGACCCAAACGGTCGGCAGTCCGGCCTTGATCATGCCCCAGGCCACACCACCGATCACGATCAGGGTGCCGACGAAATACAGTGAGAAGGACATGGTGCCTCGTTGTGCAGGGATCCGCATCATACCCTGCTGCACCGAGGCACGCGTGACGATGTCGAGTTCACTCCATCCGAGGATGGAGGTGCTCCGTGAAGAACCAGAGGATCGTGTCATGCTGGTGCGCCTTGGTATTGATCCCCTCGCTCATCCCATGCGAGCGATTGGGATAGGGCACCACCCCGAAGTGCTTGCCCGTGGCGATGAGGGCATCCACCATCAGTTCGGTGTTCTGGTAGTGGACGTTGTCATCCGCCGTCCCATGCAGGATCAGCAAGTCCCCGGTGAGGTTCTTGGCATAGCGCAGCGCGGCGGCCTTGTCGTAGGCGGCCGGGGATTCCTGCGGCAGGCCGAGGTAGCGCTCGGTGAAGCCGGCCTCGTAGTAGCGATGATCGCTGATGAAGGCGCCAGGCACTGCGGCCTTGAAGACGTCACCATGACGGAGCAGCAGGAGCATGCTGATCAACCCGCCACCACTCCAGCCGTAGACACCGACGTGTTTCGCATCCAGGTACGGCCGCTCCGCCAGCATCACCCTGGCCGCTGCCGCGATGTCATCCGAAGGGAGGATACCGTGGTTCTGGTAGATGATCTTGCGCCACGCCCGCCCGTACAACGAGGGGGTGCCCCGCGAATCGACCGCCATCACTACGAAGCCGCGCTGGGCCAGCAGCAGATAGAACAGGTAGTTGTCGCCCTTCCAGCTGTCGGTGACGAACTGGCCGCCGGGCATGCTGTATTCGTGGAAGATCACCGGATACTTCTTCGACGGATCGAAGTCCGGCGGCTTGATGCACCAGGCGTCGAGGCGCACGCCGTTGCCGATGTCGACCTTGAAGAACTCGTAGGGTGCCCGGGCCACGCCGTCGAGCTTGGTGCGCAGCGCCGCGTTGCCCTGGAGGACCCGCACGGTCCGATGGCTGGGAAGGGAGACCACTTCGGAGCGGGGCGGCGTGTCGAACCGGGAATAGGTGTGCAACGCCCACTGCCCCGACGGCGAGATGCTGTAACTGTGCGTCCCCGGCGGCCCCATCGGCGTGATCCGTTCCGGGAGCCCGCTCCCGTCGAGCCGCGTGCGGTAGAGGGCGCGGTAGATCGCATTGTCCGGCGAGGCCAGATAGTAGAGCCAGCCCCCTGTCTCGTCGATACGCTCGATCGAGGCGATGTCGAAGTCCCCTCGGGTCACCAGCACCGGACGGCTGCCATCCCGATCGTGCCGATAGACGTGACGCCAGCCGTCGCGTTCAGTGACCCAGAGGAAGTGGCGGCCACCGTCGATCCACTCGATGCTGGTCGGGTCGAGGAAGGCCTTGTCGGTCTCGGTCAGGATCGTCGTCACGCGTCCGGCCGGCAAGGCGGCCAGGAAGACGGTCATGCGATTCTGGTGGCGATCAAACTGCTGCACGGTGAAATCCGACGAACTCCCCGCCCACTCCACAGTGGTCAGGTAGTTCATCCGCGGGTCACCGGGCAGCTCGATCCATCGCGTGGCCCCACCGGCGGCTGCCACCACGCCGACCCGGCTCGCCGGCAGGGTTGCGCCCGGCTTCACATGCTGAAAGGAATCGACCCTCGGGTAGAGGTAGTCGACATTGTTGATCATCAGGACGCTCTGCACCTCCGTCATGTCGAATTGGACGTAGGCGAGCTGTGTGCCATCGGGGCTCCAGCGGAAGCCCTTCGTGTTGTTGACTGCCGCGAAGGGGCGCGGCGAGTCGCCGTTGATGCGGGTCGGCGACCCATCCGCCGTCAGCTGGACCCGCGTCGAGGTCGCAAGCGTCTCGACGTAGAGATTGTGTTCCGCAGTGTACGCCACCTGGCTCCCGTCGGGTGAGAGCTGTGGTACCACGATCCGCCCCGGCAAGCCCGACGCGCCCAGCTGGGTCAGCCGGCGTGATCGGAGATCCATCACCCACCAGGTCACTTCGGCAAGCGATGCGGACGCGCCGGTCGCGCTGAACAGGAGCCGCGACTGGTCAGTCGAGAAGGCGTACGACGTCATCCGGAGTGGCCGGCCCAGCCCGGTGGGCACCAGATCGCCTGCGGCCACGATGGTGGTCCGCACGCCGGCGGCTGTCGTGGCCACCAGGTCGACCCCCCCACTCGACTGCGCCGAGGATTCGAGCCGGGTGGTGCCGCGCACATCGTCGAGCCACGGCTGCCACCCGGCCGGGGCGACCGCGAATTCGCGCTTCGTGAAGATGAGCTCGATGGTGAGGGGATCCCTCGCCACGGCTTGCGAGCGCACAGGCGGCGCCACGGTGGTGACCAGGCCGAGTGCGACCGACAACAGCAGGCGATGGTTCATGACCACCCTCAGTGGGGGGAAATCGTCACTTCGAGGGAATCGCGGCGCGCCAACCAGCCACTCGCTGGGCTTCCAGCCGGGCGAGCAACGCGGCGTGCTCAGGCCGGCCGGCCAGGTTCACGTTTTCCATCGGGTCGGCCCGCCGATCATACAACTCCCACGCCACGTATTGACGAGTCGTCCAGTTCATCCACGCCACATAGTGCCAGTCGGCGGTGAGCATCGAGTAGCCCATGTACGGGATGCTGTCTTTCGCCACCCAGATACCATTGCGCAGGTACTGGCTGAAGACGGCCCCTTTCCACTGGCGCGTGGGGTTCGCCAGCAGCGGCAGCGCGCTGGCGCCCTGCAACTGCGCCGGGACACGGAGTCCGGCCAGCGCAGCCAGCGTCGGGTAGATGTCGACGAGCTCCACCGGCTGTGACAAGCGGAGTCCGGGGTGAATCTGGCCAGGCGCGCGGATGATCAACGGCACGTGGGTGTCGATGGTGTAGTTGGTCATCTTGGCCCAACTGTTGTGCTCGCCGAGCTTGAAGCCGTTGTCGCCCCAGAGCACTACGATGGTGTTCCTGGTGAGGCCCAGCGAATCGAGTTGGTCCAGCAACCGACCGACCTGCGCGTCGACGTAGCTGATCGAGGCGTAGTAGCCATGCGTCAGGCGTCGCACATCGGCCGAATCGAGCGTGCCGTCGACGGCGTCCTTCGCCTTGGCGAAGTCGGCGTAGCCGCGCAGCTCCCGATTGGTGTTGACGGCCATGCCCGGCGCACCGGCCGGCACCATCTGGTTGGGTGCGAGTGGCAAGGCGTCGCGGTTGTAGAGATCCCAGTATCGCTTCGGGGCGTTGAAGGGGAGGTGCGGTCGGTAATAGCCCACGGCGAAGAAGAACGGTCGGCCGGCGTCGCGGAGTGCTGCCAGCCGGCGCACCGCATAGTCGGTCTGTGCGCCATCGTAGTAGACGCTGTCCGGGAGATCCTCCTCCTCGGTGGCGTTCGCCTTCAGGTACCACTGTCCGAACTGGTCGAGGGCCGTTGCCTGACGCCCGGCACGGATCAGGGCCGCCTTCCGGATCTCCTGAATGGACACATTGTCGTGCCCATGGTAGACCGCGTCGGGATCGTACGGAAAGCCCGCGACCTTGTGCTCCGGCTCACTCCAGGAGAGTGAGTCGGGGATGAGGTTGTGATAGATCTTGCCGACGCTGACCGCGGTGTAGCCGTTGCGGATGAAGTACTGCGGCAGGGTGACGACGTCGGGCGTGGTACGGCGGAAGTCGGTCTCCAGGTCCCAGACGCGCAACGAATCGGGGCGCAATCCCGTCAAGAGACTCGCACGCGATGGATTGCAGACCGCCTCCTGCGCGTGCGCCTCGAGGAAGACGGCCCCCGACCGCGCCAGCCGATCGATGTTCGGCGTCTTGACGACCGGGTCGCCGTAGGCGCCGATGATCGGGCGAAGGTCGTCGATTGCGATGAAGAGGACGTTGGGTGGTCGTGACACCGCTGGACCCGCCGAGGGGGCGCAGGCGAGGACGGCGAGCACTGGGCCCATGACAAGGCGGGACAAGCGAGGCATGCGCAGCGCTCCGGTCCAGGATTGGGCGGCGGCGGGAAGTTGTCGGGGATGCTGGAAGAATAACGTGCGCCGGCGAGGTAGCTTCAAGCACCTTCCTGGTCCAGCCACCCTGAGGTCCGCATGCGCCGCGAAGCACCCTACCTCCTTGCCCTGTTTCTGGCCGCCACGGCGATCGCTGCCCCCCTCGCGGGGCAAGCCACCTGGACCGTCGAGCGCGCGCCGCTCCTCGACGTACCCGGGCTGGGTGCGAACGGAAAGGTGACCTTCGGCTACGCGGCCGGTGCGATGCGCCTCGCCGATGGCTCACTCCTGATCGCCGATCGAACCGAGAACGCGATTCGCCTGGTCGACGCCAAGGGGGCGCTGGTGCGCACCATCGGGCGGGCGGGCGACGGCCCCGGGGAGTTCCGCTCGATCATCTCGGCCGGTGGCTGCGGCACGGATTCGATGCTTGTCTGGGACCTGCGGAGCGGACGCGGCAGCCTGGTCGGTGCCGGCGGCGGAGTGCGGCAGTTCACCCTGGCCGCGGCGGATACGGCGCAGCCGCCGTTTCGCTTCTCCTGTGCCGGCACACGGACCATCGCCTACGTCAGCATGCCGCGGCCCGCGCGTGGCGCCGCCGCGAACAAGGACCCCAACGTCATGGCCGTCACCGCCGCGCTCTATCGCATCACGGCCGATGGTGGCATCCAGCAGCGATTCGGTGACATCGCCGCGGGCGAGATGCTCATGCTGACCAGTCCGAGCGGGGGGCGCGGCAGTGCGCCACGGCCATTGGGGCGTGCGGCAGCCATGGCGGTGGTCGGCAACAGCGTCGTGATCGGTGCGCCAGACTCGGCCGTGGCGACCATCATCAGCAGCGACGGCAAGCGTCGGGACATTCGGCTGCCGATTGCGCCGCGCGCGCCGACTCGCGCGGAGTACGAGGCGGCCGTCGCGGCCACGGCGTCGCTGATCCCCGGCCCGATCCGGACCCAGCTGGCTGACCAGCTCGGCGCGTATCCGATGCCGGACCGGATCCCCGCGATCGCGGCCCTCTTCGCCGACTCGGACGGGCTGCTCTGGGTGCAGAGCTCACCAGCCGGTGCGAAGGTGATCGACTTGCTCGTTGCGCGTCTCGACGGATCGGTCGTCGCGCGGGTACAAATCCCCGCTGCGTTGACGGTCTTCGAGGTTGGTCGCGACTACATCCTGGGCAGTTACACCGATACCGAGGAGGAGACGCACGTGGCCGTCTATCGGCTCCGACGCACGCCCCTCGCGCGAAATCCCTGAGGTCCCATGGCAGATACCGAATGGTGGCAGCGCGGTCCAGTCGAAGGCGTTCCGGACGTCCTCCAGCCGGTCGCGCACATCCTGCTGCAGGTCCGCGAGAGCGTGAGCGAGTTGGTCGCTCCGCTCACCGAGGCGGAGTGGAATGCGCGCCCTGCGGCGATCGCCTCCTGCGCCTTCCACGTCCGGCATATCAGTGGGGTGATCGACCGCCTCTTCACCTACGCCCGCGGGGAGGCACTGAACGAATCGCAATTCACCGCGTTGCGCGCTGAAGGCACTCCCCTCGCGCTCGTCGACCTGCCGGGTGTGCTCGCAATCCTCTCCGAACGAGTGGACTCGGCCATGGCACAGCTACGGAGCACGCCGGTCGCCACCCTTGGCGACTTCCGCGGCGTCGGCCGCGCGCAACTCCCCTCGACCGTCATCGGCTGCCTCGTGCACGGGGCCGAGCATGCCATGCGCCACGTCGGGCAGCTGTCGGTGACGGTGCGGGTGGTCAGGGAGTGAGCGCAATGGGCTTCTCCCTTGCACGCCTTTCGCGCTGATGCCCGCGCCATTCCGCTACGGCGAACGCCTGCCGCACGCCTCGCTCGCCCCCTGGCTCGCGTCGTACTGGGAATTCAGCACGCGCGAGGGCGCGCCCCCGATCCATCACGTCCCCCCGGATGGCTGCACGTCGTTGCTGATCCCGCTCGGTGGGCCGTTGGCAGGAACGCTCTGCTACACCGGCCCCTGGCTCGAACCGTTGGCCGTGCCGGTCGTTCCCGGGGCACGGTTCGTCGGGGTACGCCTGCGCCCGGGGGCAGCGACGTCGCTGCTTCAGGTGTCGGCGGCATCACTCTTCAACGCCTCGCGCCCCGCGCTCGCACATGGCGGAATCCGTGGCGCGCAGTTGCAGGGCGCCCTGTCACCACGGGCGATGGCGAGCAACGACCTCGACGCGATGGCGCAGGCGTTTGACGAGTTCTGGCTCGGGGAATCATCGGGCCTCGTTCCACCCGACCCGCTGGTCAGCTCGGCGGTCGATGCCATGGTGGCCTCCGATGGGGAGGAAACCATCGCCGCGATCGCCCGCCGGCTCGGCTGTTCGGAGCGGACCCTGCTGCGCCGCTTTCGTGCGGCCACGGCCTTGACCCCGAAGCAGTTCGCGCGGATTCGCCGGCTGCTCGCCGCCGCCTGGCATGCGATCGATGGCGAGGAACGCTGGGGCCGGATCGCCGCACTCGCCGGGTATGCCGATCAGCCCCACCTGCACCACGACGTGCGGGCGCTGATCGATCTCCGGCCTGAAGAGCTCGGGGAACGGATCGCCCAGACGGAGCACGACCGTGTCAACCGGACCCTCAGCGGCGAAGGGTGACCGATTTCGTCAAGACGCGCTCCCTGCCTCCGGCCATCTTCCTCCCCGTCCTTCAACCCTTGGAGTCGCCGGTCATGCGTCGTCTACTGCTATCTGCCAGCTTGGTGTTCGCCCCGTTGGCGCTGGTTGCCCAGGCCCCCCCGGCCGGCACGCCGCCTCAGCTCGCCTTCTTCACCAAGCTGGTGGGAGAATGGGAAGGGGAAGCCACCGCCGTGATGGGGCCGGGGGCCAAGCATGTGCTGCGCCACACCGAACGGGTGGAAGCTGTCGCCGGCGGGACGGTGTTTGCGGTCCGCGGGCGCGGCTACGAAAAGATGCCGAACGGCAAGGAAGAAATCACCTTCGACGCCTTCGCGCTCATCTATCTCGATCACGACCACGTGACCCCGCGGATGCGTGCCCACTCCATGCAGGGTGGCAATTACGTCGATCCGGAATTCACGCCCCGCGCCGACGGCTTCACCTGGTCGATGCGCGATCCGCGGGCTGGCCTGATCAAGTACGAGATGAAGATCGACGCCGAGGGGCGGTGGGTGGAGACCGGCGCGGTTTCTCGCGATGAGGGCGCCACCTGGTTCCCGGTGTTCGAGATGAAGCTCAAGCGGGTCAAGTAGTCGCGCCGGTTGGCGGAGCAACAGAACGGGCGAATGGTGACCATCACCATTCGCCCGTTCGCTCATGCCTTATCTGCTGCTAGTAGCGCGGATTGGTCTTCCGCGGGGCGTTGCCGCAGTTGGCAGGCCAGTTGGCCGGCCACGTCCCGGGCGACCTGGTGCGGTCGATGAAAGTCGGATCTTCCGACGCCAGATAAGCCATCATCGCCGCGAGCGTCGCGTTGTGCTTGAGATCGTCGAAGACGACCTTGTCGTAGGTGTCGCGGTTGGTGTGCCAGGTGTAGGCGCCGTAATTCCAACCCACCGCCCCCATCCCGATCGACGGCGTGCCGAAGCAGGCGAACACCGCGCCATCCGTCCCGCTCGGATTCCCGGTCGGCACATCACGGAAGCTCCACGCGACGGCATTCTGGCTCATGCTGTCGGTGAAGAAGGAGGGCAGCTTGCTGTACCAGTCCTTCAGGTGCGGCCCGATGTTGGTCAACCCGGCCGCCGAGAGCGAGGTCACCCGCCCGGTGCCGTTGTCCTGGTTGAACAGCGCCTGCAGCCCCTTCATCACTTCGGGGTGATCGTTGGCAAAAGCCTTCGATCCATTCAAGCCCTGCTCTTCGCTCGACCAGTGGCCGACGATGATCGTCCGCTTCGGATTCGGATACACCTTCTTGAGGATCCGCATCGCTTCCATCGACATCAGCGTGCCGGTGCCGTTGTCGGTGGCGCCAGACGATCCATCCCACGAATCGAAGTGCGCCGAGAGGATGACGTACTCGTCCGGCTTCTCGGTGCCGCGAATCGTCGCGATGGTGTTGAACGCCGGCACTTCGCCCAACAGCGTGGCGTCCGCCTGGATCCGCATCGTCGGCTTCATGCCGCTCTCGGCGAGCCGCCAGACCAGCGCGTAGTCCTCGCAGGAGAGCGTCACGGCCGGCGCGATCTTGTTGTAGGTCTCGAAGATCTCGACCGTGCCCCAGCCGCCAGTACCCAGCGCTGCCGGAATGCCAGCGCTCAATGACGCCGCTGCGCCGCCACCGCGCATGCTCCCATCGGCGCCAGCCGGGGCGCCGGCGCCACCACCCGCACCGCCACGGCCACCGGCGCCGCCACGACCGGCCGGCGCGAGTCCGAAGCCGCTCAGCTTGTTGCGCGACGTCACCATCCCGACGATCCCCGCCTTCTCGAGCCGCATCCCGAGCGTCCCGGTGCCGAGGCCCATCGACTTCCCGGTGCCGCGGTAGAGCTTGCTGCTATCGGCGCTCGGCGCCCAATCGCGTTGCATCGCTGTCACCATCGTGTCGAGGCGTGCCTTCGAGGCCACCGTCCCGAAGCGAAGCCAATCCTCGGACGGGCGGCAGGTCGGCCACGCCGGCGAGAGCATCACGATCTTGCCGCGCGCCTTCGGAAGCCACTTCACGAACTCGGTGCTGTCCGCAAACTTCGGCAAGGTGATCACCTCGGCGCGAAGCGGCTTGATGCCGGTCCCGGGGCTCCATGCCAGCATCGTCCCCTCGAGCGAGCGCACCCGCGGCGTCACCAGGTCGATGTGTGACACCCCGCGCCGCCAGCCACGCCAGGTGCCGTAGACATCCTGCTTGGCGTCGATCCCCCACGACTTGTACTGGGCGATCGCCCAGTTGCTGGCCGCCTTCATGCCGGGGCTGCCGGTGAGGCGTGGACCGATCGAGTCGAAGAGGGCGACGGCGAGTGGCTCGAGTTTCGAGCTGTCCATGCCCACCGCCCAGATCCGCTTCAGGACGGCATCGTTGGTCGGAAAGGTCGGTTGCTGCGCCGAAAGCGCTGGCGCGGCGAGGAAGAAGGCGATGACGAGGGTGAGGGCGGAACGACGCATGGCGGCTTCCAATGGTGGGAGTGGACTGACGACGAAAAGGGTACGCGGACGGGAAGTCGGGGGCAACCATGAGGCGCTGACCGTTTCGATGCGCACCGGGTGCCGTGTCGGGCCGGACCGGACCGCTGCGCATCTCTCCGGTCGACCCTGCATTCGGCGGGGTCGCGTCACCGGAGCCCCCGAGGCCTGTATGCCCAGCCGCGCCAACCAGCTTGCCGACCGGATCGAGGAGGGCGCTGCCCTGCTCGCCGCCGTTGCCCAGCAACTGACCCCCGAACAGTGGGCCACCCCCGTCCTCCCCGATGGCCGGACGGTCGGGGTGATCGTCCATCACGTCGCCAACATGTACCCGATCGAGCTCGACGTGGTGCGCTCGGCACTCGCCCAGGACGTGATCAGCGACGTCACCTGGGACATCGTCGCCGACATCAACGCTGCCCACGCCAGGGAACACGCCGGCGTCTCGAAGGAGGCCGCGCTCGCCCTGCTCGCGCAGAACAGCGCCAGCGCGGCACGCGAGGTGCGCAACCTCACCGATGCAGAGCTTGACCGTGCGGTGCCGTTCTCGCTGAGCTACGACGCGCCGGTCACGGTGCAGTACATCATTGAGGACCATCCGATGCGGCATCCGTGGCACCATCTGGCGCGGATCCAGCGCACGCTCGGCGTCCGTGTCATTCGCAGGACTAGCGTGACCCTCGCCTGAGCGCCAATGTACAGGGCGGTTCCCGGCGTCTCCGGGAGCCGCTCCGCCTCGGCCCCTGGGCGGTCCCGTTCCCGAGCACCGTCCATGACCCTGCTCCGCCCGGCGCGCAGCATCGGCGCCATCCTGATCGGCTACCTGATCTTCGCGCTCTCGGCCGTGGCCCTGTTTCAGGGCAGCGGTCGCGAGCCGCATGCCCCCCAGCCGACGTGGTTCATGACCCTGTCGACGCTGTTCGGGATGGTGTTCGCCGGGATCGGTGGATGGGTCGCGACCAAGATTGCGCCATCGCATCCGCAACGACACGCTGCAGCCGTCGCGGTGCTCCTGGGCCTCGGGGCAGGCGTGTCGCTCCTCACCAGTCCTGCCGTCGACGCCACCTGGTCGCAATGGGCGGCGCTGCTCTTCATGGCCCCCAGTGCCTACCTTGGCGGTCACCGTGCCACGTCGCGAGGGAACCATGCACCACGTCCGTGAGGCCGACCTCCCCCACCGCGGCAGCTCGCTCAACTTCGTCGGCGCCGATCAAGGCAACGTCGACATCTCCGTCTTCCTCTTCGACGGTGCCCCCGGCGCCGGTCCCGGCCCGCATCGGCACCCATACGACGAGGTGCAGTTCATTCGCTCGGGGCGCGGCCGGTATGTCGTCGACGGCCGCGAGTTCGAGGCCGGCGCCGGCGACATCCTGGTGATCAAGGCGGGCGAGGTCCACAGCTTCCAGTGCCTCGGACCGGAGCGCCTCATGCAACTCGACGTCCACCTCAGCCCGCGCTTCATCCAGGAAGACCTGCCCTAACGGGCCGAAACCTCCCCGTCGATCCGCCGTTGTGCAGTGCAGTCCCCGCCTGAACTCCCCGGGAGTGCCTCGATGGCCATGAAGAAGATGGCGCCTGCCGCCAACCCCGATGCCTATGTCGCCGCGCTGCGGGGCTGGCGGCGTACGCTCGTCGAATTACTCCGCACCACCGTCGTCAAGGCGGCACCACTGGACGAGGTGATCAAGTGGGGCCACCTGGTGTACCTCGCCAACGGACCGGCGCTCCTGATCCGCGCCGAGGACGAGCGGGTACTCTTCGGCTTCTGGCGCGGCCAGCGGCTCACCGAGATCGAGCCACGGCTCAAGGCTGGTGGCAAGTACGAGATGGCCACGCTCGAATTGCGGAAGGGGATGTCGATCACGCCCACCGTCGTACGTCGACTGGTGCGCGAGGCGATCGTGCTCAATCAGACACTCGGCAACCCCACCGACGACGCGAAGTGATGCACCCCAACGCACCCACGGAGCCCTCGTGCGCCTGACCACCACATCCCTGATCTGCGCCGCCGCCCTGTGTGCCAGCGGCGCCCCCCTCGCCCTCACCGCGCAGACGACCCCCGCGCGCGTCGAATGGCCGCGCAGTACGCCAGCGAAGGTCGGGCTCAATGCGCTGGTGCTCGATTCGATCGACGCCGAAATTCGCACGGGACGGTACGGGTACATCGACCGGATGCTGGTGGTGCGCCATGGACAGGTCGTCTACGACAAGAGCTACCCGGTCGACTACGAGGCCGCGTATGGCTCCCTGGCCAAGGTCGCCGGCGGCCTGAACGCCCACGATCTCACCGGTCCGTACAACTACTACAACACGTGGTGGCATCCGTACTATCGGCGCGGCGACCTGCACACGCTGCAGTCGGTGACCAAGACGGTCGCCTCGGTGATCATCGGCACCGCCGTGACCCGGGGCGACTTCCCCAGCATCGACGCGCCGGTGCTCTCCTTCTTCGACACCACCAAGATCGCCAACATCGACGATCGCAAGCGGAAGATGACCGTGCGTCACCTGCTGACGATGACGGGCGGCTTCGACTGGAACGAGTCGCTCCCGTACACCGACCCGCGCAACACGGCAACCGCACTCGAGGAGAGTTCGGATTGGGTCCGTTTCACGATCGATCGGCCGATGATGCGCGAGCCCGGGACGCAGTTCAACTACAGCAGCGGCGAGAGCGCCCTGCTGGCGCACATCTTCCGCCAGGCGACCGGCAAGGACATCGAGGAATACGGCGCGGCCCACCTCTTCCGTCCGATCGGCATCTCGCGCTGGTTCTGGAAGCGCACGCCGTCGGGCACCGCCGACACCGAGGGTGGCCTCTACCTCGAGGCCAGCGACCTCGCGCGCGTCTGGCAGCTCTTTCTGAACGGAGGGATGTGGGGCGCGCAACGCGTCGTCTCGGCCGAGTGGGTACGCCAGTCCGTCACCCCGGCGGTCGCGACCGGGACCGGACCGAACGCATCACGGTACGGCCTCAAGTGGTGGCTCCACCCGGATCCGCTCGATCCAACCAAATTCGTCTGGGCCGGCTCGGGCTTCGGCGGTCAGCTCCCCGTGGCATTTCCCGACCTCGACATGGTCGTGGTCTTCAACGGCTGGAACATCGCCGGCGGCAAGCAGCTGGCGTTCCGCGCCATCCAGGGGCGCATCGCGCGTGCCGTGGTCGGCAAGTAATCCGGGTGCCAACCCCACCCCCACTTCACGTCGTCCTGGTCCACCCCGAGATTCACTGGAACACCGGCAACGCGGGCAGGACCTGCCTCGCCGCGGGCGCCACGCTGCACCTGATCGAGCCGCTCGGCTTCTCGCTCGACGAACGCGAGGTGAAGCGCGCGGGGCTCGACTATTGGGAACACGTAGACCTGCGCGTCTGGCCCGATTGGGACCGCTTCGCGGCGGAGCTCCCGTCGCTCGGCGACCCGTGGTTCTTCTCGACGCGGGCCACGCGGATGTTGTGGGATGCGCCGATGGCCGCGGCGGACGGCCGCGGCACGGTGCTGGTCTTCGGGCGCGAGACCGGCGGGCTGCCGGAATCGCTGCACCAAGGCTATCCCGACCGATTCGTCGGGATGCCGATTCACTCGCCCGTGGTGCGCTCGCTCAACCTCTCCACCAGCGTGGCGATCGCGGTCTACGAGGTCCTGCGGCAGCGTCGCCGCTGACCCGCGCTAGCGCTTCTCTCGCGAAATCGACCAGACATACGCCGCCATCGACTTCACCTGCGGATCGGTCAGGTTCATCGGCCCGCCGCGCGGATTCATCGGGAAGCGGTGCGTCGTGTCCTTGATGGCGGCACGCGGCACGCCGTTGGTGATCGTGGCGGCGATCTCCGCGTAGCTCCCGGTGTGCTGAAGCCACGGGCCGGTGACAAGGCTCGGTCCGCGCGCGGTGCCGATCCCCTTGGCGCCGTGGCACCGCGTGCAGGATCCGGCCGCGAAGAGCGAATCGCCCTCGGCGATCGCGACCGGGGTCACCTCGGCCGGACGCGCGGGAGGGGCAGGCGCCGCTGGCGCTGCTGCCGCACTCGGCGTCGTGGAGGGTGTGGTTGCCGCCTTCGAACAGGCGGTGGCAACAATGGCAGTCGCGACAAAGGCGACCAGCGGCAGGAGACGCGAGCGGGCGGGGGGCATGGGATCGGCCGGAGGTTCGGGGTGGGGAGAATCGGGGTGACGCCTATCTTGGAAACTAGTGAGAGGGACGCCGAGTTCCTGTCGACCGTTCCCACTTCGTACATTGAGGGTCGGTATGACCATCCTCCGTTATGGCCTCCTCGGCGGCCTCCTGATCGCCGCCCTCCAGCTGATCGAGTATCGCTGGCTGGTGCTTGAGCATTCCATCCAGATCTACGCCGGCCTGGTCGCGGCGCTCTTCGCGGCGTTCGGGATCTGGCTCGGCCGCCGATTGACCCGCCCCAAGGCCACCGTCGTCATCCAGGAAGTGCTGGTTCCCGCGCCGATCGACTTCCTGCGCGACGACCGCAAGGTGACCGCGCTCGGCCTGACTCCGCGGGAACTCGAGATCCTCGAGCTGATCGCCGCCGGCCTCAGCAACAAGGAGATCGGCGAGCGAGTCCACGTCAGCGAGAACACGGTCAAGACCCACTCGAGTCGGGTCTTCGCCAAGCTTGGTGCCCAGCGCCGGACGCAGGCCGTTCAGCTGGGCAAGGAGCTCCGCCTGATTCCCTGACCGCCCGAATCCGTCACCCATCCGGGTGATTTTCGGCTGTTTGAGCAGGAAATCACCCTTTCGGGTGACGCGCACCGCCCCGCCGTCGGGTAGAATCGGTCGTCCTCAATCCCGGAGTCGTTGTGCGGAAGCTCGTCTTGACCTACGGCTTGATCGCCGGCGCCCTGTTGTCGGCGATGATGCTCCTGACCCTGCCGTTCATGGATGCGATCGGCTTCGACAAGGGCATGTTCGTCGGGTATGCCACCATGGTGGCAGCCTTCCTGATGGTCTACTTCGGCGTGCGGGCCTACCGCGATGGCCGCCCCGATGGCCGGGTGACATTCGGCCAGGCCTTCCGGGTCGGGTTGATGATCACCCTCGTCGCGACCGTCTGTTACGTCGCGACCTGGGAGCTGATCTACTACAAGCTGGCGCCAGACTTTGGCGACAAGTTCGCGGCCCACAGCATCGAGCAGGCAAAGGCGAGTGGCGCCAGCGAGGCGGACATCGCCAAGCGGACGCAAGAAGTGGCTGAGTTCCGGGTGATGTACCAGAAGCCGCTGGTCAACATCGCCTTCACCTTCCTCGAGCCCTTGCCGGTCGGGCTGCTCTTCACCCTCGGCACGGCGTGGCGGCTCTCTCGCAAGCGGCGCGACGACTCGGTCGCGGCGGCGTAGGGCAGGACCGGGAAGTGGACGCTACCTTCAACCGGTGACCGACGCACCGATCCATTTCGCGAACGCCGCGGCGTTTCGTCGCTGGTTGCGTGCCCATCACGCGACCGCCGACCACCTGGTGGTCCGGATCGTGAAGGCGCACGCCACCTCCGACGGCCTCGGCTACGCCGAGGCACTGGACGAGGCCCTCTGTGCCGGCTGGATTGACGGGGTCCGTCGCTCGCTCGACGCCGATTCGTATTCGATCCGCTTCACGGCGCGGCGCCCGCGTTCGATCTGGAGCCTCGTGAATGTCGCGCACGTCGAACGGCTGGTCGCGGCGGGGCGGATGCAGCCGAGCGGCATGGCGGCCTTCGAGGCACGCACGCCCGAGCGGACCGGGATCTATTCGTTCGAGCAGGCCCCAAGCGACTTCTCGGAGGCCGACCTGGCGACGTTCCGGCGCCGACGACGTGCCTGGGCGTACTTTCAGGCAGCAGCACCATCGTATCGGCGCACCAGCACCCATTGGGTCGTCAGTGCGAAGCGTGCCGACACGCGCGCCAGACGCCTCGGCGAATTGATTGCCTGCTCCGACCGTCACGAACGCATCCCGTCGCTCCGACCGACCCCGCGCCCCGCGCGCTGACGCACTGTTCACCGTTCACCGCGGCCTGACCCTTCGCTCTGCTCAGGGCAGGCGGCCGCGGCTGGAAACTCACCGAGGCACCCGATGATTCGCCCGACCCTGCTGCTCCTCGCCACCACCCTGACCCTCGCCCCCTCGCTCACGGGCCAATCCCACGCGCCGTTGATCGGCCGCTGGGACATGACCGTCACCGTGCCGGGTCGCCACACCTCGGCGTGGCTCGAGATCCGGCACAGTGGACGCAGCATGCTGGTCGGCGAGGTGATGCTGCTGGCCGGCAGCGCTCGCCCGATCGCCAAGGCGGAGTTCACCGCCGCCACCGGTGAGTTCCGCTTCGTGATTCCGCCGCAGTGGAACGACGTCGAGGGCGACAACACGTTCACCGGGCGTGTCGCCGGCGACTCGATCAGCGGCACCGTCACCTTCGCCAACGGCAAGCCGCTCACCTTCCGCGGCGTGCGCGCGCCAACGCTGCGTCGCACCACGCCCGTGGTCTGGGGCGCGCCGATCGCGCTGCTTGGCGGCACGACGCTGAGCGAGTGGAAGCCGTTCGCGGGAAGCCAGAGCCAGTGGACGCTAGCGCAGGGGATCCTGCGCAACGGCAAGGCGGGCGCCGACCTCGTCACGACGCGCACCTTCGGCGACTTCAAGCTGCACGTCGAGTTCCGCTATCCGCCCGGGAGCAACAGCGGCGTCTTCCTGCGGGGCCGCTACGAGGTGCAGATCGAAGACTCGCCCGACGCCGAACCGCAGATCGATGGCCTGGGCGCCATCTACGGCCTGATCACCCCCAACCAGAACGCGGCGAAGCGACCGGGGGAATGGCAGAGCTTCGACATCACGCTCGTCGGACGGACGGTGACCGTGGTCCTCAACGGCAAGACGATCATCAGTGAGCGCGAGATTCCCGGCATCACCGGCGGTGCCCTCGACGCCGACGAGGCGAAGCCCGGACCGCTCTACCTGCAGGGCGACCACGGGGTGATCGAGTATCGCCGCATCATCATCACCCCTGCGAAGTGAGGAGCTGATGCCGCGCAGTTGCACCACACTCATCCTGGTCGCGATGGCGATCACGCCCGCCACGATCCAGGCGCAGGGCACGCCGAGCACGGCACCGCGCGTCGTCTTCACCGATGGCGCGCCAAAGCAGATCGGCCCGTATTCGCAGGGCGTGATCAGCAACGGCATGCTCTTCACCGCCGGGCAGATCGGACGCGATCCCGCCACCGGAAAGCTCGTCGAGGGCGGCCTCGTGGCGGAGACGCACCGCGTCTTCGACAACCTGGAGGCCGTGCTGAAGGCCGCGGGCGCCCGGATGACCGACGTGGTCAAGGCGACCGTCTTCATGACGGACCTCGCCGACTTCGAGAAGATGAACGCCGTGTACGTCCAGCGCCTCGGCGACGCGCGACCGGCACGCAGTACCGTGCAGGTCGCCAAGCTTCCTGGCGGTGCGTCGATCGAAATCGAGATGGTGGCGCAACTCCCTGCGCCGGCCGCGAAGAAACCCTGACCCCCCGACCGGAGCAGACGCGATGAGTTCGCTTCCCCCCATCCCGCATGGCAGCGGCGCCCACCCCGTCGCCATGGTGTCGATCGCCGCGAAGGATCTCGCCGCCTCGCACGCCTTCTACACCGCCGTCTTCGGCTGGCCGATGGAGGCACTCAGTGCGGAGCTCATCGTCGGCGCGCCACCGGCAGGCCCCTCGGTGGTGCTTCGCGGCAATGTTCCCGACGGCTTCCAGGGGGCGGTGCCGTTTCTCGATTGCACCGACGTGCCCGCGATGCTCGACCGCGTGGTCGCGGCCGGGGGAACCGTGGAGCGGGCCCCGTGGCCCGGTCCCATGGGCGCACGGTTGGCGCGCTTCGCCGATCCGTCGGGGACGTTGTATGGCCTCGCCTCGGGGTTGCTCCCGGCGAAGCCGCCGCGGATCGAGATGCCCTTCGGCGACAACCCCCGTCCCCCCGCGGGTGCCCTCTGCAGTCTCGAGATGTATGCCGCCGACGGCGACGCCGTCACTGCGTTCGTGGGTGGCCTCTTCGGCTGGGGGGCGGCCCCGACGATGCCGCATTTCGTCGGCTTCGATCCCGGCGCGGGGATCGGCGGCGTCTTCCAATCGCACACGCCCGTGGCCAAGTCGATGGCCTACATCTATTCGGCGGATGTCTCCACCACGATTGCCGCAATCGAGGCGGCCGGTGGCAAGCGGATGGGCGATCCGATGGCGATCCCCGGCATGGGGACTTTCGGCTACTTCACCGATGTCTCCGGCACGGCGATGGGGCTGATCGGACCCTGAGGGCGACACCTTTCGCGTCGACGCGCCGTAGACCTCTCCATGTCTCGCGCGTCGACGCTGCTCCGGGTCGCCCTCTTCTGGACGGCGTACCTCGTCATCCTCATGCTGGCCTCCATTCCGAAGGGGATGGTGCCGCCGGCATGGGGATCGTTCGTCTGGGGAATCGTTGCGGTACCCCTCCTGCTTGCGCTCACCCACTTCCTCAGCAGCACGACTGCGCCACCCCTCGCGCGCGTCGGCCTCGTGCCGACGCGCGCGAGCGTGGGACGCCTTGCCACGGGACTCGTGATCGGTGCCGCCACGTATTCCCTGACACTCCTCGCCATCTCGCTGCTCGTGGTCCCGCTGCACTACGTGCGGTCGGCCACACCGGATGCCGCGTCGCTGATGCTGGTGGTGTTGACCACCGGCCTGCTCGCCGCGATGGAAGAGGTCGGCTTCCGTGGCTACTCGCTGCAGGCACTCCTCCGGGTGCTCCCGACCTGGCAGGCGCAGCTGCTCGTGGCCGTTGCATTCGGCGCTACCCACCTCGCCTTCGGCTGGCCCTGGCAAAGTGTCGTGACGGGAGTGATCCCGAGCGCGCTGCTCTTCGGCGCCGTGGCGCAGTGGTCGGGGGGGTTGGCGATGCCGATCGGGGTCCACGCCGCGGTGAACCTCGCCCGCATCGCCTCGGGCGAGAGCGGGTCGCCGGGGATCTGGCAACTCGTGGTGGACGACGCCAGTGCCTCGGCGCTGGCCGCCCGGGCGCCACTGGTCGGCACCACGATGACCCTGCTCGCGGTGGCTGCAGTCTGGGGGTGGTCCCTGCGATCGCGCGGCCGCGGCGTCTATCTTTCCGGGACCTCCCCCGAGTCCTGACCGTCCACACCCGGAGTGCCCGTGATGCGCCGCGCCGTTCCTCTCCTCCTCCTTGTCGCGACCGTCGCTGGCTGTGGGCCCAAGGCGCCCGAGGCCCCTGCCATGCCGCAGGCGCAGCAGGCTCAACCGGATGCGCCCCAGCTCGCGACCCTGACCGGCCCCGTGCTTGAGCAACTGGCTGCGTCGCCCTACATCTACCTGCGCATCAAGACGCCGACCGGCGAGACCTGGGCCGCGGTGCCGGAGGCGAAGATCGAGAACGGGGCGACGGTCACCATCCTCAATCCGATGATGATGGCGGGATTCGAGTCGAAGACCCTGAAGCGCACCTTTGATGCGATCTACTTCGGCACCCTGAGCGGTGGCACCACGCCGGCCGGAAGCGGCGCGATGGGTGCGGCGGCCCCGGTGGTCGTCGTCGACAAGGTCGAGAAGGCCCGCGGCGCCGATGCGCGCACCGTCGCCGAATCGTGGGCCCAGCGCGAGCAGCTCAGCGGCAAGACCGTCACGATCCGGGGTGTGGTGGTCAAGTACAACGAAGGGGTGATGGGCCGGAACTGGATCCACCTGCAGGATGGCAGCGGCGACGCCACCAAGGGGACCAATGACATCACTGTCACCTCGATGGATGGCGTGGTGATGGGCGCCACCATCACGATCACCGGCACGGTCCGCATCAACAAGGACTTCGGCGCCGGCTACAGCTATGCCGTCATCGTGGAAGATGCCAAGGTCGCCAAGCCGTAGGGCGCCCACCCCCGTTCCACCCTTCTCGAGAGGCGTTGCATGCGCATCGGTGAAACCGCCCCTGATTTTCAGGCCGAGACCACCCACGGCCCGATCTCCTTCCACGAGTGGCTCGGCAGCTCCTGGGGGATCCTCTTCTCGCACCCGAAGGACTTCACGCCGGTCTGCACCACCGAGCTCGGCTCGATGGCGGCGTTGAAGCCCGAATTCGACAAGCGCAACGTCAAGGTGATCGGCCTCTCGGCCGATCCGGTCGAGCGCCATGGCCTCTGGGCCAAGGACATCGAGGAGACCCAGGGCACGGCGCCGAATTTCCCGATGATCGGCGACACCACGCTGGCGGTCTCGAAGCTGTACGACATGCTCCCAGCCGCAGCCGGCGACCAGTCCGAAGGCCGCACCGCCGCCGACAACCAGACGGTGCGCACGGTCTACGTCATCGGCCCCGACAAGAAGATCAAGCTGCTGCTCGCCTATCCGATGACCACCGGCCGCAACTTCCACGAGATCCTGCGCGTGGTCGACTCGATGCAGCTGACGGCGGCGCATCGCGTCGCGACGCCGGCCAACTGGGTGCAGGGCGACAAGGTGATCATCGCCGGCTCGGTCACCAACGACGAGGCGAAGACGATCTACCCCGACGGCTGGGACGAGCCGAAGCCGTACCTCCGCATCGTGCCACAGCCGAAGGCGGCGTCGTGATGCGACGCCTCCTCCTGCTCGCCCTGATGACGACGGCGCCGGCACTCCTCCCGGCGCAGACGCCGCCCGCCGCCGCCGCCGCGATCAGCCGTGCGATCGACACCCAGGTGTGGAACGTCGTCGCGGCCACCGTCGTCAACAGCGACATCGTGGGCATGGGAAAGCTGTATCACCCCAGCGCCGTGTATGTCGACAGCCGCGGGACGCAACCGATCGCCGATGTCCTCGCCGGCTGGGGCAAGGACATGGTCACCATGAAGAACGCCGGCAGCACGGCGACCGTGGAGCTCCGGTTCGGGAAGCGTCAGGACAACGCGACCACCGCCTTCCAGTCGGGGGCCTTCAAGTACACCGTCATCGACAAGGCCGGCGCACGCAACTCGAGCACCATTGCCTTCGAAGCGCTCCTCACTCGGCACAACGGCGCGTGGCGCATCCTGATGGAACACCAGATCGGGCCGATCGACGCCGCGGCGTGGGATCGACTGCCCCACTGAGATTGCCTCACCTTCTCGCTGCGCTCACCCCGGAGTCGTCGTGAACCATCATGTAGTCTGGACACTCGACATGCAGGTTGCCCCCGGCCGCCAGGCGGATCTCCACGCCCTGATGCAGGAGATGGCGGCGGCCACCGAGGCGAATGAGCCGGGTACCCTCGACTACGAGTGGAGCCTCAGCGAGGACGGCACCACCTGCCACCTCTACGAGCGCTACGTCGATTGCGCCGCCGCCGAGATCCACATGGCGACCTTCGGCGAGCGCTACGCCGCCCGCTTCATGGCGCTGCTGACTCCGACGCGCGTGTTCCTGTACGGCTCACCCAATGCCGCCATCCGCGACGGGCTCGCCGCGGTCGGCGCCGTCTACTTCGCGCCCGCCGCCGGGTTCAGCCGCTAACCCCGCGCCACTCCTTTCCAGGATCCACCGATGCGCCGCCTGCTGCTGACCCTGCTCCTCCTCCCAGCTGCCGTGCCGGCGCAGTCGCCGGCGGCCATCGACAGCATCGTGAAGTACGCGCTGGCCACCTTCCACACCCCCGGCGTGGCCGTGGCGGTGGTGAAGGATGGCAAGGTGATCGTGGCGCGCGGGTACGGCGTCAAGAAGCTCGGGTCACCGGAACCGGTGGGCCTCGACACCCGATTCGGCATTGCCTCCAACACCAAGGCGTTTACCGCCACCGCCCTCGGCATGCTGGTCGAGGAGGGCAAGTTGGCATGGGATGCGCCAGTCGTTCGCTACCTCCCCGAGTTCGCGATGTACGACCCGTTCGTCACGCGTGAGCTCACGATCCGTGACCTCCTCGTGCACCGCTCCGGCCTCGGCCTCGGCGCCGGCGACCTCCTTTGGTGGCCCGCGTCGACCTACACGCACACCGAAGTGATGCAACGCCTCCGCTACATCAAGCCGGCGACCTCGTTCCGCACGGCCTACGCCTACGACAACGTCCTCTACCTCGTGGCAGGGGAAGTGATCGCGAGGGTGAGCGGGATGACGTGGGAGCAGTTCGTCCAGCAGCGGATCCTCGCGCGCGTCGGGATGACGACCAGCACCGTGCGCCATTCCGACGCCTCGGGCACCGTCGACGTCGCGACCACGCACGCCGATATCGAAGGGAAGCTCCGCGTCATCGCGCCGATGACCAGCGACAACACCAACCCGGCCGGCGGCATCAACGCCGGCGCCCGCGACATTGCCAAGTGGTTGCTGGTGCAGCTCGACAGCGGCAAGCTCGCGAATGGCGAACGGCTGGTGACCGCCCGCACCGCGCGCGAGATCTGGACCGGCGTGACGCCGATGGGCACCGGTCCGGCAGCTCCTGAACTGGCACCACTCGCCAAACAGTTCAACCTCTACGCGCTGGGCTTCCAGACCAACGACTTCCGTGGTCGGAAGGTGGTGTGGCACACCGGCGGACTGCCCGGCTATCTCTCGTTCGTGGCGTTCATCCCCGAGGCGCGGGTCGGCGTGGCCGTGCTGACGAACAGCGAGGCGTCCACCTTCCTCGCCGCCGGCTGGTCGCTGCTCGACTACGCCCTCGGTACGACCCCGCCGTGGGACTTCATCGGCGGCTATTCCAAGCTCGCCGCGCGCCAGCAGACGATGATGGCCCAACAGCGGAAGGTGACCGGCGCCGCGCGCGACTCGACCAAGGGACCGTCGCTCGCGCTCGCGAACTACGCCCGCACCTATGAGGATGCCTGGTACGGTGACGTCGTGGTGAGCTTCGCCAACGGCAAGCTGCGGCTGGTGATGAGCCACACGCCGCAGCTGCAGGGCGAGCTGGTGCACTGGCAGCACGACACCTTCCTCGCGCGGTGGGACGATCGCGAGATGCGCGCCGACGCCTACGTCACCTTCCAGCTCAATCCCGACGGCACGATCGACCAGGTGAAGATGGTCGCTGCCGACCCGGAGACCGACTTCTCCTTCGACTTCCACGACCTGCTGTTGAAGCCGAAGCCGCGGCGCTGACTATCGCGGTGCCACACTGAGGCGAATGGCGGCTGCCACGTAGTTGTCGCTGTTGGGCGCGCCGGCAGACGGGAAGGTGACCGTCACCAGGCGCGCCCGTGGCGCATCCGGGACCCGCTCGACCCCGATCGCACCGGCCTCGCCACTCATTGCCCGAATCGGAGTGCTCGCGTCGGTGACGGGGGTGAGCACCCGGAAGGTGTAGCTCCGCCCGGCGATGCCCTCCATGGCGACCTGGTAGTCGCCGTTCACGATCCGCTCGCTCACCACGCGTGGGGCGGCCGAGCGTGCACCGATACTTGGTGGCATGACCGGCGGCACGATCGCCCATCCGCCGCTGTAATTCACCGTCAGCGTCAGCTGGCGATCGAGCGCACCTCGAACCGTGGCGTGCTGATCGCCAGGAAACGACTGCACCGTCGCACCACTCGTCGCGATTCGCGCACCAAGCGGCAGCGCCGGCGCGAACGCCACCTCGAGCGGCGTCGCCTCGCCACGCTCGCGCGTCGTCGTGAGTGTCATGCCGGCGCCCGTGCGCCGCATCGTGAGCGTCACCTGCGCACGGCCAACGGGCACATGCTCCACCGTCACGCTGTCCCAGTCGGGCGGCAGGTGCGGCGCCACCGTGAGGCGATGCCCCGGGGCGTCGACCTCGAGGCCAAGCAGACCGCGGATCAGCGGCGTCAGCACCATCGAGGTCGCGAAGAATTGCTGCGGCACCGCCGTGTCGAGCGGCTTGTAGAAGCGCCCCGAGAACACCTCGGGGTTCCGACCGAGGGCCTCGTCAAAGCCGGTGCGTGCGATCGCCTGCAGCGCGAAGAAGCCCGCCATGGCGTTGTGATAGCGATACTGCGCCAGCGAGACGAAGCCCGTCACGAAGGGCCACACCGCCCCGTTGTTGTAGTGCAGTGGATCGAAGAGGGGACTGGCCGAGTTGAGTGGCCGGGCGCCCCAATCGGTGAGGATCGTGGACGATGCCAGTCGGGCGGCCATTTCCGCCCCGCGATCCGGTGCAAAGACGTCGAAGGCCATCGCAGTAGCCGCCCACGCCGTCAGGCTCGCATTGACGGTCCCGTCCTGCAGCAGCGCGAAGGCATACTGCCGCTGCGCCGGCAACCAGAGCTTCGCCTCCATCGTGGCGATCGCCTTCGCGCGCACCGCACGGGCTTCCGTGGCCAGCGTCGGCTCGCCGTTCGCCTCGGCCATCCGCGCAAAGCGATCGAGCGCGGAGACCCAGACGCCGCTGAGGTACACGTCGGAGAGGATGCCGATCTGCAGGTCGCCGACCTCGAGCGCCCCTGCGCCGGCGGACGGATTTTCCATCAAGCCGTCGCCATTCTTGTCGGTCGCGAGTGACCACTGATACGCACGCTTGAGGTTGGGCCACAGCTCGCGCACCAGGGCCATGTCGTCGGTCTGGCGCCAATACTCGCCGGTCGCGAGAATCCAGAACGGCGTGGTATCGCCGTGATAGAAGGCGTAGGGATAGGCGAACCAGTCGACGCGCCCGGCACCTTGCGAAATCTCGTGGGTGATCTTCCCGTCGGCACGCTGATACTTGGCGAAGAAGCGGAGGGCGCCGTCGCGCACCAGGGCCCCCTGCCCCGAGCCGGTCATCGCGAGCGAGTTGATGGCGGCGTCACCACCGAAGAACCAGCCGAAGCCGGGCCGGTCGGTCGCACCACCCGAGAGGCCGTAGCCCGCCACCAACCCGCACCCCAGGTCGGGGTTGCAGACATACGACTCGTCGAGGTTCACCTTGGCGTATTCCACGGCACGGTCCAGCTCCGGGTTCGGCGAATGCAGCGCCAACTGCGTGGTCCGGATCGAATCGGCGTGGGCCACGCGCTGCCGCCACGCGCGCTCGGCGGCACCCGGCTGCACCAGCGCCCGATAGAGCGCGAGCGCCGAGTCGCGCGGCATGGCGCCGCCCGCCAGCACGATCGGGATGTAGGCCACATGCAGGTTGACGCTCTTCCCCGGTGGCTCGCCGAGACGCGGCGCCGTGTAGCGCTCGCCGGCGCCTCCGACGCCGATTACCAACTGGGGCGGTGCTGCCGAGAGCATGTGCGCGGGGACGTCCGACGCCTCGGTCACCGCGGGAGAACCGAGAAAGGCGTTGATCGACTGCTTCCCCTCGGAGAAGAGGAAGGCGCGCGCCTGCTGCTCCCAGATCAGGTACTGGCCGCCCAGTCCAGCCGGCCAGGCGTAGTGAATGTCGGGAGCGAAGCGGGCGATGATCTCGAGCGGGCGGATCGCGTCCACCTCGAGCAGGATCACCACCGCCGGCTGGTCGAGCGGGACGAAGATGTGCTCGCGCACGGTGAACTGTTCGTGGCTGTACTCGATCGTCACCCCTTCGGGGCGCTGGATCACCGCACGCGCGACGCTCCGCCCCGCGATCGGCTCGGTGTACTTCGGCACCCGAAACGAGAGTTCGAAATCGTGGAGCCACTTGACCGGCCACGACCAGAGTTCGAGCCGCCCATCTTCGGTGCCCATCGCGATCGCGCGGCGCCCGACCGCCGAGAGGAAGGTGCCGGGACGCGCCGGACCGTACAGGGCCAGCGGTGACTCCCCGAAGCGGAAGGCGGGAATCGCGGTCGACGCGTCCTCGAAGACCCTGGCGGTGACGGCGGCCGGCGTGCCCGGGGCGCGCGGCGGTGGCGTTTGGGCCGAGCCGGTGGCGGCAGTACCGGCGGCGAGGGCGGCAACGAGGGCGATGCTGCGGGAACCGCGGAGGATGGGGTGCATCGGGAAAGAGTGCATGCCGCGTGGGCTACGCCGCAAGGGCACGGTGCCCGAGCGATCAGGCCACGCGATAACTGGCGCGGAGACGCTTGGAGTCGTATCGTCCGTCATCCCGCCACGCGCCGGGTGACTCCCTCGACGTTGATTCCCGAACCTCGCGACGGCCTCCCGTGACCGAAGGCAGCCTCTTCCCGTTCCTGATCGCCGGCACCTTGCGAGCAGGCAGCACCGCCTGGACCATCCGGAGCCCCCACGACGGTGCCATCGTCGGACGGGCCGCCGTGGCGACGCGCGCGGAGATCGAGGCGGCCCTTGACGCGGCCGTGCGGGCGGCCCCCGAGGCGGCGGCGATGCCGGCGCACGCCCGGGCTGCCGTGCTGGACCGGATCGCCGACACGCTGTTCGCCCGCCGCGAGGAAGTCGCCCGGTTGCTGGCCGCCGAAGCCGGCAAGCCGGTCACGGCGGCCCGGCTCGAGATCGAGCGAGCGATCTTCGTCTTTCGGCAGGGCGCCGAGGAGGCGACACGGATCGGCGGAGAGGTGATCCCGACCGACCTGATGCCGCATGGTGAACATCGGCTCGCCATCACGCGCCGCTTCCCGCTCGCCCCGATCAGCGCGATCACCCCGTTCAACTTCCCGGTCCTGCTCGCGGCCCACAAGCTCGCCCCGATGATCGCCTGCGGCGCGACGATGGTGCTGAAGCCGCCACCGCAGGATCCGCTCTCGACGCTGCTGCTCGCCGAGATCATCGCCGGCGCCGGTTACCCGGCCGGAGCGCTCTCGATCCTTCCCTGCAACAACGACGACGCGGCCCCGCTGCTCGACGACCCGCGCGTCCGGCTGATTTCGTTCACCGGGTCGGCGCGTGTCGGCTGGATGATTCGCGCGCGGGCGCCGAAGACCCACGTGGCGCTCGAACTCGGCGGCAACGCCGCGGTGATCGTCGAGCGCGACGCCGACATCGCGCACGCCGTGCGCCGCTGCGTGATCGGTGGCTACAGCTACGCCGGCCAGTCGTGCATCTCGACCCAGCGGATCCTGGTCCACACCGATGTCTACGAGGCATTCGTCACCGCATTCACCGCGGCCGTCGCGGCGCTCCGCACCGGCGACCCGCTCGACGAGGCCACCGACGTGGGCCCGATGATCGACGAGGCCAACGCCGTGCGGGCCGTCGCGTGGGTCGCCGAGGCAGTGGCCGCCGGGGCCCGCGTGGCCGTGGGTGGCGGGCGCACGGGAGCATTGATGCAGCCGACCGTCCTGCTCGACACCTCCAGCACCATGCAGGTGAACTGCGCCGAGATCTTTGCGCCGATGACCACCGTGCGGCGATTCGAGGATTTCGAGGCGGCGCTCGACATCGCCAACGATTCGCCCTATGGCCTCCAGGCCGGTCTCTTCACCAACGACATCCACCGGATCATGCGCGCCTTCGAGCGCCTCGACGTCGGCGGCCTCGTCATCAACGACATCTCCGGCTTCCGCGTCGACCACCTTCCCTACGGTGGCGTCAAGCAGTCCGGCACCGGTCGCGAGGGCGTGCGCTACGCGATCGAGGAGATGACGGAGCGGAGACTGCTGATCTTGGGATGATGCGGTATCGATGATCGATGATCGATCATCGATGATCGATAGCTGGACGCGCGACATTGGTACTCTCTCTCACCTCCGAGCCCCCCATGCAACTCCGCTCGCTTCTCCTGCTCTCCCTGCTCACGGCCGGCGCGGCGTCACCGATGCTGGCCCAGACCGACGCCCAGATCGCGCGCCTCAATCTCTTCCGGGCCAAGCGCGCGCCCCATGAGGCGGGGTTCCGGGTCTTCATCGTCCCCGACATGGAAGGGATGGGGAGCACCGTCGATTCGCGCGAGGTGCTGGCCGGCAACGAGACGCCGGCCTATGCCGGCCGGTCGAGCCCCGACTACTGGGATCGCTTCCGGTCGCTCCTCACCAAGGAAGTGAACGCCACCATCGCGGGGGCACGCGCCGCCGGCGGCCGTTCCTTCGTGGTGAACGAGGGTCACGGCGGCAACCTCTTCGCCAACATCATCCCGTTCGAGCTCGACAGCGGGGCGATGCTGGTGCGCGGCTTCCCGAAGCCACTGGTGATGATCACCGGCATCGACTCCTCCTTCGGCACCATGATGTTCACCGGCGCCCATGCCTCGCCGGGGACGGGCGGCGTGATGGCGCACAACTTCGCCTTCGATGCCTTCACCATCAACGGCACCAAGCTCAACGAGGTCGGCATCAACGCCTTGATCGCCGGCGAGATGGGCGTTTCGGTCTCCTTGGTGAGCGGCGACGACGTGCTGATCGACGAGACCCGCCAGATCCTCGGCAAGGAGTTCGTCGCCATCGTCACCAAGCGGGCCGTGGGCCACTCGGCGGCGATCACCTACTCGCCCACCAAGGTCCGCGCGATGATGCGTGCCGGTGCGGCGGAGGCGGTGCGCAAGGAAATGGCTGGCGGCATCAAGCCGTTCACGATGGCCAAGCCCTACACGGTGGATTTCACCCTGCGCGCGTCATATCCCGATGGCATCGTGACCGGCGTGAAGGCCTTGCGCGAGTTCAAGCTGGAGCAACTCGGCCCCCGGACCTTCCGACTGGTGACTAACAGTGCGCGAGAGATGGGCTATCTCCTCGACGCTATCGAAGGGGTGGTGCTCCGGTGAGCCGCCGTCTCCTGCTCGCGGCCATGCTGCTGGCACCTGCCGCCGTCACGGCTCAAGGGGGCCGCGCGGGCGCCGCCACGCCCCCACCGCGCGACACCTCGCCGCCCTCGGCCCACCACGGCGTCCTCGAGTATCAGGAAGCGCGCCGCAAGCTCGAGCTCGACATGCAGCGCGGGGGCTTCACCGTCTACATCATCGGCGACATGGAGGGACTCGCGGCCGTGGCGCGCAACGCGACCGAGATGCGCCCGGAGTACCGTGGCGGTACGGCGCAGCACGAGCGTTTCCGCGAGGAACTCACGGACGAGATCAACGCGGTCATCGCCGGCGCGCGCGCCGCGGGGGCCACCCAGTTCATCGTCAACGACGGCCACGGTGGCACGCTTTTCCGGAACGTGCTGGTCGACAAGCTCGACCCGGAAGCGATCCTGATCCGCGGCTATCCCAAGCCGATCGTGATGTCGACCGGAATCAATCCGATGGTCGACGCGATGATGATGGTCGGTGCCCACGCCAACGCCGGCACGCCCGGGGTCATTTCGCACTCGTTCGCGCTCGATTCGTTCACCGTGAACGGCAAGGTGCTCAACGAGTCGGGGATCGCGGCGTTCATCGGCGGCGAGATGGGCGTCCCGTTCGTCCTGACGGCCGGTGACGATGTCCTGGCCGCCGAAACGAAGGAGATGCTCGGGCCGATCGAGACGGTGATCGTGAAGACCGCGGTCTCCGGGTCGGCGGCCATCAACCAGTCACCGGCGCGCGTGCATCAGATGCTGCGGGCCGCGGCCGAGCGCGCAGTCCGGCGCACCAAGGCGGGGCAGCTCAAGCCGCTGGTGTTCGACAAGCCGTACCGCGTGCACCTCTGCCTGCGCCGCCAGTACGCCAACGACCAGTGGGTCCGCACCACCGTCGGCAAGTTCGACGGGATGGTCGCCGATGGTGGCCCCGGCTGCTTCACGATCGTCACGCCCTCGGCGGAACGCATCGGCACGCTGCTCAATGAAATCGAATGGACGGTGCTCAAGCCCTGAGGACCGTGCAAGGGGTCGCCCCTGGGTCCATGACGTGATATTGTTTGATCACGTCATGCGACCCGCCGCCCCCGTGGAGCCGTCATGCCCCCGAAGCCGTACCTCCGTCCGAGCCACCCCGACGACAACCCTGCCATCGCCGCGATCATCCGCACGGTGATGACGTCCTATGGTGCCGTCGGCCCCGGCTTCTCGATCGAAGATGCCGAGGTCGACGAAATGTACCAGACGTATGACACCCCGCAGTCACTCTTGTTGGTGGTGGACGACGGGGCGGGACGCGTCATCGGCTGCGGCGGCATTGCGCCACTCGCCGAAGCCGAGGCCGACACCTGTGAGCTCAAGAAGATGTATTTCCTCCCCGAGGCGCGCGGGCTCGGCCTCGGGCGGGAGCTGATGACGACACTGGAGGAGGCGGCGCGGAATCGTGGCTACCGCGTCGTCTACCTCGAGACGCTCGGCAGTATGGTCGAGGCCGCGAAGCTCTACCACCGAATGCAGTACACCCCCCTTCCCGGCCCGATGGGCAACACCGGCCACACGCGGTGCGGGAGCTTCTACGCCAAGACGCTCTGAGTGGTGACCGCCGGTTATGGCTTCCGCGTCCCGGTGCCGACCAGCGAATCGTCTTCGTAGCGCTCCTCGAACGACACCAGCTTGCCACCGACCCGCTTGAAGGTGAAGACGATGTCCGGTCGCAGCACATCGTAGATTTGCCCCTTCCGGTCATACACTGCGGGCACGAAGACATCCGGTGCCACGCGAATCATCGCGAAAGTCTCCATCCAGTCGTTCGGATCGAAGCGCCCCTTGAGGGTGCCGTCCTCGTATGTGAAGGTGACCGAGGTCGGTGGCCGCGGCCCGCCATCCTTCGCCGCGAACTCCCAGCGTCCGAGGTAAGGCGCGGCCTCCGCCTGCGGCAGCGTGAAGACCAGAGAGGGCTTCACCCCCACCGTCATGCTCGCCCGCGTGGTGCCCCACTGCATCGCGAGCGTGCCACCGCTGATCGTCAGTTCGGGCATCGACCAGGTCAGCACGTCGACGAATGGTGCCTGATCGACGCGGATCGGCAGGCGCACCTGCTTCGCCGTGGAGTCGGGTGGCTCGGTGTGGAACCGCTTGAAGTCCGGATCGAGCACCAGCGTCCAGTCGCCCGTCTCCTTGAGGATCATCCAGACCGAATACTTCCCCTTCGGCACCGCGCGCTGGTTGATGGTGATGTCAGCGCTCGCCTCGAGCGTCGTTGCCCAATTTGCACCTGGTGTCCATACCTCGCCCCAATGCGCGATGGTCGTGCCGAAGATCGGACTGCGTTCACGGGTCCGCGGACGCGAATAGGTGACGGTCAGCTTGGTCCCGTCGATGACCTGTGACATGCTGCCGAGCTCACTCGCGCGCAGTTGAGCCGCGGCGGGGTGGGTGGCTGCGGCGACGAGCGCGAGCAGGAACACCGAGGTTCGGCGTGCAGGCATGGCGGGGGGTCCTGGGGGTTGGGGAGAAGAAGACGGGCGACGCACGTCGTACTAGCCGCCGAATTGCGCATCCGCGGCGACGCGGATCTCCGCGAGGGTCTTGCCGTCCTTGTGGAGTCGAGCGGCGAGCCGTCCCTGCCCCTGGCAGATCGGACAGAGCCGTGCCATCCCGTCGCCCTCATAGCAGGAGAGCAGCGAGTAGAATCCCGGCTGACCGGCGCAGCCGCAGTTGCAGCGAATCCCGTCCATGATCTCCGGGCGCTCACGCACCGAGTCGAAGAGCGGGATCAGGTGCGGGGTCTCGCTCAGCTGTTCGGCGGTGAGCACCTTGGCGCCGGTGATCTTGGGACGAGGCGTTGGATGCGGCCCCGGCCGATGTCCCCCCTGGGCGCGGGCCGTTGCAGGGAGCAGTAGCCCGGCAAGCGTCATGGCACAGCGCTGGGCAAAGTCTCGGCGAGAGATCATCAATGGCTCCGGCACCTGGCGGGAAGGGTGATCCGGGAAGGATGCACCGGGACAGCACGTGGCAACAGGGGAGCAGGATAGAAATCTGTGAGGAATGGAGCGTCGGAGAAGTTTGCAAAATGGAACACGAACTAGGGATTTTCGAGACGCAGGGGTCCGGGAATAAGAATTCGGGGTGGGCGGTCTACGTAAATAGATCGCAGGTAAACTAATTCCACTCAGGAGTACACAGATGAAGTCGCTTCGGCTCGCCGCCCTCGCCCTGGTCACCGTCGCCCTGGCCGCCTGTTCGGACCTCCCGACCACTCCGAACTCGCCGACCTTCGCGAAGGGGGGTGGCACCGGCGGTGGGGGGACGCCGGCGCCGGCGCCCGCGCCGAACCTCGCGGGCCATTGGGTGGAGAGCCCGAAGCGTCACGCGGCGATCCCGGGCGGTTTCCAGGAAGTCTGGTACGAGTTCGACGCGATCCAGTCGGGGAAGACGCTCAGCGGAACGGTGCGCCGCTACGTCTCCTACTTCGATGCCAACGACGTGCAGTACATCTTCCGCCGTGACCTTGGCGCCCCGGGGAAGCTGAGTGGTTCGATCAACGGCACCGCCGTGAACATCGGCTTCCTCAAGATCACCGAGGCGAAGTTGAACATCGGCTACGTCACGACGCTCTCGACCGATCTGACCACCCTGACGGTGAACACCCCGACCGCGTTCGGTGCGCAGGGCTTCGTCCGCCAGTAATCCACCGCCATGCGTCACGGCCCGGTGCGCGTTCCATCGCGTACCGGGCCGTTGGCTTATCGATGATCGAGTATCGATCATCGATCCCCGACGGCGACCCGGCGCCCGGCGCGCAGTACTCCATCTTCCGCTCCGACGATCTAGTCACGAATTCATCCCTCCGACCAATGGGGCCAACTGGTCGGCAGCCATACTCTTGAGTCCGATTGAGCGTGGGTCCTGCATTGCGCCTTGATCGCCGTGTGTCGCGCCAGAAGACCCCCGCGCACGTGTACCGTCTCCGGTCTCAGATAGGAAGTGCCCTATGCATCTGCGTTCGTTCCTCCTCGGCGGCCTCGTGCTCGTGGGCGCGGCCTCGATGCCCGCGCGCGTCGCGGCGCAAACCCCCGGCTGCACCTACACCTTTTCGCTTGGTCTGGGTGGCTCGATCAGCGGTTGCTGGGCCGCCACGCTGTCGCAGCTCGGCGAGGACGCCGGCTTCGTGAGCGATCAGTACTTCTGGGCTGGCAACTTCGGCGCGGCAGCGGGTCCCAACAACGACCCGACCGTCGCTGGCACGTTCATGTTCAACAACGACTGCGGCAGTGCCGGCAACGGGGCGTTCGCGTTCTGCAACGGCGCGTACGCCAAGCCGGTCACGCCGATTCCCAGTGTGCTCGGTGAACTGGTGCTCGGGCTCCGGGTGCCGGACCACACCAACGGCCTTAGCTACAACTGGGTCTATTCGGGCAGCAACAGTCGCAACGGCAATCCGCTCCCGACCGGATTCCAGCAGGTCCTCCTGCAGTTGACGCTCGGTGGTGTCGACCAGACCGGCCAGTTTCTCTTCGGCTGGGAAGACATGAATTCTGGCTGCATCCATCGCCTCACGCCGAACAACAACCGCTACCGCATGGAAGACCTCGGGAACGGTGGCTTGCTCGACAGCGCCCTCGGCAATTGTGATGTCTTCCTCCCGGGCGGCAACGGCGATTCTGACTTCAACGACTCGTGGATGCAGTTCGACATCGCGGGCATCGGCATCCCGACAGACACTGACACGGTGCCGGAGCCGGTCTCGATGACGCTGATGGCGACCGGCCTGGTTGGCCTGGGCGCTGCGGCTCGCCGTCGCAAGAAGTAGTACCGCAGGGTAGTCGATCCATCGCAACACACGCCATGAAGCCCGCCGATCGATTCCCGATCGTCGGGCTTTGTGCGTCGGGTCGAAGCGATGGCCGGGAATATTCTGGTGAGTCACGCCGTCTGGTGTGGTATCGGCATCCACCCGGCTCGTCCGGATCGGATGCCGGCGGTCTCGGCACTGCTGCCGGCGCCGGCGCGCCACACTCGTTCGTGAGGTCTCTCCATGTATCAGTTCCGCAACGCCCGCCCCCGCCTGCTCGCCTGCGCGACGGTCCTGCTGATGGCCTGTGGCGGCGAACTGCCCACCGCGCCCACCACCACCACGACCGCCTCGGTGGCACCCACGAACCTGATTGCCGCCGGCGACGGCGCTTGGCACACGCTGCGCGAGTATTTCGTGGGAACGACGTACGTCACCGAACTCGAGCTCGGCGCGGCGTTGCTCGGCGAGGAATACCAGGGCTCCGTTTTCATCAAGCTCAGCGTGCCCCAGGTGACCGGGACCCCCACCAGCAGCACCATGCCCTGCATCACCAGCACGGTGATGAAGACCGAGGTGCGGGCGGGCTGGACGGCATCGATCAAGAAGCCGGGCGGTTGCGACAAGTCGATCGAAGTCGACTTCACCTCCAAGACCAAGCAGCGTGCCACCTTCAAGTGGACCTACATCTTCGGCCTCACCAAGGTGGATTTCGGCGCCGTCCGCTAGCGTTCAGCGGCAGCTCTGCACCACGGCAAGCGCGTTGGCCACAGCGCGCTCGCCTTCCTTGTCCGACGGGTGGTTGCCGAGCACCGCGCCCCCCAGCCCGTTCCGCAGGGCCATCGCCGTGGACCCCCCGCCATCGAGGTTGATCGCCTCGGTGGCGCCGAGCGCGCGCATGAGCGCCGCAGACTCGCGCAGCGTCATTCCGACGCTGTATCCGGGCTGACGACCGTCGACGGTGACGAGCAGGATCCGCCGCCCACCGGCAGCCACGCCGACCAATGTCCGTGGGTGCCGGACCGGACCAAAATTCGCGCCGCCCGCCGCCTCGAGTCCAGCGACTTCGGTACTGTCGCGCAGCAAAATCGGGAAACCCCCAACCGCCTCCGTTGGCGCGATGGGGGTGAGCACCATGCTGACGACGATTCCCCGCGGTCCGATCTCCAGGAGTGAGCGCCGCATCGCCGGCGGCGCCGTGCGACCGAGCACCAGCACGCCGCCATCCCGGGGAATGGTCGTCGCGTGCCCGCTGCTGTCCACCGCAAGCACACGACGCGACGGCCCCGCCCCGACAGAAACGCGCAGGGTCCCGCTCGCGGTGTCGACCGGACTCCCCCAGTTCGCATCATACCACGCCAGACCACTCGGGCTTGGGCGATTCCAACTCATGATAGCCATGGTGTCGGCGCCGGCCACCAGCAGCCCGGTGGCCGCCAGCACGCCGAACCACGGTGCTCCATTCGCCGTGAGCGCCACCACGGGCCGCGAGGAGGGGCCGGCGATCAGGCGGCCACCTTCGATCGACGCGGCCTGCGGCACTCCAGGTGGCGTGAAGAGGAAGAAGTCGGCGTTGACGGCGGCGACCGCGCCGGCTCCGCGTTGGACCAGCAAGTCGGTCGTCCGCGCCCGACCGACTGCGGCGCCGTTCGCCTTCACCGCGGCGAGCGTCCAGCAGGCCCGTCGGTCGACATCGAGGATCTGGATCTCCCACGGCGCCGAATCCACCCCGACCCGGTGCAGGACCACGCCGCGCGCGAGGGTGTCCTGGATACGGCGGTCACCGAATTGCGGCAGGTCTGGCAGCGCACCACTGCGCGGCGCGAGCGCCCCCGGGACCGCGCAGCCCGAGAGGAGGGCGACCACCACCGCGCAGCGCCGCATCCTCATGCCCGCAGGTGGTCCGGCCGCCAGGTGGTGACCATCCGCTTGATCGTCTTCTTGTCGGTGATCCCCTGGGTGAGCACGGTACGCGTCAGCTCCGGGAGCTCGGCATCGGAGGCGAATCGCAGCGCGACCAGCTGCCCCACCGACAACTCGCCGATCCGCGCCTGCAGATCGGCAGGGAGCAGCCGCTGCATGCGCAACTGCTCCTCGAGCCGGATCACCCGGTTCTGCACCGTCAGCGCCATCGTGCGGGCGGAGACCGCCAGCACGATCAGCGCGAAGGCGACCACCGCCGCCAGCACGGTTGGCCAGGTGCGGACCGCACTCGCCACACGGATCGTGTAGACGAAGTACACCAGCAGCACCGGCGTGGCGAAGAAGTGAAACGGCGGGAAATAGCGGGCATGATTGGAGAAGGACTGCGACATGCGGAAACTCCCGGACGGCACGAAGAAAGGATGATGGATGATCGATGATCGATGATCGATGATCGATTCGGAAGATAGTCTCCCGTACCGACCTCCATCATCCATCATCCACCATCCATCATCCACCATCCATCATCCGCGACTACTTCGCAGACACCGTGATCGTCGCCGTGCACTGCTCCGTGACCGGCGCGACGCTGAGGATCTCGAAGCGGGCTTCACCATCGATCCAGCGATTCTGCGCGAGGATCGAGAAGCTGTGCGTCCCGGGGGTCATGGTCTGTCCGAGATTGGTGATCTGGACCGAGCCGGTCGCGAGCCCCATGGTGGTACCGAAGCCCATCGCCGAGAGCCCGGTGCCGACATCAATGATCCGCACCGTCCAATAGCCACCGAGCGAGGTCTGCGGGAAGAGACTCGGCGGGACCGGCGCGCCCACCGGCGTCGGCGAGGCCGCCATGCTGAACACCCATTCCGCCCGTTCATTCAACCCCTTGCGCACCGAAATGCCGAGCGACGTGCCGGCGGTACAGACCGCACCCGTGGAGGCGCCCAGGATCCGGCCGGCCTTCGGCGCGGTGGTGCCACCACCACCACCCCCACCACCACCACCACCGCCACCACTGCTACCGCCCTTGAAGGTCGGCGTGATCTGATCGGCGGCGGTCGGCACCACGCCATCGCTGCACGCGCCGAGGAGAGTCAGAAACGCGAGGGAGGCGGCGAGTCGAGTCAGGCGCATGTGGTGGCAACTCCGGAAGGTGAGGAATGACGCGTATCGGGATACCATCACAGACGGAGCCAGCGGCAGAACTATTCCCGCCCCCACCTCATCCTCGCTTCTCGCTTCTCGAATCTCCTCACGCCGCCGCGAGCGCCGTCCCCGCCAGCAGCGTCGCCAACCAGAGCGCCACGCTGAGGCGAGCGCGCCGCCGCAACCGGTGCCACCCGGCGTCGTCCTGGCAGTGCGCCTCGTCGTGCCGCATCGCGGCGGCATTGCCGAACAACGCGACGACGAGTCCCATCTTGACCCAGAAGGTCGGCAGCTCGCAGAACAGGGCGAGGTCGGAGAGCAGCAGGACCACGCCGCTGGCAATGACCACGGCCAGCGCTCGCAACACGACACGATGGGTTGCCCGACGGTCGGCCACGTGCCGTCGCCTGGCGGCGAGGTCCCAACAGTCGATCCCGAGCAGTGCGCGGTCGGCCGCGAGCGCGAGGCCACCGGCCACGAGCAGCGCCGCGAGATGCAGGTAGAGGAGTATCGTGGAGAGGAGTGATGAGGCGCCAACCGCGCGGCGCCACGGCTCCAACCATGCGGTGAGCTCGGTGAGGGCGGCCTGGATGGTGGAGAGCAGCAGCACGACGGCACCGGGGCGACGAGAAACACGCCATGCCCGCACTGGGGCTCACTCAGTACAACGGGGTGAGCCCCGCGATTATTCCCGCCGGGCGGCGGTCGCCGTCAGCCGAGGCGCGCGAGGCGCTCCAGCACCAGCACCGCCGTGGGGATCCGTCGGATCGGATCGGCCTGGGTCATCGATTCGACCAGCGCTTCGAGATCCGCGGTCGATCCGAGGGTCGGCTCGAGTCGCAGTATCGGCGGGCGCGGCGGGTCGGTGAGTTTCCTCGCGATAAACGCCATCGGCGTGTCGGCTTGGAATGGCGTCTGGCCGGTCTGGCACTCGTGCAGCACCATCCCTGCCGCGTAGAGATCCGAGGCGGGTGTGGCGGGCTGCCCCATGAGCAGCTCCGGCGCCATGTACTCCGGCGTCCCGACGACCGCCCCGGCGAGCCGCGCCACCAGGGCTCCTTCACGGAGCTGGGCAGATCGGCGCTCGCGTTCGGGCGCCGCGTCGCGGATCAACCGCGCCACGCCGAAGTCGGTGACCTTCAGCACGCCGCTGGGCGTGATCAGCAGGTTGTGCGGCTTGAGGTCGCCGTGCACCACCCCCTGATCGTGGGCGCTCGCCAGCGCGCGCATCAACTGCTTCGCGATCGAGATGATCGCATCCGGGGGCAACGGGCCGCGGGTGCCGATGATCCGCGCGAGCGAGGACCCTGGCACGAATTCCATCGTGACGAAGGGGGTGCCGCGATGGTCCCCGAAGTCATAGGTGCGGACGACATGCCGGTGCGAGATCCGTCGGGTGAGGCGAAGCTCCTCCTTGAAGCGCTCGAAGGCGTGTGGGTCGGCGCTCACGATCTCGCGCCGGAGCAGCTTCACGGCGATCGCTTCGCCGAGGACACGATCGGTCGCCTTGTAGACGATCCCCATCCCGCCGCGTCCGAGCACCTCCTCGATCTCGTAACGATCCGCCAGCACGGTGCCGGGGAGGAGGTCGATCCCCGAGGACGCCTCCTCGGGTGTCGCATCGCTCGTCACGATGCTCAACCGCCGCGGCGCGGCCGACACGACCGACGCCGGTTCGGTCCACGCCTGCATCACCGACCCCACCAGCGCCTCCTTGTCGCGCAGGTCGGCCAGCAGCGACTCGAACGCGATCGCCAGCGTCTCCACTTCGGTGCCACCGCCGCCGGCGTGCATGCCAATGGTGGCATCGTAGTCGCCGTCCGCGGCGCGCAGCACGGTGCTGCTCAACTGCCGAAGCGGCCGCGTGATCTGGCGCGCGGCAAAGAAGGCCATCGCCATGGCGAGGACGAGTCCGAGCGCCGCAGCAATCTCGAGCGAGAGGCGGATGCCGTCGAGTCCGGTGACGACGCCATCGCGCGGCCGCAGCACGGCGAAGCCGCCGATCACGTCGCCGGCGGCCGTGGTGAGCGAGGCGCCCTGGGTGAAGTAGTCGACGCGGGCGATCGTCACGTCGGTCCGGCCCGCCTCGTTGCCGGGCGGGAGTTGCGCCAGCCGCTCGGCGGCCGCGAGCACCGCGACGCCGCGCCCGAGCGTGGAGGCGACCACGCGCAGGTCGCCGTTGCGGTCGCGCGCGTAGAAGATCAGATCGGAGGCCGTGGCCGCCTTCACATCGGCCGCGAAGGCGGAATCCACCACGCGGGTCGCCACCAGCACGCCGACCGGCGGCTGCCCCGGGATGATGATCGGCACGCCGACCGCCTGGAAGAGGAGCGAGTCGCGCGACACGCCGAACCCCTGCGTCTGCCCGCCACGGAGCGCGCCGGCCACCAATGGCACGCCGCCCAGCGAGTCCACCACCATCCGCGGCTCGTCGCTCTTCGCGAGCAGCACACCCGAGCGATCGGTGATCATCACCCAATGCGCCTCGAGCTGCGCCACCGCCTCACCGGATTGATCGAAGAGATCTTCGCGCCGCCGTTCCGACACCAGCGTCCGGAAATAGGGCTGCTGCACGAAGACGCGCGCGCCACCCGCCAGGCTGCGCTCGCGACCGGCGAGGAACTGGGCGACCAGGTCGGCCGATTGCTCGAGGCCGCGCCGCGTCGCCGCTTCACCGGCCCGCCGCAATTGCATCGAGCCGATCATCAGGGCCGCGACAACGACCACGCCGACGATCGCCGCCGTGCTCGCGAAGACGCGGGCCGTGAAGCCGAACATCCGCCGCGCAGTCATCGAGCGACCGTCAGTACCGGTCGGCGCGGGCCGCCGGGTACGGCTTGCCGAACTTGTCGAGGTGGGCGGTGTGCGGGAACGCGCGGGTGTCGAGCGTCACGCGCAGGCCGCCGGTGCCGCTGGCCGCCACGGTGATCGGCTCCAGCAGCTCGGGCGCGCGCTCATGCCAGACGTGCAGCAGGTACGAGCCCGCCGGGACATTCGGCATCGTGAAGGTGCCGTCATCGCGCACCCGCGCGAACGCCCGCGTCGGCACTGCGATCACGAACGTCACCATGCTCGCGTGGATGTTGCAATAGATCGGATAGACGCCCGGGCGCGGAAAGCTGGCCGAACGCGTCGCCCCCCGACGATAGAGGCCGAGATCGAACGCGCCCAGCTCCGAATTGGAGAAGACGTTGTGCGAGAACGGATCCTGGTTCGGGAAGGCCACCTCGCCACCGACCTGCACCAGCTGCACGTGCGGCACGAAGACGCGGCCACGCATCCCGATGGTCGCCGATGCCAAGTCACCCGTGGGCTTGGGATATCGGGCCGGACGGATGGCGGGCTCGAGGAAGACGATCGCCGTGCCGACATCGCGCCGCGCCGACGTCTTCGGCTCTTCCAGCGTGATGAGGCCGCTCACCGTCCCTTGCGCGCGAATGGCTGATGGCAGCAACAGCACTGCCAGCAACAGGACGACTCGACGGACACCCAGGGTCGTCATCTCAGAGCTCGATGCCGATGGAGAAATTCAGGTGACGGCCATCGACCGTGCGCCCGGCGTAGAGCGTGCGCAGGCCGCGCACCTCGACGCCGAACACCAGCGGTTGGATCGGGCGCCACAGGCCGTGCGCGGCGCAGACCGTGTTGCGCTGGCGGTCGGGGCGGTCGGCCACCTCGACCTGGTCGCGGCCACAGCCGGCACCAACCATCGTCGTCGGTGTCGCGCGCCAATTCAGCTGCGCCCAGCCGCCATGATCACGCAGCGGCACGCCAACCGTCGCCCCCGGCGCCGGGGCGCCGAGCGTCTGCTCGATCGCCCCACCGCCGAGCCCCGAGAGCGCCCGGCCACGATAGGCCTCGCCCCGCAGCTCGAGGCCGCCACCGAGCGTGATCCGCGCATCGATGCTCACGGCGCGACTGGTCGTGAGCGTGTCGCCCGCGAGTCGCAGCCAGCCCCGATGGACGCCGATGCCGATTTCACCGCGGGGCGGCTCGCCCTCGTCGGAGTCGATCGCACCCCACCGGATCCGCGCGCGGCCTTGCACATAAGGACGACCAGAGCGCGCTCCCGCATGGACGGCGTATTCTGCGGGATCGGTGTAGTGCGGCGACGACGGGTCGAGGAGCGCCGCCTGCAAGGCCATCCCGAACCGCGTATCGCCCAGCCGAATGCTGCCCAGGTCGTGCGACACACGCACTTGCGGCATCCAGTTCCACAAATTGCCCGCGCCGCCGAATCCCGGTTCGCCGACCGACGCGAGCGTGACCGGGTTCAACGCCGCAATCAATGGCGATTCCGAACCAGCCATCACCTCGGCGTGCGCCCACTGCAGCACCACCGAGGCGGTCCGCAACCGCGGCTCGGGGAACTGGTAGCCATCGCCCGCCGCAGCGGCCCCGCCGGCGAAGAAGTCGAGCTCGAGCTCCGCCGAGAGAGTGGCGCCGAGCACGGAGTCGACGCCGAGCGCGAGGCCGAGGCGCGACTGTCGGAGCGAAAGGCCGAGCGTCCGCTCGCGCGGTTCCGTCGGCGCCTCGTTCAGCATATAGGTCGGCACATCGCCGCTGTTGACCGGCCCCGAACTGCGATAGCCATTCATCAGGATGCGACCGGTCAGGTCGACGCGCAGTCGCGACTCCGTGCGGACCGCGGTCGAGGCCTCCACCGCCAGCTGCTGGCGCAACAACGCGATCGCCGCCTCGGCGCGAGCGAGCCGGGCGGCGAGCGAATCGGCAGTGAGCGAATCGTGACGGGTGACGGTTCCCTGCGCCGACAGGGCGGTGACCGGCAGGGAAGCCGCGAGCAACAACACGAGCACCACACGACCAACGGCGAATCCGCGGCCGAGCAGGGGCTCCAACGACAATCGGGCGACGAACACCACGACCTCGACGCTAAAGTGGAGTGTCCGGTGCGCGCGGCCTCGCGTGCACCAGGCACGCGCCGGCCTCGCCAGACCCCCCAATCAACGCGGCCCCATCCCTTCCCGCAACGTGCGGAGCTCCGCCATCGGCAGCGAGCCGACGACCAGCGTCCCCGTCGACGCCTCCGCCCACCCGAGGAGCCTGGCGTCGCCGTCCTGCACCGCGATCGCCCGACCACCTGCCAGCGCGTCACGCAGCGCGGCGGGGCGATACAACTGCTGATCAGCGAGGATGTACTGCAGCACCACCTGGTCCCGCCACCGATACGCCAGGACAGCGGCCGGCTCATTCTCGATCACCGTCGTCCACGCGGCGAGCAGCCGGAATGCCGGGTTGGTGGCGGGGAGGACCGGAAACGGCAGCGCGGCCCGGACAGTCGCCAGATCGCGGGCGCGCCCCGGCAGGTCGCCCGCGGTGACCCGGCGATAATCCGTCATCACGGCGTTGAGCAGTGGCTGCGACGAGGCGGTCATCGTGCTGACGGGAGCGTCACGATGCGAAGGCCAAATCATCTGACTCGCGACCGCGATCAGCACCAGGACGGCGAGTGCCGCCAGTGCCCGACCGAACAGCGGTCGGCGCGCCAGAACGGGCGCCTCGGCCACGGGTGCCTCGACGACGGCACTCTGCGCCACCGACTCCCACTGCGGGGTCGGCGCCGCGGCCACGGCGGCGGCGATCCGGTCGCGGAAGGCCGACGACGCCCCCTGCACCGGCTCCTGCTCCAGCCGTCGGCGGAGGACCTTGTGGACCTGCAACTCGCGCCGGCAGCGGGCACAGCCGAGGAGGTGCGCGTCGATCTGCGAGGCGGTTTCCGCCGGCAGCTCACCGTCGGCAAACGCGCCGAGGAGCATCGCCAGCAGTTGGTGGCGCTCCTCGCGGGCTGCATCCTCCCCCGGCAGTTCGTCCGGCAACCGGGCAAAGGCAGATCCAATGTCACTCATGGCGTCCCTCGATCGTTGGCACGAAGCGGTCGAACAGGCGTCTCGGTCGGCAGGGCGGCGACACCGCGCGCCCAGCCGGCGCGGTCACTGGTGATCGCCCCGGCCAGCAGGCGTCGCCCCCGAGAAATCCGGCTCATCACGGTGCCGATCGGCACCCCCTCGATATCGGCAATTTCCTGATACTTGAAGCCATCGATGTCGTGCAGCTCGACGGCTCGGGCAAAATCTTCCGGAATCGCGGCCAGCCCGGCCTTCAGGGTCTCGGCGTCGATTCGGGCCGCCACTTCGGCGAACACCAGGTCGCCGTCGGTGGCGACCATCGTCTCGTGGGCATCCTCGAGCCGGGTGATCGGCACCAACTGCCGACGACGTCCGCTCTTTTCGAACGCATCGTGTAGCACGTTGCGGAGGATGCGGTAGAGCCAGGGGCGCGCCAGGGTGTCGTCCCGGAGTTCGGCCATCGCGGCCCAGGCTCTGATGCAGGCCTCCTGAACCGCGTCCTCGGCGTCGCCGACATCGTCGGTCCGGCGCCGGGCAAAACCCAGGAGCCGGTCGAGATGGGGCACCACGAGCGCATTGAAGCGCGCGTGCTGCAAAGCGACGAAAGCGTCGGAGGTCGTTGGCATGGTGAAAGGTAGGACGGGGCGAGGGGGGGGAGTATTCCCAGTTGGCCGCGGATCTGGCTAAATCGCCCGGGAAGCCCGATAATCGATGCGTCACTCCTCCCCCATCCCCCGGACCCCTCATGGCCTCGCTCGAGTTCCTCGCCAGGGAATTGATCGGCTTCTTCGGCCTGCAGACCTGGCTCGACATGGCCGCCGCGCACGACTACAGCCGCCTCCTGACCTGGCCGGGCTTCCGGAGCGCGATCGGCCCGATCATCCCGTTCCTGCTCGTGTTCGAGATTGTGCGGGCGCTGATGGAGAAGAGCTTCAAGGTCCGCGAGTACAAGCTGATCTTCTTCACCTACCTGCTGAACCGCGTGCTCGGCTCGTTCCTGTCGATTGCCGCCGTCACCTTCTTCATCGGCCTCTTCCAGCCGATGGCACCGTTCCAGAGCTCGGTGACCTGGTACTGGCTCATCTACGGGTACGTCGTCTGGGAGCTGGCGCACTTCGTCTATCACTTCCTGGCGCACAAGGTCCGGCTCTTCTGGTGCCTCCACTCGACGCACCACGCCCCCGAGACGATGAACCTCTTCGTCTCGCACGCGCACTTCTTCCTCGAAGCGCCCTACGCCGACACCATCCGCACGTCGATCTGCATCCTGCTCGGCGTCAGCCCGCCGCTGCTCTTCCTGATCATGTTCATCGACGGCACCTGGGGTACCTGGATCCACGCCGGTGAGCACGTCCTCAAGGATGGCCGCATGGGCGTGCTCAACCGGTGGATCCTCACGCCGTCACACCATCGGGTGCATCACTCGCGCAATCCGCTCTATATCGACACCAACTACTGCAACCTCCTGAACGTCTGGGACCGCGCCTTCGGCACGCTCCAGCCGGAGGAGCTCGCTGTCGTGCCGGAATACGGCATCACCCGCCCGATGAAGGCCGGGAGCTTCTGGGACTTCTACTTCGGCGAACTCGTGGCGCTCGGCCGCGACGTCGCCGCGGCGCCGAGCTTCAAGCACAAGCTGGCCTATCTCGTCATGCCACCCGGGTGGAGTCACACCGGGGCGCACAAGACGGCGAGCATGGTGCGGGCTGCGTATCTGGCGGGGGGACAGTCTCTCGAGGCAGAGGGTCGAGTAGATTTCGGGGCACCCTCAACTGGATGAGTCCATGACCGGCTCGGCGCAACATCAGGGAGGTGTCACCACCGTCTTCACCACGGTGGACACCAACGCGATGATCATGGCGAAGCTGATGCTCGAGGTCGAAGGGATCCCGATCATCGCCTCGGGCGAGGGGCTGCAGGACCTCTTCGGCATGGGCCGATCGGTCGGCGCCTTCAATCCAGTGGTGGGGCCGATGCGGATTCAAGTCGCGACGGAAGAGGCGGAGCGCGCGCGCGAGGTCCTCGCCGAGATGGCGGCGGCCACGCCGGAACCGGACGACGCCACGCCTGACGTCGCCGCCCCGCGGACGTCGTGGCGTCGCTCGCTCGGCGTCGCGACGCTGGCACTGTTCGCGATCGCCATAGGGGGAATCATCGCCTTCCGCACCCTCGGCAGCACCGTCGACGCCGAAGGGACGATCATCGAGCCGTTCTATCCGCTGCTGATCTCCGCCGTCGCCTTCTTCACCGCGATCAGCACCGGCGTGGCCTACCTTGTGTCGCGCCAGCGCGACGAGCAGCGCCGCTAGCGCCAGTCGCCTCTCGCCGCTCGCTTCTCGCTTCTCGAGGCCTTCATGCCCCACGGCCCGTCCCCTGACACGCCCTATCCGCTTCCCGGCGTGACGCGCACTGGCTTTCTCAAGGCGTTCATCTCCCGTCCCACGATCATCGTCGGCGACTACACCTATTACGACGACCCGGACGGCCCCGAGCAGTTCGAGCAGAACGTCCTCTACCACTTCGACTTCATCGGCGACAAGCTGATCATCGGTCGCTACTGCTGCATCGCCGCCGGCGTCCGGTTCATCATGAATGGTGGCAACCACGCCACCAACTGGCTCACGTCCTATCCGTTCCCGATCTTCGGCAACGGCTGGGAGCTGGCCGAGCCGCCGCAGTGGCCCTACAAGGGTGACACGACGGTCGGCAACGATGTCTGGATCGGCCATGGCGCGACCATCATGCCCGGCGTGACGATCGGTGATGGCGCGATCGTCGCCACCGGTGCGGTGGTGACGAAGGACGTGCCCCCGTATGCGATTGTCGGGGGCAATCCCGCGACCGTGCTTCGCCATCGCTTCGAGGAGTCGACCATCGCCCGTCTGCTCGCCCTGCGTTGGTGGGCGTGGGACGCCGCACGCGTCACGCGCTGCGTGGCGCAACTCTGCGCCGGCGACCTCGACGCACTCGAACGCCAGGCGGGGGCCGCATGACCACGCTCGCCGCATCGCTGCTGCGGCAGATTGCCGCCACCGACGAGGGCGATCCCTGGTATGGCTCGTCGCGCGCGGTGTTGCTTGATGGCATCACCGCAAAGGACGCGGCGGCGCATCCGATCCCTGGCAATCATTCGATCTGGGAGCTGGTGCTGCACATGACGGCGTGGACGCGTGAAGTGGAGCGCCGACTCGCGGGCCACGCGCCAGCCGAACCCGAGGACGGCGACTGGCCAGCGGTGGGCCGGCCAACCGCGGCGCGCTGGCGGGAGGCCTGCGAGGCGCTCACGGAGGCGAACGCAGCGCTGCTCGAGGCGGTGAACAGGCTCCCGGCGGCACAGTGGGACACACCCGTCGGCGGCCTTCGCGATCCGGCCTTGGGGACGGGCACGACGATCGGCGGCATGCTGGTCGGCCTGGCCCAGCACGACGCCTATCACATCGGACAAGTGGCGATCCTGCGACGGGCGCTGCCAGGCTAACCCGAATGCACCCCCTGCACCGAGGTCCTGATGATCGCCGGCTCGATTTCGCGCACTAGCGCGGCACTCCTCGCCTTTTGTGGACTCGCACTCCTCTTCGCCGCCGATGAAATCCTGCCGCGACACCTGCCCGGCTATCCTCCCGGAGAGTTCTGGTTCGGGCAGCTGCTCGCCGCCGCGTTCCTCGCGATGGCCACGCTCAACTGGCTGAGCCGGCGCACGCTGCTCGGCGGTATCTATGGTCGTCCCGTCGTGGCGGCCAACGCGACCGGCTATTGCATCGCCGCGATCACGCTGCTCAAGCCGACCCTCGCCGGGACGTTTCGGCCGGCCGGATTGCTGCTCACCATTCCGGTGACGGCACTGGCCGTGGCCTATGGTTGGCTGATGCTGCGCGGGCCGTTCGAGCGGGATGTCGCGGCGATGAAGGGGGCAGACTCGTGACGTGCACCTCGTGCTATCTGGCCACCGCCCTACTCCTTGTCGCGACGGCTCCGGTCGTCGGTCAGGAAGCAGTGTTCGCGGTCAAGAAATGTGACGAACCGAAAGTTCCGATTGGGACGCTGCCAGCGGCAGGTGGCACGGTCCACTACCGGCTCGGTCCAGACGGCAGGCCGGATACGGCGTCTGTCGGGGTCACCCAGGTGACGGGGCTCTCCGTTGCCGGCTTCCGCAGCGTGGTCGTGCGGCAGCTCCACAGTTGTCGGTTCGAGGTGTCCAAATCGCGACCCGAATTGCCTGTCGGCGTCGTGCAGTCGTTCACCACGAAGGGTTCGACGATCTCCTTTGGATCGGCGACAGGAATGAGCCAGCTCCCCGCAGTGCTCGATCCCGCAGCCCCACCGCTGCCCCTGGACTCCTTTCCGCTGCAGCCTGATGATGCGCGGCTCGAGGAGAGACCACGGCGTATCACCTGCTCCAACCCGCTGCCCGCGCGCCCATTGCCGCGCGCCGAGATGGAGCAGTGGTTCCGTGACAACATGGGCACCATCATGGCCGAAGTTCGGGTCAATGCGGACGGTAAGCCCGATCGACGAGTGCGGGTGATCAGCTCCGACAACGCGTCCGCCACGAAATCGCTGGTGAATCTGTTGCTCAACTGCAAGTTCGTGCCGGGGCGGTACTTCGGCGTACCAGTCCCCGGACTCACCATGGAGCGGATGGGAATCGTCGGCGGTCCGCCACCGTCGTAGCGGGCGGTGCGGACGGGCCGATCGGCTCTCGCTGTCTGGTGGCCACGCCGCTGGTCTGACCGATTGCCGTGTGCGACAAATGTGATACATTGCAACACATGAAAGACTCCCACCTGACCCTCCGCCTCCCCGCGGAGCTCGGCGCGGCCCTCGAGGCGCGAGCGGCGCAGGATCGTACCCCCAAGTCGCACGTCGTCCGCGAGGCGGTGGTGCGCTACCTCGCCCCTGATTCGCCAGATGCTGTCGAGCCAAGGCACGTCACCGCCAGCGCACTCGCCGAGCGATGGCAGATGCTGCCACACCTCACGCCGGAGGACGCGGCGGCTTTTGCCGACGACCTCGCGCGCGCACGGGCCGCCATCCCGTCGCCGGAATCGCCATGGGTGTGATCCTCGACTCGTCGGTGCTGATCGCCGCAGAGCGTGGTCACTTCCGATTGGGCGCGCTGCTCGAGTCGCTCGGCGATGCCACCGTGACGATTGCCGCCATCACGGCGAGCGAGTTGCTGCATGGGGTCCATCAGGCCTCGGCGCGGGACACGCGCATGCGGCGTTCCGCCTTCGTCGAAGCATTGCTCGCGGAACTGCCGGTCCGTGCCTTCGGCATTGGTGAGGCGCGTATGCACGCCGCACTGTGGGCCGAGCTCGCTGGGAGTGGCACCATGATCCGGGCGTATGATCTCCTGATCGCGGCCACCGCACTCGCCAGCGGCGACGCACTGGTCACGCTCAACCAGGGTGAGTTCGCGCGGGTGCCGGGGCTGCGCGTGCAGTCCACAGTCGGATTCGTCTGACCCGCACCGCATCGCGACCTGCATCCCGCACCGACCAGGTGCGAGGACTAGTTCCCGTGCCGCTCGTTTGATCGATTGTCCCGATGGGACGGCGCCGTAGCTTCCGAGGTACGTCGTCCCACCCCGGTGCCGCGCCCTGCGGCGCCACGTGACGGCGGGTCACTCAGAGGGGGCTGGACCATGTCCACCAACACGATTCTCCTGATCATCTTGCTCTTCCTGATCTTCGGTGGTGGCTGGGGTTATTCGCGCCGCGGACGGTAGCCCCCTTACCAATGCCTGACCATTGCGAACGCGTGCCCTCGACGGCGCGCGTTAGCATTGTCCCATGCCCTTCCGCTCCCCGCTCCGCGCCATCGCACTCGGCGGACTCACCGTTGGTGTCCTCGACGGGCTCGACGCGATCATTTTCTTCGGCCTCCGCGGCGTCGGCCCCACGCGGATCTTTCAGGCGATCGCCGCCGGCCTCCTCGGCCCCCAGTCCTTTCAGGGCGGCTTCCCCACCGCCGCGCTCGGTGTCCTCCTCCACTACACCATCGCCACCCTGATCGTCGCCGTCGCCTTCGAGATCGCGCGCCGCATCCCCGCCCTCACCACGCAACCGATCCTCGTCGGCGCCTGCTATGGCGTCGGCGTCTGGCTGGTGATGAACTTCGTGGTGGTGCCGCTCTCCGCGGCCAACCAGGGCCCCCGCCCCGCGGCGGTACTCATCAACGGGATCCTGATTCATATTCTGGGTGTCGGGATACCGGCGTGGCTGTTTGCCTCGAGAAGCGAGAAGGGAGAAGCGAGAAGCGTGACCCAGCGTTGAGATGCTCCCGCCGGGCCACGCTTCTCGCTTCTCCCTTCTCGCTTCTCGCCGCTATCCCATCACCTCTCGAATGACTCGTCCCGACACATCCGTCAATCGATGATTGCGTCCCTGGAACGGGAAGATCAGGCGTTCGTGATCGAAGCCGAGGGCGTGCAGGACGGTGGCCTGCAGATCGTGGACGTCTGTCCGGCCGCTGACACCCTGGTAGCCGATTTCATCGGTCTCGCCGTGGCTCACACCGCCCTTCACGCCGCCGCCCGCCATCCACATCGTGAAGGCGCCGGGGTTGTGGTCGCGCCCGACGAACGGATTGTCGGTGCCGGTGCGATTCTCGCGCATCGGCGTGCGGCCGAACTCGCCACCCCAGACAATCAGTGTCTCGTCGAGCAGGCCGCGCTGCTTCAGGTCGTTGATCAGTGCGGCAATGGCGCGGTCCGTCTCCTGGCAACGCTTGATGAAGCCGGCGTTGAGTGCCTCCGACTCCCCGGCCCCGTGCGAGTCCCAGCCCCAGTGGAAGAGCTGAATGAAGCGTACCCCGCGCTCGCTGAGCCGCCGCGCCAGCAGGCAGTTGTTGGCGAACGACGTCTCGCCGGGCACGCTGCCGTACATCTGGTGGATCGACTCGGGCTCCTTGGTGATGTCCATCGCGTCGGGGACCGAGAGCTGCATCCGGAATGCCATCTCGTACTGCGAGATTCGCGTGAGGATCTCCGGGTCGCCCGCCTCGGTGTAGTGCTGCCGATTCACGTCCTGGATCGCCTCGAGCTCGGCCTGCCGCAGGTCGCGCGGCATCCCGTGCGGATCGGAGAGGTAGAGCACCGGGTCGCCGGCGGAGCGGCACTGCACGCCCTGATACACCGACGGCAGGAAGCCGCTGCCGTAGACCGACGCGCCGGCATCTGGCGCCGCACCGCCGGAGAGCAGCACCACGAACGACGGCAGGTTTTCGTTCTCGGTGCCGAGGCCATAGGTGACCCACGACCCGATGCTCGGCCGGCCGAGGCGCGGCCCGCCGGTGTGCACCAGCAACTGCGCGGGCGCGTGATTGAATTGGTCGGTATGCATCGCCTTGAGGAAGGCGATCTCGTCGGCCACGCCAGCCAGATGTGGCAGGCGGTCGGAGATCCACGCCCCCGACTGCCCGTGCTGCTTGAACGTGGCCTGCGGGCCCAGCATCCGCGGGATCCCCTTGATGAAGGCGAAGCGCTGACCCTCGAGCAGTGACTCGGGGCAGAGCTCGCCGTCGAGGCGCGCCAACACCGGCTTGTAGTCGAACAACTCCAGCTGCGACGGCGCCCCGGCCATGTGCAGGAAGATCACGCGCTTCGCCGTCGGCGGAAAATGCGGCGCCCGCGCGGCGACCGGATCGTCAATCATCAGTCCGGCGAGGGGCTCGCGCTTGGCACGTGGCGGCGTGCAGCCGAGCATTGCGGCGAGGGCCGCCGCACCGAGTCCGGTGGCCCCGGCCTCGAGGAAGTGGCGCCTGGTGATCTCCAGCAGGGCGCGTTGATGGGCGTCGTGTGGCGTCGTCATCGTGCGCTCCTCATTCCTTCGTCACGAAGGCGTCGAGATTCATGATGCCGTTGGCCACCACCGTCAGCGCGGCGAGCGCGGTGCCTGCCGCCGGCACGCCGGTGGCGAGCGCACGATCCTCCGGATGCGCCTCGTAATGCGTTGCCGCCGTGGCATAGAGCGTCCGCAGCGACGCCAACACCTTCTGGCTGGGCGCCCGCTGCAACGCCAATTGGTAGCCATACCTCAGCGCGGCATCGAGCCGTGCCGCACTGGGCAGCGTGTCAGCAAGCGGCAGCATCCGCCGCGCCAAGGCCTGTGCCACCTCGGTGTAGACCGGGTCGTTGAGCAGCACCAGCGCCTGCAATGGCGTGTTGGTCCGCGTCCGGCGCGCCACCGACACCTCGTGGCTCGGCGTCCCGAAGGTCACCATCGACGGATACGGCGCGGTCCGCTTCCACAGGGTATAGATGCCGCGCCGATGGCCATTCTCGCCGGTGTCGGCGACCCACTTCTCGCCACTGTACGGCCGGTGCCACACCCCCTCGGGCTGCGGTGGCATCACGCTCGGTCCGTGCATCTTCGCACTCAGCAGCCCGGCGCTCGCCAGTGCCTGGTCGCGTAACTGCTCGGCCGTCAGCCGGAAGCGCGGACCGCGTGCCAGCAGGCGGTTGGACGGGTCGCGCTCCTGCAGCAACGGCGTGGTCACCGATGCCTGGCGGTATGTGGCCGAGAGCACCATCTCCTTCAGGAGTGCCTTGACGCTCCAATGCAGGTCGGTGCGGAAGCGCACGGCGAGCCAGTCGAGCAGCTCGGGATGGGACGGTGCCATCCCCTGCGTCCCGAAGTCCTCGACGGTCTCGACGATCCCGGTGCCGAAGAGCTGCTCCCAGAAGCGATTGACGGTGACCCGCGCCGTCAGCGGATTCTCCGGCGCCATCATTGCGCGCGCGAGGCCGAGACGATTTGCCGCGTTGGTGGGGAGTGCCGGCGCAATCGCGGCGGGAAGCCCGGGGACCACCGCCCTCGTCTGCACCAGGAAGTTGCCGCGATCGAAGACCCGCGTCGTCCGGTGTCGCGTCGATGGCAATTCCGCCATCACCGGGATGTAGGTCGGTGCCAAGGAGTCAATGGCCCGACGCAGCGTGTCCCGCTTGGCGCGGCGCGACGCATACGCGGTGTCCTCGGCGACCTGCGTGTACGCGTAGCGCAGCAGCGCCCGCTGGCCCGTGTCGCGACTCGCCTCGGGGATCTTCACGATCCGCCGCACCTCGTTGAGCCAGGTGCCGTTGACCTTGCCCGCCACCGCCGGGATGGTGAGCTCCTTTTCCCACGCACGCCGCGCCGCTTCCTGCGCCGGGAGCATCGCGACGCTGTCGATGTCGTTCCGGAGCTGTTCGATGGCGCTCGCGAGCTCGCGACCGCGCGCCGCCTTTTCTGCGGCGAAGATCGGCCACTGCGGATATTCGTCGGGCTGGTCCCAGTCGGCGCTGTTGTTGAGGATCGCGAGGGCACGGTAGTACTCGTCGTGGCGGATCGGATCGTACGGATGGCCGTGGCACTGGGTGCAGCCGATCGACGTTCCCTGCCACACCGTCCAGGTCGTGTTGACGCGGTCGATCACCGAGGCGAGTCGATACTCTTCGTCGTCGGTGCCGCCCTCGTCGTTGGTCATCGTGTTGCGATGGAATGCGGTCGCGATCCGTTGCGCCTCGGTCGGCGCGGGGAGGAGGTCGCCAGCCAGCTGCTCGATCGTGAATTGGTCGAACGGCAGGTCGCGGTTGAAGGCGTCGATCACCCAGTCACGATACGGCCACATCGGCCGGGCACGGTCGGCCTCGAAGCCGCGCGAATCGGCGTAGCGCGCGAGGTCGAGCCACATCGCCGCCCAGCGCTCGCCGAAGCGTGGCGACGCGAGCAACGTGTCGACAAGCTGCGCGTAGCCGCGCGCACCACCGGCACAGGACGCGGCCACCTGCTGCAGCGTCGGCGGCAGGCCGATCAGGTCGAGACTCACGCGCCGTGCGAGCGTGGCACAATCGGCCGACGGCGACGGCCGCAACTGCTCCTGGTCGAGCCGTGCCATCACCCAGCGATCGATTCCGCCGCGCGCCCACGTCGAATCCGACACCGTCGGCAACGGCTTCGCCTCCGGGGCCACGTACGCCCAGTGCGGCGCCCACTCGGCGCCTTGCGCCACCCAGCGGCGCAGCGTGCCGATCTCCGCGGCGGTGAGCGCGTCGCGTCCCTTCGGCATCCGATCGTGCGGGTCGGCCGCGGTGATCCGCGCAATCATCTCGCTCGCCCCGGGCTTCCCCGGCACCAGCGCGCGCTTGCCGGACTTCGCCGGTTTCATCGCGTCATCGCGGAAGAGCAGCGACAGCTCCCCCTGCTGGCGCACGCCACCGTGGCAGCCGACGCAATTCTTGCTGAGGATCGGGCGGACGTCGCGATTGAAGTCGACCTTGGCGCCGATGCCTGCGAGCCGGCCGCGCGTGGTCACCAGCGCCACGACGACCAGCGTCACCCCCGCAATCCACGCCCGTGAACGCCGCATGGCCATCCCCTACTTCTTCTTGGTGGTGTCGGTGGCGAACGAATCGGGCGGCATCACCGGCGCAGCCAGCGTGACGACGACCCGCGGCAGGAGCTGCTGCAACCGAGCCACGCCCACCGCGGTGACCCGCGTTCCCCAGAGGTGAATCGCCCGGAGCCGCGGCAATCGCTCCAGCGCACGCAGCCCGACATCACCGACGTCGGTATTCACCAGGTTGAGCGATTCGAGGTATTGCAGTGTCCCGAGACGCACCACGCCGGCGTCGGTCACCTGCGTGCCGGTCAGCTTGAGTCGCGTCAGGTGCGGCATCGCCGCGAGCAGCAGGGTCACGGAGTCACTCACCGGCGCGTGCGAGAGGTCGATCGACGCCACCTGTTGCACCAGCGGCCGCAACCGCTCCAATTGCGCCGCCGAGGAGCTGGTCGCCGCCACACTCAGGTAGCTCCCCTTCCGTGCCAGCGGCACCACCGACATCCCGGCCGCACGCGCCGCCGTGATCGCCGCCGTGTCCGCTGGCGGCACGGTCAACGCGAAGATCCCCGTCGGCAGGTCCTCGAGCCCATACGCCGCCAGTGTGCGGCGCACGCCGCTCGGCCGCTCGATCATCGAGAGCTTCACCTCGGTCGACGCCCCCTGCGCGATCCACCACCGCAGCAGCTCCGCCTCGGCGATCGGCAACGGACGGTCCGGCGGCATCGCATCGGTGTGCCCAGGCGGCAGCGACACGCGCACCAGCAGTTCACTCTCCTCGGCACGGCCGGCCACCACCACCTTCCCTTGCCGGCCACCGGCGAAGAGCCCCTTCGACGTCGTGAGCACCAGCCCGCCCTTGTGACGCATCGGGTTGTGACACGATCCGCAGCGCGTGGTGAGGATCGGCTGAATCAGCGCGGCATAAACGCGCGTGGTGTCGGGGTTGCCGATGGTGATCGTCGTCAGCGCGGCTTCGGCCGGGAGACCGACCATCGCCCGCACGCCTTCGGGGAGGTAGCGCGTGAGATACCCCTCACCGCGCGTGAGGGTGCCGCCGAGGTGCCCTCCAACCAGAATTACGGCGAGCAAGGCCACGACCGCGAACGGATAGCCGCGGTGCGCCCGCTCCTCGCCGCTCTCCGCCCGGTCGCGCAGCCACCACGTCGCCGTGGCGAGCACCGGCACGGTCAGCCCGAGCCAGCGGTGCCAACGCAACACGGCGGGGTCGTAGCTCCCCCAGTCGGAGAGCAGCAGGCCGACGATGCCAGCGAGGATCGCGCTCCATGCGCCGATCAGCAGCGCGAGCGGCACCAGCGGGCGCCAGGCCGTCCACGCGGCACGCCGGCCGAGCAGCTCCGCCACGATGGCCAGCAGCAGCATCCCGATCGGGAGATGCACCAGCAGCGGGTGAAAGCGGCCGGCCAGCGGCCAGAGCGACGAGTCGTGATCGCCCCCCACCACGGCAACGACGCCGAGGAGGAGGAGGCCGACCAGGAGGGCGCGGAGAGTCTTCGTCACCTGCGCGGCGTCAGATCTTCGTCAGCTTGGTCACTCGACCATCATTGATCCATTCGACGACGTAGATGTTGCCGACCCGGTCGACCCAGAGCGAATGCGGCGAGATGAAGCGCCCCTGCCGCCGCTTCTCGTGCGGCACGTTGGGGTAGCCCTTGAGGTCCGGGTACTTCGTCCCGAAGTCTGCCTCGCCGCCGAACGGCTGCCCGTCCAGGTAATCGCCCAGGTCGGCGACCTTCTTGTTCTCCTTGTCGAAGATCGAGACGCGGGCATAGAGATCGGGGACGTAGAGCAGGTCGCCGCGATGGAACGAGGTGCAGGGAAAGCGGAGGTCGGTCTTGGTGATCACTTCGCCGAGGTACTTCCCCTCGAGTGTGAAGTTGACGATGCGGATGTTGCCACGGTCGGAGACCTGCAGGCGTGGCGTGCCCGAGCGGGTGTCGATCGAGATGCCGTGCGGCTGGCGGAGATTCTCCGGCGCGGTGCCGCGCCCGCCGAACGAGTCGAGGTACTTCCCGTCCTTGGCGTCATAGATATGGATCCACGACTGGCCGTAGCCGTCGGCGACATAGAGCATCCCGTTCGGCCCCACCACCGACTCGGTCGGCGAGTAGCCGCGGTCCTGCGAGTAGACGCCCGCGAGGTATGGCCGCCCGGCCTGCCAGACCACGTCGCCATCGAGGGTTGTCTTCACCACCTGCGCGAGCCCGGTGTTGGCAAGGTACAGGTACTCGGTGCCACCCTCCTCCGAGATCCTCAGCCCGTGCGCCCCCTTGGCGTACGCCTGGCCCCACGACGAGAGGTAGTTCCCCTGGGCATCGACGACGACGATCGCGTCGCGGCTCTGATTAGCGATGTAGAAGCGGCCCTGCTTGTCCTCGACGATCCCGTGCGTGTAACCGAAGCCCTTCCCTTTCGGGAGCTTGGCCCAGGCGTGATCCATCGTGTAGCGATAGTCGCCGATGCCGAGAATCGGCAGTTCGCCGGGCGCGCGCAGCGGAACCGGAAGCGCAGCGAACGCAGCGGCACTGGCGGCCGACGCGAGAAAGTCACGACGTGACGGATGCGGCTCGGAGCGAGCAGGCATGACGAGACTCCAGGGGGAGAATGGAGCACGGGCGTGTTGGTGGGGACGCTGGAATATCGGGCGCGGCAGGAGATGGGGCAACCTGTTCGTGGTGTTCTTCCCCGCCCCCGCAGGGCGGCGGGGCCTCCGACGTCGCTGTACTCGGTACCCCTCTTAACGCCTGTCATCCCGAGCGCAGCGAGGGACCTGCGTGATGGTGGATGGGCCTAGCCTCCATCCTGAGCGCCCAACGCGGGGCTCATTGCCGCGGGCCCTTTCTGGGGGCTCCGCTCTCGCGTGTTCCAATCGTCTTCGCCGCGGCGCCCCCTATACAGCATGCCGGGGGCGCCGCAATCGGCACATCCGGCGGAGGGGAGGGCTCGACGAGAACGGAACCCGCTCGACCGGCCCCCCAGTGCCGGGCCCGCTAAATGTCCCAAGCCGGGCGCCCGGCGGCGGGGTCGTTGACGCGAGGACCGTGTAGGGGCGAGGCATGCCTCGCCCTTCTCTCCGGCCGGGTAGGACCATCCACCGGCGTGCGACGTCGGACCGCAGCGTCAGCGAGGCCCGATCCGTGCGCCCCACACGCCGGCCGCGTCGCCCCTGCCTACCGCCGCCCCGCGACGACACCACCCGGCCCCACCCTGACGACCCACTTCTCTCCCTGCCGCGCCACGCCCTGCCGATTCCACGTCACCGCCGCATCGCCGAACGGATTCGCGAGCGTCAGCAGCCCCCCCGCTGCCGGTGCCACGATCCGCACCGAATCGACCGCGCCACTGCTCCGCCACGCGCTCACCCGCCAGCCGCCATCGGCGCGCAGCTGCCGGAACGATGCCTCCCGCCAGGCAGTCGGTGTCGCCGGGAAGATCGTCATCGTGGTGCCGTCACTGCGCAGCAGCATCTCGTGCACCGCCTGCATCATCAGGAAGTTTCCTTCCAGCGTGAACGGCCGGTACGTCATCGACGAGAGGCCACGCCCCGACTGGTCGCCGTTCGCGTGGAAGCCGTTTCGCAGCGTGAAGGCCAGGTAGTCGCTCAGGTAGCGCAACGCCTCGTCACCGCGATTGGTGCGCGCGAGCATCGCCGCGAACCAGCTGAACGAATAGCCGGTCCATTGTGACGTGCCATACTTCGCGATCGTATCGACCGTGTGCCGCACGATCATCGAATCGGGGCCGCGCGCATCGAGCAGACCGAGCGGATGGATCGCCATCGCGTGCGAGAAGTGGCGGTGCGAGGCGGTGTATTCCTCGCCGGCCGCGAATGGCAGCGACCCCGTTGTCCCTTTCGGCACCATCGGTCCGAGCCGCGCGAGCAGCGCATTCCACTTCGTCGCGTCGGCCGTGAGGCTCTGCGCCGTCGCCATCTCCGCGAGCGCCCCAAACGTCCAGCGCAACAGCGCCTGGTCGTAGCTCGAGTTCGGCTTCAGGAAGGCACGGATCGAGTTGTCGTGGATCTCCGGGCTCGACGAGAGCGGCAATCGCAACAGCCCGTCCTTGCCCGGCACCAGCAACTCGCTCAGCGCGGTGCCGATCTCCTTCACGAACGGATACGCGCGCCGCCGCAGGAAGAGCCGGTCGCGCGTGCTGCGCCACTGCAGGTAGTACGACTGCGCCACCCACGCGCCGTTGGTCGGCGAGAGCGAGTACATCCCCCAGCCGCCCATCGCCTTGCCGGCGAGCGTCATCACGCCGGGAATCACGGCGCCGCGTACGCCGTAGAAGTCGTGCGCGAACTTCCGGAACTCCGGCAGCCGCGAATCGAGATAGTCGAGCCAGCCGACCATCGCGTCGTCCATGCCGGCGGTGTGTGCGGCCAGATAGGTCATCTGGGTGTTGAGATCGTTGTGCAGGTCGCCCTTCCACGGCGGCAGCCCGCCCTCATCGGCGGTCCAGACGCCCTGCAGCGGAATCGGCGGCGCCCCTCGGCGTCCGGCCGCGCCGTAGAAGTACTGCACCAGGTCGTAGTGCTGCTGCAGCGCCGCGTCGGGAAGCGTCACACTGCTGATGGCCCAGTGACGCTTCCACCACGCCCGATGGATCGTCACTGCCGTGTGCCAGCCCTCGCGCAACGCCAGCTCGGCGCGCGCTGCACCGATCGCCACCGGATCGGGACCCTCGGTGCTCGTGGCAATCGTCACCGCGAGCAGCGTGACGTCGCCGAGTTCCTTCTGACGCACCACGCCGGCGTACGAGAAGCCGAGCGCCCCGTGCTGCAGATACGAGTCGGCCGTGACGGTGGCCGGCGCGTAGCCGGGCTTGGCGACGCCGGCCGACGGCTCGAAGCGGACGGTCACGCGGCCGGGGATTCGGAGCAGCAACACCTTCCGGTGGGCGAGTGCCACCGCCTCGACCGAATCGGTGCCGTAGCGGGCGATCGCTTCACCGGCCGCCATGTTGAGCGCGAACTCCCGAACCGCGCCGCCCGAGGCACGCTCGATGACCAGGCGCCCACCGGGGAGTTTGGTCGGGTAGGGAATCCGGTCGTACGGCTCGTCGAAGAGTTCGTGGAAGCGCTTCATGTTGCCGGCCTGCACCAGCTTCTGCATCGCCGGCCACGTCCATTCGGGGTCCGTGAAGATCTCGGGAAGGCGCTCATCCCAGAGGTCGCCGCGGTCGAGCGAGAGCCTGAGGGTGCTCCCCTCGCCCCAGAGCAGGCCACCGAGGAGACCGTTCCCGATCGGGACCGCCTCGTCCCACCGGGTAATCGGCGCGGCGAGGCGCAGCGCGGACCGCGGGTCTTGGGCAGCCAGCGGCGAAAGCGCCGTCAGCGGCACGATGAGCATCAGGTAGTGTACGAATCGCTTCATCTGGTGCGATACTCCTTGACCCGGTCTCGATCCTGAGGCACCCTTCGACAGACGGAGGATACCCCGAGTGTCACAGAGCGCAACATCTCCAGCCGCGGCCCCCACCGCCGACGCACCGCGTCGGGGCGTGGCGCGCGCGCTGGTGTCGCGCATGCTGTTGATGCTGCTCTGCTACAACGTCGGCATCGCCGGCTACCTCTGGTATCTGGCCGGACGGCAGGAGCGCGAGGTGCTGGCCCTCTATCGTACCTCCGCGGTGCTCCGAACCGCCTCCGACAGCGCCGCGACGGACCTGCGCCGCTACCAGCGGGTCCGCCGACCGCTGGTCGATCGTCTCCTTCCCGATGGCCATCACGGCACACTGATCCTCCACGACCTCGGCGGACCGGCCGGCGTCGCGTGGACGCAGACCTCGACCATCGGCATCCTGGCGGGGTCGTTGTCGCGCCCGATGGATGAACTGGGTGCACTCGCCGGAGAGTCGGTCGAGATCCACGAACGGGCGCACCTGGTGCGAGCGTATCATGCCGATCTGGTCGGCGCCCTGATGCGTGCCACGCGGTTGCCGCAGCACGATGAGTATGCCGCCACCAACCGCGACGAGCACTTCGCCGAGATGGCAGCGCAGGCGTACGAGCTGGTGTTGCAGCGGAACTCGACCCATTTCCGCCTGGCACCGGCCGTCGAGCGGTTGCGCGCGGTGGAGCAGCGCGTTCCGGGCACCGCGGGCTTCGTCGTCTACATGCTGCGACGAGTCTCCAAGCGTGACCAACCGGAGCGTGCGGCGATGCGTGCCGAGGCGACGCGGCTGGTGGGACGCAACGCCCCGCTCTGGGAACCGATCTACGCGGCGCTCGAGGCGCAGCAGCGCCCCGACGGGAGCATGGCACCGTGGCCCGCAGTGACGCCCAGGCATCGGCTGGCGCAGGCGATCGCATCGCTCGAAGACGAGGGCCGCCGCAGCACTCGCCTGATGGCGCTGGCGCTCACGCCGGGGGAGTGGCTGCTGGGACTGCTGGACGAGTAGGACTCACCGCACGATCCTCATCCCCCGGGACACCGCCTCATGCGCCGTGGAGCGACTCGAGTCGCGTTGTGCGTCAGTTGCATGGCATCCGTTCCGGTCACGACCCACCACGCGACGGTCACGATGAGCCCGCAGCGAGCGAGCGAACGGCGCCTCGCCGACATCGCCGTCATCGACATTCCTGCCAGCATCAAGAACGAGTCGTTCAAGGGCTATCGTGACGACCAGTCCGGTCGGCTCACCTTCGGTTTCTCGTCGACCTATTTCTGGGCCTCCTTCGGCAGCACCACCGCGTATAAGCAACTGCTGATCGTATCGGTGATGGCCCCCGATGCGACTGACGCCGAGTATGCGGCGATGCCGCATCGTCTGCCGGTCGGCTATGACAAACGGAAAAAGGTGCGCACCAGCGCGGTAGGTTCGGGAACGCTGACCATTGTCGAGGGCGTTTACACTCTGGCGAACTTGAACGAACCGGCCTACGAGTACCTCTACGTCGATCGCTCGCGCCGGCTGCAGTTGGCGTGGCATGCCGTGAAGAAGGAAGTGGACCTGGCCGCGGGAGTCGCCCAGATCACCAGGATGGCGGCGTCCTTCCGCATCGTGCGCGACCCACTCTCGCTCTTCGCGGCACAGCGTGATGCCCCGCGCCAACAGGCGGTCGCCGAGGCGAATCGCGAGGCAGAGGCCAAGGCGATGCTGATGCGTGAAGGCTATGGTCCTCTGGAACCCGGCAAGCCGGTGCTGCGCGACGGCATCTACGTCGAGTGGATGGCCGACCCCGAGCCGCGCTATCAGCTCCTGGTCCCGCTGGGCGCAGTTCGCGTCGCCGGCAACGCCACACCCGCGAGCCGGCCGCGACCAGTCCGTGCCGGCCCACCACTCGCCGGCACGATCGGTTGGTACGAGTCCGTCGATGGCGCGTGGGAATTCTCCAACCAGGACAACGGCTATCTCCCGTTCGCGGGTGTGAGCGCAGTGCTAGCCGCCAGGCAACAGGACCGCGGGATGGTCTATTTCTATTATTCCGCCACGGTCCGCGTCGCCGAGGAGGAGCGCGGCGAGCGCCTGTCATCGCTGGTGTGGTTCAAGAGCGGACTCGCCGAGGTGCAGCGCCGATGGCGCGCTGGCACACTCGTCTCACCAGGCAGACCGGAGCCCGACTGATGGCACAGTGGATCACCTTCCTGATTTTCGGCGGCCTCGGTGTGATGCTGCTCTATGTCGGCGTGACGCAGTTCGTGCAGCAGCGGCGGAACATGGCCGACGCCCGGCCGATCCAGGCCACCGTGGTCCATTCGCAGGTGGTGAGTAGCACCACCAAGGACACTGACGGCCGGGTGGGCTTCAGCAACAGCACGACCAGCCACCGCCCCGATGTGCGATTCAAGTACCAGGTGCTCGGCACCGAGTACGAGAGCGATCGACTCTACCCCAACATCATCGTGCAGGGGTACGCCTCCGAGGAGAATGCCGCCGAGGCACTGAAGCCGTTCCCGCTGCACGCCACGGTGCGCGCCTATGTCGACCCGTCACACCCCGAACAGGCGTTCCTGATCCGCGAGAGTGGCAAGGGTCCGGTGGTGTTCATCGTGCTGGGACTGGTGTTGCCACCGTTGGCGTGGGTGGTGGGGCGGTACGTCTAGTACAGGCCGCCTCACCTGGGACGGTGGTGCTGATCACGGCGAGTGAGCATCAGACGCTGCCCCAGGTTGGCGACGACTTCGACCCTGACGAGGAGCCGAGGCACACCATGGACATCGAGCACGAGTTCGTCATTGCTGCGCCGATTGAGCGTGTCTGGGCCTGCTTTGCGACGGCCGATGGCCTGAATGCCTGGTGGACCAACACGTCCACCGCAAACCCGTCGCTCGGCGGGGTGTACCGCTTCGGTTTCGACGCGACTCATCAGTGGGCTGGCGTTGTGCGGGTCTGGGCTCCCCAGACTGCGATCGAGTGGGAGATGACCGAGACCGCACCGATGCCCGACTGGATGGGCACTCGAGTCGGAGCGCGGCTCGCCGCGGAAGGGGCCTCGACGCGCCTGCACTTCTACCATCGAGGCTGGAGGGGGGCGACGCAGCACATGCGCATTTCGGCCTTCTGCTGGGCGACCTATCTCCGGCTGCTGGGGCGGTACTGCATCACCGGGGAGATCGTTGCGTACGAGCGGCGCAACGATCTCTGTTGACCCGTCGAGCCCCGCCCACGCGCGCCCGCTACTTCGGCGGTGGCGACTGCCAGAGCACCTGGGTGATCATCCACTTGCCGTCGAACTTGGCGAGATGGAGATAGTCGATGCCCCACCACGCCGTGACCTTTGCGGCCGCTGTCTGGTCGGCGACATCGAGCAGCACCACCTCCTTGGGCGCGGTGGCCGGCGTGGGGCGACCGCGCGCCTTCACGCCGAGCGTGTAGGAGATGAACTCCTTCCAGGGCATGGCCTCCCCGGTGTAGCCACTTTCGCCGCTCTTCTTGTAGAAGCCGTACTTCACGACCTCAGGGCGGACGCTGCGCACGATCTTGGCAGTGTCTCCCTCGTAGAACCCTTCGACATAATCGAGGACGGCACGGCGGACACCGTCCCGATCGGCTGGGGATTGGGCTGCGAGCGGCGGCGCGCCCAGGAGAAGCATCGTGATCGCGAGGCGCAGCATGCCCTTCATGAGGTCAACTCCACGTGGTGGTGAGTGAATGTCGTTGACTACGACTTGCCGCCGTGGCCGGTTTCGCGTGGCGCCGGCTTAACCGTCCGCGAACAGCGCGTCTCCCTATTGAGGGACAAACCCCGCCAGCGCCCACAGTTCCGCCGATCGGTAGACCCTGCCGCCAATCACCACCCGCTCCACCCGCCGGATCTGGCCGATCTGCTCCAGCGGATTCCCGTCCACGATGATCAGGTCCGCGCGCTTGCCGACTTCCACCGTCCCGCTTTCGCGCTCCTTCCGCATCGCGCGCGCCGGAACGATCGTCGCGGCCTGAATCGCCTCCATCGGCGTGAAGCCACCGCGGACCGCGAGCTCCATGTCGCGATAGATGCTGAAGCCGGGCACCGTCAGGTCGGTACCGAGGACAATTGGGACCCCGGCATCACGCAACGCCTTCACGATGTTCGCCGATCGGATCTGCGACGCCGTCGACGCGACGGCGCGCGCGCTGTCGGTGCCGGTGCTCTGCAGCGGCACCCGCAACTCCAGTGGCACCCGGAGCACGCCTGGCTCGACCAGCTCGTAGTGCCCGCGCCAGTGGCCTCCTTCCTCGCCGCGCGAGAGGCTCGGGTCGAGCACGGTGCGGTGCTCGAGGAGAAACTGGATCCCGGCCTTGGCCGAATCCGAGGCGAGGTTCACCGGCTCACGCCCGACGCGCAGCAGCGATTGGAACGACATGTGGTTGATCTGGTCGGCGCCTGCCTCGATGAACTGCCGCGCCGTCATCCCGCGCGGCACGTGCCCCGTCACCGTGATCCCCAAGCGGTGCGCCTCCGCCGTCACGACCGGCACGAGCGCCGGCGGGAGCGAGCCGTAGATCTTGATCTGCTCGAAGCCGGCCGCGTGGTACTTCTGCACCACCGCGCGTGCCTCGGCCTCGGTGTTGGCGACGATCACGCCGAGTGGCTCCGTGCCGCCGTCGACCACACCCGCGGCGAGAATCGTCGGCGAGAGGATCCGGCCCGCGCGCTGTGCCGCGCGCAGTGCGGTGATCAACTCCCATTCGTTGGCCGCGTCCCGCACCGTGGTCACGCCAGCGGCGAGGCTCGCGAACGGCCACTCGACCTGCTCGTAGTGCACGTGCATGTCCCAGAGCCCCGGGAGTACCGTCTTGCCGGTGCCGTCGATGATCGCCGTGCCACGAGGAATCGCGACCTGCGCCGCCGACCCGACCGCCGCGATCCGTCCGTCCACGACCACCACGGTGCCGTTCGCGATCGGCGCCGCCCCCGTCGCATCGACGATCCGCGCACCGCGGATCGCGAAGGTGCCGGTATGCGTCGGCGCGACCTTCGGCGTGAGCGCCTCGATCGCGGCCATGCCATCGGCAACGGCACCCGCCACGAAGCGCGGCATCGCCGACTCGTACCCTGTGCGGATGTACTCCGACCGATCGAGCTCCGCGTTCCCGCCGATCGCCGCGATCACGCGCTGCGTGCCATCGACCCAGAGCGACTGCCGCCCCCAGATCAGTCCAGTGACGAGATACCGAGCCAGCACTTCGCGTCGGCCCTCCACCATCACCGTATCCGCGCCGGTTCTGGTGAAGGTGGCCTCCCCCGCCGGCAGCAGCGGGATGCGCGCCGGTCGGCCGAGCCGCTGCCAGTGCCGGAAGAGCGCCTGGGCGATGGCCGTCGGCGGGTAGTGTCCGGCCGGGAATGCGCCAGCCGGCGTCACGCCGCTCGTGGGCATTGATTCCGAGCGCGCCGTGTAACGCGGCCCGCTGAAGGCCACTTCGACATCGGCCTGCGTCCAGGTCGACGTCGGCCCCTTCATCCGGAAGGCGATCGGTTGCCCAGCGCGCGTCGTTCGGAGCTCCGTCGCCAATTCGCCCGAACCGCCGAGGTGCTTGAACGACCAGGTGGCACGATGCACCAGGACGTCGCCTTCGCGGACGATGCTGTAGCGCTCCGTCCCCACGCGCTGCTGGATGTTGTAGATCGTGAACTCCCCCTGTTCGGTCGTGTCGGGGAGCGCCTGACCCTGCAGCGTGGCGCGTGATGCGCTGGGCATGGCGAGCAGCGTCGCGATGACGATGATCCGAACAGCGGGCATGACGATGTCTCCGGGGGATGGTGCCGCACGATGCCGTGGGTGATCGGCCGGCACCTGAAGGTACGCTCGGGTACGCGACCCTGTTTCAGAATGGCAACTGAGGGCGTCAGGCCCCCGTTTATGCTTCGGGCATGCACAAACTCCCCCTGCTGACCGTCCTCGCGGCCCTCGTGCCGTGCACCCCACTCACCGCCCAATCGCGTCCCGCCGTCCTCGACACCATCGTCGTCTCGTCGCGCGCCCGCACCGCCGATCCGGCGCGCGTCGTCTCGGTCATCAGCCGCGACGACATCGCACGCTCGCCGGCCCGCAACGTCGCCGAGCTGCTCGCCGCCCAGATGGGCGTCGACGTCTATGGCCGCTCGGCCGCGCAGGCCGACATCTCGCTCCGCGGCAGCACCGCCGACCAGACGCTCGTGCTGGTTGATGGCATCAGGATGAGCGACGTGCAAACCTCGCACTACGCACTCGACCTCGCCGTCCCGCTTGGCAGCATCGAGCGGATCGAGATCCTCCACGGCAGCGCTTCCACGCTCTACGGCGCAGACGCGGTCGGCGGCGTGATCAACATCATCACCCGCCGCGGCGCCGCGGCAAGCTCGGCGCGCGCCAGCGCCGGCACCTTCGGCACCTTCGGCGGCGGCGCGATCACCACCGCGCAGCTGGGCCGGGCCTCGCTGACCACCAGCGCCGACTACGACCAGAGCGACGGCTATCGCCTCGGCACCGACTACCGGATCGGCCAGGGACGCATCGCCCTCAGCGCACCGTCGGCGAACGGCCGCCTCGACGCCAACCTCGGCATCGGCATCCGCGACTTCGGCGCCAACACCTTCTATGCGCCGTACAACTCCACCGAGGCCACCAGCACGATCACCGGCGACCTGCGCTGGGCCGCCGCGGTCGGCCGCTGGGCACTGGCCACGACCATCGGCACCAGGCGCCACACCGACCGCTTCACGCTGATCAAGGAGAACCCCTCCGTCTACGAGAACCGCCACACCAACTGGCAGTCCTCGGCGGAAGTGGTCGGGCGGACGTTGGTCGGTAGCGCGGCGCTGGCCATCGGCGTCGAAGGGATGCGCGCCTCGCTGCGGAGTGCCCGACTCGGCGACCGCGCCGAGACGCGCGGCGCGATGTTCGGCGAAGTCGGCATCGATGCCGGTGGTGCATCGACGATCACGCTCGGCGTGCGCGGCGATCACTCGTCGACCTTCGGCGACTTCGTCTCGCCCTCGGTCGCGCTGGCACTCCCGCTGAACGGACGCGCGACGCTGCACGGCAGTGCCGGTCGGGGTTTCCGCGCCCCGTCGTGGACCGACCGTTACTACGTCGACCCGGCCAATCAGGGCACCGCCGACCTCGTCCCCGAGCGCTTCTGGAGCGGTGAGGCCGGCGTCCGGCTGCACGGCGAGGGGACGCTGGCACTCGACGTCACCGGCTTCGCGCGGAATGCGAGCAACACGATCGACTGGATCAAGCCGGCCAACGCGCCGACCGGCACGAAGTGGGTCGCGACCAACATCGGCGACGCCGAGTATCGCGGCGTCGAGGCGACGCTCACGCTGCCGTCCACGCGCCACTGGTCGGGGTCGCTCAGCGGCGCGACGCTCTCCTTCGAGGGTTCATCGGGGGCAGGGCTGATCGGCAAGTACGCGCTGCGGCCGATCACCCGGCGCGCCACGGCGCAATTCAGCTACGCGCCGACGACCTCCATCCACGCCACCGCCGCACTGGTCGGCGCGCGCCGCGCCACCGAGGAGGGGTACCTCACCGGCAACGCGCGACTCGAGTGGCGGCGGTCGCAGTTTGGCATCACGCTCGACGCGACCAACCTCGCCGGTGCGGAGTGGATCGACGCGTCGGGGAAGATCGTGGCGGGGCGGGCGCTGTATCTCGGTGTGAGTTGGCAGGGGGGGAGGCGCTAGGTCGTTCCTGCGCCATTGGTGTGTGGTGGGTTCCCCAGATCGGCGCGCTGCGCCTCGACGAGGAGTCGTTCCGCCACCACAAGCTGTTCCTCGAGTTCCTGCACCCGGGCCTGCATGTCGTCAAGCACCTTGTCGGCTTGCTCGGCATCATCGAGAACTCCCATCAACTCCGCGTCGGCCAATTCCGCTCGTCGCCTGGCGCGGAGAGCCTGGGCGCCAGCGGCACACGCCACGGCGAGCAATGCGTGCGCCGTGGCGTGAAGCGGCTCACCCGGTACGGCCGCAAACCAAACGCTCGCGACATTGAGCGCAGCAAGAACCCACGCCAGGGGCTCCCAGGCAGGATGGCGAAAACGCATACGATCCTCCTTCGATTCGATGGTCGGTTGCCGTCGGCTGTACCCTAAGGGGTCTGACCGAGACGAGCCAAGAGCTCGCGCGGACCCTGACTGTTCGGATTCAATGCGACAGCCTGCCGGAGCATGGCCACGGCGGCTGAACTGTCACCGGCGGCCAATTGGGTTTCCGCCGCCATCCAGTGGGCGAAGGACGATGTCGGATTCATCTCGATGTTCAGGTGCTGGACCCGGACCGCATCAGGCATTCTTTTCCGTGCCACGAGCTCATCGGCAACATCGGAGAGCGCCACTTCCCCGAAGTCATACGCGGCGGACCCGAAGTACTGGGCGCGAGTGGACCGGTAGGTGCTGAGCAGGGAATCGATGCCACCCCGCGAATCGGCTTGCAATAGGAGCTGCGGCAATGGGATCGGGAGGGCGACACCGCGGTGACAGGTGGCGCAGGCCACGACGATCGGCGGCTGGTGCCTCGTGGAGAGGCCCGGGAGGTGGTCGCGATTGATGGTCGTCACCATCCGCAGCATCACCCTGGCCGTCGCCTTCTCCGGCTTGGCATCCGAGGCGAAGTCGTAGGCGGAGAGGGGTGCGCCTGCCGCGCCGACATGGCAGTAGCTGCACCGGACGCCGAGTGCCCTGGTGAAGGCCCGCATCGTGTCCACCAAAGCCTCCGGCGAGATGCCTTCCGGCAGGACCTGGACATTCTGGAGGCGCGTCACCGGCCATTGGGACGGGGCGCGTGAGGGCGCTAGACAGAGCGCCAGGCTGATCGAAGCGATGGTAACAGAGACCTGTGGACGCATGTGTGCCCTCGATGGTTGGGATCATCGGGGTACGCGGCGGACCCGACGGGAGTTTCGCAAAGCCGGCCGGGCGTCGCGGACGACTGGGTTCACCCCTGTCTAGGTCGTTCCCCGCCGCGCCCCGTCCAACCGCGCCAGCAACCCGCGCACGTCGGCGTCGTTCATGAACTCGTCGAGCAGCCGCGCCATCGGTCGCTGCCAGTTGGGACACTCCGACGACCGGGTCCCCGGCAGGTTGATCCCCGCCTGCTCCAGCCAGCAGTCCTCGAGCCACGCCACCACCAGCGGACTCGCCGAGCGGCCGAGCCACTCCAGCAGCGCGCCGAGCATTGCCGCGGGATCGTCGACCGACGCCCCGAGCAGCTTGGCGACGCGGGTCGTGGCACGTGCGCGCTCCTCACGCACGGCCTCTTCCACCTCCGGTGCCAGCAATCCCGCCCGCAGCCGGTCATCGATGTCGGTCCCCGCCAGCCACCCCGCGATCGTCGGCGTGTCGTGCGTCCCGACCAGTGCCACGTCGTCCGCGCCCGGTACCTCCATCTGCAACGGCGACATCGCCGCGAACTGCGCCAGGTACATCCCCCAGATCCGGTGCCGCGGCAACGCCTCGGCGATGTCGGGCGGCACCGTGCCGAGGTTCTCGCCGACGATCTCGCAGCGATGACGATGCGATTCCAGCGTCAGCACCGCGAAGAGTTCGTCGGCCGGGTACGCGACGTACGTCCCCTGGTCCAACGCCATCCCCTGCGGAATCCAGTAGAGCCGCGTCCACGCCATCACATGGTCCACGCGGAGCACGCCCGCCAACTCCATCTGGTGCCGCAACGACGCCGCGAGGTAGCCGTGCCCCTCGCGACGCGACGCCTCGGGATGGAGTGGCGCAAAGCCCCAGTCCTGGCCGCTCGGGAAGCCGGGATCAGGCGGTGCGCCCACCGACACCCCAGCCGCAAAGAGCGCCTGACGCGACCACGCGTCGTAGCCATCCGGATGCACCCCGACGGCGAGGTCGAGACCGAGACGAAAGCCCTCGGCATCGAGTCGCTCGCGCAAACCGCCAAGTTGCGCACGCAGCATCGCTTGGGCGACCAGATGGAAGCGCAATTCTTCGAGGTCGATGTCGGTCGCGGTGAGCTGCCCCGAGCGCGCCGCGTCGGGCCAGTCGCGCCAGTTGCGGCCATGCTGCTGCTGGGCGGCGCGGAAGGCCGCGTATCGCAGCAACTCCGGATCGTTCGCGAGTAGCGCCTCGGGCACCTTCTCATCGGCAAGTGCCGCACGCACCTCAGCATCGGCGCGGGTCACGTCGAGCTGCGCCGAACGCGGTGTCGGCTGGTTGCGTGCGCCGAGATCGAGCATCAACTCCGACCAGTAGAGACGACTCACCGCCGAATAGGGGCTCGGCTCCGGATCGGTGCGGTTGAAGGTCGGCAACAGTGGCAGCACCGTGACGACGTCGCCACCCCGCGCGCCAATCCAGCGGCAGAGCGCCTCGAGGTCGCGCAGGTCCCCCACCGACCGACTCCGCGAGGACCTCAGCGCCGCGAGCTGGATCCCCACGCCCCAGCTCCGATGGTTGCCCGGACGCCGATACGCCTCGACCGGCGCGGCGATGACCGTGCACGTCTCGACCCGTCCCTCCCGCTCGACGCGCAGTCGGTGATAGCCAAGGGGCAGCCGATCCACCACGCGCCGCGTATGCGGCACCCCCGACTCGAGCGTCACGATCGCGTCGTCGGGCACCGGATGCGCCGGCCACTCGCCGTTCCACGCCACCAGCACTGGCGGCAACAGCTCACCGGCCTGGCGCCCCTCGGCCACCTGCAGCGCATGCGCCGCCTCTTCCGGGCGGCTCAGCTCGGCGCCAAGGGCCGCGCAAATCCGCACCAGCGTCTCGGGACCAACCTCGACCTGTCGGCCCAGTCCGTCGTGATAGGCGGTTTGCACGCCGAAGTGACGCGCGAGCGCGTGCAACGAGTCGAGGAAATCCATGCGCAGAGCTTAGGAGGATCGGGACCGTTCCGCCAGCCGACCTTGCGCTTGCGCGATTTGGAACGGAGCTTGTTCGCATCCCTCGACGGACAATTGCCTCGTGACCCAGCTCCAGCTTGGCGGCATCGACTACGCCATCCTGCTCGTCTACTTCGCCTTCGTGCTCGGCATCGGCTGGGTACTCCGCCGGCAGATCAAGAGCAGCGAGGACTTCTTCATCTCGGGTCGGTCGATCCCCACCTGGATCGCCGGGCTCGCCTTCCTCTCCGCCAATCTGGGCGCGCAGGAAGTGATCGGGATGGCGGCGTCAGGCGCCAAGTACGGGATGATGACCTCGCACTTCTACTGGGTCGGGGCGATCCCTGCGATGGTCTTCGTCGGCATCTTCATGATGCCCTTCTACTACGGCTCCAAGGCGCGCTCCGTCCCCGAGTATCTGCGCCTCCGCTTCGACGAGAAGACCCGCGGCCTCAACGCCTTCACCTTCGCCGCGATGACGATCTTCTCCTCCGGCATCTCGATGTATGCGTTGGCCAAGCTGCTCGAGCTGGTGCTCGGCTGGGACTTCAACACCAGCGTGATCCTTTCCGCCGCGATCGTCCTCGCCTACATCTTCCTCGGGGGCCTCACCTCGGCGATCTACAACGAGGTGCTGCAGTTCTTCCTGATCGTCCTCGGCTTCCTGCCATTGGTACTGCTCGGCCTCAAGGATGTCGGCGGCTGGAGCGGCCTCACCGCCAAGCTCGCTCCGGTGGCCACCAAGGCCGGCTACGAGGCGGGCGCCTGGAGCAGTGCCTGGCGCCACCTCGGATCGCCCGGTGACAACCCGATGGGGGTCGAGTGGTTCGGGATGATGATGGGCTTGGGCTTCGTCCTCTCGTTCGGCTACTGGTGCACCGACTTCCTGGTGGTGCAACGCGCGATGGCCGCCGAATCGATGACGGCAGCCCGGCGCACCCCGCTGGTTGCCGCATTGCCCAAGATGATCTTCCCGATGCTGGTGATCGTGCCGGGGATGATCGCGATTGCACTGCACGACAGCAGCGGCGGCTTCCTTCCGATCGGCGCCGATGGCCTCCCCAATTACAACCTCGCGATCCCGGTCATGCTGGCGCACTACCTCCCCTCGGGGCTGCTCGGCCTCGGGCTCACCGCCCTGATGGCGTCGTTCATGTCGGGGATGGCGGGTAACGTCACTGCCTTCAATGCCGTCTGGACCTACGACATCTATCAGGCGTACATCCGCCCGGGGCAATCCGACAAGCACTACCTGCGCGTCGGTCACACGGCCACGGTCGTCGGCATCCTGCTCAGCGTGGCCGCCGCGTATGCCACCACGCGCTTCAACAACATCATGGACATGCTGCAGTTGGTGTTTGCCTTCGTGAACGCCCCGCTCTTCGCGACCTTCCTGCTGGGGATGTTCTGGCGGCGCGCCACTGGCCACGGCGCCTTCTTCGGCCTGCTGCTCGGGACCCTCGCGGCAGCCGTCCACCACGGACTCACGCTGCCGATGGGTGGCACACCTGGGCTGAAGGGTGGCTTCCTCGGCCCGGTGCTGCAGACCTACCCGAGTGAGATGGCACAGAATTTCTGGACCGCGATCGTCGCCTGGAGCGCCTGTTTCGTCGCCACGATCGTGATCTCGCTGGTGACGCGCGCCAACAAGAGCGACGAGGAGCTGACCGGCCTGGTGTATGCCCTGACACCCAAACAGCGCGATGGCGACCTGCTCTGGTATCAGCGCCCCGCGACACTCGGGGCCGTAGTCCTCGGGCTCACGCTCGTCCTCAACATCTTCTTCTGGTGAGCGCCCCGATGAACCTCGACCTTCGCCTCCCGATCGGCTGGATGTTCACCGCCATCGGCGCCATGCTGGTGGTGTACGGCCTGATCTCCGACCAGGCGATCTATGCCAAGTCGTTGGGGATCAACGTGAATCTCTGGTGGGGAGTGGTGCTGCTGCTCTTCGGCGGGATGATGCTCTGGCTGGCACGGAAGCGGGGACGCGCCGCACCCTGACGGCGCGCCCCTCGGGACTCACGATCTACTCGAATTCTTGGACCACCACCGCCGTACCATAGCAGAGCACTTCGGTGACGCCCGGCAGGATTTCATTGGCGTCGTAGCGGATGCCGATGACGGCGTTCGCCCCCGCCATGTGCCCCTGCAGCAGCATCGTGTCGAACGCCTGCTGTCGGGCGCGCTCGGCGAGCGAGGTGAACGCCGAGATGTTGCCGCCGAAGATCGTCTGCAGCTTGCCACCCAGCGTACCGATGACCGAGCGGCTCCGTACCACCACGCCGCGGATCACGCCGAGCGAGTGCACGACCTGATAGCCCGGCAGGTCGAAGGCGGTCGTGGTCATCTCGTGGGGGACACTTTTCGCCTGCGTCAGGTCATCCATTTGGCCTCCAGGTTCCCTTCGCCACATCCGGCAGGAATGAGTCGAGCCCGCGCGGTGGGAAGGCCACCGTCTTTTCCGTCTGCGCGCTCATATAGGCCGTCATCAGGATCTGCATCACCTCGAGGCCGTCGTCCCAGGTGAGGATCGGCGCGGTCCGCCCGAGGAAGACGTCGACGAAGTGCCGGTTCTCGTTGACATAGCCGTACGCCGCCGCCTCGTCCGGCACCACCGGCATCAGCCCCATCTCGGCGTTCTGCTTCTCGACCAGGTCCTCACCGGCCTTCCCGACCACCTCGCGCGAGAAGAAGCAGTTGAGTTCGCTGTTGAGCGTGTTCCAGCTCATCGAATACTCGGGGCCGAGCAACTCGCCGCTGAGCCGAAGCCCTGCCCCGACAAAGCTCCATGACGTGCTCGCCTCGCCGATCACCGTCAGCCCCTCGGGCGTTTCATAGGTGATGGTCACCGAGGCGAAGTCCTCGCTCGGCCGCTTGAGGTAGTCCACATCCTTGCCGAAGCGCGCCTTGAGCTGCTTGGCGTAGTTGGGACGACTCCACTTGAGCGACGCGATCCGCCCGTTGACACTCACCGGCCGCAGCGTGTCGCGCGGCTTCCCGGGCTGCGTCAACAGGTAGCGCACCACCTCGACGGAGTGACACATCATGTCGTTGAGGACGCCGCCGCCCTGCTTCTCTCCCTGCCAGAACCAGGCGTTGTGCGGCCCAGAGTGTTCCTCGGCTGCGCGCGCCAGGTACGGACGGCCCGTGGTGCTCGCACCGCGCGCCCAGATCAGGTCGCGCCCACGCACGATACCGGGCGAGAAGAGCTGATTCTCGAGGTAGCCGTGCTGGAGCTTCGCCTTCTTCACCATCGCGAGCACCTGCTTCGCTTCCGCGACGCCGCGCGCGAGCGGCTTCTCGCAGGCGATGCCGATCAGCTCGCCCTTGCCGCTCATCACCGCCTCGCAGATCTCCTGCAGGTTCTCGATCCGCGCCTGGTTGGGGCCGCAGAGCCAGATCGCATGGATCTCCGGATCGGCCACCATCTCGGTGATGCTCTTGTAGGCCTTGGCGGGCCCGACGTGGAGGTCGTTCGCGAGCTTGGCGGCCGAGGCGGCGTTCTTCTGGTTCGGACTCCAGATGCCGCGTACGTCGGCATCCCGGACGCCCTGCCAGGCCTGGATGTGAAAGCGGGTGTTGAAGCCGGAGCCGATGAAGCCGACGCCGAGGCGCTTGGGGATTTTCATGACGATGGAATCCTGGTCGTAAGTCGTAAGTCGTAAGTCGTAGGTCATCCGTCGTGCGCCGAAGGTCACCAACTAAGGACCTACGACCTACGACCTATGACCTACGACGCTGTCCGGCGATACGCTTCCGGCGTGCACCCCGTCCACTCGGCCACCGGTGTGTTGCCGATGTAGCCGAGGTCGGTGACGCCGATTTCCGAGGTCCAGTAGCCGGACGCGCTGAAGTCGCGGAAGGAATTGAACCAGTTCACGCCATGGCTGTATTCCGCCTTGGCGCGCGCCGGGTAGGCAATGTCGTCGAGCATCGCGCGCCGCTCGGCGTCGCTGGCCGTGATGAAGTCCTTGGTGGTGCGCCGGCGCATCTCGTGGTCGAGCCACGCCAGTCCGCCGCGGTGCGCCACGCGCATCCCCGCCTCCATCTCGAGGAAGGTGTCCATGAACTCCGGCACCCCCGCCTCGGTGGCCGAACCGCCACGGGCATCCTTCGGGAAGAGATAGTCCACCAGCAGCTTCACCGTCTCGTACTCGTGGACGGTGTAGATCTTCGGCGCAAAGCCATCGGACGCCATGCGGGCCGCCGCCACCGTGCGGGTGATGTCCGTGGCCTGCGCCGGGGTCGGCAGCAGGAAGACACCGCCGGTGGCCGCGAAGGCCGCGAGCAGGTCGCGACGCGAGAGTTCCTGGCTCACAGCTTCCCCTCCTTCCGCTGCTGCGCGATGTAGCGCGAGGTGCGCATCGAGAGCGCGAGGATGGTCCACGTCGGATTCTTGTCGGCCTGCGAGACGAACGGTCCACCGTCGGCGACGAAGAGGTTCTTGCAGTCCCACGCCTGGCAGTTGGCGTTCACCGCCGAGGTCGTCGGGTTGTCGCCCATGCGCACGCAGCCGAGCTCGTGGATGATGGCGCCGCCGGTGGCGATGCCGTAGCCCTGCTCCTTCGTCGGCATGGTGCTGCGGACGTCGGCGCCCATCTCCTTGAGCAGCGTGCGGAAGGTCTCCTGCATGTGCTTGACCTGGAGCAGCTCGTGGTCGCTCCATTCCCAGTGGAAGCGCAGCACGGGAATGCCCCACTGGTCGACCATCTTCGAATCGAGTTCGCAGTAGGACTTCTCGTTCGGGATCATCTCGCCACGGCCCGAGAAGCCGATCGACGCGCCCCAGTGCTTGCGGTACTCGTCCTTGAGCGCCGTGCCGTAGCCGCCGCCGTTGGCGTAGTTCTGGATGCCACCCATGAAGCCGTAGCCCGGCATCCCCATGCCGCCCCAAATCTCGATGTGGTAGCCGCGCGGAAAGTCGAGCTTCTTGTTGTCGAGCCACCATGGCATGTAGAGGTGCGCGCCGCCGACGCCGTCGCAGTTGTGGCGCGGCATGTCCATCAGCGAGGGGACGAAGCCGCCGACGTCGGTGCCGGTGGTGTCGGTCAGATACTTGCCGACCATGCCGCTCGAGTTGCCGATTCCCTGCGGGAAGCGGGTCGACTTCGAGTTGAGCATGATGCGCGCGCTCTCGCAGGCGGAAGCTGCGAGCACCACCACCTTCGCCTCCACCTTCTCTTCCTTCCCCGTCAGCTTGTCGATGAAGATCACGCCATCGGCGAGGCCGTCACGATTCACCGACACTTCGCGCACCATCGCGTCGGTACGGATGGTGAGGAGGCCGCTCTGCATCGCCGGGAAGAGCAGCACGTTCGGCGACGTGAAGTTGGAATTGGTCGCGCAGCCGCGATTGCATTGACCGCAGTAGTGGCAGGCGGGGCGACCGTGCTTCGGCTTGGTGAGGATCGAGAGCCGCGATGGAATGCAGGTCACGTTGTGCTTGTCAGCGGCGCGCTTGACCTTTGTTTCCCAGCAACGCGGCTTCGGCGCCGGCAGGAAGTTGCCATCGGGATGATTGCGCAGCCCTTCCTTCGAGCCGAAGATGCCGACCAGGTCGTCGACCTCGTCGTAGTACGGCTTGATGTCGTTGTAGGAGATCGGCCAGTTGTCGCCGAGGCCGTCCTTGTCCTTCCCCTTGAAGTCGTCGGGACCGAAGCGGAGCGAGATGCGGCCCCAGTGGTTGGTGCGCCCGCCGAGCATGCGGCCGCGCCACCAGTTGAAGCGGGTTCCCGGCGCGGTCGTGAACGGCTCACCCGGAATGTTCCAGCCGCCGATGCAGGCGTCGTGTTCACCGAACGGACGATCGGGCGTGCTGGCGCCGCGCCGTGGGGTCTCCCACGGCTGCGTCAGCATGCTCGAATCCTTGGTGTTGTCCCACATCCCGCCGGCCTCGAGCAGCAGCACCTTGGCACCGGCCTTGGTGAGCTCATGGGCGGCCATGCCGCCACCGGCACCTGAGCCGACGATCACCGCGTCGTAGACGACGCGTCGCGTAAGGAAGGTCATGGAGAACCGCGTGTTGGGGGGAGCAGGGGCGCTGCCGGGAGGCAACGTCGAAAATTACGCCGATTGAGGGTGCCTGTCATCTTGGTACGTGGAGTTGCGCCAAAGTTCTCGGAACTGCGATGGCAGTTGCAGTAACAACTACTTAGAGTGACCGATCGCTTTGCTCTCAGGAACGAGCTTCGGTTCGGGCGGACCCTGCCAGCGCCCTTCCATCATCGCCCCTCGCACGACGCCACCCGATACACCGCTTCCAGGTCTCGCAGCTCCCAGCCGTACAATGCAAAGGGATGCGGCCCGAGCTTCCCGGTGGCCGCCTTGGCCTTCGCCAGGCGACGCGACTCATCGACGGTCAGTCCATAGCGCACCGTCAGCGGAACGCCCTTTACCTTGGGCTGGTTGAGCACCGGCCGCACCTGCGGCTCATACGCACGCACGGTATCACGCCCATCGAGGATCATGACGAGCGGCATCTCGGATGGTACCCGCTGTACGCTGTCGAGCACCATGAGGGCGAATTCGAATACTGCATTCTCCACCGGTCCGCGACCCGCCATCCCGATGCGCCCTTCCATCCCTACTACCCGACTTCGGCCGACCTGCCACGACGTGGCCCGCAGATGCGTCACGATCAGCGTGCCATCCTGACTCGGCAGGTAGTAGCGCCCGACGGTCGGCCGAGCCATGCCGCGCATCTTTCCGATCGCGCTGTCGGCCTGCGCGCAGCTCCGCATCCGTGATTCCGAGAACTCGGCGTTGGGCTTCTGCGCCACCAACGGTGGGGCGAACAACAACGGCAGCAACGTGACTATCGTACACGCCAAACCGCGGCCTGACGGCCGCGGCTGGGAGATATCTCCACGTCGTCCCGCGGCCTGACGGCCGCGGCGAGGCCACCTAACGACCAACAACCAACGACTAACGGCTCACCCCCGCCAACCGCCGCATCTCGGCGGCCAGCGACTTCACCCGCGCCTTGTCCGTCGCGCCGGCCACGTCCTTGTCCACAGTGACGGCCAACGCCCGCAACGCCGTGGCACGCGCCGCACCGCGCTTCGCCTCGGCCGCGTCGAGCGCCGTGGCGATCGCCGTGGTCCGCGCCGCCGCGAGGCCATTGCCGCGTACCAGCTGGTCGAGGTAGCTGCGTACCACCGGGAAGGCCGCCGGCCAGACCAGCTTCGGCTGGCTCTGCGGATTGAACTCCTCCATCACGATCAGCTTCGCAGCGGCGAGCTCGTTGGCGCTCAACTGCGCGCTCGGCAGCAGCTCGAGGATGTCGAGGCCGCGCGCCAGCTCGGACGAGTAAACCAGCCCGTTGTAGTAGTAGGCGCCCCACGAGCCGCCGATGATCCCGCCGCCACGGCGAGCGGGCGCGCTGTCGGTCACGACCGGCGGGGCATCGATCGCACCGCGGTCGAAGAACGCCAGCTCGACCGGATGATCCGAATCGGTGAAGTCCATCACGCTCACGCCACCCTGGTACCACCCCTGCACCATGATGTCGCGGCCCGGCACCGGCACCAGCGCGCCGTTGTGCGAGACGCAGTTCTCCTGCGCCGTCTGCCCGGTCGGGATCTTGAAGTAGGCGTGCTGCGTCAGCTTCCGGTCCTTCCCGATCGAGAGCACGGTGTTGCCGCCCATCTCGAGCATCGACGTCGCCTGGCACATCGGCCCGGTGCCGCCGCCCCACTCATCGGTGAAGACCAGCTTGCTGCCGTCGTTCGAGAAGACCGCCGTGTGCCAGAGCGAGAAGTTGGTGTCGGACACCGCATCGAGTCGGACCGGATGCTCCGGATCGGAGACGTCGACCAGCAGGCCATGGCTGCCGCACGCGCCGGCCAGCAGGCCGAACGCCGGGTAGGCGGAGACGTCATGGCAATTCCGGGGACCGGTCGCAGGTCGGCCACCACCGGCCTGACCACCGCCACGGCGAGGCGCGGCGTTGAGTCCGGTGAAGATCCGCGCGCCGGTCACCACCTCGGCGGCCTCCGGATTCTTGAGCGGCACCTTGATCACGTCGAGGCGGTAGAGCGAGTTGTTGACGTCCGCCGGGTCGGTCCCTTCGACGCAGCCCGTCATCTCCTTCCGGATGCCGCCGCTGCCCGACACATAGATGTAGACGATCCCCTTGTTCTTCGGGTCGGGGATCACCGTGTGCGTGTGCGACCCCTTGCAGGTCTGCACGTTCTTGACGAGCCGCGGCGACTTCGGATCGGAGACATCGTAAATGCGGACCCCGGCCATGTGATCAGCCGGGTTCTGCACGCCACCCTTGGCGCAGTCGTTCCGGTTGCCGCCGCCTTCCGCCGAGATGAAGAGGAGCTTGCCGATGATCGTCGGGTCGCCCTGCGAGGTGATGCACGGCACCACCGAGACCATCGTCGGCGCGCTCGGATTGCTCACGTCCCAGATCGAGAAGCCGGCGAAATTCCCCTGGTAGACCAGGTTGCCGCGGAAGGCGAGGTCGGAATTGATGAAGGTGAGGCCGCGCGCCGTGTCGAGGACGGCCGGCTTCGGGACCGTGCTCACCAGGCGCATCCCCTGCGCCGCGATGGCGGCGTCGCGCATGCCGGGCTTGAGCCCGTCGCGCGGATCACCGCCCTTCGGATACGACTGGGCCGACACGGTCGACGCCGTGGCGAACAGCACGGCGGCAGCGGCAAAGAGGCGGAACGAACCGGTCATCGAGTCTCTCCCTTCAGGGTGGTCAGCATCTGTCGCATCAAGGCAATTTCAGCGGTCTGCACCTGGTGCACGTCGTTGGCAAACACGCTCACGTCCACATCCTGCGCTGCCCCCTTCGTCTTGAAGAGGTCGGCCACCATCGAGAGCGCACCCTCGTGGTGCTGAATCATCAACTCGAGGAAGCGACGGTCAAACCGTGCCCCGCTGATCGTCGCCAGTTCCTTCAACTCCGCGACCGTCAGCATCCCCGGCATCATGATCGTGTGATACGCCGCCGTGTCCGGCGCCGTCTGCTTGTGGTCGACGAGCCACCCCTGCATCAGGCGGATCTCCGACTCCTGCGACTGGTCGATCTTCTTGGCGAAGCGGATCAGCTGGCTGTTCGTGCTGCGCGTGTCGGCCAGCCGCGACATGTGGATGGCCTGGCCATGGTGCGCGATCATCCCCTGCATGAACTGGACGTCGGCGGCGGTGTGCAGCGAGCCGGCCGGGATCGGCTTGAGCTCGGGCATCCCCTCATGGGCCATCGTGTGCATCATGTGGTCCTGCGCCGTCAGCGGCGTGGACACACCGAGGGCCAGGGCGAGGAGCAGTGCTGGAAAACGGATGGTGTTGGACATCGTGCGAACTTGCCTCGCGTTGCGGCATGCCGCAAGCAGATTGTGCACCTTTAAACCTCTACGACTTACGACCTACGACCTACGACTCCCCGCGGCCTGACGGCCGCGGCTGAATCACACCGTACACCGCTCCCGCGCCTCCGTCAGCGCCACTTCCTTGTCGCCGCGGGGCGAGAACTCATGCGCGATCCACCCGGTGTAGCCGCTGTCGGCGATCGCCTTGGCAATCGCCGGGTAGTAGATCTCCTGCGCGTCCCCGACCTCGTTCCGCCCCGGATTCCCCGCCGTATGATAGTGCGCGAAGTACTTCCCGTTGGTGCGGATCGAGCGGATGATGTCGCCTTCGCTGATCTGCATGTGGTAAATGTCATACAACAACCGCACGCGTGGCGAGTTGACCTTCTCGGCCACGGCAATCCCGTACGCCGAGGTGTCGCCCTGGAAGCCGCGGTGATCGACGCGCGAGTTGAGCATCTCGAGAATTACCGTCACCCCGACCTTCTCCGCCAGCGGCGCGATCTTCGCCAACCCCTCGGCGCATGCCGCGATCCCGTCTTCGCGACTGATGGTGCCGGCGTTGCCGAACATCGCGATCACGTTCGGGATTCCCTCCTTCGCCGCGGCCGGCAGCACCGTCTCGAGCTCGCCCAGGATCAGCGCGTGATTGGCCCGATCGTTCAGCCCCCGGCTGATGAAGTCGCCGCGGGTGGTGGAATTCGAGGTCGAGATCTTGAGCCCATGCTTCTTGACCGTCGCCCAATCCGCCGGGTTCACCAGGTCGACGCCGCCGAAGCCGAGCTTGACCAGCATCTGGCAGAAGTCGTCGTAGGGCATCCCGCCATACGTCCAGCGGGTGACCGACTGTTTCAGCCGGCCGGTGACTCCAAAGGCCAGCACTTGCGCACCAGCAGCCGTCCGTTCGGCCGCGGCCGTCAGGCCGCGGCGGCCATCGAGAAGCGTCGCGGCAGCGGTCGCCGCCGAGGCGGCGAGAAAGGTGCGGCGGGATTGGGGCATCGGATGGAGCTCCATGAATCCGGAAATATCGAGGGCGCAGCATGCTGCGCCAATCGGAAATTCGCGCTCCGCGATGCTCCCGGGCGCAGCATGCTGCGCCCGTACACACGGAACATTGTATCGCATCGGCCGGCATCCCGAGATTTCGGGGGATGCAGGCCGGAATTTCATCGCGGCGCCGGCGTGATCGTCGGGATGGCCCGGGCGCAGCATGCTGCGCCCGTACACACGGAACATTGTATCGCATCGGCCGGCATCCCGGGGGATGCAAGCCGGAATCCCATCGCGGCGCCGGCGTGATCGTCGGGATGGCCCGGGCGCAGCATGCTGCGCCCGTACACACGGAACATTGTATCGCATCGGCCGGCATCCCGAGATTTCGGGGGATGCAGGCGGAACCATCGGTGTAGGGGCGCAGCATGCTGCGCCCTTCAGATGTCAGCCCCGCCGTTAGAATCGCAACGCGCGCAAATATCCATACGATGCCCGCGCCGTCGCCAATTCATCCGCGGGTTGATCATGCTCGACCAGAAAATGCTTCACCCCGGCACGCTTCCGCTCGCGGAAGATCCGTCGGTAATCAATGGTACCCGCGCCGACATCGGCAAAGCCGCCACCCATCGCCATGTCCTTGATGTGCAGCGCCGGGACGCGCCCCGGGTTGCGGAGCAGCCACGCCACCGGATCGTGCCCCGCCTTGGTGACCCAGTAGCAGTCGAGTTCGAGCTGCATCAGGTCGCGATGCGTCTCGTCGAGGAATCGCGCAAATCCCGGCTGCCCTTCCACCAGCGCGAACTCCGCCGCGTGGTTGTGGAAGCCGAGGATGACGCCCTCATCCCGCGCCTTGGCACCCTGCCGGTTGAAGACCTCGGCCAGCTCCGTGATCCCGGCCCGCGTCGTCCACTTGGCAGCCGGCAGCGACGGGCAGAAGAGGTAGCGCGCCCCGAGGATGTGGCATCGCTCAAGCGCCGCGGGGAAGTTCTCGTCGCTCAGGTCGGCCCACGGCAGGTGCAACACTGGGCAACGGAGCCCCGACTTCTTCAGCATCTCCTCGATCTGCGGTGCGGTGCTGCCATACAGCTGGCTCAGCCCGATCTCGGTGTAGCCGATCTCGGCGACGGCATCGAGCGTCTTGGCGGGCTGCGCGGTCATCCCCTTGGCGACGGTGATCGTCGCGAGGCCGATGTCACCGAGCTTGTCAGTAGCCCGGGGGAGGCGGAGTGCCGGTATCGCCGCGGCGGCCGCGGCGGCCGCGAGGAAGTCGCGCCGTTCCATCTACAGCTCGTTCCGCTTGAGGCGGCTCACGGCGTACGCCGCCGCGCGTGCCGTCAGCGCCATGTACGTGAGCGACGGATTGACGCAGCTCGACGAGACCATCGCGGCGCCATCGGTCACGAAGACATTCTTGGCATCCCACACCTGGTTCCAGGCGTTGAGCACCGACGTCTTCGGTGAGCGGCCCATCCGTGCGGCGCCCATCTCGTGGTTGGTCTGGCCCATTGGGGGCGGGGTGCCGCGATTGATGGTGACGTTTTTCACGCCGGCGGCCTCGAGCATCTCGCCGGCCTGTTCCGCCATGTCCTTGTGGAGCCGCAGCTCGTTCTCGCCCCATTTCGCCGAGATCAACAGCGTCGGGATTCCCCAGGCGTCCTTGAGTGTTGGATCGATCTGCATCCGGTTCTCCGGATTCGGCAGGCACTCCGCAAAGCCGCTCATCGAAAAGCCCCAGCCACCGACGGCGTGCTTGAGGCCGCGCTTGAAGTCAGCGCCGAAACCGGGCGTCGCGGCCGCCGACGACCAGAGCGGCCCCCGCCCCCCCGCGCCACCCTGAAAGCCGTAGCCGCGGATGAAGTCGGTCTGGTGGCTGCGCGCGTCGAGGTTCCGGAACCGCGGGATGTAGACGCCGGTCGGGCGGCGACCGAAGGAGGTCTTGTCGTCGAGCCCCTCGACCCGCCCCGAGGCGCCGGCGCCCTTGATGTGGTCCATCAGGTTGCGGCCGAGTTGGTCCGACGCGTTGCCGAGGCCGGTCGGCTGCCCAGGTGTGGCGCTGTTGAAGAGGATCCGTGCCGACTCGAGCGTCGACGCGCAGAGGAAGATCACCTTCGCCTTGAACTCGATCGCCTCGCGCGTGTTGGCATCGATGATCCGCACGCCGGTCGCCTTCCCCGTCCGGTCGTCATACGCCAAAGAGTGCACCACCGAGAACGGCCGGATGGTGCAGCGACCGGTCTTCATCGCGGCGGGCAGCGTGGCGTGGACCGAGTTGAAGTACGAGAAGGTCGAGCAGCCGCGCTCGCAGCTGTTGCAGTAGTGGCAGGCGGCGCGTCCGTTGAGGGGCTGGGTCAGCACTGCCGTCCGGCCGATCGTCATGATGCGGCGGCCGCCATACGCCTTGGTCAGCCCCGCCTTGACCTGTTCTTCTGCGCACGTCATCTGCATCGGCGGCAGAAAGTGGCTATCGGGGAGGTAGTCGAGCCCCAGCGCCTCGCCCGAGACACCCACAAACCGCTCCACGTACTCGTACCACGGCGCGAGGTCGGCGTAGCGCACTGGCCAGTCGATGCCGATGCCGTCGCGCAGGTTGGCGCTGAAGTCCAGATCGCTCATCCGGAACGTCATCCGGCCCCAGAGCAGCGTGCGGCCGCCGAGCACTCGCGAGCGGAGCCACGAGAAGTCGGTGCCCGGCGCGGTGTTGTAGGGCAACTCGCGGTCATCGACGAAGAACTGTTTCGTCGCCTCCGAAAACCCCACCGAACGCCGTTGAATCGCAAACTTCTCCGCGGTCTCCTTCGGGTTGCCCAGGCCGCGGTAGGGGAACTCGTACGCCGGCGTGTCCATCAGGTAGTCGCGCTCGGGCGTGATCATCCGGCCGGCCTCCAGCACCAGGGTGCGGAGGCCGCGCTCGGCGAGTTCCTTCGCCGCCCAGCCGCCGGACATGCCGGAGCCGACGACGATCGCGTCCCAGGTCAGAAGCGCAGCTCCTTCAGGTAACGGAACGACGTCGCGATGCTCTGCATCGGGTCCGCCGGGTTGTCGTGCTCGACCAGGAAGTGCTTGATCCCGCCGAGCTTCTGCTGCGCGAAGATCGCCTTCCAGTCGATCGTCCCCTTGCCGACCTCGAGCATCTTCCGCTCGGGCGCCGGGCCCGCATCCTTCACGTGGACCAGCGGGAAGCGGCCCGGATGCTTGGCGAAGTAGTCGAGCGGCGAGGCCCCCGCCTTGGTGGCCCAATAGAGGTCCATCTCGAAGTCGACGTACTTCGGGTCGCACTCGGCGAGCAGGATGTCGTAGATCCGCTTCCCCTCAATCTCTTGGAACTCGAAATCGTGGTTGTGGTACGCGAAGCGCATCTTGTACTCCTTCGCGTCGCGGCCCGCCTTGTTGAACGCCTCGGCGGTGCGCTTGATCGCGTCGACCGAGTTGCGATCGTTGGTGCCGAGGTAGGCGACGATCAACCACTTGTGACCGATCTCGACCGCATCGGTGAGTGTCCGATGGAAGCCCGTCTTGAGCGAATCGAGCGAGACGTGACACGCCGGCGACTTGAGTCCGTTGCGGTCGAGCAGCTGGCGGATCGCGCGCGGCGGCCGGCCGAAGTAGTCGTGGAACTCGACTTCCTTGTAGCCGATGTCGGCGACGGCCTTGAGGGTGCGCTCCACGGAGGACTTCATCTCGCCGCGGACGGTGTAGAGTTGCAGGCCGATCTTGTTGATCCTTTCGGCGGCCATGAGCGGCTCCCGCGACGGCAGCATCGAGGCGACACCGGCAGCACCCAGGGCGCCAACAAACGTGCGACGATCCATCACAACTCCTTGCGCTGCAGCGCGCGAACGGCGTAGTCGGCCGCGCGGGCCGTCAGTGCCATGTACGTGATCGAGGGATTCTGGCAGGCCGACGAGGCCATGCATGCACCATCGGTGACGAAGACGTTCTTCGCCTCCCACACCTGATTCCACTTGTTGAGCACCGAGCTCTTCGCTTCCTTCCCCATCCGCGCCGTGCCCATCTCGTGAATCGTCAGCCCGGGTGGCGTCATGTTGTTGTAGGTCGTGACGTTCTTGCAGCCGGCCGCCTCGAGCATCTCGGCCGCTGAGAGTTGCGCGTCCTTCATGATGGCTCGCTCGTTGTCGCGCCACTGCATGTCGATCCGGAGCACCGGGATGCCCCACTTGTCGACCACCTGCGGGTCGATGGTGACGCGATTCTCCGGATTCGGCAGGCACTCGCCGAAGCCACCGAGGCTCATCCGCCAGCCGCCGTACTGCGGCACCTTGAGGGCGCGCTTGAAGTCGGCGCCGAAACCCTCCGTCGTCACGCCGCGGCCCCAGCCCTGCGACCCCCGATAGCCGCCGCCCTGATAGGCGTAGCCGCGGAGGAAGTCGGGATGGGCATCGGTCACGTTGCGGAAGCGCGGGAGGTAGATGCCGTTGGGGCGGTTGCCGAAGGTCTTCTTGTCTTCGAAGCCCGCGACATCACCGCTCGCGCCCGCCTGCATGGTATGGTCCATCAGGTTGCGACCGAGGACCTCACTGTTGCCGCCGAGACCGTTCGGATGCGCGCGGCTCTTCGAATTGAGCAGGATGCGGGTCGATTCGAGCGCCGAGGCGCAGACGAAGATGATCCGCGCCTGGAAGTCGATCGCTTCCATCGTCTGCCCATCGACGACCTGGACGCCAGTGACCTTCCCCTTGGCGTCATCCCACGCGAGCGAGCGCACCACCGAGAACGGGCGGATGCGGCAGCGGCCGGTGGCGAGCGCATCGACCAGCGTGGTCTGCACCGAGTTGAAGTACGCCCCGGTGGTGCAGCCGCGGTGGCAATCGCCGCAATAGTGGCAGGCCGCACGACCATTGTGCGCGGCGCTGAGGTTCGCCACTCGCCCGACCGTCAACACGCGTGACTTGCCATACGCCTTCGCGATGCCGTCGCGCACGAACATTTCCGAGCAGCTCATCTCCATCGGCGGGAGGAACGGCCCGTCGGGAAGGTGCGCCAACCCCAACTTCTCGCCGGAGATCCCGGCATATCCCTCGACGTAATCGTACCACGAGGCGATGTCGCGATAGCGGATCGGCCAGTCCGTGCCGTGCCCGTCCTTGAGATTCGCCTCGAAGTCGAGGTCGCTCCAGCGATAGCACTGGCGGCCCCACATGATCGACTTGCCGCCCAGCTGCCGACCGCGGATCCAGTCGAACGGCTTCCCTTCCGGCGTGGTGTAGGGATTGTCGACGTCGTCGACGAAGAACTGCGCGGCGCCCTCGTCGCAGGCATAACACTTCTTCTGCACCGCCTGGCGCGCGTTGAGCCGCTTGATGTCGCCGAGGTAGCGGTAGTCCATCTCGAATGCGGGGGCGTTCATCAGATAGTCGCGCGCCGGGTCGAGGGTGCGGCCGGCCTCGAGCACCAGGACGGAGAGTCCCTTCTCGCTCAATTCCTTGGCGGCCCAGCCACCGGAGATGCCGCTGCCGATCACGATGGCGTCGAACGTCTCGCGACGCATCACTTCGCCTCGAGTGGAGCGCAGCCGTCGAAGCGACCCGGGTAGAAGTTCACCTCGAGCTCGTCCTGGATCCCGATGCGCGAGGTGTAATAGCCATAGATGGTGAGGTACTTGAGGTCGCGCCAGAACGAGCTCGCCGGCGTCGGCGAAGCGAGCGTCTCCTTCTCCACCGCGGCGAGCACCGTATCCTGTTGCTGAGGCGTGAGGTCGACGAAGAGCTTCTGTGCCAGTGTGCTACTGCGGGTGTCGAGGTCGACCAGACCGGTGAGGAAGCGCTTCTGCCGCGTGGTGTCGTAATGGTCGGCGATGATCTTCTCGGCGAACCGGTGACAGTCGGCCTCTCGCGCACCCGGCGTCTCGGTCGTCGGAATGATCCGGTCCGCGGCGGATGCCACGGTCTGCATCTGGTGCGCGTCGAAGAAGCCGAGCGTGGCGCCGTCGGCGCGGAGCCCGGCGTGCGTCGACTCGCCGAGCGCAAAGAGGTCGTCGGTCGGGATCGCGGCGAGCGCAGAAACCCCGCCCAAAAGGCGAAGGAGGTCGCGACGGAGCATGGGATGGGATCCGGTGCTAGGGGATGACTGAATTTGGGTGCATTCGGGGGGATTCGCTAGGACGAGAAGCGAGAGGCGAGAGGCGGGGGGCCCGACCTTGGGGACAGATCCCAACGCTGGACCCTCGCTTCTCGCTTCTCCCTTCTCGCTTCTCGATGCTAAGGAGCCCGCTTGTCCCACCCCTGCACCAACGCCCCCACCCCCGCCCCGATCAGCGCCCCGCCGGCGCCGCCAATCGCGATGCCGTAGCCCCAGGCGCGGACATGGTCGCGATGGCAGCCGTCGGTGGAATCACAGAGTCCGGAGACAAGGATGTGAAAGAAGGCCGTGGTGACCGCGGCACCGATCACTCCGCCGATCAGCGCGCCCTTGGCGCCGTGACCGTGGCGGACCCAGACGGTGTTGATGGTGTTGATCGGGATCGAGCTGCGCCCGTCGGCCCCGTTCAACACGAGGCGGTCGGCAGTGAGCGAGTCGAGCCGGCCGGTCATCAGGGCGTTGCCCGCCTCGATCCGCAGCCTGCTGCCCTGCTTGATGGTGGGGAGGACGGTCGCCGGGGTCCGCTCGGGCGCCTGCGCGGCGAGCGGGGTGGCGGCCAGGAGCGCCGCGAAGCAAACAATCAGGTGACGCATCGGTAGTCTCGAACGAAAGGGTCGTGCGGCCTCAACGCCGCCCGGTCGACCCTGGTTCCCTCAATGCGGCGTGCGCATCCGGGGGTCAGGCAACTGCTCAATCCGGTCGGTCAGGACCCGCGAGATGAAGTCCTGTGACTCAGCGATCCGCTCCATCTGCTGCGACATCTGGTCGACCTGCTGCTCAAGACGTTCGACCCGGGAGGCATCACCACGGCCGATCGCCGGCATGACTCCGCTCGGCTCGCCCTCGAACATGGCGGCGATCGGCAGGCCCTGCCCGGCGGCCAGTCCCCAGAGTCGAGCCTCGATCCGCTTCCGGCCCTGAATCGCGCGGTACCACATGAACGACGCCCCCACGGTGGTCGCCATGAAGAAGAGCATCACTGGTTCTCGTCCCATGGGGGGCTCCGAGTTGGGGTTGCCGCGCTCTACGGCTGCGTAAAGATGATAGTGTCACAGTGGAACTGGACTACACCGTCGTCAGGAACTCCGTCACCACCTGCGCTACCGCCTTCGGGTGGTCCAGCATGAGCCAGTGCGACACCGCGGCGACACTCCGGCGCGGCGCGTCCGGCCGCAATTCGTGCAGCGCAAACGGTGAGGCATTGGCGGGGGCCGTGACTAGTAGTAGTGGCCCAGAATACGCGTCAAGCGCCGCCATCGGTTTGAAGCGTAGTAGTGATTGGTACATCGCACGAATCATCGGTCGTGGCGCGGCCAGGATCGCCGCCCGCACCCGCCGCTCGGTATCCGACGACGCTCCCTCCAGCGCTACCTCGAACGCCCCTTCCACTGTCTCGGCGTAATGGCCATCATGGTCGAGCCCCGCCAGGAAACCGGTGATCGCCTCCGGCGGGACATAGGAGAAGTCGCCAGCCGGGTCGAGTAGCAACAACCCGGCGACCTGGTCCGGCCGCCGAGCCGCCGCGGCCATCACCACGCTCGCCCCATACGAATGCCCGATCAGCACCACCCGCTCCAATCCGAGCCCCTCGATCACTGCCGCCACGTCGCCTGCGCATCCCTCGATCGAGTAGTCGCCGTCGACCGGTTGGGCGGACCGACCATGCCCGCGCAGCTCCGGCACGATGAGCCGATGCGTCGGCCCGAGCGCCCGGATGGTCGACGACCAAAATCCGGCCTCCCCCGCCATACCGTGGACGAGGAGGACCGGAAGAGGACCCTGGCCATGTTCTTCGACGGCCAGCATGCCGGCGGGACCGGGGAGGCGGCGCATGATCTAAATGTAGGTGGGAGTCCGGGATTGGTGGGTCGTAAGTCGTAGGTCGTAGGTCATAAATCGTGGGTCATAGGTCGTAAGTCGTAGGTCGTAGGTCGCGTCGAGTGAAGGTTGTCATCCTGAGCGAAGCATCCCAATGACAGCCTTTCAGGACCTATGACCTACGACCTACGACTTACGACCTATTGCTCCCCAAACCTGCTCCGCACCACCCGCACCCCGTCATCCCCCACCACCACCGTCCACAACTGGGTGTACTCGCTGTCGGGAAGGTCGCCCACCTTCGGCCCGCCGAGCGCCTCGACCACCGCACCCACCGTGTTGCTGTGGCCGATCACCAGGACCGTGCCGCCGAGCTCGCGCGCCTTGGCGGCGACCGCCAGCGCGTGGCCCTTGATGCCGAGCTGGGGCGCGATCGGCATCACGATCGGTGTGAGGCCGAAGCGTTTGGCGACCGGCGCAGCCGTCTCGGCGTTCCGTCGGTACGGCGTGACGATGATCGCGGTGATCCTGGCGTCGGCCACGGCGCTGTCGAGCGCTGCGGCGCGCGCCACGCCGGCCGGACTGAGGGCAGGATCATTGGCCGGCTCGGCCGACTTCTCCGCATGACGCACGACGATGATGGTCGTCGGACGGAGGGTGTCGGTCGGAGCGGCGAGGAAGAGCGAGAAGAGGAGGGAGAGCATGCTGAATGATAGTCGTAAGTCTTAGGTCGTAGGTCGTAGGTCCTGCAGGGCTGTCATCCCGAGCGCAGCGAGGGACCTGCGTAGTGCCGACCGGGCCAGTGCCCGCCCATTCGGAAGTACGCGGATCCCTCGCTGCGCTCGGGATGACTTATGACTTACGACCTACCACCCCGCGGCCCGACGGCCGCGGCTGAACTACTTCCAATTCCCCCCCAACGCCTTGTACAGCGTCACCGCACTCACCAGATACTCCCGCTCCGCGGCGCTCAGTGCCAGCTCGGCGTTGAACAACCCGCGCTGCGCATCGAGCACCTCGAGGTACGACGCGATCCCGGCGTCGTAGCGCTTCTCGGCGAGTTCCTGCGCCCGGCGCAACGCTCGCGCCTGCACCTCCTGCGCGAGGACCTGGTCGCGTGAGGTGCGCACACCGACCAGCGCATCGCTCACCTCGCGTTGCGCCGTGAGCACCGTCTTCTGGAAGCGCAGCGTGGCCTGCTCGCTCCGCGCCTCGGCCGCCGCACGTTCGTTGGTGACGCGCCCGCCGGTGAAGAGCGGGATCGAGATGCCGCCCTGAACGGTGTAGATCTCGCTGGAACTCTTGAACATCTGGCTCGGCTCGCCCGCCTGGGTGCCATACTGCCCAGTGAGCAGGAACTTCGGCAACCGCGCCGCGCGTGCCGACCCGGCCTTCGCCTCGGCGGCGTTGACCTCGAGCTGCGCGCGCAGGATGTCGGGCCGCTGCGCAATCCGTTCCGACGAGATCGAGTCGGGCACCGTCACCGCGCGCGCCACCTCACTGAGCGGGCGGCCACGGGCAATCGGCCCGGGCACGCGGCCAACCAGGAGCGAGAGCTGATGCTCCTTACGGGCACGGTCGCGGGTGAACTGCGCCACGCGCGCGGCGGGGGCAGCGACTTCAGCCTCGAACTGCCGCACGTCGAGCTCGGAAATCACACCCTCTGCCAACCGACGCTCGGCCAACGCCATCGTCGCGCGACGCGACGTCAGCGTACGCTCGGCCACCGCGAGTTCCTGATCGATCTCCCGCAGCTCGAGGTAGGTCGTCGCCACATCACTCACCAGGGAGAGCAAGGTGGCGCGCTCCTCCTCGACCTTCGCGGCGGCATCGAACGATGCACCACGTGCACTGTTGCGGAGGCGTCCCCAGAAGTCGAGCTCCCAGGTGAGGTCGGCGGTGGCGCGGAAGGCGTCGAACGACTGCGTTCCGAAGCTGCCGAAGACGGTTTGCTGCGTGGCCGCAACGCCGTTGGCCGAGAGCTGCGGATAGCGCGCGGCACCGGTCACGCCGGCCTCCGCACGGAATTCGCGAATCCGAGCCTGCGCGATCTGGATGTCGGGGCTGTTGCTGACGGCCTCGCGCACCAGTGCCACCAGCGCCGAGTCCTGCAGCAGGTCAACCCACGCGAGCGCCCCGCCACCCTGTGCGGCGAGCAGCAATGGCGTGTCGGTGGCCGAACCGCGCTTGGCGGCGAGCGAGTCAAAGAACGCGCGCGACGAGCCCGACGCGCCACCGGCCTGCAGCATCACCGGCTGCTGTGCCGAGGCGGCACCGGCGGTGACGGCAAGCAGCGCCGCCACCCGAAGCATGGACTTGGTCACGCGACCTCCTGCGCGGTCTTGTCGCCGCGTTCGCTCACCCGGCGGATCAGCCCGAAGAAGAGCGGAATGAAGAAGACACCGACCGTCGTCGCCGTGAGCATCCCGAAGAAGACGCCAGTGCCGAGCGACCGCCGCGATGCCGCACCGGCACCCTGGGCAATCGCCAGCGGCAGCACGCCGAGGATGAATGCGAACGAGGTCATCAGGATCGGACGGAACCTCTCGCGGGCGGCCTCGGTCGCCGCATCGCGAATCGACATCCCGCGATTGCGGAGTGCCGTCGCGAACTCGACGATCAGGATCGCGTTCTTGGCGGCCAACCCGACCACGGTCACGAGTCCGACCTGGAAGTAGACGTCACTGGGCATGCCGCGCAGCCAGACGCCGAGGAAGGCGCCGAAGATGCCGAACGGAATACCGAGGATGACGGCGAACGGAATCGCCCAACTCTCGTACTGTGCCGCGAGCACCAGGAAGACCAACACCAGGCCCAGGATGAAGACCATGCCGCTGTCGCCCTTGGAGGTGCGCTCCTGGAACGATTGCCCGCCGTACGCGCCGCTGATTCCCTGGGCGGCGTACTTCTCGGCGATCAGCTTGTCGACGCCATCGAGCATCTCGCCCGAACTGCGCCCTGGTGCCGGAACTGCCGTGATCAGCGCGGCAGTGAGGCCGTTGAAGCGGCGCAGGATGCTCGGACCGCCCTCGAACGAGGTCCGAATGAGCGAGGAAAGCGGCACCATGTCGCCGTCATCCGCACGCACCTGCAGGCGGCCGATGTCTTCCGGACGCTGCCGGAACGGGGCCTGCGCCTCGGCCTGCACGCGGTAGGTGCGGCCGTAGAGGTTGAAGTCATTGATATAGAGCGTCGACAACGAGGCCTGCATCGTCTGGAAGACGTCGGTCAACTGGATGCCACGCGCCTTCGCCGCCTCACGGTCAACCGTCACCCGCAGCTGCGGCACGTCGGCACGAAACGAACTCTGCACCCCGCCGAGGACCGGCAGCTTGTTGGCATCGCCGATGAATTCCTGCACCGACGCGGCGAACTGCGGGAACGACTGCCCGGCGCGCGCCTGCAGGTTCAGCTCCAGGCCCGAGGTGGTACCGAGCCCCGGGATCTCGGGGAAGTTGAAGGCGAACGCGAGTGCCTCGCGGATCGCCCAGAGCTGCCCGTTGGTCCGACCGACGATCGAGTCGATGCTCAGGGCAGGCGTCTGCCGCTCTTCCCACGGCTTCAGGTTGACGAAGATGATCGCCGAGTTGGTCTGCGCCGCGAACGAGAGCGCGTCGAGCCCGACCAGCGCGGCGGCATGCCGCACGCCAGGGTCCTTGAGCAGGAACGCCTCGACCTTGGCCACCACCTCTTCGGTCCGCTGCTTTGAGGCGCCGTCGGGGAGCTGCACGCCGATCGCGAAGAAGCCCTTGTCCTCGGGCGGGATGAACGCCTTCGGGACGTGCCGATAGAGCACGCCGATCAGGACAAGCAACACCGCGAAGACGGCCAGGGTGGTCCGCGGCCGGGTGATGATCCCGCTCACCGCGTTGGTGTAGCGCGAGGTGGCCCGGGCAAAGTTGCGGTTGAACCAGCCGAAGAAGCGCGGGCCGTCGTCGTCATGACTCCCGACCGCTTCCTTGAGCAGCATGGCGCAGAGCGCCGGCGTCAGCGTCAAGGCAACGATGCCCGAGAGCACCACCGAGAGGACGATCGTCACGGCGAACTGCTTGTACATCTCGCCGGTGATGCCACCGAGAAACGCCACCGGAATGAAGACGGCGCAGAGCACCAGCACGATCGCGACCAGCGCGCCGCCAACCTGCCCCATCGCCCGGTCTGCGGCCACCCGCGCCGAGACCTTCTCCTCGGCCATGATCCGTTCGACGTTCTCGATCACGACGATCGCGTCGTCGACCACGATGCCGATCGCGAGCACCAGACCGAAGAGCGTCAGCACGTTGACCGAGAAGCCGAGCATCAGCAGGCCGACGAACGTCCCGATGACCGAGACCGGGACCGCCAGCACCGGGATGAGCGTGGCGCGCCAGCTCTGCAGGAAGAGGAAGACCACCAGCGTCACCAGCAGCATCGCCTCGGCGAGCGTCTTCACCACCTCGACGATGGACTCCTGAATGAACGGCGTCGTGTCATACGGCATCGTCCACTTCACGCCCGGCGGGAACGACTTCTGCAGCTCGTTCATCCGCGTCTCGAACAGCTCGCGCACGTCGAGCGCGTTGGCGCCGTTGCGGAGGTTGACGAGCAGGAAGGTGGTCGGCTTGCCGTCGAGTCGCGCGACCTGGTCGTAGTTCCGCGAGGACAGCGCCACCGTGGCGACGTCCTTGACCCGCACCAGCGAGCCGTTGTGATCGGCGCGCAGGATCACGTCGCCGAATTCCTCCGGCGTTGTCAGGCGCCCCTGCGTCGTCACGGGGATGGTGAACTGCGTGCCCGACGGCGCCGGCTCGCGACCGAGACGGCCCGCTGGATTCGTCGTGCTCTGCTCTCGCACGGCGCGCGAGACGTCGCCAATCGTCAGGCCCAGCTGGGCGAGGCGGTCCGGATCGACCGAGATCGTCATCGAGAACTCGAGCTGGCCGAAGACCCGGGCACTGCCGACGCCCGGAATCCGCTTGACCTCGTCCTCGATGTTCAGCTTGGCATAGTTGGTCAGGTACGACGCGTCGAACTTGCCGTCCTCGGAATAGAGCGCGGTCGCGAAGAGGAGGTCGCTCTGGGCCTTCGAGACGACGACACCGTTGCGGCGCACTTCCTCGGGCAGCTGCGGCTCGGCCAGCTTGACGGCGTTCTGGACGTCGACCGCTGCCAGGTCCTGCTGCCGCGAGATGTCGAAGTACACCGTCAGGTTCATCACACCGTCGGACGAGTTGGCCGACTGGTAGTAGAGCAGGCCGTCGAGGCCTGACAGCTGCTGCTCGATCGGTGCCGCGACGGCGAGTGCCACGTCCTCGGCGGTTGCACCGGGGTAGATGGCCGTGACGCTCACCGCCGGCGGCGTGATCTGCGGGTACCGATTGATCGGCAACCGCTGCAGGGCGAAGAGCCCGAGCAGCGTGATCACGATCGAAATGACGGCCGCCATGACGGGCCGTCGCACGAAGTAGTACTTGAGCTCGGGCTCTGCCTTGGCGCCCGTGGGGGTGGCGTGACTCACTTGGGCGCGCCTCCCGCGGCCTTCGTCGTGTCGACCGCGCCGACGACCGACGGCTTCACGACCGCGCCCGGCCCGGTCTTCTGCAGGCCATCGACGATCACGCGGTCACCGGCGGTCAAGCCGCTGGTGATCACCCAACGCTCGCCGGTCCACGGCCCGACCACGACCTCCCGGACCTGCACCGTGTCGCCGGGACCGACGACGTAGACCACCCGCCGACCCATCTGCTGCTGCACCGCGCGCTGCGGCACAGTGAGCGCGTTGTCCTGGGTGAAGCCATCGAGCCGCACCCGCACGAACTGCCCCGGAAGGAGCGTACGATCGTCGTTGGTGAACTTGGCGCGGTATTCCTGCGTCCCGGTGCTCTGCTCCAGCACCGGGTCGATGTAATCAAGCACGCCGGTACGGCCGAGGAGCGAACCATCGGGGAGCGTCACGGAGATCTTGAGCTTCGAGCCCGGCTTCAGCAGCGCCGCGCCCTGCGCCGTCTCGCGCCACGCCATCACCTGCTGCGAGGACGGACGGAATGAGACGTAGACCGGCACCACCTGGTCAATCGTCGTGAGCAGGTCGCCGGCACCGGCCACGCGGCCGCCCAACTCAATCAACGCCTTGCCGACCCGGCCGCCGATCTCGGCGCGCACGGTGGCGTCGTCGAGGTTCTTGCGGGCCCGATCGTACTCGGCCTTGGCCTGGAGCAGCTCAGTCTCGGCGTTGTCGAGATCGCGACGCGCCACGGCACGCTCGGCGACCAGCGGCGTCAACCGTGCCACCTGCTTCTCGGCGTTCTTGAGCCGCGCATCGGCGCCACGCTCTGCCGCGAGATACACCGTGCGATCGATCTCGTAGAGCACCTGACCCGGCCGCACTTCGGCACCCTCGGTGAACGGACGTGCGGTGATGATCCCCGACGCCGACGAGCGCACCTCAACCCGGCGATACGGCTGCACCGTCCCGACGAACTCATACGGCTCGGCGACCGTGCCGACTCCGGCGACCTCGATGCCAACATCCTGTGGCGGCGGCGCGTGTTGCTCCGGCGGCTTGCTGCACGCGCCAAGTGCGACCAAAAGACTCAAGATTCCTGCCTGAATGCGGCGCTGCCGCCCCGATCCCATCTGCTGCATCGGTGCCCCGACTTGCTGTGAGGTTTACGCTACGGAAGTAGGAGCTGCCGGTCCCACGAGCCGGTCCACCGCCGCATGGATGGCGTTCGCCGCCCCCACGCGACAGGCAGATTCATTGGTGCACTCGGCAATGAAGTGCAGGTCCATCATCGCCCCGAGGAGGAGCGATCCTAAGAGTTGCGCAGTCACGCGCACATCCACGACATCGAACTCGCCCGCCATCACGCCCGCATTCAACACGGCCTCGACCCGACGGCGGTGGCGTTGCGACAGCTGCCGGAAGAGTTGTTGGGCCGACACGGGGAAGGTGTGCATCTCGCGCAGCACCGTCAGCGTCAACCGCGCCATCGCGGGACGGTTCAACCTCTCGAGCTTCTCGTCGACCAGTTGGTGCAGGAGTCCCCGGAAACCGTCCGGTCCGACCAGCAGCAGCGGATCGTCGTCGCTGATGACCATCGCCTCTTCGGCGACCATCGCTTCAAAGAGGGCGGCCTTGGAGCCGAAGTAGTGCGAGACCGTTGCCGCCGAAATCCCCGCCTTCCGCGCGACCTGGGCGAGGGTGGCCTTGGCGTAGCCCTCCTCGCCAAAGACCAGCATCGCCGCCGCCAGGATCTCCTGGCGGCGGTCGGCGGGGCGGCGCTGCCAACGGGGGGCAGCTGTGGGCGGCAGGAGGATTGGCATCAGGGGGACGAAGCTAATTGAGCGGGCCACCAACTGTCAATACCTGTGTAAAGCGTTACCGATGAATGGTTTATCGATGACTGTTGTGTTGAGGCCCATAAATGGATCTCGCCTCCACCTCAAATCGATTCGCCAGATACGGGTCTTCGCCCCGGCTCCAGGCCATCGCCGAGGCTGCCGCGTAGGCCAGTGGGAAGAGCGGTCCCCACCGTTCCGCTTGGGCGACATGCACTCGTTCATGGGCGCGCCAATGGCCCATCGTGGTCTCGTCCACGGCCAGGATCACGTGGCCGAGGGTGATGGCCACGGGGTGCATGCCAATGCCGATGCGGGGGAGGAATCGGGGGAGGAGGCCGCCGCAGGCCTCGAGGGTGTGATCACGCCGGCGAAGGGGCGCACGGCACGCGGTGGCGACGAGGATACCGACGAGGGAAAGCGGTGACGGCCACAGATGGCGCAGCATGGCTACCGGGCCACACCCTCCTCGTACCGCTGCAGGAACTGCTGCAGCGTCCGCTCGGCCAGCGGGTGATTGTTGCCATCACCGAGAAGTGTCCAGCGGGTGGCGAGGCGCGCGGCGATCATCGCGGCGCCGGCGCCCACGATCAGGGCAGGGATCAGGGCGCGCGGGCCACCGATGCGGCCGAGGACCGTGAACGCGAGGAGTGTCGCGAAACCACCAACCACCGCCTGCCGGATGATGGCATGCGCCCGGTTCGACACGACCACGTCACCTTGTTCATTCCAGGCGAGCCGATCGCCGCTGCCGGGAATCGCCGCACTCCACCATTCGCCGCTGCGCGCGAATCGCCCAAGCACGCCGAACTCACTGCGTTCCATCCGGCGAGCCCCGATGATCTCCGGGGCGGTCGTCGAGTACAGCGCGAGCCGTTGGCCGGGCGAGAGCACCGCTTCGGTGCCCCGCGCCGCGGCGGCCTGGGCATGGTGTTCCACCACGGCCCAGGGATCCGGATGCGGCGATCGCGCCGGCAAGTCGGTCATGGCCGCCGAGTCGGCGCAGCGTCGAGTACCGTGCCGCCGATCACGCAGGTGGTGATCTGTGGCCCAGAACAGGCGCGCGCGATCCCCTCGGCCAATGCCTTCGAGCGCTCCAGCTCCAGCAACGCAGGGTTGCTCGCATACGCCTGCGCCTGCAGCCGGGTCGCCTCAGCCTGCGCCTGCGCGCGAATCACCGTGGCGCGCGCGGCGACCGAGTCGATCGCGAAGCGCTTCAGGGTGGAGTCGAGCACCTGCGCCTGCGCCACCGCACCGATCCGCGCGTCCTCGATCGTCTTGGGGATCTTGATGTCGCGCACGTACGCGCGCTTGATCATCGCCAGAGTACCGAGTTTGCGCTGGATGTGCGCGCGCACGGAATCGGAGAGCTCGGAGCGACGGTTCGAGAAGATGTCCGCGACCGTCCAGCCGGCGAGCGCCGTCCGGTATCCCTCGCGAATCGCGTTGAGGATCTCGATCTCGGCGGCGGCGGGCGTCCGCTTGGCAATGAAGACACTGTTCACCGAGGCGGGGTCATAGGCGTAGACCACGCCGACGTCGCCCGTCACGGTGACCGGATCGGCTGTCTGCGCTTCGATCTGCTCGGTGTTCCCCTGCGACGGGAAGTTGACGTCGGTGAGCGGAAAGCAGGTCGCTTCGCTGAAGACCGTCATCGCCATGCCGGTATTCATGTGGTCGGTGACCACCTTGCCGAAGCGCGTCTCGATGCAGTAGTCCGTCTGGTCGACCTTGGTGCAGCCGGTGAAGACGGCGAGCAGCGCCACCATCACCAGCATCACGATACCGCCGATCATGCCGAAACGGGCCACTGAGAAACTCCGGAAGAGGGGAGGCGGAAATCTAGCGGTGCGGCTCTCGCATCACTCTCCACCCGACAATCACGGCCATCACCACCACGACGGCGAACGGCACCAGAATCGCGAGGAGCGCAACGCCGATCGCGCCGGCGGTCTCGCCAGCGGCGACGGCGGGATTGCCCAAGCCCCCGGTGAGGATCCCCGACTTGGTCCGGAGCAGGACCGTGGCGCCCTGGACCAGGCCCGCGGCCGCCCCGCCACCGATGACGCCGATTCCCCAGCGAAGCGGTGGCGGCAGGTCCACCATCACCGATACTGATGCGAGAATGCCGGCGATCACCGCCGTCGGGGTCGCGAGCAGATCGAGCGCGTGATCGAGCCAGGGGATGAAGTAGGCGGCAATCTCAAGCACGGCGGCGGTGCCGAGCGCGATCAGCGCCGGCGTGCTGCCGAGCCAGGCGAAGTCGCCCGCGAGTGTGAGGTGACCGGTGTGTGCCGCGATGCCGGCGATCAGGAGGGGAACGAAGACTCGGAAGCCGCAGGCAGCGGCGAGACCGAGTCCGAGGAAGATGGGGAGGAGGGTGGTGGTCATAGGTCGTAAGTCGTAAGTCGTAGGTCGTACGTCGTGAAGCCTGAAGCCGGTCCTTCGACTTCGCGCCGGCGGGGCCGGCGCTTCGCTCAGGATGACAGCCCTGCGTGACCTACGACTTACGACCTACGACTTACGACCGTTCACGACTCTTCGATCACCACCGCCGTCCCCGACGCCGAGACCATCAGCATCCCACCACCGGTGCCCATCTGGATGCTCTCGAAATCGAGGTCAGCGCCGACGACGGCATTGCCACCGAGCTCGGCGGCGAACTCGCACATCTCGTGGATGGCGATCTCCTTGGCCTTGCGAAGCTCCTCTTCATAGCCGGCGGCACGGCCGCCGACGATATCGCGGAATCCAGCGAAGAAATCCTTGAAGATGTTGGCGCCAAGGATCGCTTCGCCTGACACGAGGCCGAGCACGCGAACGGTCGCGTGGCCGGCCACTCCATCCGTGGTGGTGACGAGCATCGTCGAAAGGCTCCGAAGGTTCAGGTCAGGCGGTCTTGTTGAACTTGTTGTACAACCAGAGGACGATCATGGCACCGATCACCGAGCCGATGAAGCCAACGCTCTGCCCCATCCCCAGCAGGCCCGACAGGAAGGAGCCGACCCACGAACCGACGATACCGAGCAGGATGGTGACGATGATCCCGCCGCCCTGCTTGCCGGGGTAGAGCATCTTGGCCACGAGACCTGCGAGGAAGCCAATAATGATGGTGTACAGCATGGAGGGACTCCTTGCCGAACGAGCCGGCGGGTTGAGGGGAACGGGATGCCAGACGAAAAGTGGGGTGGGTCGGTTTCAGCCTGAACCGGTCCACCCCTGAAAAGGGCGCTGGGCGATGCTACTCGACCGCGTCGGTGTCCAGCTGTCCGGTCATCCGGCGCGACAGGTGCGACCAACTCATCCCCATCGCGAGGATCATGGCGAGCACGACCAGCACGACGTGGGCGACGGCCTGACCCTGCATCGAGAAGACATTCCACGACGAGAGGAGCCAGACGATGCCACCACAGATGGCCGCCACCAGCAGGGCGCCAGCCGCCCCGAGCGAACGGCGGGTCGCCTGGAGGTAGAGCACCCAGCCGGCCACCAGCATCATCCCAACCAGAAATTTGAGTGGTGCCTGAGCGCCTGCCCCTCCGGAGGCGCCGGCCGCACCGGCCGCGTCGACTTCCGCGGGCCCGAAAATCGGCAGGAAGACCCAGTGAGTGAACGAGGTCCCGGTCGGATTCCAGGTGGCATAGACCAGGACCAGCGCCGCCACGAAGCGGACGCCGATCCCTCCCCACGAAATGCTTTCGGTGTTGCTGGCCATCGCGATCACTCCTCTCGTGGTGTAGTCAGACTCGCATCGGTTAGCGCGTAAAGCCCCAGACCTCGAGACGCACCAAGCCGGTCGCCGGATCTTCGCGGCGTACCACCAGGCGATCGGTCCCCACCGCGAAGAGTCCTCCCTTCGGCAGCGTGACGCGACCCTGCAGCGAACCGGTCGCATCAAAGATCGCCCAGGTGGTGGTGCTGTCGAGGGGTGAACTCCCGATGTTCGCCCAGAGTGCGCCCGTCGGATCGACCTGCATCTGGCCCACCGCTGGAAAGTGCTTTGCGAACTTCGTCTCGTCCAGCTTCTTGATCTCGGCGTCGATGAGCGCCGGTGGCGCCATCGACTTGAGCCGCGTGAGGGCCTCGCTGAGGACGCGCTTGAACTCGGTCCTGTCGGCCTCGGTGACGTCCCGGATCGGAAGATCCACGCGAATGACGTCGAGAAGGGCGCCACCAGTGCTGCGACGATGGATCTCGAACTTGTCCGACGGCGAGAACCAGATCGCCTCGGGGCCGACCGCGACCATCGGCACCTTGCCGAAGCCGATCTGGCGCGGGATCGCCGCGGTCTGCCCGCCGGCGCTCATCGTCGAGGAATACATCTCGATGCCCTGCACCATGAAGAGCGTGTCGTAGCGCGCGCCGCCGGGGATGAGCGCGACGATCGGCAACGGCAGTTGATAGCTGTTCGGGTCGCCACCGGCGGGCGGCTTCGGGTCGAAACCATCGCTCCGATGGATGGTGGTCCCGTCGTTGAGCACGCCCAAAATCGTCGGCGCGATCGGCAATGCGCCGACGGTCGGGAAGTCGCGCTCGCCACGCGACGACCCATCGAGTCCGAAGAGGATCCCCTTCCGCCGCATCATGTCGTACGCCAGCAAGGTATCAGTCCCCAGCTGCAGCAGCTGGGTGACCAGCCGGTACTCGCCGGGCCCCTCGCCGGACCGCCCGATGATCCCGCTCTTCTTGCCCATCGTGTCAATCACCATCATCTGCGGCGGCTGGCCCGCCACCACCACAACCCGCCCATCGGGCAGCAGGCGGCCGACCGACGCCGACGACGCCCCCATGATCCCCGCCGAGAGGTCGATGGTGGTGTCGCCCTCTTCGCCACCGACGGCCATGAGCGGCTGCGCCGAGAGGGTGAACCGCTTTGCCGCTTCCCAGGAGGACGCGGGATACTCCTTGATGGCGATGCCGGAGGAATCGCGGACCTTCGCTTCGACGATCCCGCCGCCGGGGGCGGCCTTGTCACCGCCGCACGCGGCGAGGAGGATCAACGGGAGGAGCAGATGCCTACGCATGACAACCTCTACTGCAGACGAGAAACGAACCGTTCGGGGGCCGCACGAAACGTAAGCGGTTCTACAGCCGCGCATGTCAATGCGCGGTGGCTCCGACGCGCGGCGGGCCCGACCTGGGGGCTCCGGTCTCGCGTGTTCCAAGCGTCTTCGCCGCGGCGCCCCCTATACCGCATGCCGGGGGCGCCGCAATCGGCACATCCGGCGGAGGTGAGGGCTCGCCGACACGGAACCCGCTCCCCCGGCCCCCCAGCGCCGGGCCCGCCCAGCACTGGTATCGATCATCGATCATCGATCATCGACCATCGATCATCGCTGTTCGCCGTTCGCTGTTCGCCGTCATCTGCCCAACCCCGCCGGCCCTTTCTTCCGCCCCACCGCCACCGCCAGCACCGCCAACGCCAGCAAATAGGGCAGCGCCAGGAAGAGCTGATACGGCACCGCGCTGCCGCTGGCCTGGAAGGTGAACTGCAGCGCCGTCGCGGCACCAAAGAGCAACGCCGCCATCGCGGCACCGAGCGGGTGCCAGCGTCCCAACACCACGATGGCGATCGCAATGAAGCCGCGCCCCGCCGTCATCTTCTCGGCAAAGGTGCCGACCTGCGCCAGCACCAGTGAGGCGCCCGCGAGCCCGGCGAAGGCGCCGCCGATGAGCGTGCCGATGGTGCAGACCCTCGACACACGGACTCCCATCGCGCACGCGGCACTCGGTGATTCCCCCGCCGCCCGCAGCTCCAAGCCGAACCGCGTGCGGAACAGCAGCCATGCGACGGCGGGCACCAACAGATAGACCGCGTAGCTGAGCAGCGACTGACTGAAGAACGCCGGGCCGATTAATGGAATGGCACTGAGGCCCGGTATCGGCACTGCCGCCATCGTCGGCACAGTGAGCCCCGCCCCAGCATTCCCGAAGGCGATCCGCGCGATCAACCCGGTGAGCCCCGTCATCCCGAGCGTGACCGCCGTGCCGGTGATGATCTGGTCGGCGCGCGCGCCGATCGCGACCGCGGCGACGATCGCCGACGTCGCGACGCCGGCGAGTACACCCGCGGCGACGCCACCCGCCGCACCGAACGACACCGCTCCCACCGCCGCGCCGAGGGCACCAGCGAGCATGGCGCCCTCGATGCCGAGATTGAGCACGCCGCCGCGTTCGCTCACCGTTTCGCCGAGCGCGGCCAGCGCCAGCGGTGTGGCGACGCGCACCGTCGCCGCCGCGAAACCACTGACCAGCGCGAGTTCGATCACTGCGGCTTCACCGGATGCTTGAGGCGTCGATCCTCGACGCGGCGGATCGAATCGAGCTCCGCGCTGATCGCCGGTTGCGCGGCGCGCAGGTCACGCTGCTCTCCGGGATCCTGTGCCAGGTTGAAGACGCGCATCGTGTCCTGCATCCAGACCGCCTTCCAGTCGCCCCGCAACACCGCGCTCTGGTTGCGGTCCGGCGAGTACCACACCTGGTAGGGCCGCAACGAGAAGCCGCCGCGTCCGGTGAGGATCGGCGAGAAGGAACGGCCATCGACGTCGCTCGGCGCCGGCATCCCCGCGACCTGCGTCAGCGTGGCGTGCAGGTCGGTGAAGTCGACTCGGCCGGCGTAGTTCCCGCCCGGCTTCACCACGCCGGGCCAGGTGAAGATCCCGGGGACGCGCAGCCCGCCGTCGTAGAGATCGCCCTTGAAGCCGCGATATCCCATGGTGCCGTTGAACCAGCGGCCGGCGATGTCGCTCTGGCCGTCGTTGGCGATCTTCAGGAAGGTGGCGCCGTTGTCGGAGAGGAAGACGATCAGCGTCTTCCGCGTGAGGCCGAGCGAGTCGAGCAGCGCGCGGACGGCACCGACGTCCTGATCCAGCCGGCTCACCTGCGCGGCGTAACTCTTCTTGGGGAGCGGCCACGGCTTGTCGGCGTAGGCGCCGAGCGTCGGCGTCTCGTAGCCACCATCGGGGGATGTCCGCGCGATTTCGTTGTGGATGTGCGGGAGGTTGGTAGCCCAATAGAGGAAGAAGCGGCGGCCGGCATTCGCGCGCACGAACGCAAAGGCGCGGTCGCGCATCAGGTCGGGCGCGTAGGCGCGCTTTACCGTCGCCTGACCTGCTCCCATCTTGGTCGGCTTCGGCACCACGTTGCCGGTGCGCAGCGAATCGGTGCCGTCGATCAAGTACTCGGGATAGAAGTTGTGCGCGTGCACTTGGTCGCGATAGCCGAAGAAGACGTCGAAGCCCTGCGCCTGCGGCCACGACTCAGGGCGCGCATCCCACGAGAGCCCCCACTTCCCGAACAGCCCCGTCGCGTACCCCGCGCCCCGGAGCCGTTCGGCGAGCGTCACATCCTCGGGCCGCAGGTAGTCGTTGTCATTGTCGTCGAGGCGGCAGGTGCCGTTGTGATGCCCCGTCATCAGCGAGCAGCGCGCGGGGCCGCACACACCGGCACTCGAGCGGAACTCGGTGAAGCCCATCCCGTCGCGCGCCAGCCGATCGATGTTCGGCGTCTTGATCTCCTGCTGCCCCCACGCCCCGAGCTCGCCGATGCCGAGGTCGTCCGCGAGGATCACCACGATATTGGGCGGTTCCACGCCAGCGCCGCTGCGGGAGCCGGACCCGGCGCACGCGGCAAGAAGCAGCATCGGAGTATATCGGAGTCTGGTTGCGAGGGTCATAGGTCGTAGGTCGTAAGTCGTAAGTCGTTGGGATGCGGATCGATCATCGATCATCGATCATCCTCGCTTCTCGCTTCTCGCTTCTCGATCATCGATGGACGATCATCGATTCACCGCCAGCGTATGCACCCGAAACGTGACGAAGCCGTCGTCGTCCTCGCTCTTGAGCATCACGCGGTTCGCACCGAACGCAACGACCGGATCCTTCCCCCTGCCGACGAGACGGCCGAGGATGGTGCCGTCCTTCTGCACGGCGGTCCAGGCCCACGTCGACTCGGCGTACATATATCCACCGTCCTTGATCCAGGCGACGCCGTCGGGGCCGATGAATGCTTTGGCGATCAGGGGCAGGGAGTCGGCCCGGGGCCATTCGGTGAGCCGCTTCCGGACTACCGAGGTGTCGGGAGCTCGACCCTCCACTCGTCCCCTGGCGATTCCCTCCAGCATCTGGGCGAACCGTCCGTCCACCTCGGCCTTGATGCCGGCGGCATCGGTCGCTCGGCGCGGGGCGGCCACGACAATCCGTGCCACCAAGGATCCGTCGAGGCGCATGCGCTGCAGCACCCAGTGCCCGGACCGCGAGACGAGGAACTCATCACCCCACGCCGTCGTGACGGCTAGCGGCGTATTCATCACGATGTCGGGCGACCCGTTGCGCAGGACCAAGTCCGGACCGGGGACGGAATCCACGAGGATGATCGAATCCGAGCCAGGCGGCATGCGCGCCGAACGCCATTGCACCACGGGGCTGCGGGTCAGATCAGGAGTGTAGGCAAAGCCATTGGTCGCGAGGAGGATGCCGCCATCAGCCGACTGCCCGACGGCACCGAAGGCGTTGCCTCGGGAATACCCTTGGAAAGGCCTGGAACGAACAACACCCGACTCCGGCACGACCAGCGAAAGTCGTGAATTCTGTGAATCCTGCACCAGAAGCGTATCACCCAGCCCTGCGGCAATTTCCCCGGCACGAAACTCACCCGGTCCCTCGCCGGTCCGACCGATCCGCTTGACCAGATCGCCCTGCTGGTCGATGATCGCCACTGACCCTTCCGCATAAAGCGCAATCCGTCCGTCGCGGAGCACCAATGGCTCCCTGACGTAGGTCAGGTCCATTTCAAACTCGCTCCCCTTCACCTCGGTCACCGGCTTCTCGCTCATCACGAAGCGCGGCGCCCGATCGAACGCATCCGCCGGATGTTCGTAGATCGTCACGCCGGCCGAGTCGCGCACGACGGGGGCGAGCGGCGCCGTGTTGCCGGTAGCCGGGCCGTTGCCGGCATCGTCCGCCGCGCCGGCGCAGGCGGCGAGCAGGAGGGGCAGGATCCCCCCGATGCGGCGCAACGCGGAGCGTAGTGTAGGGGCGCAGCATGCTGCGCCCGTACGGGGCCCGGGCATGCTGCGCCCGCTCAGGCGCGCCCACATGGATCCACCCGGAGGCGAGACGGGCGCAGCGTGCTGCGCCCATACATCCGGAGATTTCAGCATCATGCGGAGATCCCGTTGGGGTGAGTGTTCATGCTCGGTTCTCGCTTCTCGCTTCTCGCTTCTCGATCATCGATCATCGATCATCGTTCCGCGCCGCCTCGCCACCACCATCGTCACGATCACCACTGCCTGCACCACCTGCACCGCCACCGCCGGGATCCCGGCGTCGCGCTGCATCGCCCCGGCGCCTGCCTCGAGGGCCCCAAAGAGCGCTCCTGCTATGACCACGCCGAGGGGCTGGAGCCGGCCGAGCAGCGCCACCGCGATCGCGGTGAAGCCGTAGCCGGGGGAGAGATTGAGGTAGAGCGCATACGATACGCCGCTGACCTCGACCGCACCACCGAGCCCGGCCAGCCCACCACTCGCCAGCAGCGCCACCGCCAGCAGCCGCTTGCTCCGAATCCCGCCGCTCACCTCGGCCGCGCGTGGCCCCGCGCCGACCGCGCGCAACTCGAAGCCCCAGCGCGTCTTGCGCAGCAACACCATCAATCCGATCGCCACCAGAACCGCCAGCACCAACCCCAGGTGCAGCCGCGCGCCGGGGAGCAGCTTCGGCAGCTGCGCCGACGCCGCGATCGCCGCGCTCTGCGGGTAGACATGGGTCGGCTCCTGCATCGGACCGCTCACCGCCCAGCTCACCGCCGCCTCGGCCACGAAGTTCAGCAGCAGCGTCGAGATCACCTCGGTCACCCCGAAGCGGAGCTTCAGCAACACCGGCAGCGCCATCCACACCGTGCCGCCGATCATCCCGCTCGCCAGCACGATCGGCAACGCCACCAGCATCGGTAGCCCGCCGACATGCGTCCCGGCCCAGGCCGCCGCGATCGCGCCGAGGGCGAACTGCCCCTCCATGCCGATGTTGAGCGCGCCGCCTCGGCTCCCGAGCGTGAAGGCCAGGCCGAGGAGGATCAGCGGCACGGCCCGGACCAGCGTCGCCGAGGTGATGGCGTACCACGAGCCGAAGGCACCCCGCCAGAGCGCGCCGAGTGCCAGTGGCACATCGAAGCCGGCAATGAGGAGGAAGAGGGCCAGCAGGAGGAGGCCGAGGGCGAACGCTCCCCCGGTGACCACCACATCGCGAAGGCCCGCCCGCGAGCGGGCCGTCACCCGGTGCTCCCCACACCGAGCATCGCATCGCCCACCGCGTCGCGCGGGGTGTCGATCGGCAACTCGGTCAGCGCGCCATTGGCCATCACGAAGAGTCGATCGGCGATCTCGAGCACCTCGTCGAGATCGGAGGAATGGACGACGACCGCCGCCCCGCCGGCGGCAGCAGCGCGCAGCCGCTCATGAATCGCCGCCGTGGCCTGCACGTCGAGGCCGCGCGTCGGATCCTCCACCACCAGCACCTTCGGCGACCGCTCGAGCACGCGCGCGAAGATCAGCTTCTGCTGGTTGCCGCCACTGAGCGACACGGCGGGCGTGTCGGCATCGCCACCGCGCACGTCGAAGGACTCGAGCAGCGCTGCAGTCCGCATCCTGAGTGCCGGCCAGTCGAGCCACCAGGGCGCCTCGTGGTCACCGAGCAGGACGTTCTCGGTCAGGGTCATGGCCGGGATGATTCCTTCGGTAGTCCGATCCTCCGGCACGAACGCGACGGGCCCACTGACAGTGAGCGCTCCACTGCGCGGCGCGGCTTCGTCGAGCCCTGCCACCGCACGGAGCAGCGCCCGCTGGCCATTCCCCTCGATCGCCGCGACGCCGACCACCTCGCCGGCTCGGATCACGAAGTCGAGTGGCACCCGCTCCACCATCAACCGCTCGGCGCGCACCACCACCTCGCCAATCACCGGAGCCGTTCGCTCGACTCGCGGCAGGTCGCCGCCGATCATCGCGCGCGAGAGGCTCGCCGCCGTCTCGCCCGCGACCGGCCCGGTGAACGTCACCTTCCCATCGCGCAGCACCGTGACGCGATCGGCCGCGGCGAAGACCTCGTCAAGCTTGTGAGTGATCAAGACCACCGCGCCGCCCTTCGCCGCGAAGTCGCGCACCAGCTGCAGCAGCTCGGCCACTTCGCGCGGCGCGAGCACCGCACTCGGCTCATCGAGCAGCAGCACCCGCGCATCGCCGGCCAGCGCCTTCACAATTTCCAGGCGCTGCCGCAGTTGCACCGACAGCGTCTCGACCACGGCGGTGGCATCGAGCGGCAACCCGAGCCGCGCAATCTCCTCGGCGGCACGCCGTTCCGCCGCTCGCCCCGTCTCCCGCCACCCCGCCGCCAGCGCGATGTTCTCGGCGACGGTGAAGGCGGGGATGGAGGAAAAATGTTGGGCTACGACACCGACGGGCGCGGCAGGCCGCGCCCATACATCGGAGCTCTCCGCGCGATGGGAATGGTTCGGCGCACCCCCACGCGCAGCGGAGTCCCGGTGTAGGGGCGCAGCATGCTGCGCCCGGACGGTACCCGAATCCGGGCGGAGGGCCCCCGCCGCGATCCGGATCAGCGTGCTCTTCCCCGCCCCGTTCTCGCCGAGCAGCGCATGCACCTCACCGGCGGCAACGTCGAAGGAAACGTTGTCGAGGGCGAGGAGGGCGCCGAAGCGCTTGGAGATGTGGGTGAGAGTGAGCATCGGTGAGGGCGAGAAGCGAGATGCGAGAAGCGAGAAGCGTGGCCCGGCGCGGACATCTCTCCGCAACACCACGCTTCTCGCTTCACGCTTCTCGCTTCTCGCTACAACCCCGTCGGATGATCATGAAACACCCACGCCACGCCGAACCGCTCGGCGACCAGTTGGCCGAGGGCCTTCACGCCGACCGTCTCGGTGGCGTAGTGGCCGGCGTAGAGGACGTTGACGCCGTATTCGAGCGCGTCGAAGGTGGTGTGGTGCGCCCCCTCGCCGGTGATGTAGGTGTCGAGACCCGAGGCAGCCGCCTGTTCGATCCGGCCGCCCGCGCCACCGGTGATGATGCCGACGCGCGTGGTGGTCTCGGGGCCGCCGGGGATCAGGTGGACCTGGTCGCCAAGCAACTCGGTCAGCCGGCTCACCAATGCATCGCGCGGCGAGATGAGGTGACCCGCCGCGCCGAACGGCATCCCCTTGTAGGTATCGAAGGGAACCGGGTCGAGGATCCCGAGCATCTTGGCGAGCACTGCGTTGTTGCCGACCTCGGGGTGCACATCGAGCGGGATGTGTGCGCTGTACACCGCGATGTCGTGGTCAAGCAGCGCCTTGAGCCGGCGATAGCGCCGCCCGGTGACCGGGCGGTTCCCATCCCAGAAGAGGCCATGGTGGACCAGCAGCAGCGTGCCGCGCGGGCACTCGGCCACCACCCGATCGATCGTGCGCTGGGTCGCATCGACGGCGGCCACGACCGAGGTGACCTCACCCTCGCTGGCGACCTGCAGCCCGTTCACCGCGCCGGACTCGTCAGGCACCTCGGCGATCCGCAGGTAGCCATCCAGGAACTCCACCATTTCCGTCAGCGATGCGGTTCTCATGGCTTGTTCACTCCGGCAACGACGAGGGTCCCGGCGATGATCGAATCGCGCGCCGCCTGCACGTGTGCCTCCAGTCCGGTCGGCCAGGTCGCGATGAGCGCAGGGTTGGTGACGAAGGAGATCACGCCGCTTTCGAGCCCGAACGATTCGACGCGCGGCGTGAAGCGCTGCTCCTTCACCTCGCGCGCCACCAGGAGCAACGCGCGCGGGAGGTCGAGTACCGCCGAGCCGATGACGCGTTCCGGGGCGAGCGCTGTCTGGTCGGCATTCGCCCCATAGACATAGACATTGGGCGATTCCTTCGCCGCGCCGAAGAGTCCGATCGCGGCAGCATCGGCGTTGTGGTGTAGTTGGTCGACGCCGAGGCGGATCATCGCGAGCGCCGCTTCCTTGCCGGCCGCGGCATCGTCGAAGTTGCCGAGATAGGTGAGCCGCGTCTCGACGCCGGGATGGGTTGCCTCTGCCCCCTGCACCCAGCCGTCGTAGCCGAGCTTGATCGGTGGCAGCTCCATCCCGCCGACGAAGCCGATCTTGCCGCTCTTGGTGAGCGCGCCAGCCACCATGCCGGCGAGGTAGGTCGCCTCATGAATGCGGAAGATGAGTGGCACCACGTTGCCGGCGAGCTGCTTCCCGGAGGTGATCACGAAGATGGTGGCGGGGAAGTCCTTCGCGACCCGTTCGGCGGGCGCCTGAAATTCGTAGCCGTGGCCGTAGACCATCGTGTAACCGGCGGCGGCGTAGGAGCGCAGCGCCTCTTCCTGGTCGGCCGGTGTGCGCGCCTCGATGTGCGAGATCGACGCGCCCAGCGAATCCTTGATCTGCCCGAGCCCGGTGAACGCGCCGGCATTCCACGCGGCATCGGCAATCGACCCCGGGGTGATCAACGCCACGCGGAACGCGCCGTCGGTGGCCGACGGTTTCGGTGCGCAGGCGCTGAGCAGCAGGAAAGCGGCGAGGAGGAGACGGCGCATGCCAGGACCTGGGTCAGGGTCGGCTGTCGAAGTCGAATCAGGAACTGGGTGGTACCCCGCGGCAGGGCGGGTGGTTCAGATCATCCCTCGAATGGTGCCCCGAGGATGAGCTCGAGCAGCCGCGCGAGATCGTCGTTGGAGTAATAGGAGATGGCGAGAAGGCCGCGCCCGCGCCGCTTGGCGGTGAGGCGGACGTCGGTGCCGAGGTGCTTGCGGAGTGCGTCCTCGACGCGGCGCGCGTCGGCGGACGACGCCTTCGGCGCCGCCGGCTTCTTCATCATCTTGCCGCGTGCCTTCTCGGGCGTCTCGCCGCGCACCACGGCTTCGACCTCGCGCACCGACCATCCCTTCGCGACCGCTTCCTGCGCCAGTCGCGAGATCTCGCGCTGGTCGTCGATCGCGAGCAGCGCGCGCGCATGCCCCTCGGCGAGATGCTTCCCGGCGAGCAGTTCCTGCACGTCGGCCGGCAACTTGAGCAGACGCAGCGTGTTGGCAATCGTCGAGCGATCCTTGCCGACCAGGCGCGCCACTTCCGCCTGCGGGATCGAGAACTCCGCCATCAACCGCTGATAGCCGGCCGCTTCGTCGAGTGCCGAGAGATCGTCGCGCTGCAGGTTCTCGATCAGCGCGAGCGTGAGCGCCGTGCGATCGTCGAACTCGCGCACGACCGCGTGCACCTTGGCCCAGCCGAGGCGCTGCACGGCGCGCCAGCGGCGTTCGCCGGCGATCAACTCGTAGCGATTGCCGATGGGACGCACGACGATCGGCTGCAACAATCCCGACGCTTCGATCGACGACGTGAGTTCGGCGAGTGCTTCTTCGTCGAAGGTGCGCCGCGGTTGATACGGATTCGCGGAGATCGCGCCCACCGCGATCTCGCGCAGCGCGCCACTCTGCTCTGCTTGCTCCCGCGAGATCGGCCCGAGCAACGATTCGAGGCCGCGCCCCAATCGCTTCGACTCGCTCATGTCGCGCCTCCGCCGTTGCGTCCCTTGGTGAGACCCACCGTGCGCTTCATCAACTCCTGCGCGACCGCGAGATAGCTCTTCGCGCCAATCGACTGCACGTCATACAGGAGGATCGGCTTGCCGAACGACGGTGCCTCCGCGAGGCGCACGTTGCGCGGAATGACGGTGCGGAAGACCTTCGCGCCGAAGTACTCCTTCGCCTCGGTCACCACCTGCTTCGACAGGTTGAGGCGGTTGTCGTACATGGTGAGGAGAACGCCTTCGATCTGAAAGTCGGGATTGAAGTTCTGCTGGACGACGCGTATCGTGTTGAGCAGCTGCGAGATACCCTCCAACGCGTAGTACTCGCACTGGATCGGAATGATCACGGCGTCGGCGGCGGTGAGGACGTTGAGAGTCACCAGCCCGAGCGACGGCGGGCAGTCGACCAGGATGTACTCGTAGTCGTCCTGAATGCTGTCGATGACGCCGCGCAGAATGGTCTCGCGGTTCGGCATGCCGATAAGCTCGAGCTCGGCGCCGACCAGATCCTGGGTCGCAGGGAGGACGTGCAGGAAGGGGAGCTGGGGGTCCTGCCGCACGACATCTTTGACGTTAACTCCATCAATCAGAACATCATAGAGCGACTGTTCCACGCTCCCCTTTTCGATCCCGACCCCCGATGTGGCGTTCCCCTGAGGGTCCGCATCGATGAGCAGGGTCTTCCGCTCCGCGATGGCCAGGGAGGCCGCGAGGTTGACGGCAGTCGTGGTCTTGCCGACGCCACCTTTCTGGTTGGCGATCGCGATGGTACGGGCCATGGGGAGTCCGGTCAGAGGAGCTAACCACTAAAGATATGGGGGTTGGGTCGGGACGGATAGCGGGTGGTCGGAGTTTCACGTGAAACGGGCTCTCGGTGCTTCCCCCGCC